>JAANMV010003695.1_pt1 | contig 13013 bp, 9 predicted proteins | sample 7279661 | NCBI WGS metagenome assembly JAANMV01 (sample SAMN14094540, study PRJNA606508) | bioreactor metagenome | isolation source: A lab-scale SPAN reactor treating ammonium-rich wastewater day 121 | place: Ireland: Galway | collected 2017-05-16 | reverse complement strand
ACAATCCGTACGGGAGCAGGATAACCGAACGCCAGAGAGCGTGGCGAGAACGACGCTCGGATGCTAGCACTTCACGAGGGCAGAACGGGAATGCACCCGAGCAACACTTGGTTAGCGTCTCAATATAAATCGATTCGGGAGTTTTGTGAGGCAAACGGCACGCATCCCTGGGATGTGCTGGAGCAACTGGAATCCGGTGCCCTTGACCTGGGGCGAACCGGTGAGATCGTCAATCGATTTGTCACCATCAAAGAATCGCTTACACAGTGTGATGGACTTACTGTTGAGCAACTGATTGATCGCTTGTTTCCTGACGGTCAGGAATGGACGCAGGTGTTTCGGGAAATGGCGATTCTGGCTATTGCCGATTTGAAGACCGCAGCAGATCTATTGAACCATCTCCGTACAAAGATAACGCAGCCAGAGATGCCAGACGCTGGAGCGTTCGTTCGGATCATGAGCCTGCACAAGTCTAAGGGGCTAACTTCGAGAGCCGTTATTGTCTGTGGGTGTATTGAAGGGCTAGTACCGTTTCGCGACGACGATGAGCCGCCGGCCGTACAGGCAAATCTCCTCCGCGAGCAGCGACGTCTGTTGTACGTCGCCATTACTCGCTGCACACAGTTTTTAGCGGTTTCGTCGTTCCTGCGAATCGAAACAAAAACAGCCTATAAGATCGGCGCCAGGACGGCAGGCCGTGGAAAGATCGTCAACACCATTGCGAGTCAGTTTCTTGGCGAGTTCGGGCCTTCAGCTCCAGCGGCAGTGCATGGTAATGACCTGCTAAACGCCCTGTAGCGCTTCCCTAGTGTTTTATGGCACAGTGAGACCACATTGAAATTCGCACGATTCACCGAATCCACCGTTGAAGAAGCCGTCCTGGAATGGGCAGGGGCGCTCGACTACGCCATTCTCCACGGGCCGGAGATTGCGCCCGACGAAGCGGCAGCTGAGCGGTTGGCGTTTACCGACGTGGTGCTGACGGGCCGTTTGCAGGAGGCAATCGGCCGGCTCAATCCCAAGGTTCCGGAAGATGCCCGCGATGAAGCGTTCCGCCGTGTGCTGCGAACCGAAACGCCCAGCCTGGTGGAGAACAACCGCCGCTTTCACCGGATGCTGGTTGACGGCATCGATGTGGAATACGCCGCCGAAGGCCGCACGAAGCACGACAAGGTGTGGCTGGTGGATTTTGACCAACCGGAGAACAACGACTGGCTGGCAGTGAATCAGTTCTCGACCACCGAAGACAAGCATACGCGGCGGCCGGATGTGATCTTGTTCGTCAACGGTTTGCCGCTGGTGGTGATCGAACTGAAAAATGCGGCCCACGAGAACGCCACGACCCGCAAGGCATTTGACCAGTTGCAGACCTACAAGCTGCAGCTTCCCACGCTGATGACGTACAATGTGTGCCTGGTCGCCAGCGACGGCATCACGGCCCGGATCGGCACGCTGACCGCCGGCTGGGATCGCTTCATGCCGTGGCGCACGGTGGACGGCAAGGCCATCGCCCCCAAGGGCAAGCCGGAGCTAGACGTGCTGCTCAAAGGCGTGTTGCAGCAGGGGCGGTTTCTCGACCTGCTTCGGCATTTCATCGTTTTCGAGGACGACGGCGGCAACATCATCAAGAAGATGGCTGGCTATCACCAGTTCCACGCGGTTAACAAGGCCGTGGATTGCACGCTCAAGGCGGTTTCGCCGCGCGGCGACCGCCGGGTGGGCGTGGTCTGGCACACCCAGGGTAGCGGCAAAAGCCTCACCATGGCGTTCTACGCCGGCAAGGTGATCCGGCATCCCAAGATGGCCAACCCGACGCTGGTGGTCATCACCGATCGCAACGACCTGGACGAACAGCTTTTCGGCACGTTCGCCGGCTGCCACGAACTGCTGCGGCAAAAGCCGATGCAGGCGGACGATCGCGACGCCGTGAAGGAACTCCTGAAGGTGGCGTCCGGCGGAGTGGTGTTCACCACACTGCAGAAGTTCGCCCCCGATCCAGGCCAGACGTATCCGGTGCTTTCCGATCGGCGGAACGTCGTTGTCATTGCCGACGAAGCCCACCGCAGCCAGTACGGGCATTATGCCAAGGCCAAGAAAACCGGCGAGATCAGTTACGGCTTCAGCAAGCATCTGCGCGACGCGCTGCCGAATGCTTCGTATCTGGGCTTCACCGGCACGCCGATTGAACTGGGCGACAAGAACACGAAGGCAGTATTCGGCGATTACATCGACGTGTACGACATCAGCCGCGCCGTCGAGGACGGGGCGACCGTCAAGATTTTCTACGAGGGCCGACTGGCCAAGCTGGAACTGACGGAATCGGAACGGCCGAAGATCGACGAGGAGTTTGAGGAGATCACGGAAGGCGAGGAGCACTTGGCCAAGGAAAAACTCAAGACCAAGTGGGCCGCGCTGGAGGCGCTGGTCGGCAGCGAGAAGCGGATCAAGCTGATCGCGCAAGACATCGTGAAGCACTGGGAAGAACGGCTGGCCGCGATGGACGGCAAAGCCATGATCGTCTGCATGAGCCGCCGCATTTGCACCGAACTGTACAAGGAACTGATCGCCCTGCGGCCGGATTGGCACAGCGACAAGAACGAAGAGGGGGCGATTAAGGTGGTCATGACCGGGCAGGCGAGCGATCCCGTGGAGTGGCAGCAGCACATTCGCCCGAAGCGCGGCCGGGAGGAAATGGCGAAGCGGTTCAAGAAGGCCGACGACCCGCTCAAGCTGGTAATCGTGCGCGACATGTGGCTGACCGGCTTCGACGCCCCGTGTATGCACACCATGTACGTCGACAAGCCGATGAGCGGCCACAACCTGATGCAGGCGATCGCTCGCGTGAACCGGGTGTTCAAGAACAAGCCGGGCGGTCTGGTGGTCGATTACCTCGGGCTGGCCGCCGAGTTGAAGAAGGCGCTGGCCCAGTACACGCAGGCCGATCGGGAAGATACCGGGATCCCCATCGATCAGGCGTTGGAACTGCTGCTGGAAAAGTACGAGATCGTGCAGGGCATCCTCCACGGCTTCGATTATTCGCCGTTCTTCACCGGCACCGCCGCGCAGCGCGTGGCGGTCATTCCCGAGGCGATGGACTTCATTCTGCAGCAAGACGACGGCCAGCAACGGTTCGTGCAGGCCGTGACCGAGCTTTCCAAAGCCTTCGCACTGGTCGCCACGCATGACGACGCGGTGAAGCTGCGGGAAGAGGTCGCCTTTTTCCAATGCCTGCGGGCGCAATTCGCCAAATTGGGCGGGGGAGGCGACGGCAAAGGCCCGACGAAGGAAGACCTCGACGCCGCGGTCCGCCAGATCATTTCCAAGTCGGTCGCATCGGACGAAGTGATCGACATTTTTGCGGCCGCCGGCATGGAGCGCCCCGACATTTCCATCCTGTCGGATGAGTTTCTCGCCGAAGTCCGTGATATGCCGCACCGTAATCTGGCCCTGGAGGTGCTGCGAAAACTGCTCAGCGACGAAATCAAGTCGCGCTCTCGGAAGAACCTTGTCCAGTCGCGGTCGTTCGCCGAGATGCTCGACAAGACGATCAAGAAGTACCAGAACCGCTCGATCGACGCCGCCGAGGTCATCACGGAACTCGTCGCATTGGCGAAGGAAATGCGAGAAGCCCACAAACGGGGCGAATCGCTGGGACTGACCGAAGACGAGGAAGCCTTCTACGAGGCGCTGGAAGTCAACGACAGCGCCGTGGCCGTGCTCGGCGACAAGGCGCTCTGCGCCATCGCCCGCGAACTGGTCGATGCCGTCCGCCGCAACGCCACGATCGACTGGACGGTGAAGGATAGCGTTCGCGCCAAGCTCCGGGTCATGGTGAAGAAGATCCTCAAGAAGCACGGCTACCCGCCCGACAAGCAGGCGCAGGCGACCGAGACCGTGCTGAAGCAGGCGGAACTATTGTGCGCCGATTGGGCGGCGTGAAGCGTCGATACGATTTGGTTGCACGAACGTACACCTGGTGATACAAGGCGATCAGTAAAGATATGAGGACGTGCCTTCATTATGCTTCCCCCAACGCTTCATAATTCCGGCAATTCGCCCTCGGGTTGCTGACTGATCTCAAGGCAATTGAAGCGGCCCTCACATTGCCTTGGAGCAACAGCCAAACCGAAGGGCAAGTCAACCGACTGAAGCTGCTCAAACACGAAATGTACGGCCGCGTCAAATTGGATTTCCTGAAACAACGTTTCTTGCATCCGATTCAATGAGTGGAGCAAGTCAAGCAAGCGTTAGAATCCGATGATCGAGTGATTGCAAGATGCCCATCAACCAACATCCATCCTGTTCGAAGGAGTCAGACCAATTCCAGCAATCACAACGCCAGTCTCAGGCAACTGGGCATCTTCATCAGCATGCAGCATGGTCTGGAGCTAATCACCAACATTGCGGAAGAACCCTTAATTCCAGCCACGGGGGGCGAAATCACGAGCAGCCACTTTTCCGGGTTTCCCGAATCGGCCTGGCGAAGTTGACGGTTCTGGGGCGAGTGGCTGCATTTCGATGTCCGCCCGACCACCGCTGCGCGGCGGTACACGGCCCGCCGGGTCGGAAGCGCCCGGCGAGGCTTTTCCGGAGCCATTTCCAAACGCCGTTGGGAACAGCACTGGCGTCGTCGAGACGGGCCCTGCCCGCGTCGGCCGGCAGAGCGATCGCGAGCCTTACCGCGAATGGACTGCCGGGCAGCTCGACCAGCAAACGAGGTCCCCCACAAGCTCCCGAGCAGGCCCCCTCACCGCGCCGCGTACAGTTTTCCCTGCCGCTCATCCAGCCGGCCGGACCGCAGTAGTTCCTCCAGTTGCTCCTGAAGCACCTCGCGCAGCCGGCCGTTGATTCTCTTGAACCCGAACAGCCGCGACGCTTCCCGCACCGCCTCCTCCCGCTCGACGCCCAGGTGCACCTCCACGATCGCCTGCAGGGCTTTGCGGATCTCCGCCGGCGGCAGCATCTCCGGCTTGCGGAGCGGGTGGCTGCTCTCCAATTGCCCGCGGTCGCGGAGCGGGACGTCGGCCTGCTGGCTCAAGTAGTAAAACGGGCCCTCGCAGACGACGCCCGAACCGTTCGCCGCCACGTGCCGCAGGGCTCCGTCCACGGCGGTCTGAACTGCCTGCACGAGCCGCTGCCCCGCCAGCTGAGCCAGTCGCCGGGCGACTTCCTCCCGGTGCACCGGCCCCTCCCGTTCGATCACCCGCTTGACCAGCAGCCCCAGTTCACTTCGCGACAATTGCTGCAGCGAGCTGCCGCTGGTCACGCGGAAGCTGGCCACGGCATACGGCTGGGCGGCCACCACCGGCCCCTGCTTGTCATCGTCAGCCGGGGCTTGCTGCCGGGCGATTTCGAGCGGCGGCGGGGGAGCCCCGTTCCGCTCCTGCCCACCGTCTGCCGCCCAGCCGTCCTGCGGCCGGCGGTCCCCTGCTCCGCCGGCGGGTCCCGTACTGGCCTGGCCGCGGCGGGTCCACTCCAGCTTGGCCGCTTCGATGGCGCCACTGCTCCAGTCGGGCCGACAATTCTCCCAGCGGCACGGCCAGCAAGTCGCGCTGCCCGAACGCCTCGGCCACCCGAGAATCGCTTGCAATGCGGCATGTGCTTCGGTGGTGTTCCAGCCAAGTTGGCCAAGGCGGTAGCTGATCCTTGTTACGCTGTAGCCCCACAATTTTGGGTACACGCGGCGCTGACGGGGCTGGCTGGGGCTTTCCTCGGACATAGAACTGCTCGCAGATCGACACTCACCACCGAATGAGAATGCCCGTCTGCATTGACCGCGGCCGGGCTGGCCAATGCGCCAAATCCCGATTCCCTCGAAGCAAAAGTTCAACCCGCCAATCTGCATCGCGGCCGCATCGACAGATTCAGGGCCGTGCCGCTTGTATGCCCTGGACATCCCCTGCTATCTGGGGAGTTGGGTGGACGTGGCAAAATGGACAGCATGCTCTAAGCCGCCGGACGGCCAAATTGTAGCCGCCGGGCCTCCCTAGCGGCAGTAGACCCCAGCTGGGGGCTCCAGAATCGCTCCAGAAGCTCGCGCCGATGTTTTTCGGAACATGGGAGAGCGGCGAGGGGTGGAGCGGCCGCCTGGGGGCCTCAAGGGAGCTTAGAGGGCCTTTCAGCGGAAGTGTCTCAAATTCCCCCTACGGCTCGCCGGAGCCATGGGTGGGGACCTCCTACAGCTAAAATAGGGGGCGAACCGCCTAGCCGGAAATTAGACCGTAGGTGCTTTCTGAATCAGAGGATGCGTCACCGAACCGGCCCGCCAGCGCACCATAGGGGCTCAAGCCTGCGTGAGCCCCTATGGAGATCCCAAGCGAGGAAGACCTGAATTGACCCCCGCTCAGGAGGTGTCTGATCCGGCCTGTCGACCAGTGGGGGCATACCGCATGGGGTGAATGAGGTGCCCCGGACGGCTGCCAGGGCGGGCTGGCGGTGCAGAAGCCTCGGAACGTGTCCGGCGGCCCTCATGGCCGCATGCTTTGGCGGTGGTCGACGGTGGGCAGGTCCAGCCTGGCTCTGGTGCCAGTTCTCATTGGCGCAGCTCGTGATCGGGGCACCCGGGGAAGCTTGGGAAGGAACGGCCGCAGGAGTGCACAGATTGCAGCTGGGTGGAAATGATGAATGTGAGTCCGCCAGCGGTGAAGGAATCCCCAGAGGAAGTAGCGGAATCGAAGGCAAAGCAAGGAACCGCCGCCGCCCCAGCAGCGTTTGAGTGAGATGCCATCCAAGAATACGTAGGCGTGTCGGCTCCTCGATCGGCCGATTCCGCCAGACCTCGATCTGGCCATAAATCTTCCGGTTCAACTCGCTGACCATGCTGGGGCTAACCCGGCTCCCCCACAGGGCCTTGGTGATGTCGTCCACGCGGCGAACGCTGACGCCGGCCAGGTACATCTCCACCAGCGCCTACTCCACGCTCGACTCCCGGCGGTGGTAACGCTCGATGCTCTGCGTTTCAAACGGCAGGGAACGCAGCCGCGGCACCTTGAGGAGCACCTCCCCAGCCTTCGTCAGCAGCTTGCGGTGGTAGTGGCCAGCCCGGGTGTCCAGCCGCTCCGGCGACCGCTGGTAACGGCGAGCTCCGCACAACTCGTCGGCTTCCGCATCCAGCAAGGCGTTCAAGGTCTCTTCGACCGTGCTCCGCACCACCTGCCTCCAGTGCCTGCGAACCTGGTCCTGGTCGATCCGAATCACGTCCGGATCGCTACCGGTGACGGTGACAGTAAACTGCTTCATGGCGGAGGGCTGGTGACGAAGGTTCTCTCCAGGCCGCCCTCGAAGCCTGGGCCGCAACTGCTATCCGGAAGGGGCCTGGTACGAGAAACGCCTCAAGAGTGGATGGCCGGTTTTGCTGATCGAGTTCCGCCAACTTCCAGCAGGCGTATATTAGCGTACCGGCAACGAGGAAACCGGCAACATTTGTCACCGACAGAACCCCGGCGTAGTCACAATGACTGCAATCCCCAATCGTCCAGTTCATCCTCCCCATCATCACCTTCATGGGTTGTCGGCCCAGCTTCGAAATCATCGTCTTGGCCGAAGTCTTCCCACCCATCGTCTCCTCCAAGAGCCCACGAGTTCGAATCCGACCAAGCATAGACTCCGACGTGCGGTTTACCTCGCAAATACTGCTTCGCAACGGCGTAGGCTACGACAAGCGTCGGCTCCTTCGACTCCTTCGGCTTCGATTCGATGCTCTCGCGATCCTCAGTTTCCACATTCTGGGGCGGACAGGGGCGGTGGAAACAATAGCCGCCCCCAATCAGGATTTCGCACCAGTTTCCACCCTTAAAGCGATGAAAACCGCCGTGCTTGATCTTCCCTTCCTCCAGGAGGTAGTGCAGTATTTGATCCTTGAGGCCATAGATGCGAACTTTCTCCTCCTTCATGTTGCGGGCGAGACCGTGTTTCTGGGAGCGGAAATATTGTGATGCCCAATCCCTGCACCTCTTCGCACGACGATTCAAGGTGAAGAGAGCAGCCAAGACGGAAAGCCCGGTGACAGCCCTTTCGTGCTTCTCCCTGGCCCGCATCTCACTCTCGGCGATCGCTGCCTTTAACCGCGGGGCTGATGTGGCCGAGACCACGACGCCGTCCTTGATCGGACTAAAGTATGGTGCACTCCCAGTGAAGCCCACTACAGCTTCAGCGAATCTGATCCTCAGCTTTCGGCACAAAACCTGGAGGCGTTTCCCGGGTACGTGATCGTATCGCTTGCTGAGCACCTGGCGAGTCAGATCAACGTTGCCGTAACGGTTGACGCACCGAAGCGGTGGGAGCGACTTTGTGGCCATTTCATTCCCCCTCGCATGAGCATGGGACTGCCCGGTGCGGGGCACATCCAAACAAGTAATATTTTATTGCCGCCCTCATACGATAAACGATCGACGAAGCCCGTTCAAACCTCCGATTTCCAGTCGGAAGGCAGCCACAAGCGGCTGAGGATTTATGATAGCACCATTTCAATCGGCCAGCGCCGGCTCCAATGGTTCTCCCGCCTCGTACGCCTCGGCCGAGCCGGGGCAGTTGGCCATTTTCGGCAAAGTCTTGGCTGGCCAGAGGGCTCGTTCACATGCCGTACGACATGGCCTGAGAGACCACCTCAAATCGTAGGAGGTTGAGCGCTCGAACTGGTTCGTCTCGCATCGCATACGTCAGGAGCCAGTTGCGATCGGACTGCCGCCCTCTCCCCCTCCCTCCTGCCAAGGTTATCGACCTGACATAGGAACGCCTGATCGACGTGCTGGACCTGCTGTAGTGGTGGACCAACGCCCCGCCCCTGTGAACGGCAGTTCAATAGTGCAGCGCTGGGCGGTAACCGTCCCAGCCCCTAGCCGAGCATTACCGCCGGGACATCCGGCCGAATCGGGGTTTCTGCAGCCACCGGAGCGCGATCGTCTCCAGGTCCCGCGGGATCCGCGGGTTCCGATGGCCCGGGGCAACCGGCTCTGGCACCCCGTACCATTTGTCAGAGCCATCGCAGGTGGAATTTCGGGTGACTACAGGATGCGCAGGCAAGGCCAGACGGCTCGAACCAGGATGGCTGAAAGCGACCGAGCCTGGGCCTTGGAAACACTTACGATGGCCTCCGGTGCCCCACGGTACCGCTCCAGGCCCATGAAGGGCGGGGCGAAGGGCGAAAACGGCCGCGGAGGGCCAGGCGGGCCTTGCCCCCGGGGCAAAGCCCTGAGCGGGCGGAAGCTGTATGCCGGACCGAAGGAAATACCCCCCTCGTGACTGCGGAATTGGGTCGATGGAATGGGGTTCGGATGGGGTTCGGATCGGGTTTGGATCGGGTTTGGATGGGTTTGGATTCCAAACTGGTTCGAAGTGGGGTCATAGCATCGAGCCGGGCTCTCCGGCTCGAATGGTTCCCATGCGGCCTCGCCGACGCCCCCCCCTGCCAACCTGCTGGGTCTGCCGGAAGGGGCACGACTGGGGCTGTTGGGGGGCGGTTTGCGGCCTGGTCTCTGCCCTTGGTTCGCCTGAGGATTTCCGAGTGGGCGGGGTCCTTTCAAACCAGGCACCCATCCGGCCAGCTCGGGGGATTCGCCGGCTGGCTCTGGGTTTCACGGGGGCCGTGAGGGGGACGTCCGAGAGCGGCCCCACCGCATCCCGCTCCCGGGCTCCAAAGGCGCCGCGCAGCGGAACCGATGGAAGGCAACGGCAGGGTCTCGGCGGCGTGCGTCCGGCGCCATCCGCTCTTCGGCTGGCTGGCAGGTTGCCTCGCAAATGGCCTCTCGGCCGCCCGGTGGAAGCGGGGCTGGAATGGTGCCGCGGAAGGCTGCTGGAAGAGAGAAATCGCCAGGCAAGTTCCATAAGCCATGAAATGCATGGAACTTGTGGCAGGGACTCCACCAAGGGGCCGGCAGGATCGAATGGGCGCCGGCTTGGGTTCCAGGCTGCCCGAGGCAGGCCTGCGGGGGCGGCGGGCTGGGCCAGCGGAGGGGCTCCAGAGGGGGGCCGGAGCGGGGTCCGCAGGCAGCTGCCGCGCGACGCAGCCGGCGAAAACCCACAGCCAAGTGGAGAGGCGGCACCACCGCTCAAGGGGGGTTCCGGGTTGGCCAACACGGTTCCTTCAGGCGCGGCCAACCACGCCACCAAATGCGCCACCAACGTGCCCGCGCGACAGGTCTCGCGACCCCGGACGCGGCTCGCCCAGGGGCCATGGGTGACGGCCTTTTCGCATCTCCCGGGTTGAGGTCCTCAGGAGGAGTTTTGCCGCTCGAAATATCGCGGGGCCTCGGGAGCCGCCGCCAGCCAGAGGGGGCTCCAGACGCGCCATCCGACAAGCCTATTTGAGGGAATGCCGTTTGTGGGATTTTGATGTTGCCAGATATTGAAAATTGGTTCGCTCGATGGGGACTGCCCTGCCAGCACTCGCCTGCCGCTTGGCCCACAGCCGCCGCTCGACCGGCCCGCCTCCCGTGCCGGCCGAATACCTTACTCGCGTAAGCTATCTGGCGTCTCTGGGGCTCAACCCGGCCGCTCGGCCTGCTCGTGCCGCTGCGGGTCCGTAGCAGGGGTAGCTGCAGAGCACCTTTCCTTGCCCTTCACCGAATAGCCGTCGCTAAGAGATTTCCACCAGCACGGCACGGATGTCGCTGATTGAGCGAAAGCGGTGCTTATTCGGGCTGGCTTTCGGCTCGGGCGGCCAGGGATCGGGAAACGGGGAAAACGGGTGCAGCGTCATCGTTTCCGGGGTCATCAACGTGGGCGTCGGCGAGGGGGGAACGTAGCGTTCGCCGAGCTTCTGCTTGACGAATTCCGGCGGCGGGTCCGCGGGCGTCCTTTGCGGCAGGAAATGGCCAGGTCGGTTTGCCGGTCCATGCAGAACGGAACGGTTTGTCTTCTCCGGTTCGCCCACGATGCCGATCTGAAAGAAGATCGGCAGCAGGCCGGCGAACGGTTGCCCCTCGCGATTCCGTAGATCGTCGATCGGAAGCAACCGGAAGGGAATCGAATCCTCGCCACGGGGCAGGTGGTGGAGATGATGGTACAGCACCATGCTGGTCCGTCCCGCCGGCTCGCACACGGCCTGGATCGCCACGGGCAGGACCCACATCTGGTCTGCCCGATACTTCACCGTCCCCGTGATCGGCTTTGTAAGGTCGAGCGCGTTGGCGTTATCGATCTCAACCTGTTCCAGCCGAACCGGCGGTTCGGGATGCGGCTCGTGGTTGTGTTCCACCATTCCTCGGGCGGAGACGAGTTCCGCATCGGCTACGTTGAGCCATGCAGCCTGGCGCGGCGTCAATTGAAACGCGAACAGCTCTCCGCAGTAACAATGGACGAGGTGCGGCTTGCCGTTCTTCGCCAGCATTCCGCCGATCAAGAACGAGCAGCCGACGCCGCGGCGAATCCCGTCATCCAGCCGCAGAAGGAATTCGTCCTGCACGTCGGCACGTGGGCAATTCGCCTGAACCCAGGCCGCAGCTAGGTCACGGAGGATCATGGTTTCCGGTCCTTCGATTGATCGTTCGCAGGTATCTCGACGGCACTCGTTTCTATCACGCTGGCCGCCATCAGGCTAGCAAGCGGGCGGCGCCCCGAATTGCTGAGAATTTTGGCCTTCGACGCCCCCTGACGCCTGGCCATCGCGCCGAACTGCCAGCTCCATGGCACTCCCGCATGCGGGCAGACCCCGGCGGAAACCAGGCAACAAGGAGCCCGTAAGATGAACGAACAGAAGATGTTGGAAGACCAGGTTCGCCAGGGGGGAGCCGGTGGCCGCTGGGTTGACCGGGGCGATGGGCGCGGGCCAAGAACGGCACGCTCGCGTACGTGCCCCGACCCTGAGGTTATAGGTGGTAGGGACAGGCAGGACTTGAACCTGCGACCTCGGATTTATTGGCTGGACTTTGCGAATGCTTGCCGGCCAACAGTACGACAAATGAGCGCGAGTTCAGAGTGCATGGATGCGGGAATCGTGACGCTTACGCGGCTTTCGACTCCGTGCATCTCAAGCCAATCATCGCAAAACGACGCTCCGCACTCAGTTTGTCGATCACGATTGGGCGCGACCGCAGGATTGGCTCGCCCGCATGTGCCGTGGCCGTAACGGGAACCGTTGTCGATTCAACCGCATCTGGGTGACAGCCGCGGCGCCAGCGTCAATCTGGAACTGGTCGTCGAATTGGCCTTGGCCGGTGAATTCGCCGGCAGAGGGCTCGCCGCAATATGCACCATCGGCCGTAGTGTCGGTCGATCACTGGGCCGGTGAATTCGCCGGCGCCTGGCAGTTCGTAGGTGTCCCTGTCGATGGCTGGTGTCGGTCGATCACTGGGCCGGTGAATTCGCCGGCATTATTCGTGAAAATCGGTCGTTTTTTTTAGTTGAGTGTCGGTCGATCACTGGGCCGGTGAATTCGCCGGCTACAGGAGGCGTGCGATCAACATGAAGAAAAAACGTGTCGGTCGATCACTGGGCCGGTGAATTCGCCGGCCCCAATCGAGTTTCAGGTGCGTCTCTCCGGCGATGTGTCGGTCGATCACTGGGCCGGTGAATTCGCCGGCTCGCCCGGGCCGGTTGCAGTTGCGGAATCAAATGTGTGTCGGTCGATCACTGGGCCGGTGAATTCGCCGGCGGGTTTGCCTGCAATGGGATCATGCCCGGGCATTTTGAGTGTCGGTCGATCACTGGGCCGGTGAATTCGCCGGCCACGGTAACGGACCAGGAAGGGCAACCGAGATTCAGTGTCGGTCGATCACTGGGCCGGTGAATTCGCCGGCCCATTGAGGCGCGGGTCCAGTTGCTGGCCCCGCTGAAGGTGTCGGTCGATCACTGGGCCGGTGAATTCGCCGGCTTGCGGAATGCCTGGCAGCCGATGGCTCGCCGGATGTGTCGGTCGATCACTGGGCCGGTGAATTCGCCGGCTCGCACGTCTACGACCCTAGCGGACCTTCGATATTGTGTCGGTCGATCACTGGGCCGGTGAATTCGCCGGCACAGCCCGCCGCCGATCAAACTACCATACGACCGGTGTCGGTCGATCACTGGGCCGGTGAATT
>JAANMV010003693.1_pt1 | contig 13016 bp, 9 predicted proteins | sample 7279661 | NCBI WGS metagenome assembly JAANMV01 (sample SAMN14094540, study PRJNA606508) | bioreactor metagenome | isolation source: A lab-scale SPAN reactor treating ammonium-rich wastewater day 121 | place: Ireland: Galway | collected 2017-05-16 | reverse complement strand
TTTCGTAGTCTGCGGTTTTGAATTTTCTTGTCATGTCTCAAGTGTACGTTATCCTGACCGTCTCATCACAACCCGGACTTCTCCGACAAACTGCTAGCATTAAGTATCATCCAGTCACAGATAATATTCGACTTAGACCAGCTACATTAGATGATGTAGACATTGCATTGCCTTGGTATCAAGATATGGAAATATTGAAATATACGGCTTGTATTGGAAGAAATACCCCGTACGATCGTGAAACGGTTAGAAATATGTATCAATATTTGCTGAAAATCGGTGAGTACTACATCATTGAAGTAGAAAAAGACTCCACTTGGTCACCCATTGGAGATGTCACTTTATCTGAGGAAACCATTCCAATCGTTATTGGCAGAAAGGAATATTGGGGACACGGGATCGCCAAGAATGTATTGCTATATCTCATTCAACGAGCTAAGGATATTGGTTACACTCATATCAAAGTGCAGGGAATATACGATTTCAATACTAGGTCGTTAAACCTCTTCAACTCACTTGGTTTCAAAGAACTACAGAAAACCGAACACGGTATAGAAATGGAACTCCGATTTGAAGAATGAGAGGATTATTATTTGCGCTAAACTTAGTAATAGAATCTTTTTAGTCAGCGAATCTGCATAAAAACCGCCGAACAAAGCGTGCTAAGAAACAGCCTCCCAGGCCGCGTCTTGAAGAAGGGTCATGAATCTGCTATCCTCCCCCGCAGGCCGCTGCCCCTGTTTCTTCGGGCCGGAATGATGGCCCCGCCATCTGGGGCTGTTGCCCCTGACGTGTGGGATTGCCGCTGTACGGCGGACGGCATTTGGCGATGCCAGCATCGCTCAGCATTTTTCTGGCTTCGAGTTTTTTCTGCTCCCGAACAGAATCCGCGCTCACACGCAGGTAACGCCATCCGCCAGGCGGCTTCCGTCAATGAAAAAATACGAGAAACGCGATCAGCAAGCGATGGCGATATGGGCGGCAGACTGCGCCGAAAGGGTGTTGCCCCTCTTTGAGAAGGCGTATCCGCAAGATGCCCGGCCCCGTACCGCGCTTGAAGTGTGTCGAACCTGGGCCCAGACGGGTGTATTCAGGATGGCAGAGATTCGTGGCGCGTCCCTGGCTGCTCATGCCGCCGCCCGCGCCGCGAAAGAAAACCATGCGGCCTGTTACGCGGCGCGGGCGGCGGGTCAAGCGGTGGCGACGGCGCATGTGGCCCAACATGCGTTTGGGAGCGCCCTGTATGCGCTCAAAGCTATTGCAGCGCTAGACATGGTTCAGGCTGCGGTCAGTGTGGTCGACGAGTATGAATGGCAAGTGCAGCGCGCGCCCGCCAGGCTCCGGCCAGAAATTCGAAAGCGGGTCATAGTTCAGAAATGTGGCGACAAAATCGCGATCAAAATCCCCAAAGACAAGGATTATTGACGAACTGGCCCGCATCACAAACCACGCCGCTTAACGCCGCTTAACACCGCTTCTACCCGATTTTTCTCCACTGCACTTCGCAAAGCAGGTGAAGTTGGCCGCTGACCGGCAACCCGACAGCGCTGAGTCTGTAAATCAGCATCCGAGTTCGAGGCGACGCATGCGCGATATCATTTTGACAGCACTCGCCCCCATCTTTTGGGGCACAACCTATGTGATTGCGACTGAACTGTTGCCCGACAATCGCCCCCTGCTTGTGGCAACGATCCGGGCGCTTCCCATTGGCATCCTTCTGCTCCTGACATACAGAACCCTGCCCAAGGGGATCTGGTGGTGGCGCAGCCTCGTCCTGGGCGCGCTGAATATCGGCCTGTTCTTCGCGCTGCTTTTCCTGGCAACATATCGCATCGCCGGGGGCGTTGTGGCCACAACCGGGGCCATTCAACCCCTTTTGGTGGTCTTGCTCTGTTGGCCTCTTTTTGGAGAGCGCCCCGCCCCAGCCGTGCTTCTTGCCGCCGGCATGGGCGTTGGCGGCGTCGGCCTGCTCGTGCTTGATCCGGCCGCGCGGCTTGATGCTCTGGGCGTCGCCGCGGCCGTGGCCGCAGCCCTGGCGATGGCAAGCGGAGTGGCTCTGGCCAAGTATTGGCCCCGCCCCGTGCCGCTGATCGTTTTCACCGGCTGGCAGCTGACGGCCGGCGGGCTTGTCCTCGCCCCCCTGGCCTTGGTGATCGAGGGCCGCCCGCCCCTGTTCACCCCCATCAACCTGGCCGGATTCGTGTGGCTTGCCCTGGTCAACACCGCGCTGGCCTATGCCTTGTGGTTCAGAGGTATTGAGAGGCTGAAGGCCTGGCAAGTCTCTTTTCTCGGTTTGCTCAGCCCCATCGTTGCTGTGTTCGTTGGACTTCTCCTCCTCGGCCAGACCCTGTCGCCTGTCCAGATTGCCGGTTCGATCCTGATATTCTGCAGCCTCGTGATCGCCCAAAGGCTAAGCGAAGCCCGGACAACGCCCTCCCCCCGAATGTGAGGCCAGCCGTCAAAGGCCGCACCTCGGTGCGCCAGCGATGCGCCGCCAGAGTGTACCCGCGAATGGGCGAGACCTTCGTCCGCCTGGCAAAATCGTCTCAGCCAGGTTAGGCGGCTGCCGGGGGAGGAGGCTGGCCCTCCCAGTTTATCAGGGGCCGCGGGTTGAAGACAACCGTGTTGTCTGGTATCATCCCACTCGCCCGGCCCGTGACGAATAGCTGCCGCCGCAGGCGCCGTTCGGCCCCCGTCGTGATGAGGGCAGGTTTGGGCGGACAGGTCGCACACAACCCATGGGCCTGACCTGCTGCCGCCTCAATTTGCAACCACATCGTGCTAGCGAAGTCACTTTAACATGAGCTAGAGACATGTCGAAAGAGATCTTTCCTTCATCTTATGTATGTGATTGCGGTCATGAATCTCATTTCTTTGAAAATACCATTCGAGAAATAGTAACAATTCACCTTATTTTGTCATTACGAGTGACCCATCCCGCCGCAGCGGGATGCGCCCTGGCAAGAAATTCGCAGGAGCCGGGAGTTTCTAGGTAGGAAGATGGAGAGGCTGCGCCCATGGCAGTCGGCCGCGGCCTCGCCCCCGCCGTCGCCCTTTGCGCGTCTCAGCAGCAGCTTGACTTTGACTCTGCCCGGCCTCTCTGTTAGAATGCGCAGGCTGCTTGCCCCCATCGTCTAGTGGACTAGGATGTCAGCCTTTCAAGCTGAAGACAGGGGTTCGAAGCCCCTTGGGGGCATGTCCCCAAGCCCCCGGTTGCATCCGCCGGGGGCTTTTTTTTGCGCCTGCGGGCGGGGCGCTCGCCGGGGTATGGCGCCATGCTATAATCCACGCGCCTGTGCAACGGAGCGTTGCCTTTTTGCCAAAAAACCTGCCCAACGAGGAAAAATAGCCCATGCCCTCTCCCTACACCCCCCAACCGCATCATCGCTTCACCTTTGGCCTGTGGACCGTGGGCAACATCGGCCGCGACCCCTTTGGCGAGCCGGTGCGCGCCCCCCTCTCCCCCGTGCAGATCGTGCACCTGCTGGCCGAGGTGGGCGCGTACGGCGTCAACCTGCACGACAATGACCTCGTCCCCATCGACGCCACCCCTGGCCAGCGGGATCGCATCGTCGCCGCGTTTCGCCAGGCCCTGGCCGAGACCGGGCTGGTCGTGCCCATGGCCACCACCAACCTCTTCAGCCATCCCGTGTTCAAGGATGGCGCCTTCACCAGCAACGACCCGCGTGTACGCGCCTTCGCCCTGCAAAAAACCATGCGCGCCATCGACCTTGGCGCGGCATTGGGCGCGCAGATCTACGTCTTCTGGGGCGGGCGCGAGGGGGTGGAGACCGACGCGGCCAAAGACCCGGTCCTCGCCATCCACCGCACCCGCGAAGCGATGAATTTCCTCTGCGAATACGTGCTCGACCAGGGCTACGACCTCCGTTTCGCGCTGGAGGCCAAGCCCAACGAGCCGCGCGCAGACATCTACAACGCCACCACCGGCCACATGCTGGCCTTCATCGCCACCCTCGACCACCCCGAGATGGTGGGCGTCAACCCGGAAGTGGCGCACGAGCACATGGCCGGCCTCAACTTCCTGCACAACGTGGCCCAGGCCTGGGAAGCGGGCAAACTCTTTCACATCGACCTCAACGACCAGGCCTTTGGCCGCTACGATCAAGACTTCCGCTTCGGCGCGGTCAATCTCAAGGCCGCCTTTTTCCTCGTCAAGTTCCTGGAAGATGTGGGCTACGCCGGCAGCCGCCATTTCGACGCCCATGCCTATCGCAGCGAGGATGAGGCAGGGGTCAAAGATTTTGCCCGCGGCTGCATGCGCACCTATCTGATCCTGAAAGAAAAAGCCGCGGCCTGGAACGCCGACCCCGAGATCCAGGCCCTGCTGGCCGAGATCCACCAGGATGACGGCAGCGCCGCCCCCTTTTTGGGCGCGTACAACCGGGCCAGGGCCGATGACCTCAAGGCAGCGACTTTCGACTACCAGGCCCTGGCCGCCCGCGGCTTGCGCTACGAACGCCTGGATCAGCTCACCATCGAGCTGCTGCTGGGCGTGCGCTGATCTGTCCCGTCAGCGGCCCAGCCGCTTTTTCACGCCCTTGCGGAAGGCATAGAGGGGCAGCATCACCGCCATGGCCGCGTCAGAGGCCTTGGCGCGGGCCTGCACCTGCATGCGCCACATCCCCGAACGCACCTGCTGCGCCGCGCTCTGCAACGATTCGGGCACCGGCCAGTTGCTGATCAGAATCGGCTCCTCGCTGACCCTTTCCGGCTGCCACTCCCACACGCAGCCGGCGTACGTCAGCCCGGCCCCGAACGCGATCATGCACAGGGTGTCGCCGGGCTGAATGCGGCCATCGTCCAGCGCCTCGCACAGGGCCAGCGGCACCGACGCCGCCGAGGTGTTGCCATAACGATCCAGGTTGATCACCGTCTTCTCGCGGGGGAACCCCAGCCGCCGCAGCGCCAGGTCGATGATGCGGTCGTTGGCCTGGTGCGGCAGCAGCCAATCGATGTCGGCCATGGACAGGCCGGCGTTGCTCACCATCTGCACCACCGCGTCGGTCATGGCGCGGGTGGCGAATTTGAACACCCGCTTGCCATCCATCTTCAGTTTGTGATCTTTGCGATCCAGCCCCTCGTGGGTGATCGATTGGGCGCTGCCGATGCCGGGCACGATCAGCGCGTCCCAATCCGCGCCATCAGAGCCGAGCACCATGCTCTGCAAGCCGCCGGGCGTGTCGCTGCGGCTGACCACCACGGCGCCGGCGCCATCGCCGAAGAGGACGTTGGTGTTGCGGTCTTCCCAATCGACGGCATAGCTGACCTTTTCGGCCCCGACCACCAGCACATGCCGCAGCATGCCGGTCTGCACGAATTGCGCGGCCACGGCCAGGCCATAGACGAACCCGGAGCAGCCCGCCACCAGGGTGAAGGCGCCGATCTTGCCCGCGCCCAGGCGGTCTTGCAACAGGCTGGAGGCGGGAGGGCAGACATAATCGGGGCTGGAGGTGGCCAGGATGATCAGATCCAGGTCGGCGGGGGTGATGCCGGCGCGGGCGATGGCGGCGCGGGCCGCGGGCAGAGACATGTCCACCGTGGTTTCATTGGCCGCGGCGATGCGGCGCTCGCTGATGCCGGTGCGCGAGCGAATCCATTCGTCGCTGGTGTCCACCATCGCGGCCAGTTCCGCGTTGGTCAGCACGCGCTCCGGCGCGTACATGCCCCAGCCGCTGATGCGGCTGTAGTAATAAGTGCTCATGTTGTCGTTTCCTTGGGGATGAGAAGGCGTCGAACCGCCGGCCGGAATAAAAATGAAAAAGGAGGCGGTGCGCGCCTGTAAATACCAGAAAGGTGGGGAAAAGGTCAAGCTGCCAGGGCCGGTTTTTGCACCTCCTGCTGCCGGGCGCGGCGCCAAAAGGCATAGGCGCCGACGGCCGTGGCCAGGGAGACCGCGCCCAACGCTGCCGCCGGCCCAATCCCCAGCCCGCGCGCCGGCGCCCGCGCGGCCTGGATGCCGATCGCTTTCTGCGTGCGCTGGCGCTGCGCTTCGGCCACCAATTGCCGGCCCAGGCTGGCGCGGAACGCGGGCGCGGGCGATACCGGCCGCAACAGCTCCCACAGCAAGGTGACGAGGGTGAAGAGGGCAATGGCCGGCGCGGACAGGCCGCGGCGTTCCGCTTGGGCGCCGCGGCGGCGCAGGTGATCGTGATGCTGATCCAGCAGATCGATGAGGGTTTCGCTGTTCATGGCAGGCTGCCGGGGAGATGACAATTCGAGATTAAAGATTAAAGATTGTAACAGTTCACCTGATGTGTCATTGCGAGGGCGACCGCAGGTCGCATGGCGAAGCAATCCCCAAGGTGGCTCGTCATTTTTTGGGGATTCAAGCATCTTTGGGGATTGCTTCGGGGCTATCGCCCCTCGCAATGACAAAATAAGATGAATTGTTACTAAAGATTAAAATATTCTGCATGAGCTACATTTTAATCATTAATGATTAATCATTAATCATTAATACTTGATTGGAAATCAGAGGGGGTAGGCGACGAGGCCGACGGTGCCGGGGCCGAGGTGCACAGCCACCGACGTGGCCAGCGCCGCCCGCCACACCTGCGTGCAGTTGAGGGTGGCCCGCGCCATCTGCGCCAGCGTGGCCGCGTCCTCCTCGGCCCGGGCGTCGGCCACGCCCACGCGGGCGGGCGCGCCATTCAGCCGCTCGGCCATCCGCTCGACCATGGTGTGCAGCGCCCGCTTGCGGGTGCGCACCCGTTCCCCCGCCAGCAACTGCCCTTCGTGCAGCTGGATGATCGGCTTGATGTTCAACAGCGAGGCCACCGCCGAACCCAGGGCGCTGATGCGGCCGCTCATCTGCACATATTTCAGGGTGTCGGGGGAGAGAAAGATGTTCATGCCGCGGCGGATGTAGTCCAGGCGCGCCAGCACCTGGGGGATGGTCGAGCCATCTTCGACCATCTGCACCGCCTCCATGGCCATGAACCCCAGGCCCAAGGAGCCGCAATCAGAATCGAAGGGATAGATGGCGATCTGATCGCCGATCATCTCTTTGGCCAGCATGGCCGATTGGTAGGTGCCGCTGAGTTTGCCGCCGATGTGCAGGGAGAGGATGGCGTCATGCGTCGCGGCCAGGCTGTGGTACAGATCGGCAAATTCGCCGGGGCTGGGCTGCGATGTGCGGGGGATGGCGCCCTCGCGGTTGACCCGCTCGTAGAAGGCGACTTCGTCGATGTCTACGCCTTCGCGCAGGCTGCTCTCGCCGAAATGGATGTGCACAGGCAGCACGTGCAGGCGGCTGCGGCCCTGCCACTCTGGGGGCAGATCGCAGGTGGAATCGGTGACAAAGGCGATACGGGTCATGGTCAGAAAAGGCCTCGCTCGTTGAGATCGCTGCGCAGGGTGTTGAGGGTGCGGTGGTAGAGGGACTTGATCGACGATTCAGTGCGGCCCATGATCTCGCCGATCTGGGCATTGGGCAGGCGCTCGACAAATTTGAGGATCAGCAATTCCTGGCGGTCGCTGGGCAGACGGTGGATGGCGGCGAGCAATTCCGCCCGTGTTTCCCGTTTCTCCACCACCTGACCGGGATTGGCTGGCGCCTGCTGCGGCGTGTGCAGATCTTCCAGCGAGAGGATGGGATGGCGGGAGCGCTGGCGGTGCCAGTTGGCCACCAGATTGTGGGCGATGCGATAGAGCCAGGCGGTGAAGGGGGCGCCCCGATCTTCGTAATCGCCGATCTTGTCCAACGCCTTGAAAAAGGTGCGTGCTGTCAAGTCTTCTGCCTCTTCCTGGCTGCCGACGCGGTAATAAATGTAGTTGTAGATGCGGTCGACGTAGCGCTCGTACAACGCGCCGAAGGCTTCTGGCTCCTGCTTGGCCAGGGCGACGAGGGCGGCTTCATCCAGGGAATCGTAGGCTGACACGTGCAGTCTCGCTGGCGCCGGTCGTGCAGTGTTGAAAACACCACCGCCGCCCAATAGTTGCGGAGGGGAAGGGGGCCGGCGCGCGCCGGCCCTTGGTATGGCCCCCGCATTGTAGCATCTCCACAGGGCGGGACAAAGCCTTGCCGCTGGCGGCGGGTTTGTGCTATCCTCCGGGGTCTGTGTTCAGTGGTCAGTATTCAGTATTCAGTATTCAGTGGTCAGTGGCTGGGAGTTTTGTAGTGAAGTTGTTGATTGAGTTGTTCATCTTTTTCTCAAAAAAATTGTCTTTGAGGGTTTTGCATTGATCCAACACAATTCACAAAAACGTGTCGTTATCACCGGTATGGGCGCGGTCAGCCCGTTGGGGCTGGATGTGGCCACGACCTGGGCGGGCATGCTCGCCGGTCGCAGCGGCGCCGGCCGCATCACCGACTACGATCCCAGCGATCTGCCCACGCAGATCGCCGCCACCATCAAAGATTTCGACCCGGAGAAGTATCTAAATCGGCGTGAGGCCCGCCGCCTGGGCCGGGTGACGCATCTGGCCATCGCCGCCACTGCCGAGGCCCTCGCCGACGCCGGTCTCGATCTGGGCCGGGAAGACCTCACCCGCGTGGGCGTCGAGATCGGCAGCGCTTTCGGGGCGATGGACATTGTGGAGGAGCAATCCCGGCAAATTCGGGAAAAAGGGCCGCGGGGGATCAACCCGACGGTGTCGCCGGCGGTGCTGGTTTCAACCACGCCCTGTCACATCGCCATCAACTACGGCATTCGCGGGCCGGTGAACTCGCCGGTGGTGGCCTGCGCCACCGGCACCGTCAGCATCGGCGCCGCCGCCCAACGCATCCAGCGGGGCGAGGTGGATGTGATGCTGGCCGGCGGCAGCGATTCCTATCTCACGCCCCTGATCATGGCCTCGTTCAGCCGGCTGGGGGCGATGAGCACCCGCAACGACACGCCCCTGACCGCCTGCCGGCCCTTCGACCGCCACCGCGATGGCATGATCATCGGCGAGGGCGCGGTGACGATGGTGTTGGAATCGTTGGAGCACGCCCAGGGCCGCGGGGCTGCCATCCTGGCCGAATATGGCGGCCTCGGCTTCACCTCCGACGCCTATCACATGGCCGCGCCCGACCCGGAGGGGGAGGGCGCCACCCGCGCCATGCGCCTGGCCCTGGCCGAGGCCAACCTGCCGCCGGAGGCGCTCGGCTATGTGGCCGCGCACGGCACCGCCACCCAATTGAACGATCTTTCCGAGACCAAGGCGATCAAACGGGCGCTGGGCGAGCATGCCTACACCGTCCCCATCTCTTCGATCAAGCCGATGATCGGGCATGCCATGGGCGCGGCGGGCGCGTTCGGCGCTTTGGTGATTGTGCAGGCCCTGCGCACCGGCTGGGCGCCCCCCACCCTCAATTACGAGACGCCCGACCCGGAGTGCGACCTCGATTATCTGCCCAACCACGCCCGCCAGGTGCAGATCGACGCCGGCATCGCCAACGCTTTCGGCTTCGGCGGCCAGAATGGGGCGTTGATTCTCAAACGTTTCAAGGATTGACGGTATTGGGTATTGGATATTTGATATTAGGTATTGGATATTTGATATTAGGCGCTTGCATCGATAGCGAGATTTTTTTTCATAATACCGAACCCACGAAAATACCCAATATCTAATACCCAATACCCAATATCTAACCATAGCCATGCGCATCCAACTCTTCATCACCTGCCTGCTCGATCACCTCTATCCCCACATCGCCGAGGCGGTGGTGACGGTGCTGGAACGCCAGGGCGTGCAGGTCGAGGTTCCTGCCGGGCAGACCTGCTGCGGTCAGCCCGCGTTCAACGGCGGCTTCCGGGCGGAGGCGCGGGCCATGGCCGCGCATTTTTTGGATGTTTTTGCCGCCACCGCGGGGCCGATCGTGTGTCCTTCTGGCTCCTGCGCGGCCATGGTCAAGCACCATTACGCCGAGTTATTCGCCGATGACCCGCGCCGGGCCGCGCAGGCGCAGGCTGTGGCCGGGCGCATCCGTGAGTTCGGGCAGTTTTTGGTCGAGGATCTGGGCCTGGGCGCCGCCGGCGGCGCGGTAGGCCGCTATGTCTATCATCCCACCTGCCATCTCACCCGCGCTCTGGGCGTGCGCGGGGCCGCCGAGACGTTGCTCGCAGCCATCCCCGGCGGCGAGTCTGTGCCTTTGCCGCATGCCGAAGAGTGTTGCGGCTTCGGCGGGCTGTTTGCGGTCAAGCTGCCGGCCATCTCCGCGGCCATGTTGCAGCGCAAGCTGGACAGCATCGCGGCCAGCGGCGCGCAGGTTTGCGTGGTTTGCGACGCCTCCTGTATGACGCAGATGAACGGCGGCCTGATCCAGCAGGGCAAGGCCCCGATCGTCCGCCATCTGGCCGAGGTTTTGGCGGCGGAACCCGCGGGGTGAAAAGGACGCCGCGGCGTCCTCATCCCCGGTCTATGGATCCACCCGCAGCCCCAGGGCAAAAGCGCCGTTGTCCGGGTCGCCGCTGAAGGAGCCGATGGCCAACTGGTAATCGCCATCGGGCAGGGCGAGGGTGGTGGTGAGGACGGGGACCAACTCATCGGCCTGGGCCACCAGCCCCAGCCCGCCGCTGAAGGGCGCGAACGCCTGCCGCCACCAGCGGCCATCCCCCCCTTCGCGCTCGGCGTAGGGCGCGCCGCCGGTGGTTGTGGCCTCTTCCTCCGCCTCGAAGCGAATGATCTGGCCGTCCGCCGCCGTTAGCTCGACATAATCATAAACAGCGCCATGGCCGGGGAGGGGGCCGAGGTGCAGGCGCAGTTCGCCCCCTTGCACCTGCACCGGGCCGGCGTCGATCCGCCACAGGCTGCTGCCGGTGTTACCCTGGAAGATCTGATCCGGCTGGAAGGGGGCGCCATCCGTTTCGTAGGCGCTGAAGGGGGCGGCGGAGGGGAGCGCGAGGGGGGAGGTGAGCGCGGGCGGCGTCTCCTCTGCTGCCGGCGAGCTTAGCCGAGCCGCGGGCTGGCCTTCGTGCACCAGGTAACTGGTGAAGGCAAAGCCGCCGTTGCCGTAGAAATGTTCCTGCGCTACGCCCTCGGGCCAGCGCGCCTGCAACAGGGGCAGGCGGTGGAGCTGGTTGGGATAGAGGATCCAGACGAAGGGAGGGCCGGGGCAGGCGGAGACCAGCCCATCGGGCGCGTCCGCGGGCAGGTCGATGAGGGCGCGGGGGTAGGCGAGGAACGCGGTTTCGCGCACGTTCAGGGCGAAGGGGTCGGCAAAATCGCAGGCCGCGATCTCGGGGGGGAGTGGATAAAGGAACCGGCCGATGAAGGCCTGGGCGCGGGCGTTGTGGCTGACGGTGGCGGTGTAGAGGGTGTAGTTTTGCCAGCCGGCCACGCCGATCAGCGCCAGCGCGGCCGCGGCCAGCAGGGGGGGCAGCGCCCGACGGCCGGGGAAGGCGCCCGTCACAGCGGCCCACACGCGGTCGAGGGCCAGCCCGGCCAGCAGGGCGGCGCCGGGCAATACGCCGATCAGCCGCGGCCAGAAGGGGGCGTCGTTGGTGAGGATGCTGCCGAAGAGGATCTGCATGGCCACGTAGATCAGCAGCAGCCCCGCCCCGATCTGCCGCCAGCCGCGCAGGGCCGCGGCCGCACCCAACAGCACCAGGGGGGAGATCAGGCTGCTGAACAGGGGGTGCGGGTAGCCGAATTGGGTGCTGGAGTCGATGAAGTGGTTGAACATGAGCAGCGAGCGCTTGATCTGCTCCAGCAGCACCGCGGTTTGGGTGCTGACGCCATATTTGTTGAACAGGTGCGTCATCACCGGCTCGTAGAAGAGGAAGACGGCGCGGCTGCGCTCGGCCAGCGCCTCATAATTGCCGCCAAAGTAGAGCAGGGAGGGGCCGAGCGCGATCAGCCCGCCCAAAATGCACAGCCCGATGCTCCCCAGGTTGTCCAGGATCCAGCGCCTGCGCATGATGAAGAGGTAGAGGAAGGCCAGGGCGAGGATGACGAGGATCACCCGGCCGGAGTAGTACATCTGCAAGCCGAAGCCGAGCAGCAGGCCGGCCAGGGCCAGCGCGGCGGGGCGACGGCTGCGCAGGCCATCGATCACGAAAAAGAGGGCGAAGAGGAGGAAGGCCCAGGGATCCATGTACGCGGCCAGCCGCGAGAAATGGATGTGCGGGGTGTTGATGGCCAGGATGGCGGCAGCCAGCGCGGCCAGGCGGTGCGAGTCGAACAGCCGCCAGGCCAGCAGGTAGGTGGCCAGCAGGGTGAGCATGCCCGCGGCCACGGCGCTGAGGTTGAGGGCGAAGAGGTCGTTGCCGAAGAAGTGCAGGAAGAAGGCCGCGGGCAGGAAGCCGAGCAGGGGAATGTTGGCCCAGCCCTCGCGGAAGATGACTTTGTTTTGCCAACCCAGCCAGTCGCGGGCTTGCAGGCCCATGGAGGCCATGTCGCCGTGCAGGTCGTCGGGCAGGGTTTCCAGGCGGTCGAAGCGCAGGTAAAAGGCGGCGGCGAGGATGAGGAGGAGGATGAGGAGGTGGCGGCGTTGGAAGGGGGGGGAAGGATCCTGCCCGCGGCCCTTGCTCTGCCACAGCGGCCACAGCGTCTGCCCGGCCAGGAAGAGGGCGACGCTGGCCAGCCACAGCCAGCGCACCATCGCGGTCTCTCCTCCTGTCTGGAAAAGGAAGAGACTGGCCAGCGCCGGCAGCAGGGCCAGGATCAGCAGCCGCCTTTGCCAGGCTGCGGCCGCGACGGGCGCGGGCGCGGGCGCAGCTGTTGCCGGGGCGCGGTCGTAGCGGCGCACGCGGGCATCGGGCGAGTGGCCGCTGCGCCGGTCGCCGGGGGGTGGGGCGACGGAAAGGGCCGTGGATCGTGACCGTCCTGCCATCCAGCCCGGCGTGGCCAGGGCAAAGAGCGCCAGCGCGGCCAGGTAGAGGAGCGCGGCGATCAGTTGGCGGGTGGGAAGGTCGGGGGCGAGGGTGAAGGCGCGGATCAGGGCCTGGGGCAGGGCGCCGGCAGCGCCGTCGAAAAAGCGCTGGCCAAGGTAGGCCAGGCCCAGGCTGAGGGCGAGCAGCAGGAGCGCGGCGGGATGCATTTGCGCCGGCGGGGGAGCGGGGGAGGGGGAG
>JAANMV010003689.1_pt1 | contig 13031 bp, 9 predicted proteins | sample 7279661 | NCBI WGS metagenome assembly JAANMV01 (sample SAMN14094540, study PRJNA606508) | bioreactor metagenome | isolation source: A lab-scale SPAN reactor treating ammonium-rich wastewater day 121 | place: Ireland: Galway | collected 2017-05-16 | reverse complement strand
GACTACGAGGATAGTCCCGCCAAGCTCTTTTTCAGTCTCCGTTACCATAGATGGGCAAATATACAGTGAACTTTGCACCTTTTCCGGGCGCACTGTCCACTTCGATTTTACCACGGAACTGATTCACGATACTTTCGCAAACGGCAAGGCCGAGCCCCACTCCGCTTACGCCCTTCGTGCTGAAAAATGGTTCGAAAATACGCGGTTGAACGTCTTCCGGAATTCCTGGACCGTCGTCCTCAATCGCTATGAAAGCAAACTTGTCGTTCATTCCGGTTTCCACTCTTATATGTCCTCCCTTACCGGCCGCGTAAATGGCATTTAGCATCATATTGAGTATTATTTGCTTTACTGGACCAAAGGAGGCGCGCACTTCCGGAAGACCGGTTTTAAGCGTCGATTCCACTTTCACGCCCGCCTCGAGTATTTGCTTCTTCATTAACAGCAAAACATCGGATACGGCGGAGTTTATTTCGAAAGGCACCGGCGTTAGGGACGGCGCTCGATGCAAATCCAAAAGATTGCGAACGATGTCGCCAATGCGGTCGATTTCGCGATTGATAATCCTAAGGTATTCCAAAAGCCCCGATGCGGCTTTTTCTTCGTCAGGTTTTCCCGAATCCTCGATGTCCATTTTGGCGAGTTCGAGGTTATACCTGATCGAGTTAAGCGGGTTATTTATCTCGTGCGCCAAGCTGGCGGCCAGCTGACCGGTTGCTGCAAGCCGGGTGCTATTTGTAAGCTCGCTTCTCAACCTCACTTGATTTGTTTGATCTGTTGTGAGAATGAGTGCGCCCTCGATATTCGAATCCGCTCCGACGAGCGGAACCGCCCAAAAATCCAAAAAAATCAAATCGTCTGTTGCAGGCTTGGCGTATCTCACTTCCGGCAAAAATACTTCGCTTCCGCTAAAGCAATTATTGACTTGGTCCAGCATTCCTTCAGGAAGAATGTCCGGAAATTCCATAATGGAAAGCCCCGGAATAGAATGGACGTCTTCAGGCCGACCGCAAAACTCCGCCATCTGCTCGTTGACATACGATATCGTGTAATCGTGGCTGATTACCATAACCCCCAAAGGAGCGTTCGAAATGATTTTTTCATGTAGCTCGCGAAGGGAAACGAGCGTATCTGTTCGTTCCTGAATTAGCGACTCAAGGCTTTCGTTTAGTTTTTCCAGCTGAATTTTCTTTTCAAGAATGTCCTTTTCGAGCATCACTCTTTCGGTGACGTCGCGAATCGACCCCGAAATAAGGTTCTCTCCGGCCGGCTGGCTATAGACCTCGACGTATCTATACTCGCCATCCTTGCGCTTTACATAAAGCTCGTAAGAAACTTCCACGTTTTCGCCGCGCAGCCTCAAGTTGCGCTGCTCCTCGGCATATGCCCTTTCTTCAACTGGAATAATATCCTCAATTCGGACATTTTCCATTTCTTCGTATGTGTAACCGAGAATTTCGCAAAATCGCTTGTTGAACAATGTATATACATTTTGCTCCGTATTGTATGTGAACAACCCATCCTGACTTCGCTCGTAAAGGTCGCGGTATCTGCGCTCGCTTTCCTCTATTTCTTTGTTTTTTTCCAAAAGCTCCCGGTTGACATCTTCGAGAGAGCGAGTAATTTTTTCCCTTTCGCCGAAACTCGTCGAAATATCGCGCGCCATCGCGTTGAACGAATTGCCCAGAAGTTCGAACTCAAGTATACCTGTTATACGTGCTTCGCTTTCCCAATCGCCTTCCGCAATTTCCTTGCACCTTGCAACCAGCTGAGTAACCGGCCTTGAAAACCGCCGCGCCTGAAACGACGATGTAAAAATCAAAATCAGGATAATTGTAAGTATGGTTACAACATAAGTAAGAGCGACAGATTTAAGTTCCTCCGCCAAAGTCATGTATGGCAATTCCACTACGGCGATGCCCATGTTCCCGCGCATTCTCATGAAGCTTCCGATGACTAGCTCGCCGTCCTCATTTACGTATGTGTCGGTTCCCGACTGAAGTAACGCGGCCTTCGCGGCCATCGGGTTGTTTGATGGCTGTGAACGTTCTACTTGCGGAATTTCTTTTTTTGGATTGACGTCGATTCCGTTAAAGGTGAATATTTTCGCTTTGGTGTTCAGGCTGGCAAACCCGATAATGGCGTGAAGAATCGATTGATATTTCGATACATCCACCTTTTGTACGACTACATACTTGGCTTTGCCGTCAATAAAAACCGGAGCGCTTTGAACCATCGTTACGAGTCCCAATCTTCGGTCGTACTCGAAGGGAAAAGTGACGGGTCCGTCAATGGCCGAATAAAATGCCTGATCCGGACTCAAGTTTTTCCCGGTTACCGGCACGAACGGAATCGGCGTTTCAAGGTAAGAATCGTCGAATATGCAAACTCCCGTTTCTGCGTCCGCTATCGCAATCTCGACAAGGTGTATATCAATATGTTTAACGTGAGAGTTTAAATGACGGCTTATTGACGCAAGCGCTTGACTTCGCCGCGGTGTTCCCGGCTCTGTCTTCCCGAATTCGCTCAGAACGTCGGTAAAGCCTTCGTCCGCGGCTTTGTACCTGAGGTACATTTCGGCCCGCGATGTATAGCGCTCGAACAGACTCGCGACTAAAGTTAGCTCGCTTTCGATTTTTGTAAGCGTATTAGATTTCAGAATGCCAAAAAAGCTCCAAAACGCGAACGCACCGAAAACGAATACGGAAAGCAGCGAAAATCCGAGGAAATTCAGCCTGAAAACGTCCTGAAAGTTCGGACTGCGCCTAAAACCGGATTTTCCAGAAAGAACCACGATAGCCCTCTAGCGAAATGCCATCTTTATTATATATGAACCTTTAGGGGAGCGATGATGAGCATCACAAACTCAAATTCGAATATGCAATAATGCCATTTACCTCTGGGTAATTACTTCGGGGTAACAAGATGTTCGCATTGAAAATAACGCCCGTACAGCAGGATTATGTTGAATTGGTCAGCCGGCTGGCCGCGGATTCTGACGGCGGCGTAAGGGTATCCGATATCGCTATGGAATTCGGGGTCAAGCCGCCCACTGTCGTGCGCACACTCGCCAAACTAAGAAAAATGGGACTTGTCCGGCAAAAGGAGCGAGGACTGGTCAACCTCACGCCATCCGGCGAAGTAATGGCTGGCCAGCTAATTCACCGGCACGACGACATTCTCGGATTCCTCATCGGCGTATTGGGCGTTAGCCAAGTTCAGGCCGAAACGGATGCATGCATACTTGAGCATGGTTTGTCCGCGGAATCCTCGACGAGACTGCATTTGTTTCTCGAACATTTCGAAGCACTGCCGGAAACTGCGAAACGAAAGCTCGCCGTTAATCCGGGCGAAACCTCTCATTTCGATACGGTTGGAGATGCCGTCGGGCAAGGCTTGAGGGGTTGAAATGAATCACGAATTTAATCTCAGAAGAGCTAGTCTTTTTTTCATCGTCGCGATTGCGATTTCGTTTTTGACCAGTTCCTGTCCGGCTACACGCGGATGGGGAGATTCGGAGGGACGGCTTAAAGTAGTGACCACAACCGGCATGGTTGGCGAACTCGCCGAAAGAATCGGAGGCGAAGCGGTCATTGTAAAAACGCTAATGGGTCCGGGAATCGATCCGCATTTGTACGCAGCAACCGAAGGCGACGTAATAAATATGAGCGAAGCCGATCTCATCCTTTACAGCGGGCTGCATCTCGAAGGAAAAATGACCGAAGTTTTCGAGCGAATCGGCGAGCGAGGCAAGCGAACTGCTGCGGTTGCGGAGGCAATTCCGGAAATGTTGTTGTTATCCGGCGAAGGCATGGGAACGGCTCACGACCCTCATGTATGGTTCGATGTAAATCTCTGGAAATTTGCCGCGATGGAAACCGGGCGGGTACTTGCCGAATCAAGTCCTCATCATTCGGAGATTTTCAAACTCAATTTGGAACTTTACATCGTCGAACTCGAGGAACTAAACGAATACGCCAGATCCCGTGCGTCGGAAGTGCCTGAAACCCGGCGCGTGCTAGTAACTGCGCACGACGCATTCGGCTATTTCGGACGTGCTTATGGATTCGAAGTGCGCGGTCTTCAGGGAATTAGCACCGTAACCGAGGCCGGCGCCGCCGACGTTAGAAATCTGGCAGACTTCATTGCGGAAAATAGGATTCCGGCTATATTCGTGGAATCGTCGGTTCCTCACCGCAGCATCGCGGCAATCAAGGAAGCGGTGATCGCTCGAGGATTCGAAGTTGAAATAGGCGGCGAGCTTTTCAGCGACGCCATGGGAAGCCCGGGGACTCCGGAAGGTACATACGCGGGTATGTTTAGGCACAACGTCGATACGATAGTCAACGCCCTTAAAGGAAGTAATAACGCGAAATGAAAGCAGGTTTGGTTTCGGAAGTGAAATACTCGAAAACCGGCGACGTCATCGATAGCTCGCTTGCCGTTCAAATCCATGACTTGACCGTTGCATATGGACACAATCCCGTGCTTTGGGATGTTGATTTGGACGTTCCTCGTGGCGTACTTATGGCGATCGTCGGCCCAAACGGTGCCGGCAAAACAACTCTGATAAAAGCCGTTTTGGGTCTAGTAAAGCAATCAGCGGGCGAAGTCTTCATCTTCGGCGAAGTTTATGCCAAAAAACGCTCAATTGTAGGATATGTTCCTCAGCGGGGAAGCGTGGATTGGGATTTTCCCGCAAGCGTTCTCGATGTCGTTTTGATGGGCGGATATTCGTCTCTTGGCTGGATTAAGCGGCCCGGGTTAAACGATAGGAAAAACGCAATGAACGCGCTTGAACGCGTCGGGATGGCGAAATTCGCTTCGAGGCACATTAGCCGGCTTTCCGGCGGACAGCAACAACGCGTTTTTCTTGCGCGCGCCTTAATGCAGGATGCGCTCGTTTACTTTATGGACGAGCCCTTTCAGGGCGTCGACGCGACTACGGAAAAGGCGATAATCGAATTGCTCAAAGAGCTTAGAAAGGGTGGAAAAACCGTCATAGTAGTACACCACGACCTGCAAACGGTAAAGGAATACTTCGACTGGGTAGCGCTTTTGAACGTTCGCAAAATCGCTTCCGGCCCGGTCGCCGAAACTTTTTCGGCTGAAAATCTAAAAACCGCGTACGGCGGGCGCTCGTCGCTTGGCGCGTAGGCTTTTCTATCGTTGAAATCCCCATAGAAATTCAATCGATTAATCTGCGAGCTGAAATGGAATTGTTTGAAACGGCGATAAGGTTTTTCGGAGATTACACGATGCGTACTGTGGCCTTGGGTTGCGCGCTTCTTGGAATCGTAGCCGGCGCGCTCGGCCCGTTCGCCGTGCTTCGCAGGCAAAGCTTGATGGGAGACGCGGTAAGTCATGCCGCTCTTCCAGGAATCGTAGCGGCATTTCTATTGACGGGAAGCAAAGAACCCTTCGTACTGCTTATTGGCGCTGCGGGGGCGGGATGGATTTCCATGCTTGCAGCAAACTACGTAACAGCAAATACTCGTGTTAAATACGACGCGGCTTTGGGAATTTCGCTTAGCGTTTTCTTCGGTCTGGGAATGGTGTTTTTAACTTTCGCACAACGGTCTCCCGATGCAGCACAAGCTGGACTTTCAAAATTTCTGTTCGGCCAAGCGGCGGCAATGATGATGACGGATGTGCGAATGCTTTTCCTTTTGGGACTTGCATCATTGATGGTTCTTGCGATTTTCTGGAAGGAATTCAAGATTTTAAGCTTCAATAGGGATTTCGCGGATTCGCTTGGCTATTCAACTTCAAGACTGGATTTAATTCTAACCAGCCTAATAGTGATCGCTATCGTCATAGGACTTCAAACCGTCGGAGTAGTTTTAATGAGCGCATTGATAATTGCACCGGCAGCAGCTGCACGGCAATGGACCGACCGCCTTGGAGCAATGGTAATTTTATCGGCAGCCTTCGGGGCGACTTCCGGAATTGCGGGAGCGGCAATATCCGGCTTGGCGCCACACATCCCTACCGGACCCGCGATAGTATTGTCGGCGATTGCCTTTGTATTGATTTCGATTCTATTCGCTTCAAACAGGGGATTTATTTGGAACTCAATTCGTTCTGCATACAACAGACGCATGGTCAGGCTTGAGGGAATACTCGAATCGATTTTGCTACTTGCCGAAAACCACGATCGTTTGGATCATCCGCATGAACGCGAAGCCGTAATGGCAATCGCAAAATCGCGCGGCGCCAGCTCGCAAGCAATCTCACAACTTGAAAGACGCGGGTGGATATGCATGGACGATGCCGGACTGTTATGCTTGACCGAGAGCGGAATCGAAGAAGCTATCAGATTCCGCTCGACCATTGCCGCCGGTGGAGGATCATTGTGAGTCCGCAAATCGAAATACAGATTATTGCCGTCCTTACGGCCGCCGCCTGCGCTCTGCCCGGAGTTTTCCTGATGCTTAGAAGAATGTCTCTGATGAGCGATGCGCTTAGTCACGCGATACTTCCGGGAATCGTAATCGCATTTCTATTCACACATTCGCTGTCATCTCCTATCCTCGTTCTGGGAGCCGCGCTCGCCGGCGTTGTAACCGTACTTTTGGTCGAATCGCTCGTAAAAACGGCATTGGTCAAAGAAGACACCGCAATCGGCCTCGTTTTTCCTGCTCTTTTCGCAATAGGAGTAATACTTGTTTCAATGCACGCCGGCAATGTGCATATTGACACCGATGCAGTGCTTTTGGGCGAACTTGCATTTGCTCCTTTCGACCGGCTAGTAGTTGGAGAAACCGACTTAGGACCGCGCGGAGTATGGTTGATGTCCGCTATTTTAGTTGTCAATTTTGCCTTCATTGCCACCTTCTTTAAGGAACTGAAAATTACTACTTTCGATGCAGGCCTTGCGGCAGCTGCAGGATTTGCTCCGGCTGTTATGCATTACGCATTGATGTCTCTCGTAAGCATTACCGCTGTCGGCGCTTTCGATGCAGTAGGTAGCATTCTCGTTGTAGCTCTCTTTATCGCTCCGCCGGCATCCGCGTTTTTGCTCTCCGACCGGCTTCCGGCGATGCTTGGGATCAGCGCCGGATTAGGCGCGATTTCCGCCCTTTTGGGCTATCAAGCAGCCAGAGCTTTCGACACCTCGATTGCCGGTTCGATGGCGGTCGCATCGGGCGTAATTTTCGGACTTGCTGTTCTTTTTGCCCCCGAAAGAGGAATTTTAAGTTCTCTGGCAAGACACTCCAAACAAAAAATCGAATTTGCCGTTGCAATGCTTTTATTTCACATTTCGAATCACGAAAACTCCGACCGCGCGGAAGCGGAACTAAATGTAAGCGGATTGCACGGTCATTTCAGGTGGAATCCGCTTTTTACGGATTCGATACTTCGGATTGCGTTTAATCGAAACCTGGCTATCGAACGAAACGGCCTTGTATATACAACCGATTTAGGTCGTAAACTACTCGAAGATACCGTTTCCATGAACTAGCCTAATCTGACATGTGCCAGGGGTTTGAACCAGCCATAAAGTAATGCAGTTCATAGCGGAGAATCATTGAAAAAGTCCTGGATCTTCTTACACCATTCCTTCCAGTGCTTCGGTTGCTTCGGCTAGGTCCTTCCAAGATACATATACGTACACATCGCTTAATGAAGTCACTATTTCTATTACGTTTATCCTTCGCGCGCTTAAAATGCCAGTGATTTCGGCAAGCACACCCGGCTCCTCTATAAATGTCGAGCTTCTAAGTCTGATTTCTCCGATGTCGCCTTTAATCGTAATATTTTGAAGCGTATCCCTTTTTTCGAGAACCAGCGCGTGCAGAATTTTGTGCGCTTCTTCGCCGTATTGATCCTCGAGGTACATCATAATGAATCTGTCGGTTGCAACAAGCGAATTAATGGTTATTTTCGCAACGGCAAGCCGCTCGGCAACTTCGGCGAGAAGCCCTGCTTCACGCGAAAGATTCGAGCCTACGAGAGTGACGAATGAAAGTCTGCGAGGGTTTCTTACAATCGACGATTGACTGGAACCGAGTATCGTCGTCCCTGAGGATTTAAGCTCGCCCAAGTGCTTGTAATCGACAATTCTGGCATTGACTTCTTCCGACTTGAAAAGTAATGCCCGCGGATGAACCACCCTGCTGCCAGCACTGCTTGTCGCCATAAGATCTTCAACGCTGAGTTCCTGAATTAGCTTAGTCCCGCTTAGCACTCGCGGATCGCCGGAAAGCACGCCTTCAACGTCCGTAACAATGACAACTTCGTCAGCACCTATGTAGCGTCCCACAATAAACGCAGTTATGTCCGTTCCGCCTCTCCCTAGGGTAACGAGATGCTCGTTCGAGCTAAGCGCAAAGAATCCTGCAATCACCGGAACGCGCCCGAGCCTAAGATGCTTGGAAACGTGCATTTTGAATCTCTGCGCTGTCTTGTTATCGCGAAGAGTAATAGAGCGCTCTTCGTTGATTTTGCTTTGTGCAATGGGGCTGTGGTCGTCGCTATCGATAATTATCGGCCAGCTTTCCCTTTCGGTTGGAATAAACGGAACCGCAGGCACGCGCAATGCCTTCAATGCGGCGCACATCAAGCGAACGCTTTTTTCCTCGCCTAGCAGTGCAATCCGGTAAATATCTTCGGGTTCTCCGCCGCCGTTCGCAACCCCGTAAGCGGCGTCTAAAAGCACGTTCGTATCGTTACCTTGGGCGGATAGCACGACCGCAACTTGCTCGCCCGCGTCGAAAAGGCGCTTTACGGTTTCCGCCGCGCGCCTCACCCTTTCAGCATCCGCGATGCTGGTACCGCCGAATTTTAAAACCCGCCGCAAACTGACACCACCAAAAGAGGGAATTATAAGTTTATCACAGCGAATCGTCTTAATCTAAGACGCAAAAGGCATTTAAAACACGCCGAAATCCAACGTTGCTCGGCAATTCGCCTCGATTCTGAATTGACAATCTTGAAAGCGTATGCGGCAAAAAGACGGAATAATCTATATCCTATCGCTTAAGCCTTTTAATGAAATCTTCGACCTCGCCTACTCCGCCCTGGAAAATTAAGTAACCGTTCGGCGGCTCGCGCTCGGTAATGTCGCCGGCAATCGGGGTTTCCATTATTTCCCTTACTTTTAATGGATCATCAGTCTGCCCGAGAGCCCAACAGAGCTTCATAAATGCCGCTTCGGGCAACATGTTTCCGAGCGGAATAATGCCGATATCGAGCAAAAACCTACCCGTATCGTACACGTACATTTGAACGTAGCCCCATAGGGTCTGCACGGTCATAACGACCGTAACTCCTCGTTTGATTGCCCTTTCGAGACTTTCGTTGAGTTCGTAATTTACGTGGCCAAGTCCGGTTCCGGCGATTACGATTCCCTTATAACCCATTTCCACCAAACCATCGATAATGTCGGGTTTGAAACCGGGATAATAGTATTGAATCGTAACCCTATCGTCGTAATAAGGAAATATTTTGACGCTATTATCGGTCCGTCTTGTCTTGAAATCACTTTTAATCGGCGTTATCTTTCCCCATTCCACCATCGCAAGCGGCACGTCGCTTATAGTCCTAAAAGTGGAACGATAGCTCGAGTGCATTTTCCGTACACGCGTTCCGCGATGGAGCAGGCCGTACTCGTCGCTCGTTGGGCCGTACATACAAACCATCACTTCCGCTATGTCGCCGTACGCAGCAGTGTAAACACTGTGAATCAGATTCCTCGCTGCGTCGGAGCTCGGTCTGTCGCTAGATCTCTGGCTTCCAACAAGCACGATCGGCACGGGCGAATCTTGAACCATGTACGAAAGAATCGCGCCGGTATGGTGCATCGTGTCTGTGCCGTGCCCGATTACGATTCCCGCGACGCCTTTTTCTATTTCCTCGCCTATGCGCTCCGCCAATTTAAGGTATTGAACCTTTGTCATGTTTTCGCTGAAAACGCCAAACAGCTTTTCCGTTTTCAGGTTGCAAATATCGGCAAGCTCCGGAACGGCGCCGTAAAGCTCGCCAGGGCTGAATGCGGGAATAACCGCTCCGGTTCGATAATCAAGTCTGCTCGCAATCGTGCCGCCGGTGCCGAAAAGTTGTACGTTCGGTTTCGCCGGGTCGAACGGAAATTCCTTTTCGGGAATTTTGTAATGCGCTTCCTTGTTGCCGCGTTCGGTTATTTCTTCAATCTGGTCGGTGGCCACTCCGACGTTGTAACCGGTAGTCAGTTTGAGAACGATATGCCGCTCATCTTCTATTTCGGAGCGCGGCAAAATCACGCCCTCGAAACTTCCTTTGCGGCTTGCGACGGTCACTTCGCTCCATACGCCTACGTTAAACCGCTTCAGCGTTTCAAGAGCGTCGCCTCGATATCCTCTGAATTTGTCATCGCCCATTATGCATTACCGTCCATTCGCCGCGGACAGTGCCGCGCCGCCCGAGTATTCGCCTATCATCGCTGAAACTTTGGAGCCCGCAACCGCGCCGCGAAGCTCTTTCATCGCGAGTCCCATCACGTACCGCTTCCACTTAATTCCGGGAGGAGCGTGCCGCTTGCGCGGCGTAAACTCCGCCGCCTTCGCTTCCTCGACGAGCGCTTCCACTTCGAACTGCGGAATGTCTGAAATCGCGAGTTCTCCGAGTATTTCATCCACCGTTGCAGATTGCCTTTCTATCATCCGCAATAGCACCTTTCTCGCTACTTCGCGCTGAAACTTACCGGCGCGAAATGCCCTAAAGAATTCGTTCAGCCTTTCTTCCGATAAACTCCCGGGGTTTCCCAAAGTTGAATCCCTTCGAACCGGTCCGGAGCACCATTCCACAAGCGCGACGGCTGCAAATTTGGCGTCTGCACCCGCTTCGACAGCCTTCGCAAACAGGGAAGCGTATGGTGAAATCGACAGAACATCCGCATGATATGCAGGCGCGCCGATGGAAATCAGTTTTGCCCGCATTTCCCAAGGCGGTGCCGGTGTTGTAGCACGCAGTTTTTCGACTCTTTCTTGTTTGATTTCGGTCGGCGGCGTATCCGTATCAGGATACATTCTGTCCGGGCCTGGAAGAATCCGCTCGAAGTCCGTTAGTCCGCCAGGCTTCGCTTGCCGCGTCTCGCTTGGTACTCCTCTTAACGCATCGACGATTCTTAGTTTGATTTCTTGCGCCGCAGTAATCGTATCCCGCCTTTCGCCGCACACGAGCGCTACCGAGTCGTTTTCTCCTGCGTTCATTTCCTTCAATAAATAATCTCTGTCGATTTCCCAGCCTTCATACTTCGGCCAATCGTCGGTATGAATCATTATCGGAGGTAGATCAATGCAGGCGATAACCCTTATTCTTCCCTTTACTTCATGCGCAAAATCGAGACCGGGCTGGACAGGCGCGGATAAAACCCCCGCGAGACCCTCAAGCTTTACGGCGCGTATTTCGTCTCCATTGCGCATATTCGGAAAAATCCGGGAAAAGTTCATTTTCCCGGCTGAACCAATTATTTCCGCTTCCGTCACCGAGAGATTTTCTTCGGTTACTCCCTGCCGCAATAGCTTGTCTCGCAACGAGAGCAGCCTTAGCTGTCTAATCGCTTCGTTTTGCGTCAGCGCAGGAATAAGACCGTAACGCGGCACACCTTTGATTTCGACGCGGGTGCCGCCAGTTACAGAAACGTTAACGTCCTGGCGCACGCTGCCTATGCCCCTGCGTACATTGCCGCTTGCTTTGCAAACTCGTCCGAGAAGTTCCACAACTTCAGCAGCTTCGTCCGGAGTTCGCATATCCGGCGCGGTAATAATTTCAATCAGTGGCATACCCAGACGGTCGGTTCTAAACCAAATAAAATGTCCTTCGTCCTTCACTTCCCGGCAAGAATCTTCCTCTACGTTTAGCTGAAAAATCCTAATCTGCCGTTCATTATACGGAAGAATCCCATCCACGCCGATAATTGCGGTGCGCTGAAAGCCCGTGGGAATCGAGCCGTCGAGATACTGTTTCCGGGCGACATGGACTTCGTCGATTACATTCATCCCGAACATAAGCGCAATCTGAATTGCTTTGTCCACGGCCTCTTGATTGATCGGAAACGGCGGCGTGTCGTCCATTTCGTACGTGCAAACGCTTTCCTTGTTTAGCAAGTACACGACGTTTTTCTTCGTTTTGAATTCCATCAGTGCTGTGCCGTCGTATTCGCCAAGCTCGGAAAGCGTGGGACGCATATGCCTCAATACTTCGACGTCGTGCGTATCCGAATATAGTCCAGCCGGACAGCGGCAAAAGAGCTTTCGCCGCGTAAAAAGCTGTTGGTGTATTTCAATCCCGCACTTGAAACCAACGGCTTCATAATCGAGATTATCGAAATTCAAGTTTTCGTAGTCGAGCCTTTCCATCACGCCTCCGCGTATTGCCCGCATCCGGCAAGCGATATCCGGTGGCTGTGCGCCGAAATGGGTTAAGCGATGCAGGCGGACGTATTATAAGTCTGGAATGCTTTCGTAACAAGGAAAATCGGCTTTTTACAGACCGTCGCAAACCACTTCCGAGCGAATCATTCAAGGGCGGAACTTAATCGATACTCACGCCGAAATGAAAATCACAGCCAAGCCGCGCGGACTTATTCGACCGCGAACGTAAGCGAAACGACGGCGGTAATGTCTTTTTCCAGCGAACTCGTATCGTAAACGCCGTAGTCGCTGACATCCGTCGAATTTTTGGCAGTAATCTGAAACACTCCCATTCTCGCGGAAGCAAGCGGGCCAAGCTTTCCGCCTGCATTTTTTACTATCGTTTCGGCGCGCTGCCTCGCGTCGCCGGTCGCCTCGCCGAGCATTTCGATGCGCATATCCGCGATTTTGGTGTAAAGGTATTCGGGCGAATAACTTTGAAGACCGATGCCTTCGCCTATAAGGTCGGTTATTTCCTGCGATAGCGCAGTTATGCCATCTACATCGGTTCCGGAAACTTCGAAGTTCTGAGTCATTTGCCAATACCAGTGCGTCACTTGGCTGCCGTCTGCTTTAGTTTCGTAGTAACTCAAATTCCCGCTGGAAATCGGGCTGAACTTGATGCCATCTTGCGAT
>JAANMV010003685.1_pt1 | contig 13038 bp, 12 predicted proteins | sample 7279661 | NCBI WGS metagenome assembly JAANMV01 (sample SAMN14094540, study PRJNA606508) | bioreactor metagenome | isolation source: A lab-scale SPAN reactor treating ammonium-rich wastewater day 121 | place: Ireland: Galway | collected 2017-05-16 | reverse complement strand
ACATTCAAACGCTCATCGAACAGTTACGACTGCTCCACCGTCAGCTCCAACGGTGCGACTTGCGATCACGTGAGATCCTCAGATCGCTCAGCACCCCGCCAAGTGTGCCGGCCACCTCGGAGCAGGAGCAACTCCCGGGGCAACCAGCGCCCAGCCGCGGACCGTGTGACGTCGAAATCCTCCGCTCCTTGCCCGGTATCGGGGATTACGTCGTCGCCACGGTACTCGCGGAAGCCTCACAGCCCCTGGGCAGTCGGGAGTATGACACAATTCGCGCCCTGGCGGGAGTTGCACCGGTCACCAAACGCAGCGGTAAGAGTCTGGTAGTGCTACGGCGCCAGGCAAGTAATCCGCGCCTTGTCGATGCGGCATACTTCTGGGGCCGGGCTGCCATCAGAGCGGATGCCGCTGCACGTCTTCACTACCAGCAACTGCGCTCCAAAGGTCACAGGCATGCTCGTGCGCTTCGTGGAGTTATCGACCGCCTGCTCAATGTTGCCATCGTCATGCTGCGCAACCGCACCCTCTACGACCCCTCTCTTCGCCGACGTCATACCGTACTCGCAGTCGACTCAGGCGCGTACCCTACGCCTTCACATGCAGCTTGATAAAATGTGGGAAGTCCTGTACAGCCACGCGATTCGACGAGGATAAGGGAGCGGACTCAAGCCAACAAAACCGCGCGCAACAGTCCTGCGACGGACAACGCAACGAGCAGGAGAAGGATCAGGCGGCGCGCTGTCGCCGGATCATGATTCCGGAAGCCACGGTTTCCGATCACGACACCAATGGCCACAGGGAAAAGAAAAACTGCGGCGCGTATCAGGGTTTGCGATGTCACCAATCCGTATGCCCCGCCCATGAGCAACGCAATCACGTCACAGCCCAGAAAGAAGGCAATCAATGAAGCGCGTGAGATGTGCACTGCCGTCGGTGAGGAAAGATAGAACAGGATGACCGGTGGCCCGGCAATGGATGCCGCACCGTTGAGGAAGCCCGACAGCGCACCCGTGGCAACGGTCGGCACCTTTCCCGGTCTTCGTTCCATGCGCCATCCGCTCAACAACCCCAGGGCAGCCGTCAGAACGAGGAGTGATACGACGCCTCGCATGACTTCTGGTGGCATGGTGGCAAGGAGAAGCACCCCGAACGGGGTGGTTGCCAGCATCCCGGCCGACAACCACAGGAGAGATTTCCAATCCGCATCCCTCCACACGGTGATCATCAGATGCAAGCTCGCGGCGATCTCCAGTAGCAGCACCATCGGAATGATTTCCGCCGGAGAGCGAAAAATCGACAGGGAGGTGACCGCCACCATCGAAAACCCGAATCCACTGAAGCCTCTGACGATTCCAGCAGCGGCAAGGACACAGCCTACAGCGACGGCCTGAGCAGGTTGGAGATCGAGGATGGAGAAGAGGTCCGACATTCGTCGCTCTCCTATCGGCCCATCCAGCAAGGAGCAACGCCACACGGGAGAGAAGGACACAACCGGATCGAATCACCGCATGCTGCATGAACGGGTCCTGCACACAGATCCGGCGGCATAGAGACCACCTACGGGCTGTGCCGAGCAAACGATCCGTGCCGGCCTTGCCGCTGAGGAAAGTCATCCGTCCCATGGCACAGGCTTCCCCCACGGCGCGGCAATGCTTAATCTGGCATGGGAGGGATTGGATATGGCAACGAAGCATCGTGGTGGGAAGAGGCACAGATCCGACCGACTGACACGGGCCCTTAAGCCCAGGTTGGCTGAAAGCACCAACAAACCGCCGGTTGCAGCCAAACAGAAGCCACTGGCGGACCCGACGTGTTGCGAGCGCTGTGGCGCGCTCTACACGCGACGGACCTGGCGCCGGGCCGGGGAACGCAGCCACGCAAAGCTTTCTGTGGCCCAATGGACAGTCTGCCCCGCATGCCGGCAGATGGAGCGTGGCGAATACTTCGGACGCGTGGTGATCCGAGGACCCTTTGCGGCGGCCCATGAGCAAGAGATTCGTGAACGCATCGCCAACATCGAGGAACGGGCGCAGTTCACTCAACCGCAGCGACGTCTTGTCTCCGCCGAGCGCGAAGGCAACGTCCTCGAAGTATTGACCACATCGCAGAAACTGGCGCACCGCATCGTTCACGAACTGAAGAAAGTATATCGCGGGCGGGCGCGCTATAGTTGGTCACCCGATGACGGCAGCCTGTACGCCACATGGGAGCGTTGAGGCCGAAGTGGATGGCGAGATGTCTGGCTCCTTTGACATTTGGTCACAAAATCTGGACAGAAGGGGAAAATGGGTAACGTCATCGATCTACGGTCACGCCTCAACGCACCACGGCATCGGACCGAGTCCCAGGTCCGATGCGCAGGTTGCGGGGAGCGACACCAGCGGGTCCGCCTGAAGGACGGCCAAATCGATTTCCCTACCGCCTTTGAGGATGGTGGACACTGGTTTTGCCGGCATCGCGGTTGTCTGGCGGCTTGGTTGGATCGGATGCCACCAGAATGAAGGGCTTCATCTCCGTTTTGTCCCCGTAGTCGATCGGCTCACAACAGCGCTGGAACCATGCCAAGATCGCGAACAACAGAAGAAAGATTGCACGTCCTGGTGGTCGAGTCCCACACCAAAGACAAGGGCGGCATCTGTCGCATCCTGACTTCGAGTAAAAGCCCCGGCTTCGAAGTGCGGTGCACCGCTGAACAGACAGAGGCACTGCAGGCCCTGGTGGCAGAGTCTTTTGACATGGCGCTGATCGACGACACTCTGGGGGAAAAAATAACCCTCGGGCTGCTGGATCTGGCCAAGGCGCGTGGCATCGACGTGCCCATCGTCGTCGTGGCGGCAAAACCCACCCGTACGGCCGATCTTCGAGTCATGCGTGCCGGAGCAGCCTACTACCTCGCCAGATCGTTTCTGGACGGCACGACCCTGGAGCGGGCCGTACGCTACTCGGGGCAACTGCGTGTAACACGTGGGGCACTACGCGAAAGCGAAGCTCACACACGAGCCGTCCTCGATAGCGCGGTCGATGGTATCGTGACCATCGATGAAGACGGAACGATCAAAACCTTCAACCCGGCCGCCAGCCGTATTTTCGGCTACCAGACTGAAGAGGTGATCGGCAAGAATGTCAATCTCCTCATGCCGCCACCGTTCCGTGATGAGCACGACATTTACATTCGTCGGTATCGCAGCACAGGTGAACCACGCATCATCGGAATCGGGCGTGAGGTAGTCGGATTGCGCAAAGATGGCAGTACATTCGCCCTTGATCTTTCGATCAGTGAAATCCGCTACCGGAGGGAGCGCCGCTTCCTGGGAATCGTCCGAGACCTGACCGAAAGCAAGCAGGCCGAGGCCGACCTGCGCGACGCCCGTGCCCTGGCGCAACAGCGCGAGCGGCTCGCGGACATCGGCGCCATCACGGCCCGGATCGTGCACGATATCGGCAATCCGGTGGCCGGAATCGCCATGCAAGCACAGCTTCTGTTGCATCGATTGGACAAAGATCCGGCGATACCTGGTGCTTCTCTGCGCAAATCGATCGAACGTATTCAGGCAGCCACCCGTCATCTCGACTGCCTGGTGAAGGAGTTCCTCGATTTCTCACGAGAGCAGCGCCTTGACTTACACAGCGTCAGCCTCCCCGAACTGATCGAAGAGGTGGTAACCGTCTGGCAACCACTGGCAGCGAATCGGAACGTCACCGTCTCTCGCGCCATCCAGGGCAACATGCCTCCACTGTTGCTCGACGAAGAGAAGATCCGACGTGTCTTTGATAACCTGATCAAGAACGCCGTCGAGGCAATCGGACAAGGGCCTGGGTCCGTCGCAGTCCGGGCTATGCTCACCGGCACCGATCGGATCCGCATCACCATCGAGGACACAGGCCCTGGGATTGCTCCGGGCGTCGAGCCATTCCGGTTGTTCGAGACGACGAAGGAGAACGGCACAGGACTCGGTTTGGCCATTGTCCACCAATTCGTGCAGGCGCATGGTGGCACCATCGGCTTCGCCGCCCGCAAGCCGCATGGCACAGTCTTCAACGTCGAATTGCCGCAACGAAGTTGAACTTTCGACAGGGAAAGATGCACCTGTCTTGCGTACCGGTTGCAGCAGTCGAAGCTGGCAACTAGCAAGACAGTGTGACACATCGCGACCGCCCAGGACCCGGCCGCCGCAGTTGGTCAGGTCAGGTGCTACGCGGCCCCCTGAACGGCTTGTTGCGCTACCTCCTCCCCCGCCTGCTGCATTGGGGCTCGTATCTGATCTTTCGCACCAGTCGCATCACGTTGTTGCACCGTGAGTACGAGGATCGTTGCCTCGAGGGCGGCAGGCACATCATCTTTGCCGGATTGCACGAAGGAATGATCATGTTGCCCTATCATTTCCGTAACCGCACCGGTGGCGTGGTCATGGTGAGCGCAAGCCGTGATGGCGATATCATTGCCGATACGGTCGAACGTTTCGGCATGCGTGCCGTTCGCGGATCGAGCAGACACGGGGGACGGGCGGCTTTGCGGCATATGGCGGATGTCCTGCTCGGTGGAGGTGTGAGCGCCGGAGTGATCGTGGATGGCCCACGCGGACCGGCATTGGTCGCGAAATCGGGAGCCATACGTCTGGCGCAGGCTACCGGGCTCCCCATCGTTCCCGGCACATGGTGGGCCAAACCGATCTTCCATGTCGGATCATGGGACAAAACGATCGTACCGCTCCCCTTCTCGCGCATCGTCTTCGCCTTCGGCGAACCGATGTGCATCCCTCACGACGCCGATGAAGAGTCCATTGAAACCGCCCGGCAGGAACTCACGCGGCGTCTCGTCACAGTTCGCCAGAATGCCCAGGCAGCTTTATGCTGACAGGGAACGATGACACCACGTTACGGACGAACTTCGTAGTAGGCGTTCGTCGGGTTGTCGAAGTTGTGCCTGCGAAAACGTGTGAATCCAGCTTCACTCGTCATCTTCCGTGCCACCGACTCTGAAAATCCCAGCGTCCCCAGCCCTGCACCATCCGGCGTCGAGAGACTGGATGACATACAACTCAACACGGACATCCCATACATCATACCCACCATCGGGTTTCGTTCGAGGTTCTCCTCAAACGTGTCTTTGGCATTGATATCGGCAATCAGCCAGGTGCCGTCCGCCTTGATGGCCCTACGAACGGCACGCATCACCTCTTCGGGATGAGTCATGTCGTGCAGGCAGTCAAAGCTGGTGAAAAGATCGACACTGCCATCTTCGGGCAACGGCTCGGTCCTGGAGTCGTGGAACGCGACATTGGATAATCCCGACTCGGTCAGATTCTGGCGCGCTCTCTGGAGCGCATGCTCCGAAATATCGTAGCCGTGGAACTCCGATTTCGGGTAAGCACGCGCCATTTCGAGCAGTGCAATCCCGGCACCACAACCGATATCCACTACCCGAGCTCCCCGTTGCAACCTGGGAACCACGCCCTCCAACGCCGGTAATGCCAGAGGTACCAGAAAGGTACGAAACCACGGCGCCAGAAACCGCTCGATACCGACCGCTCCCTCGTAACCGAACGCATCATACGGAAGACCCAGCCCGCTGCGGAATGCCTCGGGCAAGCGTTCGAGGATCGCAATCTGGTGCGGTAGGGAGTGGAATCCTCCTGCCGCAAAGACGGGAGCGTTCTCCTCCGCGAGGACCAGACCGGCCTCCGCGGATAGTTCGAAACGCCCTTCGCCCCGGTATTCCACCAGGCGGGCTCCCGCCTGTGCACGCAACCATTCCCGGATCCAGCGCTCATTGAGTCCTGTCTTGTGGGCCAACTCCTCACTTGTCAGCGGACCCGCGTCCTGCATCGCCTTGTACAGACCAAGCTTGTCACCGAGATAGATCATCCCCGATGTGATGGCCCCACTGAGTTGCGAATAGACGTGGAAGACGAATGTTTTCAGCTTGTCGAAATCAAGTGTCTGGTCTGACATGCTTTCCTTTTAGAGCGGCCGGAGCGGTCCTGTCGAGGAGACGCGGCACATATCGACCGGACTGACAGGTGATCACAGGTCTGCCTTCGCAACTCGAGTTCCGAAGCAACCCGCAGGACAACCGATTCGTCCCGGGTGTCACCATTCTGACCCTTCCCACACCTTGTCTGTCCAGACGTTTCCGGCCAAGACGAGCAGATGGAATCGATTTCAGCGAGCGGTCTTGCAACCGTCATCGCCGCACTGGGAGTCGCCGGCTGTTGGACAGCCACCTTCACCGGACGGAGGGTTTTTCAGTTCATTGGCAAACCTGCTGCCTCTCTGGCTTTCCTGAGCCTTGCTTTTCATACGGCACACGGCAGCAATGCGGCGCGGGTTTCGGCTCTTCTCATCGCACTGGTCTTCTCCTTCGTCGGCGACATGGCACTGATGGGACGCTCTCGCCTCAGTTTTCTCATCGGCCTTGCAGCATTCCTGCTGGGCCATGTGGCCTTTGTCGCGGCGTTTTTCTTGAGAGGGCTTTCCCTGATCTACCTGTTCGGCGCGATCCCGCTCACCGCTCTCGTGGCCATTGTGGTCGTGCGTTGGCTGCGGCCACACGTACCGGCAAAAATGCGCTCTCCGGTGATCGCCTATATCGGCGTGATCAGCGCCATGGTGGCCTGCGCCATTGCCACACACGGTGCGACTCCAGCACCGGCATTCGTTCTGGCGGCCGTGATGTTCTTCGTCTCGGACATTGCCGTGGCGCGCCAGCAATTCGTCGTTCCAGACGGATGGAACCAACTGTGGGGACTGCCCCTCTATTTCGGGGCACAACTCATATTTGCGGCAAACCTGCTGATCTGAAGCAGGATCAACGCCACCTCTCTGTCCCACCGGCAACAGTTACGTGTAAATCGCCGGATCTTCCCACCGTGGCCGCTACCGGCGAACTCCGGATGGCGGACACGTGACCGCCCCTTCCTCACGACCGAGCGTCGAGTAAGTCACCTCATGGTATCGCGTGGCACCGGCACGACGAGCGACAGCGGTTCCGGGTTACGCAGTGCCCAATAATCCCATAGGGGGATGAAAAGCGGGCCGAGTTTGAACACCTCCCAACCAAGGAGGAGGCTCATGTCTCCCTCATTGACGGCGACGAGCGGTGTGTAACCCAGATTCTCACCAAACGGATTCCCGACATTTCCGTAGTCGAGATAGTGCGTGCCCTTCCAACCGCGAGGAAAACGCAAACCCTCCGCGGAACGGACCTCATAGTGCGCAAAGGTCCAGTCCCTGCCGTTCTTCTGCTTTGCCACCTGCGGACCATCGATACCCGTTTGCTCCATACGCCAGTTCCAGCCGCGCAGACTGCCGGTATGCGGATCACGGTAGAAAGATTTCCGGAAGGTCTTCCAGAGAAGCCTGTTGACGAAAGGAGGCAGACTCAAATCGACCCCCTGGTACTGTTTGTCCGCCAGTTGTTCTTCGTCGAGTGGATAGGCCCGTTCGATGATGGCGTGCAGTTGGTGCCGGTCCATGGCCAGCAGATCGTCGAAAGTGATTTTACGTGACATCGTGACTCCAGATGGATTTTTCGGAAAGTTGACTATCCTACGACTGACCGGTTTATCGAGCACCGACTGCCCCGCCAAACGACTCCGCGCGGACTCCGAGTGTGGGCACACTCAGCAAGCGCTCCCCAGGATGCGCCGCGCGCAGAGAGTTGCCATCGTCATGATCGAGATCTGCGGGTTCACACCCAGATTGGTAGGGAACACGCTGGAATCCGCGATGTAGAGAGACTCGATCGTGTGATGCCGGAAATCCGGCCGGACGACGTTACGTGCCCGATCTCCGCCCATGCGGCAGGTTCCGAACAGATGCGTCATGGCTGCCGTGAACGCCGCGGGATTGTCGGGTCCGTCTTGTTCAAACACCGCCAACTCCGCGACCGATTTCACTCGTGGCGGGAAGCCCTCCACACCGAGCGCCAACTCCTGCGCGCCAGCGGCAAACATCATCTCTCCCAGAATACGTAAACCACGCCGAAAGCGGCGTACATCTTCTGCGACCGGGCGATAGCTGACCACCGTTTGCCCCAGAACCGAACGCACGCGACCGCGTGCCTTTGCCCGGACCGCAACACCCCAGTCGAGCCAGTGTGCCATGTCCGCAATCGAATGCGCGAATTCTTTGCCCACCCCGTCGAGCCGTGCCGCCAGCACCGTCAGGTCGAATCCGAGCGCCTCGAACTTGAGGCCCTCACCTCGCAACCCGGTCACCTCGTGCCCCTGTGTTGCGCCTTCCCACATGCGGACCGGCTCCTCGAAGCGGCCGGCAAGCGACACACCAGGATGCGCCTGGAAGTTCTCTCCTACCGGCCCATGGCGGATACCATTGCGGATCAGCAGGAGAGGCGTTTGCACGGCGCTGGCGGCCAGGACAACAGCATCACGGGCATGAAAGCGCACCCGGCCGCCGCCCGCCGCCCGAGCGACGATCGCTACAGCACGACCGCTGCGGCATTCGATTCGGCGCGCCTCCATCGAGCTGAATACCGTCGTATCATGGGCCATCGCATCGACGAGAAGAGTCCGCTCGACAGATTCCTTGTGCCCTTCCGGACAGCCTTGCATGCAACGGCCGAGCCCCCGGCACCCACGCACATTACGCCGGATCGGCCGGTGTTCGAGGCCAAGCGCTTCTGCACCCCTGGCCATCAGGAGGTTCTTGCGCTGCGCCACCGCGGGGTCGGTTGGCAGTACGTTGAGCCGTGTTTCAAACTCGTCAGTGATCGTTTCGAGTGTTTCCCATGGGAGCGCCTCGCGCAGCACAGGATCGGCCTCACACCACTCCTCGTGAACGTCCCGCGGCATCCGCCAGCAGATTGCGCCATTGATCGGTGAAGTTCCGCCGACCATACGCCCCTGTACGTAAGGGATTGGGGCGGCACCCAGCACCACCGTGGAACCCATCTCGCGATACAACGCCGACATGGCGCTGAATGCACTGATCGGATACTCGCGCGGATCGACCCACGGTCCCTCTTCGAGAACGATCACACGAGCGCCACGGGAGGAGGCCTCACGTGCCACGCTGCTGCCAGCCGGCCCACTACCAACGATGACGAGATCGGCCGTAAACTCGAGGTTGGCACGGATCGTCCTGCCGTCGATATGCTTCATCGTGAGACCGCCCCTCGTACCGTCGATTGCACGAGCGGATCATCGAAGTACGCAAAGCAGGCGATGAGCTTGAGCATGAGAAGCAATGACGAGCCGCCCGGCAGGCTACCGGCCCGCCGCAATACGTCGTCGCGTGCGGTGGCATCGAGTCGCGCAAAGACCCGCCTGTGTCCCAGTAAAAACGGGAAGATTCCACCCACGACCCAGGTGGCGAGTCGCAAACCGAGCCGTACAGTCCATGGTGCGCTCCGCTGGAATCGCGGCCAGAACTCCGTCCGATCCACTTTCTCCATCGGCGGAAGGCCGTGCCCCGGCTCTGGAATCATGGCGTCGAATAACGCATCACGCCAGCGGCGTTCGAAGTGGAAAAGCATCACATCACGTCAGTGATCCGGAGCCGGGTCTTTTACCGGTCTGCGTGTCATACATCTGATCCAGATACGGGAAAATACGGACCACCGCTGCCGTCGTCAGGGAAGAGCACCCAACGGGGCCATCCTATCGGATCAACCACTCAGCCCGACCATCCTCTCGCTGCGTTCCCAGAGTTCACGTGCGAGGGCGGTATCCTGAGCCTTCCGGCTGGGGAATCGCTGGCGACAGTTGTCGTAATACTTTCCTGACTCGGTCGCCAATAGTGGCTCGGTGGCACAGTAAAGGGTGGTCGCAGCACCCTTTTCCGGCGTCAACATGAACAGCTTCATGCCCCACGCAAGCGGCCACGGAACCCGGCGCCACACATTCGTTGCCACGACTCCGGGGTGCAACGAGTAGGTCGTCACACCAGAGCCATCGAGACGGCGCGCCAGTTCATTGGCGAACAGAACGTTGGCCAGCTTCGATACTGCATATTCGGACATGCCTGTCAGCGACGATGTGGAGCGGCGCAGCGCATCGAAGTCGATCCCCGCTTTGGCGTCATAGTGCGAATTGCTGGCCACATTGACGATACGGGCGGGGGCTGATTGCCGGATTCGGTCGAGCAACAACAAGGTGAACAGGAACGGGCCGAGATGATTGACCCCGAAGTTCAACTCGAACCCATCCCGGGTGAGACCGCGCTGTCCGGCAAGCCCCGCGTTATTGACGAGCAGATGCAGGGGAAGTCCTCGCTCGAGAAGCGACGCGGCACTCTGGCGCACCTGTGACAGATCGCTCAATTCCAGAGGATGCACCTCGACCTGCTGATTTCCACTGGCCCGGCGAATTTCTTCGGCAACGGGCTGGCCCTTCTCACGCGTTCGAGCCGTCAGGATCACGTGAGCACCACGTCGCGCCAATTCAAGCGCCGTTACCTTGCCGATTCCAGAAGTCGCCCCCGTAACGACACAGACCCTGCCGGCAACATCCCATGTCTGGCCCATTCAGCTCTCTCCTTTCACAGTGGCCGCGCACGAAATCATGCAGTCATTTTCCAATCCATTTCCAGGAAGAGTTCCCGAACAAAGAGATACGATCGTTTGTCCGGCAGCATCACCGCGAGATGTGTCGACACAGGCGTAGCGGCCAATCTTCGCTGGCGCAAAGCTTCACGCATCTCGATTCTTCGATCCGCAGGGATGCGATCTACCGCACCTTGAAGTAGAGAAGGGTCCCATGTGCAGAACAAACAACCGGCTCTGTTCCTGGTGGATTGTGGCAGCTCTCGCCATTGTCACAGCCAGCGGCTGTGGCAATGGATCCGACGACAGAACTCCCGTGGAAAGCGGTGCGGTGGAAGTTCGGATGGATTTTACCCGAAGCGGGGGACTCTACGATGCACCCTTTCCCAGCGCCGATCTGCAAACCGATGGCAAAGTCGATGTATCGCTCTTCCCCAATCCCAAACACCTGCGTCTCGTCGATCAGGTCCTTTCCCTGATCAGCCGCGACGCCGATGGGTTTGCTCTTACCGGCGCGATCTTCTTCTCCCTCACGGACCTCATCGATCGCACCAGGCTCCCGGACATCGAGGCGACATTACAACCATCGGCACAGGTGTTCCTCCTTTCCGTGGATGATGGAAGAAAGGTTCCGGTAGAGATCGACTTCGCGGAAGATGGTGGACCGTTCGGAGCGCCGAACCTGCTCTCCCTACTGCCCGTGCAGGGCATACCGCTCCGGCCACACACCCGGTATGCCGCCGTCGTCTGCACCGGACTGCTGGACTCGGCAGGGCTGGGACTGCGCGTATCACCCGCCGTCAAATCTCTGGCTGCGAATCGAATCCCCGAAGGACTCGATGAAGCGGCGGGGCGCGACTATCTCGACGGTTATCGTGCGGCAGCCCGCAACTGCACGGTGGCCGGTCTCGCTGTTTTCACGACGGGCGCTCCTGCCGACGGTCTCTACAAGTTCACACAGGATGCCCTGCGACGGCCTCTTCCAGTACCCGGATCCTTCATCGCAGAGGAAGTGTTCGACGAGTATTGTGTTTTTTCCACCACGATCGACATGCCCGATTACCAGCAAGGGGTTCCTCCCTACGGCCGGAGTGGCGGTGACTGGCGTGTCGACTCACAGGGTAACCCCGTGCCACCGCACAATGTATCGGCACACCTGTTCGTCACCATACCGCGCCGCCCGATGCCTGAGGATGGGTATCCGACTGCCATCTTTGTCCGTGCCGGAGGTGGAGGAGACCGTCCCCTGGTGGATCGAGGCGTACATGCCGTCAACGGCGGCCTCCCGATCAGCCCCGGTTCAGGACCGGCACAGGAATTTGCACGCGTGGGATACGCCGGTGTCCAGGTGGACGGCCCACTCGGCGGCCTGCGGAATGTCACGCACGAGGACGAGCAGTTCCTGATGTTCAACGTCTTCAACATTGCCGCGTTGCGCGACAATGTCCGCGAATCGGCTCTGGAACTCTCCGTCCTGTCGGCTGTTCTCGACGATCTCGAGATCGACACACACGATTGTCCGGGCGCTCCGGCATTGGCGCGACTCGACCGCCAGCATCGGGTCCTGATGGGGCATTCAACAGGTGCAACGATTGCGCCTCTGGCCATGGCCATCGAACCGAGCCTGCGGGGCGTGATCCTGAGCGGTGCTGGAGGCAGCTACATCGAAAATGTCCTGCACAAGCATAAGCCGCTCGACGTACTGCCCATCGCCAATGCCCTGGTGCAGTACACGGATCGGACGTTGACGGCACATGATCCCATCCTGACGTTCGTGCAGTGGGCGGCAGAACCTGCCGATCCGCCAATCTATGCAGACCTGGTGATCCGGGCACCACGGTACCGGGGGACACCGGCGCACGTGTTGATGTTGCAAGGCATTGTCGACAACTACATCCTGCCGAACATCGCCAATGCCACGAGTCTGTCATTGGGCCTGGATCTGGCGGGTGATCCACTGGACAATCCGGCCACGCCGGGGCTGGAAGGACAGACACCTCTCCTGAGTGTGCTGCCACTGTCGGGACGAAAACATCTCCCCTATCCGGTGACGTGCAATGTGCAGGCCGGCAAAGATTGCGTGACGGCCGTCGTGGCGCAGCACGCGGGAGACGGTATCGAGGATGGGCACGAGACGGTGTTCCAGACAGAGCCACCCAAAAGACAGTACCGCTGTTTCCTGAAGAGTCTCCTGTCAGGAACGCCGGTGGTGTCTTCACCCGAAACCGAGTGCGACTGAAGGCATAGGTGCCTATCGGGCCAGGACATTCGTTGCGGTGACTGGCCCGCACCTTCGGGAATGTCCCGGAAGCTGTTGAATCTCTGAGTTGAGCAAAGTGGCGGTTCCTTCTCCGCCCCGGTAGGGACGGGGTCGCCAAACCAAAAAAGGAGCCGCCACCATGAAGAAGAGTCGCACACTCAGAACCAAGCACCAGGAGCCTCAGGCAATCACGCCGACGGTGACGGTGCAGATGCCGTTGCCGATGTGGGCAGCGATGACCGAGGTGAGGGACAGCTTCCAGTCGCTGTGCCTT
>JAANMV010003668.1_pt1 | contig 13100 bp, 10 predicted proteins | sample 7279661 | NCBI WGS metagenome assembly JAANMV01 (sample SAMN14094540, study PRJNA606508) | bioreactor metagenome | isolation source: A lab-scale SPAN reactor treating ammonium-rich wastewater day 121 | place: Ireland: Galway | collected 2017-05-16 | reverse complement strand
ACCTGCAGCGGCGCATCAGCGCTTCTTGGGTGGCCGTTAAAAAGCCATTGCGTTGGGTCGTTCGAATTGGGCTTTGGCAGGCCGGTGGGGTACTTCTCGGCGGCGATTTGCTGCCAGTGGGTGAGGTCAAAGGGAACCTTGACCAAGGTCGCGTTCGTGACCGCAAGCTTCTGGTCGATTCTCCGAACCTGCTTCTCGTACTCAGAAGATGAGCAAAATGCCCAAACCGCGGCGAGATGGCTCGCGTCTTTCGGAAAGACTACGTTGACGTTACCGTCAAACTTTTCGCCAAAGTACAAGTACGCTCTCAGGCTACGCATCTGGTTTATCGCGACACCGAGCCGCCCCCATGCTCGTTGACCGCTTTCATGCATATCGTGGAGCTTTTGACGGGTTTCCTGCGCATACTTGTGGAGTGACCCGACACCTCGTTCCCACCGTATCGCCTCAGAGATTCCGTCACAGGGATTCTCAGACGTTGATGTGTTGCGATACGGGAGATCCGGCAGGTCTGCACCCACGTTGCCCTGCTCGAAGGCGGCCGGATCACCAAGTTCACCCTGGCGGACTTCACCGACCAGTACTTCAAAGGAGCGGCCCACCTGTGACCCGCCCAGCCCTGATCCCCCTGTGCCTGCTGGCCGCCCTGCTGGCCGGGTGCGGCGCCCCCGCCCGCACCGACGTGACCCTGACCCGCCCGCCCGTCTTCCTGAAAGGCGAGGCGGCGCCCCTGACCCTGCAACTGCATAGTGGCGGTGCCCCAGCCAGCGGGTACGCGGTGACCGCGCAGTTCAGCATGGCCCGCATGGACCACGGCCAGCAGGAGGTCACACTGAAGGAAGCGGCGCCCGGCACGTACACCGGCGAGGTCGCCCTGCCCATGGGCGGGGAGTGGGACGTCACCGTGCACGCCACCCGGGACCGCGACACCCTGGAACAGACCCTTACCCTGCGCGTCAACGACGGAGGCTGAAGGCCATGCCCCGCCCCTTGCCCCTGCTGCTCGCAGCCACGCTGCTCACCGCCTGCCAACCGAGCCCCGCCACCCCACAGGGGGGCGTGCCGGCCTCCGCCCCGCAGGCAGCGCCCGCTTCACCGGCCCCGGACCTGATCCGCATCAATGGGCGGGGCTTCACGCAGGCCGACCTGGACTTCGCGGGCCTGATGCTCAAACTCGCCGTGCTGGTCCAGGACGCCGACCCGGCCGAGCAGGCCGCTGCCCTGAAACGGCTGGACAACGTGAACATCCGGCTGGATCACGTGATCGAACGGTACGCCATGAGCCTGCTCGGGCAGGCGAAACACTACGCCGTCAGCGAGGCGCAGCTGAGCGCAGCCCGGCAGGCGTGGCAGTGGAAGATCGATGCCCGACCGGCGATGGGGCAGCTGATTGCCGATTACGGCCCGGACCGCTTCACCGGGCGCCTGCGCGAGTACCTCCGCCAGCAGCTCGTCCGTGACCGCATCATCGACGACCTGCTCGCCACCGAGCGGCGGAAGTCCCCGCGGGCCGGCGCGCGGGAACTCGATTACAACGTCGCGAAGGCCTACGACGCGCTGTACCAGGACCATGCCGGCGACCTGGACATCCAGATCAACCTGCGCGGCCTGCCCCCCCGGCCCACGGGCGCCGCCGCGCCGGCCCGCGCCGCCCCCGCCCTGCACGTCCGGGACGGCGCCGGGCTTCCCCTGCCGCGCCCGGCCCCCACGGCCGCGCGGCCCCTGCTGGTGAATTTCTGGGCGACGTGGTGCGCGCCCTGCCGGGAGGAACTGCCCCTGCTGCTGCAGGCGAAGGCGTCCGGGCGGTACGACGTGCTCACCGTGAACCTGGACGAGTCCCCGGGGGCGGTGCAGGCCTACCTGGACGGGCAGCAGCTGGGCGCCCTGCCCGTCGCCCACGCGAAGGCCGCCCAGCTGCCCGGCTGGACGATTCCCGGCCTGCCCACCACGTACCTGATCGGGGAGGGCTGGACGCTGCGGGGCCAGAAGTTCGGGCCGCTCACCCGCGCCGACCCCTGGATGCAGGGCCTCTGACCGGGCGACCAAAGCAAAGCACAGGCGCCCGGAGGGGAGCGCCTGTGCCGATGATCTGGCCTTAGTCCTGCGCCGGGCGGGGCACCCAGCCCCAGTCGTGCAGGTACGCCTGGAAGGCGCCGATCAGCTCGGCCGCGTCTGCCTGATCCCCGGCCGGCAGGGCCGCGTTCCACGCCGCGAGGCGCCCGGCGGTCACGTCGGCCAGGGGGACCGGGTCACCCAGGTGCTCGCCCAGGCGGTCCAGCAGGGCCTCGAAGCGGGCTTTGCGCCACGGCGTCTGGCGGGTCACCTCGTTCAGGAAGTCCTCGGCGGCGTGCTCCAGCAGCGCGGTGCGGCCCACGATCCACGGCGCGCGGTACGAATGCAGGGTCATCTCAGGCCCTCCAGCCGGGGAAGCCCTCGATGGCGACCAGGGTGGGGCGGGGAATCTTCGTGCCGGGCGCCGCGGCGAAGGTGCTGGTCAGCTGGTCCAGGCTGGGGCTGTCCTCGCCGGGGTGCTGGATCGCCAGGAACAGCGTCCGGCCGTCCGGGCTGAACACCGGGCCGGTCATCTCGGCCTCCACCGGACCCACCGCGAAGCGGTAGGCCTTGCCGGCGTTGGGCCCTTCGGTGGGGAAGAAGAACATGGCGTTGTTGCCGTGGTACGCCTTGATGGGGTTGGTGCCCAGGTCGGAGTTGTCCGTGACCATCCACAGGTTCCCGTACGCGTCGAACACCAGGTTGTCCGGGCTGGCGAAGCCGCTCTGCGGGCCGCCGTAGGCGAACACGCCCCACAGGAATTTCAGGGCGCCCGGGTCGCTGCCGGCTTCGGTCCACTTGATGATCTGCCCGAAGAAGTTGCCGTGCTTGCTGTTGTTCGTCAGCGCGGCGTACACGTCCCCGTTTCGGGGGTGCACCTCGATGTCCTCCGGGCGGTCCACGGGCGTGCCGCCCACGGCCAGCGCGGCGGCGCGGGCGTCGGCGAGCACCTCGGCCTGGCTGGTGAACAGGGGCTTGTCCCCGTTCCTGGCGTCCTGGAGTTTCTTGTTCCGGTCGTAGTCGAGCAGCACCCAGGTGCCGTTGCCGAAGTTCGCGACATACAGGTCCCCGTCGGCCAGTAGGTCGCGGGCCGCGGCGCGGTTTTTCGGGTCGTACTTGCCGCGGCTGACGAACTTGTAGATGCAGGCGTCCTGCATGTCGTCGCCCATGTACGCCACGACCCGGCCGTCCTTGGCGAGCACCACAGCGGCGTTCTCGTGCCGGAAACGGCCCATCCCGGTGCGTTTCTTCGGCGTCCACGCCGGGTCGAATGGATCGATCTCCGTCACCCAGCCCTGGTGCATGGCCTCGTATCCGCTGCCCTCCCAGGCCTTCTGGTAGCCGTCCACGTTCTCCTCGCAGGTGAGCAGCGTGCCCCACGGCGTCTGCCCGCCGGAGCAGTTGCCGACCGTGCCCTTGACCGTGGTGGCGCCCTTCACGACGGCGCTGCCGCGCACCGGGCCGGTCAGCTCGACGTCCGTGAACGCGTCGATGCGGCGGTTGCGGGGGTCCGGCACGACCTTCCAGGTGCCGGCCTCGCGCCGCACGCGGACCACGCTGACGCCCACGTCCTGCATCTCCGCGCGGATCTGCTGCGCGGTGCGCTCCTTGGTGTTGCCGCCCACGAACAGCGGGTTGACGTACTCGTGGTTGATGGTCAGCAGCGCCTCGGTGCTGCTGCGGCCGCCCTCGAGCAGGTCGATGGGGAAAAAGCCCACGAAGTCGTGGTTGAACCCGATGGTGCGGCCGTCGTCCGTGAACTTCTCGCCCCAGGGCGCCAGGACCTGGAAGCGGTACCCGGCCGGCAGGGTGATGGTGTCGGCGGTGGTCGGCTCGATCATCCGGAAGGGCGGGAAGCTGCGCGGCGCCGCGGCCTGCCCCGTAGGGGAGACGGCCCCGCCGTTGTTCGCCTGCGCCTGCGCGTCACTCAGGGTGACGGGAAGCGTCACGGCGGCGGCCGCCACGGCTGCAGAGCCCACGGCGGAACGTCGGGTGAGTTTGGTGTCCAGCAGGCGGTGCCAGAAGCTCGTCTCCACAGGGTGCTGAGTCATGAAGCCCAACCTAAGGAGCGGCTGTCAGGTTTTGTTCAGGTTCTCACATTCCAGCAAGCGGCCACACCACGCCCCTTCAGGCCCGGGCCTTCTCCGGAACCCCCGGCACCAGCAGCGCGTCCACGCTGGCCGCCGGGCCGGGCCGCGACAGGTAGAAGCCCTGCACCAGGTGCACGCCCAGCGTCTTCATCAGGGCCAGCTGCTCCGGCGTTTCCACGCCCTCGGCAATCACCTCGAAATTCAGCGCGTGAATGAAGGTCGTGAGGGCTTCCGCGACGCGGCGCTCGCGCGGGCTGTCCTGGGCGCCCTGCGTGATGCGCCGGTCCAGTTTGATCACCTGTGCCGGGAAATCCAGCAGGTACAGCAGCGTGCCCTGCCCCATGCCGAAATCGTCCAGGGCCAGGCGCACGCCGACCTCCCGCAGGTGCAGCAGCTGCTCGGTCACCTGCCGCACGTCGATCAGCACGGCCCGCTCGGTGATTTCCAGTTCCAGCTGCTCCCCGCGCAGCCCGTGGCGTTCCAGGGCCGCCTGCACCGCCACGCTGAAGCCCGGGTCGGCCAGCTGCGCCAGGCAGATGTTCACCGCCATGCGCCCCCGCCATCCGCGCGCCTGCCACCGCGCGAGCTGCGTCAGCGCCTGGTCCAGCGCCCACAACCCCACCGGGCCGATCAGGGGCGAGGCCTCCAGCACCGGGATGAAGCGGTCCGGCGGCACGCGGCCCAGCTCCGGGTCGGTCCAGCGCATCAGCGCCTCCACCGCCACCACCCGGTGATCGGTCAGGTCGAACAGCGGCTGGTAGTGCAGGCTCAGGTCCCCGCGGGCCAGGGCTCCCTCCAGGCGGGTCAGGAGCGCCTGGTCCGGGTCCGGTTCGTCCGCCTGGAACAGGCGGTACCCCCGCGCGCTGCTGCGTTTCGCCTGGAACATCGCCAGGTCCGCGCAGCGGCGCAGCTCGCCGGCCTCGCGGGCGTGGTCGGGGTACAGGGACACGCCGATGGACGCCGTGACCCGCACCACCTGCCCGTCCACGGTCATGGGGGGCCGCAGGGCCTGCAGCAGGTCCTGCGCGACACGCACCGGGTCCCGGCCGCCCGCGAGGTCGGCCAGGACCATGAACTCGTCGCCGCCCTGCCGGGCGAGCCGGTCCTCGGTGCCCAGCGCCGACTGCAGCCGGGCCGCCACCTGCCGCAGCAGGTCGTCGCCGGCGTGCTGCCCGCAGCGGTCGTTGATCGCCTTGAAACTGTCCAGGTCGATAAACAGCAGCGCGAATCGTCCCTGCCGCAGCGCCGCTTCTCCGATCGCCTGGGTCAGCTGCGCCTCGAACAGCCGCCGGTTGGGCAGGCCCGTCAGCGAGTCGTGGTTCACCTGATGCGACAGCTGCTGGCGGCTGAGCTCCAGTTCCCCCGTGAAGGCCTGCAGGGACCGGGTGAGCTGCGCGTTGTCCTGAATGGTCACGGCCTGCCGGGCCACCACCAGCAGCAGGATCAGCACCGCGCCCAGGTGCACGCCGTACGCGCCGAACTCGTGTTCCGCCGAGACCCACAGCTGCAGGATGCCGGCCGCCACGGCCGCCAGGTACGGCAGCGCCGCCGCGAGCCGCGTCGCCCGGGCCGCCAGCCGCTCCTGCAGCCCCCCTGGACCACGTCGGGAGGGCGCGGCGGGGTCCGGGGCGTGCCCGCTCACCTGGTACTGCCAGGCGCCCAGGGCCAGCAGGCTGTACGCCACGGTGAACACCAGGTCCACCGGGTGGCCCTCGTGGTACGTGCCCAGGCTGTTCAGCACCAGGAACCCCAGGTCCGCGCCGATCATGGCGGCCAGCCCCAGCATGAACCACACCAGATGCCGTTCGGGCCGCCGGCCGTGCAGCACCGCCAGCACCACCAGTGTCAGCAGCACCAGGTCCGCAGCCGGGTACGCCAGGCTGGTCAGCCGCACGAGCAGCGGCCCGCCCGACCCGACGATCTGCGCGACCGCCGCCCACCACAGGTACACGCTCACCGCGCCCACCACGATCAGGGTGTCCAGCCCCAGGCGCCGCAGCCGCCAGGGCCCCAGGCCGTCGAGGGTGGCGCGCGCCAGCGCCCAGCCCAGGAACGGGTACGCGAGCAGGTACGCCACGTCCCCCACCGACGGGAAGGGCGGCAGTGCCGTGAACATCTCCAGGTACGCCCACAGCGTGTCCCCCAGGGCGTGCAGGCCCAGGCCCACGGTCAGGGGCAGCAGCACGCCCCGCAGCGGACGCGCGGCTCGGCGCAGCGCCACGGCCGACAGCGCGAACCCCGCGTAGATGGTGGGCAGGTACAGCACGTTCGAGTACGTGGTGACGTCCTGCGGCCCGCCCCACGGCCAGGCGATCCAGGCGGCGTACAGCAGCGCGCCCAGCGCCATCAGGGTGGCCAGCACCCGGGGCAGCCAGGGGCCGGTCGCGCCGGGTCCAGTTCGGGCCGGGCGCAGCGTGGAGGGGGATTCAGGGCTGATGGTCAAGACGGCTCCCTTGCAAGGCGGCCCTGCCGGCACCGGCAAAGCGCGATTCACGGAGTCTAGTCCCCGAGGCCTCACAGGGGTGTGACACGCCTCCCCGCCGCTCTCAGCCTTGAGGCCTCAACTGGCGCAGGCGTGCACGGCGCGGTCCCGGCCCGCCTCCTTGGCGGCGTACAGCCGCCGGTCGGCCAGCCGCACGAGGTCCTCCCGGCTGCGCGCCTCGCTCACGGCGGCCACGCCGATGCTGACGGTCATCGGCGGAATGCCGGCCAGCCGGGCCGTGCGGAACCGTTCCAGGATCCGGCCCGCTACTGTCACGCCGGTCTCCAGCCCCTGACCGGGCAGCAGGATCATGAATTCCTCCCCGCCCCAGCGGCCCACCAGGTCCCCGTCCCGCAGGCAGTCCTGCATCAGGCGCGCGGCGGCCTTCAGGGCCCGGTCGCCCACCTGGTGACCGAACCCGTCGTTCACGGCCTTGAAGTGGTCCAGGTCCAGCACGAGCAGCACGCCGCGGCGCCCCGGTTCCTGCATCAGCGAGGCCAGTTGCTCGTCCATGAAGCGGCGGCTCAGGGCGTCGGTCAGTTCGTCGTGCCGCACCTGCCGTTCCAGGCGGGCGTTCCACACCCTCGTCTGCTGGATCGGGTGCCCGTGCAGGGCCAGGTACGCGCCCAGCGCCATGATCAGGAACACCAGCACCAGCAGCGCGACCTCCGTCTCGCCCGACAGGACGTACATCAGGCCGTACAGCCCCATGACCAGCGCGTTCAGCCAGCGGGCCTGACAGTACGGCACGAACGTGAACGCCGCCAGAGCCATCATCACGACCGTCAGGGTCATCCACTGATCAAGGCCCTGGCGCAGGTGCGCGGCCAGCAGCAGGGCGCGCAGCGTCCACGCCCCGATCAGACCCACGAACATCACCGGCACCCGGGCGCGCAGGGCCGCGTGGTGGTTCGCTCTCCAGATCAGCAGGCTGGCCAGCAGCCCCGCCAGGTTCGCGTGCAGCAGTCCGGTGTCCGGTCCGCGGGCGACTTCCAGCGTGGTGAAGGTGTGAAACGCCACGGAGATGAGGGCCAGCAGGGCCAGGAGGCGGTGGTCGGGCACGGCTCCCGGGGGTGAGGGTCGGTCCTTGGCACCTGAGGTCATGCGAACTCTCATCCTCACGCACCGGCCCCGCTCAACGCTGCGAGCCACATGAGGGGACGCGCAAGGCGGCCAGGGAAGACGGGGTGCCTCCCGCCCCAACGGTCACTCAGGACACCTGTTCCAGGCCCGGCACGGCGCCCCAGCGGTCGCTGCGCAGATGCTCCTCCTCGTGCAGGTAGGCGGCCGCCTCACCGGCAGGCAGGGGGCGGGCCATCAGGTACCCCTGCACACTGTCGCAGGCCATCTCGCTGAGCAGCGCGTGCTGTTCGGGCGTCTCCACCCCCTCGGCCGTCACGCGCATGTTCAGGCTGTGCGCGAGGCTGACCATCGCGTCGATCAGGACCCGCGCGGAGCCGGAGCCCGCCGCCCCCTGGGCGTCCTGCACGAAGGACCGGTCGATCTTCAGGATGTCCACCTGCAGCTGGCGCAACAGGCTCAGGCTGCTCTGCCCGGTGCCGAAGTCGTCCAGAGCCACCCGGACGCCCAGCGCCCGCAGTTCGGCGAGCTGCCCGGCGGCGTTCCCGCGGTGCCCGAGGACGGCACTCTCGGTCAGTTCCAGCACCAGCTGTCCGGGGGGCAGGCCGGCGTCCTGCAGCGCGTCCTGCACCGTCCCAAGAAATCCGGCGTCCTCGAGTTGCAGGGCGCTGACGTTCACGCTCATGCTCAGGCCGCGGTCGGTGGCCTGCCACTCGCCCGCCTGCCGGCACGCCTCGCGCAGCACCCAGGCGCCCAGCGGCACGATCAGGCCGCTGTCCTCGGCCACGCCGATGAATCTCCCGGGCGGCAGGAGACCCTGCCGGGGGTGACGCCACCGCACCAGGGCCTCGTACCCCACCAGCCGGCGGGTGCGGGCATCGAACTGCGCCTGGTAGTGCAGGACGAGCTGGTCCTCCCGGATCGCGGTGCGCAGGTCCTCCTCCATTGCGGCGCGCTCCAGGGTGTCCTGTCCCATGGCCGGCTGGAAGGTGCGCACGCCGTTCTTACCGCCCTGCTTGGCGCGGTACATGGCGATATCGGCGTGCTTCTGAAGGGTGGTCACGTCGTGCCCGTCCTGCGGGGCGACCGCCACGCCGATCGAGCCGGTCACGTGCAGCGTGTGCCCGCACACCTGCACGGGGCGCGCCAGGTCCAGCAGCACCTTGTGCGCCACCCGCTCGGCGTCTGCGGGGCTGCGCAGGCCGTGCAGGAGGATCGTGAACTCGTCCCCGCCCATGCGCGCCACCAGGTCCCCGGAGCGCACCACCAGGGTCAGGCGCCGCGCGATCTCCTTGAGCAGCTCGTCGCCGACGTCGTGGCCAAGCGTGTCGTTTACCTGCTTGAAGCGGTCCAGGTCGATGAACAGCATCCCGAACGGCGCCTCGTGCACCGTCTGCAGCGCCCGCTCAGCCGCCGCCTGGAAATGCGCGCGGTTGGCCAGGCCGGTCAGTGCGTCGTGCGTGGCGCGGTACGCGAGCGTCTCCTGCGCCGCCTGCAACGCCGTGTTCGCCTGAGTCAGTTCCGTGCTGCGGCGCCGCTCCGCCAGCGCCTCCTGCCGCAGGAACTCCATCTGCATCTGCACGCCCAGCACCTGCGCCTTGCGTTCCACCGCCTCGGCCCGCAGCGCCTGATCCAGGTCCTGGCAGACCTGCAGCGCCCGGTACGCCTCGGGCCACTGTTCCCGGGCGGCGTACACCTGGCTGAGGTGGCCGAGCGCGGTGCGGCGCAGCGGGGTGATGTTGTGCTGCTCGGCGTCGTGCAGCGCCAGCTGGAACTGCTCGTGCGCCTCGTCCAGGCGCCCGGTCGCCATCAGCGCCTGCCCGTGGAACACCCGCACGTACACCACGTGCTCCCGGTCGTTGACCTCCAGCGCCAGGGGCAGCAGCGCCTCGGCCTGCCGCACCGCCTCGGTCAGCTGGCCGGTGTCCGTCAGGCAGGGCAGCATCCACACCCGCAGCACCACCTCGTGCTGCCGGAAGCCGAGGGCCTGCACGTCGGGCAGGTGCGCGGTCGCCAGGTCCAGGGCCTCGGCCAAGCGCCCCGTGTGGTAGTACGCCCGCACCGTGTTGATCATGGACGAGGACAGCGCCAGGGGCAGGTCGGCCTTCCGGGCCAGCGCGGTCACTTCCTGGAAGGCCTCCAGCGCCACCTGGTAGTCGCCCAGGTCGGCGTGGATCAGGCCCACGTTCCCCAGTGTCCGGGCGCGGCCGGCGTCGTCCCCGTGCGCCTGGGAGATGTTCAGGCTGGTCTGGTAGTGTTCCATGCCGCGGCCGTAATGCCCCAGCGCCACGGCGCACAGCCCCAGGTTGTTCGCGATGCGGGCCGCGATGGGGTCGCCGGGCACCCGGTCGGCGGCGCGCTGCGCCTCGGTGAGCAGCTCCGTGGCCGTCTGAAACTGCGACCGGAAGTAGAAGGTGGCCGCCAGCAGCGTCAGGGCCAGCGCTTCCCGCGCGTCGTCCTTCAGGGCGGCCGCCAGGGCGTGCGCCTGACGCAGCAGCACCTCGGCCTGCGCGGCGTCCGACACCACCATCGGCTCGGCCGCCTGCAGCAGCTCACTCAGGTGCGCGGCGTCCCCCACACCGGCGGGGTGCAACTGGAGGAACGGGGCGGTGGACATGCGCGCAGCGTACCCAGCGGCGTCTTACCGCACTCTTCCCGGGCGCGGGCCGGGAAACGTGAAGACCCCAGCGCGCCCGGGGCTTAGGGCAGGGGAGAGGGCCGCGTCATGCGGCTGCGGATGACCTGAAGCATGGCGCCCAGCTGCTCCACCAGGGCCGCCTGGGTCAGGGGTTTGACGAAGTAGCCGTCGGCGGCAAGGTCGGCGGCCCGGGCGCGGTCCACCTCGGCGGCCGAGGTGGTGAGGACCAGGATGGGCAGGTGCAGCCACTCCCGGCGGGCCCGCAGGGCATGAATGAGTTCGAAACCGTTGCGGCCGGGCATGTTCAGGTCGGTGATCACGGCGTCCTGCGTCACCTCGCCGCGCTCCAGCGACGCGAGGAACTGGTCGGCGTACAGGAAGTGCTGGCTGCGCACCGGTACCGCAAGGTCCCCCACCGCCTCCTGGATCAGGAAGTGCTCCGCCTCGTTGTCATCTACGAAGGTCAGGGAGAGGCCGTGCATCCCCTGACCCTATCCCACCCCGGTCTTTTCCACCTGACCGGTTTCTGAACGCTGCGGGCCCGCGCTGGCCGTTACAGGATTTCGAGCAGCTGATGGTGATCCACGTTCAGGCGCACGGCATCGTCCACGCGGTCGATCAGCGTCAGGGGAATGAAGTGCCGGCGCCCGTCGTCGAGGGGGGCGGTGACGAGGTACTCGCGCTCGGTGAACTCGGCGGTGCCGTGAACGACGTTGTCGGTGCAGATGATCGGTAAGCCGGGGGTGATGTTGTCCATAACGCTCCTTTCAGGCCGGCCCGAGGGGGATTTCCCGAACGAGGAGAAAGCGTGCCGCCCATGCCCGAGGTCCCGGCATGCTAGCCCCGCAGACTGCGCGCCCGGGCAAGAACCGTGCAGACCTCCCCTTAACGGATCACGTCTGGCACGGGCCGCATTCCTCAGGCGGATGGCGACGCGGCCCAGGGAACGGCGGGGGCTGCTCTGCCCCCGCCACTCAGTCCCCTGCTCAGTTCCAGGCGCAGTGCACGTGGTTGCTGTGCCCCTTGGGGTCGTTGTAGGCGTTGAAGGTCTGCCCGGCGGCGATGCAGGCATTGCGGGCCGCCGTGTGGGCGCTGTTCGGTGTGGACAGGCTGGTGCCGTTCCAGATGCCGATGTCCAGCGCCAGGCCGGCGTAGTGGTCGGAGTACTGCGAGTGGCTGCCGCCCGCGAACGACGTGATGTAGATGGTGTTTCCGGCGTTCGCCATCTTCAGCAGGCCCTCGAGCATGCTGCGTTTCAGGGTGGTGGTCAGGCCGCAGTTCGGCGCGTCCTTGCAGCCGCGCTTGACCGGCACGCCGTTGATGGTGTCCAGAATGTTCTGGCGGGGGCTGCCGCCGGTGGTGCTGCTGCTGGTGCTCAACTGGATGCGGGGGTGGTTCAGGATCTGACTGGCGAGGTCGCGGGTGGAGGTGGTGCCGCTGGTGCTGCCGGCGGTGCTGGCCCCGGTCACCAGGCCGTGCCAGGTGTTCAGGCCGACGATGCCGTCCGCGCCCAGACCGCGGGAGGTCTGGAAGTCCCGCACGGCGGCGTCCGTGGCCGGCCCGAACGCGCCGTCCACCGTGACGCTCGTGTACCCGTAGCCGTTTTTCAGCTGGTCCTGCAGGGCGCGCACGGCGTTGTTGCTGTCGCCCTGCCGCACGGTCTTGATCAGCGCTTCCCAGGTGTTGCCGCCCACGATGCCGTCCACGGTGAGCCCCCGCGCCCCCTGGAAGGCGCGCACGGCGGTGTCGGTGCCGCTGCCGAAGATGCCGTCGATGCTGAGCGTCTGCCCGGCTTCGCGCAGGAGTTACTGGAGGGTGTAGACGTCGCGGCCGGTGTCGCCCTGCCGCAGCGCCTGCCAGCTCAGCACGGAGGCGTAAGCGGGCGCGGCCTGACTGACGAGGGCGCGACGCAAGCCCCGGAATTCATTCCTGGGGTGGGTCGCGCGGGGCCTCCGTAGAGGTCCCCCTGCCGTTCCCACCAGGAGTTCCAACCGAGCTGGCTACACTGGACGTATGGCCATCGGGAAGGGCAAACAGGAGTCCAGGACGTACTTCGTCCGGACCCTCACCCTGCCCGGCCACCTCAAAGCCCGTCTGGATGAACTTGCCCTCGCCAGTGGGGCGCTGTACTCCCAGGTACTCACCGCCTTCTGGCGCACCCTGCGCCGCTCCGCCGGAAAAGGCAAGGACTCCAGACGCAAGGCGGTGTTCTTATCTTCCGGCACCTTGCAGAAGTGGTTCCCGAAAGACCCTGCCGGCCTCCTGCACTCCCATTCCTGCGACGCGGTGGTCGACACTTTCGTCTCCGCCATGGACAGTGCCCGCACTCGCAAGAAGACCGACCCCGGCGCCCGGTACCCCAGACGCCGCAAGCGGTCCTTCAAGGTCACCTTCAAAAGCAGCGCCATTCGCATCAAAGACGGAATGCTGGTGCTCTCCACGGGAGACCGAAAAGACCCCCTCGTGATTCCGTGGGCCTTCGACCTGCCCGCCAGCGTCGAGATCGGTTGGAAGGCCACGGGAGGGTACGAGTTGCGAGCGGTCTACGTCGACATGCGGCCTGTTCAAGCCCCCCTGGGCACGGAGGTTGCCAGCATCGACATCGGTGAACTCCGCATCGGGGCCGTCCATCACGGCGACCAGGTGGACCTGCACTCCGGGCGGCTCATCCGCGCCCGGAACCACTACGCCAACAAAACCACCGCGAAACTGGACGCGCGCATCAGTCACAAGAACAACCAGCGTCCGAACCAGAAAC
>JAANMV010003667.1_pt1 | contig 13101 bp, 13 predicted proteins | sample 7279661 | NCBI WGS metagenome assembly JAANMV01 (sample SAMN14094540, study PRJNA606508) | bioreactor metagenome | isolation source: A lab-scale SPAN reactor treating ammonium-rich wastewater day 121 | place: Ireland: Galway | collected 2017-05-16 | reverse complement strand
GGCCGCAGCCATGCCCATGCTCATCCCCGGCATCCGCATGGAGCACATCGAGGACTGTGCGCACTGGACACAGCAAGAGCGCCCGGCAGAGGTCAATGCCCTCTTGCTGGACTTCCTGAAGTCATTGCTTGTCGCCCTTATTCTTCCGCCAGGCCGGTGACCTTCCAGCGTGCTTCGGCCGTCGTCAGCTCAGTACCGTCGGACCCGAACAGTGCACCGCGCACGAAGACGTTCGCCCCCTCTACCCGCACGAGCTCGGCCCTGGCCGTCAGTGGTTCGCCCAGCGGAGCCGGCCGGCGGTAACGCAGCGAAAACTCGGCGGTCACCATGCGCCGCCTCGGTCCGTCCGCGAACCCGGCCTGGGCCGCCTTGCCGAGCGCCTCATCAAGGATCGTCGCCTGGATGCCCCCATGGACCGTCCTCGGCCCCCCGCACAGGTGAGCCGGCACAATGTAGATGCACTCCACGGTTGTCGTCCCCGTCTGGCGAAAGTCGAGGTGCAGGCCCGCTTCGTTCTCAGGGCCGCACCCAAAGCACCGGGCATCCCCGGCCGAGGGCTCCATCACTCGCAAGCACCGCCGCACGCCGGCCCGTTCGTCCCCGGCGGGCAGCAGATATCCGTGCAGAACTGCACAAGCCAGTGGATCGCATCCGGGTCAAGGCAGTAGCAGGCCGTTGGGCCATCGACATTACCGCGCACGATTCCGGCCTCGCGCAACACTTTCAGGTGCTGCGAGACCGTCGATTGCGCCAGCGGCAGCACCTCGACCAGGTCCGTCACACACGCTTGCCGCCGGCTCAGCTCCGTGACAATCCGCACGCGGGCCGGGTTTCCAAGCGCGCGAAAGATGGCGGCGGCCCGTTCTTCTTCGGTAGAAAGCGACTCGATGCTCTTCATGCCCTTGCAAGTGTATCGTCAAATTGCGATGGACGCCTATCCAGGCAGTATTGCCCTCAAGCGCTCATCCAGCTCGGCCAGCGGGCGGCCGCCCCCGAACTGCTCCAGCGCCGCCCTCCTGCCGGGACTAAGGTCTGGAGCTTGTACGCCCCTACCGCGTGGTGAGCGCCCCGGATGCCGCTTTCCGGTACAACCACCGGAGCGATGCAGAGCCGATGTACCGCGTGCCCAAGGGCTGGGGTCACGAAGACGCGGCATGGACGCTACGGTCACTATGCGCCGGTCGGCCACGACGCGTAGCTTTCCAGCGCCCTTCTAAAAGCGGCTATCCGGCGCTCCCAATCTGCAAGTGCCGCTTCCGGTGTGTTACCGAATCCGGCGATCCGTGGAGTAGACGTGTGCGCGAGCCAACCGTCTTTTATCTGTTCCAAGGATGGCGTTTCCATGCGCTGATGATCGCAAAGTGGCGCCACCGCGGCAAGTTAGGTGGCTAATGACCCCAATGCCTTGAACGGGCAGTGGCTTAGGGCAGCGTGCCCTCCATATGACATCGCCAGGGTACGTGAACACGTATGGCTGACTCCAAAGCTCGTCCGTATGCAGCCGTTGAGAACGTGAAGGATCTGCTTCACCGATATCGGCACCGCAACCTTCCCGAGACCGTGGCGCAGACACGCTTCGCATTGCCCAAGTTCCTGAGGGCATGATTGGCCGCAGCCTGGCAGCCTTCCGTTTTCTCGGGCTGCTCGCCGAGGCCAACGAGCCTACCGACGAGTGGCGGGCGCTGAGCGACGTTCACGACGACGCGTACCCACAGATGCTTGGGCGAATCGTCCGGGCCGCGTATTCCGACATCTTCGTTGACATCGACCCCCCGGCCGATGGGCAGGAGCGTATCCGCGCTGCATTCCAAAAGTTCCAGCCAAAGTCCCAGATCGACAGAGTGGTCTCACTTCCTAGCCCTCAGCGCGGAAGCGGGCATCTGTGCGGGGATAATTACCTCAAATTGCGATGGGCGCCTATCCGGGCAGCATTGCCCTCAAGCGCTCATCCAGCTCGGCCAGGGGGCGGCCGCCCCCGAACTGCTCCAGCGCCGCCCTCCGGCCCTCGGCGTTGAGCGCCAGGCCGCCGTTCCGGTGGCGCTCCACCAGGCTTCGCAACGCCGCCGCCACCTGCTCGAACCCCGACGCCTGGATCGACCCGCGCATCGGGTGCGTCCAAATGACATAACGCCCTCGCGAAAGCGCCTCAGCCGCCATGAATGACTGCCCGTCGTGGGTTGTCAGTCGCACGAGCGCCGTCGTCTCGCGATACAGCGGGTCCATATCGTCGACCCACGGCCGCGCCGTGAGGTTCGGCGGCAACGGCTTCGGAAGCGTTTCGGGAGGCGACGGGATCAAGGTGAAGTGCACATCCGGGAAGGCGGCCGGCAGCCGCAGCATCGTGTCGATGTCGAATACGGCCCGGGCCGTGCGGTCGACCGGGTAGTACAGCAGTACGCCGAATCGCTCGGGCAAGGGCGGCGGCTCTTGTTCGGCAACCGGAATTGGGAGTGGCACGTATTCCGACTTCACACCCGCCGTCCGCAGCTCTTCCGCCAGCCACGGCGCGTCACACCAGTGCGTTGCCCGCTCGGCGATTCGCAGCGCGACGTTGTCGCGCCGGTGTTCGTCTACTGCGATCTGTACATCGGTACCTACCCAGTGAATGACGACCGGCTTGCGACGGAAGCGCAGAAGATTGTCCTGGGGCGAACCACGGTCGATCCGGCTCCCGATCAGGTACACGATGTCTGCCCTGGTCGCCGCCGTGGCGACTTTCGCCCAGCCCGTTACGTGCCGTCCGGGGTGATCGATGTAGCGCACGTCCCAGCCGAGCCCGGCAAGGTCGCGGACCAGCAGCCGCCCAAAATATGGCAATCCAAGGAGAAGGATCGAGCCGCGCTTCACCCCGGCTGCCGGAGGTGTGGTCATCGACCCCGGACCTCGGCGGCACCCGGCGAGCGGCGTCCCGCGGCCGAGCCCGGCCCGGCGTCGAGACTGGTGCCCGTGCAGGAATTCGTGAATCGCGTGGCGAAATCCTCAGTGCCCGGGTCCTCCGTGCAGCCCGCCATCGCGGCGCCCGGGTAGGCCCGGCTTCCAGGGTGGAAGCGCCCGGGCTCTATCGGCGCGGTGGCGGGGAACAGTAGACCGTGAATGGAGACATTATTACCCACCCGGCCGTCACGCTCCCGCCCGGGAGTCCGGCGCTTCCGGGCGGGATTCCCGCGAGTCCGTTCGGTGAGCCTCATCGTCCCTCCGCGGTCGAGCTGGCTGTAAACTATCAGTAAACAGTTGCAGGCAGCCTGAGACAATGTGGCAGAGTGCCTTGCCTGCATAAGAAGCCACTCCTACGCTGCAAGCGATGGGGTGCTTCAGCCCCACGTGTGAGGCAGCATGAAACGAGCGCTTCTTCTTGGTATTGCAGCCGCCGTAGCGGCAGTCGCCAGCATCCCCGCGCTGGTCGCAACCGCCCAGGGCTTCCCGCCCCCTCCGCCGACCACCTACTACGGCAAGGCCCCGGCAGGAATCGGGCCCGGACAGACGGTCATCGCCATCGTGAGCGACGGCGCCTCGTCGCAGGTCTGCGGCGACGGCGCAACGCTCCTCGATGCGAGCGGCACGGTCTACGTCGTCGATGTCGTCGCCAACGCCCAGATCGCCGGCTGTGGCCAGACTGGACGCACCGTCCAGTTCTACTTCGTCGCGGCCAAGCGGCTCTCTACTGACACCGCGACATGGAGTGGCCCTGGTCCCGCCCAGAAGGACCTCGTGAACCTTGGGCCCGCGCTCACCACGCGCAATGTCACCCCCCAGGTAGCCAAGGACGGCACGAACTAACCCCTCGGCCTCCGGCCATCGCTCAACCCGGGCGAGCACTCCTTCCGCTAAGCGAGGGGGTGCTCGCCTTTTCAGTGCCGGCCCCGCCGGCTATCCCGGCCAGAGCAACCCGTAGAGCTCTTCCAGCGCCTCGGCCACGCGCGGTCCCGGCGCGCGCAGGTAGAGCGACACATCGAGCTCGTGGACGCGCCCATCCCGGACGGCCGGAGTTCCCGCCCACGCAGGTTCCGCGCGGATCTGTTCCGCCAGCCCACCCTGGCCGGAAGGGAGCACCAGCACCACGTCCGGGTTGGTGTTCGCCGCCTGCGCGATCTCGATCACGCCAAAGCCCGGGATCGGGCCGCCTTCAGGCACCGCCCCAAGGACGTTCACCGCACCCAGCTTCTCCAGCAAGCTCCCGGCGTAGGTGGTGGAGCCGCCCCCGAACACGTCCCGCCCTCCGCCCGTCACCACCAGCACCTTCGGTGGCTCGCCCGCCTGGGCGCGGGCCCTGAGCGTTACGGCCGCCGCGCGGGCCTCAATGGCGCTCCGGACACGTTCCGCCTCCGCTGTCCGGCCAGTCGCCTCCCCAAGCGCGACAAGCGTGGCCAGCACCTCGCCGTAAGTCGCCGCCTTGATGACGAACACCGGGTACGGGAACTTCTCGAAGTCGCGCGTCCGGCCGCTGTGGAACGCTGCGTCCGCGATGACCAGGTCCGGCTCGAGCCCCGCGATCGCGGTGAAATCCGGCGTTAGCGATGAACCGGTCACCTTCGCTCCGGGTGCGATGGTTTCAGCCGTGTCGGTCGTTCGCCCCAGGATCTCCAGCCCCAGCTCCGCCGCGAACTCGGCCGCCGCGGGGCTCATCGCCGCCACCGTCCGGACTTCCTCCGTCAGGCGCACCGGCCGCCCGATCATATCCGTCACCGTGCGCGTCCCGGCCGTGACGTTTGCTGCGATGGTCGGCGTTGGCGATGGCCGGGGTGGTACAGGGTCGGCCGCTTTTCCGCACGCCGCGAAAAACAGGGCTCCCGCCATCACCGCCGTGAGCCATTTCACGCCCGCGGCCCCAGCCGCTCGTCCATGCCGATCGTTTGGAGGTAGCGGCCCGCCGCTCCCTGCCGGCCCCGCGGCGTGCGCAGCAGCTCACGGAGGTCGTCCGGTTTGTCCAGGTCGAGCGTGAGTTCGCGGTTCTGGTTCGTAACGACCACCATCCCGGCTGCTTCCGCCGCGGCCCGGTGCTTCGCGAAGCTCCCTGGCCCATACTCCAGCGCGAACCGCCCGGGCGGGCTGAGCAGCATCGCGTTCGTGCCCCCGTCGCCGCTTTCCACCAGCACGGCCGTATTCGCTCCCGTGCCCAGGTCGTCCAACGTCTGGATGGCGCCCGCGGTCGCCAGCGGCAGGTCCGCGTGCAGGATGAGCAGGCGCGTAGTGACCGTGCCATCGGCCATCAGCGTCGCGACCGCGAGGTCGAGTTGCGGGTTGAGCCCGCCGGCTCCGGCCACTTCCAGCAACACCCGTCCACGTCCACCCACGTGCGCCGCGACTCGCTCATCCGGGGTGAGCACCACCGCCCGTGGCCCGGCCGCACGGAGCACCGTTTCGAGCGTGATCAGCGCCAGGCTCTTTCGTTCCTCCGCGGAGAGTACGCCCGCCAGCCGCCCCTTCGCCTTCCCGAGTCCTTTGGCAGGAATGAGGACGGGCAGGCCGGTCATAGGCCGGCCCTGATCGTGCTCAGGATGTCCCCGGCGAGTTCCCGCTTTCGCTCTATGCTGGTCATCATCGTGTCCGTCACGAGCGTCTTCATCCCGAGCGCCTCCACGGCCGGAGCGAGCTCCCGGTCCTGCACGTCCAGCACGAACACGTCCACCAGTCCCCGGTAAATCCGGGCGACGCCCAGGGCCGAGGGTTCGTACCCCAGGCTCGTCATCATCTTCGCTGCCGGTCCCTTCACCACCTGCCCGGCGATGATCGGGCTCACCGCGACCCGCGCCGCCTGCGTGTTTGCCAGCGCGTCGCGGACCCCGGGCACCGCCAGGATCGGCTCGATGCTCACAAACGGGTTGCTCGGCGCAATGAAGACTGCTTCCGCGTCGCCGATCGCCTCCACCACCCCGGGCCCTGGTTTGGCGCGCTCGATCCCGTCGAACCGGATCGAGCGCACATCTACCTCGGTGCGCAGCCGGACCATGTACTCCTGGAACGCGATCTCCCCCCCTGGCCCGGCAATCATCGTCCGCACAGGATCGTTCGACATCGGAAGGACCGTGCAGGTCAGCCCCCAGGCTTTCACCAGCCCGCGCACCACTTCGTGCATCGGCATGCCCTCGCGCAGCAGCCTCGTGCGATGGATGGCCATCGCGAGGTCCCGGTCGCCGAGGTTGAACCAGCGCTCATAGCCGAACTTCTGGAGCTGGTCGACCACCGCGAACGTGTCGCCTCGCAGCCCCCAGCCGGTCTCGGGGTTGATCGCGTCGGCCAGCGCGTAGATGACGATGTCCGTATCGGGCGAGACGTGCAGACCGAACATCTCCACGTCGTCGCCAGTGTTCGAAATCACCGTGACCCCTTCCGGGTCGACGGCCTGGCAGAGCCCCTGGAGGAATCGCGAAGCGCCAACGCCACCCGCGAACACGGTGTACATGAGTGGATGGTACCCGCGCGCCCGGCCAACCGCGAACGCGCCCCGGCCGTCTCAGGCAGGCGCCGGCGGGCTCCCCGGCGGCGCTTCGATCGCGGACACCGCCGCCCTGGTGGCTCTGATCGGAGCCGCCGCCCGCGCGGTCCGCTCCACCACCGGTAACCGCGCAGGCTCGCGCCGCGCCGCGCCGAGTTCAACCGCGACGAAGATCGCGAAGATCGCCCACAGGTACGGCTCGTCGAACAGCCGGCCCTCAGATTGGCTCTGGAAGAAGATCTCCGTCAGTGCCACGGCGCACCAGGCTGCCATCATCCGCCCGTAACGCCCGGTCTCCCGCCGGTACACGTTCCGGGCTCCGTTCGCCACGCGGACAAGTATGAATCCGAGCATCGAGATGGCCACCAGCCCCCCCTCGGCGAGGATGCTGATGAACGACGTGTGCGAAAGCGTCGTCTCCGCCCACCACGGAAAAATCCACAGGTAGCGCTGGACCACGGCGTTCGGGAAACTCCCGGTGCCCACCCCGATGAACGGGTTGTCCTTCCACATCTCCCAGCCCGCCCGGATCAGGAACTCGCGCTGGCCAAGCACCCTGATGCCAAGCGTCAGCGCCTTGGTCCGCTCGAAATCCGATCCTCCCTGGAGCACCAGGAGCCCCAGCCCTAACGTCACGCCCACCAGTCCGAATGCCGCCAGCCGGAGCTTCGTATACCGTTCGATCGGCGCGAACATCACCATCAGGAACCCGGCCAACAAGAACCCCAGCAATCCCGAACGCGAACCCGTCGCGGCCAGCGCCGGCAGGCCCACGATGACCGTCGGCACTGCCAGGTACACCGTCAATCGCCGCGCTCCCGTCGCCAGGATCGTCCCTCCCGCGAGCGCCAGCGTGATAGCCAGGAAGCGCGCCAGGTTATTCGGGTCCGCGAAGGTCGCGTTCGAACGGTAGCCGCCCCCGGGTTCGAACAGCATGCTCCGCCACTGCAGCGCGCCGATGAAGCGCTGGCCGATTGCCACCACCGAGACCAGCCCAGCGGCGATGAGGAATGCCGCGACGATCCGCTCGATGTCACGCCGGTCCTCGATGAGTGACGGGGCGGCAAACACGAAAGCGACGTACATCGGCAGGATGAGCACCGCGTTCGTCGGTCGCTGGCTATCCGACCACGCGACCCCGAGGGTGATGACCGCCGCGATCAACACCACGGGGAGGATGAAACTCGAGTTGGGGACCAGGCGCTGCGGGCTATGCCGGCACCGCCACACCGCCACCACGATCGTCGCCGCCATCGCCGCCTTCCCGGGGTTCAGCAGCGTCCGGATAGCCCCGCCCGCCCACCTTCCCCGAGCGTATCGAGTGTCTGCACCTGCAGGTACTCGAACGGCAGCCCAAGCACCACGCAGGGGACCAGCAGTTTCGGCTCGCGCAGGATGATCACTGCGCCGAGCAGGATCGCTTCCACTGCCACGATGAACGCCAGGTCAAGCATGCTTCCGCCACTGCCTCGTGAAGTGATTCACAATTGACCCCCGTCCGGCGTGACAACTACGATACGGCCCGATGCCTACCGGAACCAGCGGGCTGGAACGCGACCTTTCCCTCATCCGCCGCCGGGCCTGGCTCTTCATCCCCTTCGCCATCCTGGGCCTTCTGGCGGCGGTTTTCATCGGGAACCTGACCGGCGAAAGCACCGCAACCGCCTCCCTCACACTCGATACCACCGTCCACGACCTCGTCGTCGGTGGCGACCGCGGCCTTCGCATCTACGAAGCCCAGGAAATGACCAGCGACCCCAAATTCCGCGACAAAGTGCGTGAGGCCATTGGCGACCCCGACTTCGACTTCGGCCGCTTCGCCATCAGCCTCAGCCCGATCTCCGTCGCCGACGGCATCTCCCGCGGCATCCTGACCATCTCGATTATCGACCCCGTGAAGGCCGATGCTGAGCGCTACCGCCAGGCCTTCGTCAACGTCTTCATCACCGAGTACACCGAACAGGACGGCCTCTGGCGCACCCGATTCGTCGACCGGCGCCGCAAGGTCGCTGAGGAGAACACCCTCCATTTCGAGGACCTCTTCGCACGCCTCAAAGCCCGGACCGACCCGCTCGGCATCTACCTCCCGCCCCTGATTGACGTCCGCGGCCAGGTCTCCCCATCGACGCTTGACTACGAACAGCAGGCCCAGCTCCGCCGCGAACTCGCCGAGGTCGAGGGGGCCATTAGCGCCATCGCCGGCATCTCTGATGGAGCCGCCGCGGCCGTTGCCGGCAGCGTGCTCGGCCAGCCGGTCGCCCCCGGAGACGCGGCGGCTGCCCTCGCCGCCCGCCAGGCTTCCCTCGAAGCCGCCATCGAGGCCTTCTCCGTCGACACCGTCGCCCTCGCCGAGAGCAAGCTCGACCCGGAGACCCTCCGCCTCCTCGACGAGCTCCGCGGCACGCGCCAGACCAAAGACGAGGCATACGCCCGCCTCGCGAACGCAGAGATCGCCGTCGGCAGCGCCGAAAGCTACGTGACCGCGTCATACAGCTCCTCGGGCGGTCTTGCCGGTTCGATGCTCGGCCGCGTGGCCGTCGCCATCGTCGTCACCATCGTGTTTGGCCTGATTGCGATTTACACTGTTGAATGGCTCAGCCAGGCGCGCGGTACCTCCGATCTTTAGCCCGCCCGCCCCGTCCCGCCTCCCCATGCGCATCGCCGAAATCAACGACATCGCCTCCGTCGCCACCGAAATCGGTGCGGGCCTCCGGGCGCTCGGCCACGAGGTCGACTTCTTCGCCCCCCGGCTCTTCGGCGCCCGCCTGCCCACGCCCATCAAGCCGGTCACCGCGCCCCTGCGAGCACTCGACTGGCTCGACATCGTCCGGCGCGTCCGTGCCGGGAACTACGATCTCGCCCATATCCACTACGCCTACCTGGGCAACCTCGGACGGCTGGGACACTTCCCCTACATCCTCCACTGCCACGGGACCGACCTCCGCGACCAATCCGCGTTCACCCGCCCGCTCGTCCGCAGCGCCCTCAGCCACGCCAGCCACGTCTTCTACGCCACGCCGGACCTCTGGCCGTACCTCCGCGACCTCCGTCTCGATGCCGAGTTTCTCCCCAACCCGATCGACCTCGAACGCTTCGCCCCGGCCAGCCCTCCCTCCACCGGCACGGGCGTGTTCATCTGCTGCGCGCTCACAGAGATCAAGGGCGCCGGGACCATCCTCGATGCCTGCAGCCTCCTCGCGGGACGGCGCCCCGATATCCGCGTCACCGCCTACGCGGGTGGCTCGTACGCGCCCCGCTTCGAAGCCCTGCCGAACGTCACGCTCATCGGCCGCCAGCCCCGCTGGAAGCTGCCTGCGCTCATCAACCAGCACGCCGTCGTAGCTGGCCAGATGAAGCTCGGGACCGCGGGGATGGCCGAACTCGAGGCCCTGGCCTGCGGCCGCCCGGTTGTCACCTGGTTCAACGCACCCGGAGCCTACCCCGAGCCCCCGCCGTTCGCTTCCGCTTCGAGCGCCGAGGAGATGGCGCGGGAGGTCGAGCTCCTTGTCGACAACCCGGCAGCCCGCGACGCCGCCGGCTCTGCCGGCCGTGCCTGGGTCGCGAAGTACCACGACCTCGACCGGATCGCCGCACGCGTCGAAGCTGTTGCGCGGGCCATCTCCGCCGGCGAGCCCGTCCCGCCACCGCATTGACCGCATTCGCGCCCATACCTACGGTGGAACGATGACGACTCCCACCACCTCAGGGCGGCTCGACGATGCTCCCCTCACCCTCCCCGAGCGGCCGCTGGTCTCGGTCGTCATCCCCTGCCTGAACGAGGAGCAGTACATCGTCGCCCTCCTCGACTCCCTCGCCGCCCAGGATTACGGCCCCGACGGCATCGAGGTCCTGGTTTCGGATGGTGGCAGCACCGACCGCACGCGCGAGCTGGTTGCGGCCTATCCCTCCCCCTTTCGCCGCCTGGAACTCGTCGAGAATCCCCGCCGCATCACCGTCGCCGGCCTGAACGAGGGCATGGATGCCGCCCGCGGCGACTGCTGGATCATCATTGGCGCTCACAGCCACGTGCGCTCGGACTTCGTCCGTGAATCGGTCGATGCGCTCAGGCGCACCGGCGCGGCCTGCGTCGGCGGCCCGATCGAGACCATCGGAGAGGGCACTGCCGGGCTCGCCATCGCCGCTGCCATGTCCTCCCCCTTTGGCGTCGGCAACGCGAAGTTCCGCTACGCCGATGTCGAAGGAGAGGTCGATACCGTCCCCTTCGGCTGCTACCACCGGAAGGTTTGGGACGTGGTGGGGCGCTTCGATGAGACCGTCGACGGCGCCGACGAAGACAGCTACAACGCCCGTCTCATCGAGGCCGGCGGCAAGATCTGGCTCACGCCCGCCATCCGCAGCAGCTACTACCCGCGCCGCACTTTCAAGGCGCTCGCCAGGCAGTACTGGGAGTACGGCGCGGCCAAAGGGACGCTGATGGGCCGCGGCCGGCCACTCCAGCCCCGCCACTTCGTACCGGCCGCAATGGTCGCGGGCGGGCCCACGCTCTGGCTACTCGGCAAGGTCTCGCGCAAAGCGCGCTGGCTCCTTCGCTTGCTGGCTGTGGTGTACGCCGGCTGCGGCATGCTGATGGCCAGCAGGGCTGCGGCGAAAAACGGCGCCAACCCGGCCCTCACCTTTGCAGCCATGGCCACCATGCATGTCACCTACGGCGCCGGCTTCCTCGCCGGCTGGTGGAAAGAGCGGCAGCGGTAAGCCTCTCCACCTGGAGATCCACGGAGCCCACCTGGGGCGCGATCACCCTGCCAGGATCACCCGCGCCATCACGCCTCCGCTTCAAGTGGCGGGCCATCGTGGAGGAGGTTGAGCGGGGGGCCACCCATCACCGCGCCCTGGGCCCGGTCCGGCCGGTAGATACCCCCGAAGCCACCGTTGCATCCGCCAGAAGGGATCCTCTCAACTATTCCGGGCTCCCCGTGAGAACATGCAGGCGCATGTTGAGCCGCCCGTGTAAGAACACTGCGACCCGCCTGTCCTACCATCGAGGCCCGCACGCTTCGACGGCCACGCGGGCTTCAACCAATCGGGGAAAGCCGGCGCGCGCGAGCGCGGCAGAGGGGTGGGATGGATCAGCTCGCTGAAACGAGCCTCGTAGAACTGGCGAAGGCAGGCGACCAGCATGCCTTCGCTGAGCTCTACAACCGCTACTTCGACCCGGTGTATGACTTCGTCTCCCGCATGACGCGGAACCGCGACGAAGCGGCGGACATCGCCCAGGACACGTTCCTCAAGGCGATGAATGCGCTGGGTGGACTGCAAAAGGGCGCAAGCTTCAAGAGCTGGATCTTCGCCATCGCCCGCAACACCGCGCTCAACCGGCTCGAAAAAGCCTCGCGCATCCGCCCGCTCACCTTCGAGGACAACGAGGGCGACGAGGTCTCGTTCGACGTTGTCGATACAGACCGCTTCTCGAACCCGGAGGAGGCCGCACAGGCAGGGGCCATCGCTTCGCTCGTGTGGGAAGCGGCCACCGGGCTCGACCCCAGGCAGCTCTCCCTGCTCGACCTGCACCTGCGCCAGGGGCTGGATAGCGGGGAGATCGCTGACGTGCTCGGCGTCACGAAGAACAACGGCTACGTGATGCTGAACCGTCTGAAGAAGGCCGTCGAAGAAGCGATCGGAGCCTTCATCATGTTCAAGACCGGGCGACAGTACTGCGAGAGCCTCGATGCCGCGCTCAGCAAGGCCGACATCCGGGGGATGTCGCCCGAGACGCGCAAGCTGGTCGAACGCCACGTGGCGCAGTGCCCCGGCTGCGAAGAGCGCAAGAGGAAGCTCGCTCCACTGGCAGCGTTCGCGGCTTTCGGTGCCATAGGCTCCCCGGTGGGCGCCAAAGCCCACATGCTCGAAGGGCTCATGGAGCAATGGCCCGGCCCTGCGGCTGGTGGCGGTTCGGCGGCTTCGGGTGCGGGCGGCGGCGGAACCACCCCGCGCGGCGGCAGCGCCGCTGCCGGAGGTGCTGGTGGTGCCGGTCGCAGCTTCCTGAAGGTCGGCAGCGTGCTCGCCGTGCTCGCCGTGTCCCTCGTCGTACTGCTCCTTGTCCCCCAGAGCCCGATCGCGCTCACACGGAACGACAGCGGCGCGGTGAAGCACGCTGATACAGGCCCGGGCGACGGCGGCGTTTCCCCAACTACTGCCACCGCGACCGCGACCGCGACCGCCACCCCGACCACGGCGGCGGCGAGCCCGCCGCCGACGGAAACCCCGGCCTCCAGCCCGACCCCCGCCACAGGGGCGGGTAACACCGGGCCCACCGCTACCCACACCCCGCCCCCTGCCGCTACACCGACGAAGGCGCCCAATACGGCCACGCCGGCTGCAACACGGACCAGCACGCCAACGGCGACACCGACGAAAACCAGCACCCCAACGCCGTCACCCACGGCGACCCCGACGACGGTGCCCTGTAACCCGGTGCTGAACGGCTCGGTGTTCGCGCTGGAAATCGCTCCCGGTGGCTTCGCCACGTTTGCCGTCACCAATCCCGAACCCTGTGGGGCCAGCTTCTCGGTCGGAACGGCGGGCGGTCTCTGGCTCTCCGCATCACCAGCCGGCGGGACCATCCCGGCTGGATCCGAAGCGCTGGTGACGGTCTCCGTCAATGCCGAACTGCTTCCTGCGCCGGAAGGCGACTACTTTGGCACCGTCAC
>JAANMV010003665.1_pt1 | contig 13117 bp, 5 predicted proteins | sample 7279661 | NCBI WGS metagenome assembly JAANMV01 (sample SAMN14094540, study PRJNA606508) | bioreactor metagenome | isolation source: A lab-scale SPAN reactor treating ammonium-rich wastewater day 121 | place: Ireland: Galway | collected 2017-05-16 | reverse complement strand
CCCGTTCGCCGCCCGGCTGCTGGCCTGGCTGGCCGGGCGCGACGAAGCGCCCGCCGTGCCATCGTCCGCCAGCCCGGCGGCGACCCGGCTCGAAGCCGGCTGGCTGTACGCCAAGTCGGCCCTGGCTCCCGGCGCGCCGTTCGGCCTGACCGTCCGAGTCGTCCACCCCGACGATCGGCCGCTCACCGGCGAGGTGACCGCCCGGCTGGAAGCCGACGGGCAGACCGTCTGGTCGAAGTCGCTGCCGGCGGCCGATCAGCTCCGCTTCGACGGCGTCCTGCCGGAATTGGCGACCGGACCGGTTGCCGCGGTGCTCGCCTTGCCCGGAGCGGCCGAGGTCAGGCTTGACGGCCAAGTCGTCGATCCGTTGCGCCGGGCCGACTTCTTCCCGCTCATCTGCTACCTGCCGACCAACGGCGGCGGGCACAGCTTCAGTCCCGAAGAGACCACGGCCCTGGTCCGCGAGGTCCACGACCACGGCTTCAACACCATCGCCGTGGGCAACTTCGGCCGGGGCGACGACGGGAGCCTGACCAGCGCGCTGATCGGCTGTGCCGAGGACGAGGCGGCCCGGTTGGAGATGGCCTCGATCCTGGAGTACACCAGCTTCACCGAGTATCGCCGGGACAAGGCGTACGAGGTCAGCCCGTTCGCGCCCGAGTTCGAGGCCAGGCTGCGGGCGCGGGTGGCCAAGGGCATGGAGCAGGCCCGTTACGTGCCGCGGCTGCTGAGCGTCAAGTACGTCGACGAGCCGTCGATGAGCCCGGCCAACCTCGACGCCGGCGAGGCGACCCGGGCCGAGTTCAGGCGCCGCACCGGGCGCGACCTGCCCGCTCGCCAAGCCCTCGGCGACGACCCGGCCGCCCGCTACGACTACGCCCGATTCCTCAGCGCCTGCCTGGAGCAGGACTTCGCCGTCGGGCAGAAGTTGAAGACGGAGGCGGGCGCTCCGTGGGACCTGTGCGTGACCTTCGACAGCCACGGCTTCGCCAGCGGCAAGGCGCTCGACGGGCTGCAGGACGCCTACCGTTGGGCCCGGCCGGCCAACCGGTTCGATTTCGACGTCTACCCCTACTTCTATCCGGCCTCCGACCGGCTGCGGTTCGTGCAAGCCAACTGGTGCTTCGCCTGCTGCCGCGGCATCTCCCAGGCGCTGGACAAGCCGTGGGGGTTCTATATCGAGCTGGACGACCGCAACTACCCCTACCAGGTCAACCCGCCGGAAGCCTCGGCCGAGTGCGCCTTCACCGCCCTGGCCGCCGGGGCGAACCACCTCAACAGCTTCATCCTCACCGGCTTCGGCAGCGGCACCACCTCGCGGCCGGAACGATGGGCCAAGACCGGTGAGGCGCTGACCGCCATCCGGCGCATCGGTCCGCTGCTCTACCGTTGGCAGCGCCGGCCGGCGCGGGTGGCGGTGCTCTGGCCCGAGACCACCCAGTTCATCGACAACGGCTACACCGTGCCGCGCTACACGCTGGCGCTGCTGGCCCAGGCGTACGGCGCGGCGGACGTGATCCACGAAGATGCCTTCGCCGCCGGGCCGCCGCCGGAGTTGGACGTGCTCTTGATCCTGAACGCCCGGGCCTTGCGGCGGGACGTGTTCGAGCGGCTCACCGAATGGGTCAAGGCCGGACACAAGCTGGTCTTCGACCGGGCCCCGGAGATCGACGAGCATGGCCGTCCGCTGGTCTGGCCCGACCTCCAGGCGCCGGGAGATACCGTCCACTTGGGCCAGGGCTTCCTGGGCTACAACGACCCATCGTTGGAAGCCAACGAGGCCCGGCCGGCGGTCGAGAACGCGGATCCCTCCGACTGGTCGGCAGTGGTCGAGAGCCTGCGCGGGAACACCGATCTGGTGACCGAGCGCCCGGCGGACCCGCTGACCGTCCAGGTGATCGAGAACACACTCCAGACCGATGTCGGCGTCCGGCGCGACGCGCACAGCGCGGGGCTGTTCATCGTCAACCACCAGCCCCAGGCGGCGCGGACCACGGTCCAGGTCGGCCCCTTCCCGTTCCGGCCGGGCTGGGTGGTGGACCTGGTCAGCGGCGAGACGATCCCGGCCGCGCCGGACGCCGAAGGGCGGCTGACGTTGAGTCGTGACATCCCCGCCCGCTGGGCCTGGCTGGTCGGCGTCTGGGAGCAGCGCCCGACGGCGGCGCGGGTCGAAGTGGCCACGCCGACGGTCAGACGCGGCGAGAAGCTGAGCTATCGGGTGACGCTCCTGGCGGGCGGCAAGCCGGCCCAAGGCAGTCATCTGGTGGCGCTGACGGTGACCGGCCCCGACGGCCGGACCCACGCCCGCCTGGCCGGCGCCCGCGCCGCCGACGACGGGGTCTGTCTGGTGGCAGGAACGGTGCCGATCAACGTCGCCCTCGGCCGCTACCAGATCACCGCCGCCGCGCCACTGGCCGGGCTGAAGGCGGATGGGGCGTTCGAGGTGCGGTGAGGTAGGCGCCCATCAGCCCGCCGCCGCCAGCACGCCCCGCAGCTCGTCCGGCGTCAGTTGCACCGGGTTCCCCTTCATGCTGCTGGCCGCCGCCGCTTGTTCTGCCAGCAGGTCGTACTCGTCCGCCGTCACGCCGTAAGCCGAGAGCGGCGGGATGGCCAGGTCCTTGACCAGCACCGCCACCCAGGCCACACCATCATCGGCGGTGGCGGTGGAACTGCCGGTGAGCAGGCGGGCGGCCTCGTCGTAGCGGTCCAGCGGTTCGGCCGGGCCGCGGGCGAGGAGGGCTTGCAGGTTGGCCGCCATGACCGGCGCCAGGAGGGCCGCGCAGACCGCGCCGTGGGGCGCCGGGTACCTCCCGCCCAACGGCGCGGCGAAGCCGTGGACCGCGCCCAGACCTGCGTTGGCCAGGGCCAGACCACCGAACAAGCTGGCCAGGGCCAGGTCCTCACGAGCCGGCAGGTCGCCGTCGTGGCAGGCCCGGCGCAACGACCGGGCCGCGCGGGGCAGCCCCTCGCGACAGACCGCGTCGGTGAACGGGTTGGCCCGGCACGAAACGAACGGCTCGATCAGTTGCGTCAGCGCGTCCAGCCCGGTGGTCGCGGTCACCTCGGGCGGCAGGCCCAGGGTCAGCTCGGGGTCGACCAGCGCCAGGTCGGGCAGCATCAGCGGGCTGCGCAGGCTGACCTTGACCCGGTGCTCGGGCGACCGGAGGACGGCGTTGCGGGTCACCTCGGCGCCTGTGCCCGCCGTGGTCGGCACTGCCAGGTACGGCGCCGGCGGGTTGACCAACGGATGCCCTCGGCCGATGACCTCCAGGTAGTCCAGCGGGTCGCCGGGATTGGTCAACAGCGCCGCCACGGCCTTGCCGGCGTCCACCGCGCTGCCGCCGCCGAAGCCGATCACCAACTCGCAGCCCGCCTCGCGCGCCGCCTCGGCCCCGGCCAGCGCGTCGGCGATGGTCGGCTCGCCCGAGACGCCGTGCCGGACCGTCGCCACTCCGGCCGCGGCCAGGATCCGCAGCAGCGGCTCGGCCCGGGCCGCCGCCGAGTCGCTGGCGCCGGTGACCAGCAGCGCCCGCCGGCCGCAACCCGCCGCGACCGGGCCGAGCTCGGGCAGCTTCCCGGAGCCGAAGACGATCCGCCGGGCGGTGGCGAAGTCGAAGGTCATCGGCTCACCAGGTCTCGTCGCCCGGATGCAGGTTGGTGTACTTGGCCGCGCTGCGCGGCTCAGCCATCATGTCGGCCACCGCCTCGCGCCAGGCCAGGTAGTGCGCGGTCTCCTTGTGCGCGGCGGTGGCCGCCGGGTCGCGGTAGACCTCCAGCAGCATGAACCGGGTCGGGTCATCGGTGCTCTGCAAGACGTCGAATCGGGCGATGCCCGGCTCCTGGCGGCTGTGCCGCGAGTTCTCCGCGCTGGCCGCGGCGAAAGCCTCGACGCAGTCGGGCTTGACCCGGACGTGAACCGTGATCACCAGCATGGTCGGCTCCCCGTCGCCGGTTCGCCCCGCGGCGCGCCGGTCCTTTGCCACGGGCGGCAGGAGATCCGCCGCGCCGCACGTATCCGGCGCTTCTCGAGGAAGGACACCGACATGCTGACCACCGCCCTCCTGGCCGCTCTGGCCGTGGCCGCGCCAGGACTGACGCTGCACCTCTCACCGGACGGCGACGACCAATGGTCGGGCCGGCTCCCCGCGCCGAACCAGGACCGCACCGACGGACCGCTCAAGACGCTCACCCGGGCGCGGGACGAGCTCCGCAAGCTGGCCGGCAAGCTGCCCGACGGCGGGGTGGTGGTCGAGCTGGCCGGCGGCGTCTACGAGCTGCAGCAGCCGTTCGCCCTGGAGAAACAGGATTCGGGGAGCGAGGCGGCGCCGATCGAGTACCGCGGCCGGCCCGGCGCCGAAGTGAGGCTGGTCGGCGGCAAGGTGCTGGGCGCCTGGGCCAAGGTGACCGAGGCGGCGGAACTGGCTCGCCTGGCGCCCGCGGCGCGCGGCCAGGTCTACGCCACCGACGTGCGGGCTCAGGGCGTGAGCGACCTGGGCGAGCTCAGGCCGGCGACCACCTGGGCGCAGTCCGAGGCCGGGCTGGAGTTGTTCTTCCAAGACCGGCCGATGACCCTGGCCAGGTGGCCCAACGACGGCTTCGCCCGGATCACCCAGCCGCTCGGCCCGACGGAGAAGGACGTCCGCGGCACCAAGGGCACCGTCGAGGGGATCATCGAGGTCAACATCGACTCCGAGCGGCTGGCCCGCTGGGCGGCCGAGCCGCAGGCCATGGTCCACGGCTACTGGTTCTGGGACTGGGCCGACCAGCGCCACCGGGTCGAGTCCATCGACGCTGAGAAGAAGATCATCACCATCGCCAAGCCGTACTGCAGCTACGGCTACCGAAAGAACCAGTGGTTCTACGGCTACAACCTGCTGTGCGAGCTGGACCAGCCCGGCGAGTACTACCTCGACCGCGGCATCGGCGTGCTCTACTTCTGGCCGCCGGCCCAGCTCGATGGCGGCAAGCCGATGATTTCGGTCACGCCCAGCCTGGTCACCTGCCAGGACGTCTCACATCTGACCGTGCGGGGCCTGACCCTGGAGGCGGCGCGGCAGACGGCGGTGGTGGTCAAGGGCGGGACCAACATACGCATCGTCGGGTGCGTGATCCGCAACGTCGGGAGCTGGGCGGCGCAGTTCAGCGGCGGCACCGACACCGGCGTGGCCGGCTGCGACATCTACCACACCGGCGACGGCGGGATCAACCTGGCCGCCGGCGTCCGCAAGACGCTCGCGCCCGGCGGCTTGTACGCCGACAACAACCACATCCACCATTTCAGCCGGGTCAATCCCGTCTACAAACCGGCGGTGATCCTCAGCGGGGTGGGGCAGCGGGTCACTCACAACCTGATCCACGACGCGCCGCACATGGCCATCGGCTTCTCGGGCAACGACCACCTGATCGAGCTCAACGAGATCCACAGCGTGGTCTACGAATCGAACGATGCCGGGGTGATGTACGCGGGCCGGAACAGCACCATGCGCGGGCACGTCATCCGGCACAACTACATCCACCACATCTACGGCTTCGAGCGCCGCGGCTGTGTCGGCGTCTACCTCGACGACATGTTCTGCTCGGCGCGGATCACCGGCAACGTCTTCTACCAGGTGCCCAACGCCGCGTTCATCGGCGGCGGGCGGGACAACAGCATCGACAACAACGTCTTCGTCGACTGCAAGCCGGCGGTGCACATCGACTCCCGCGCCCTGGGCTGGGCCGCGCCGGCCATGCCGGGACTGCTCAACCAGCTCAAGGAGGTGCCGATCGCCGAAGAGCCCTGGAAGACCCGCTTCCCGCAGCTCCTGACCTACGCCGACGACGAGCCGGCGGTGCCTAAGTACAACGTCGTCGCCAAGAACATCTGCGTCGGCGGGAAGTGGGACGGGATCGACGGCAAGGCCCGGCCGCACGTCCAGTTCGGCGAGAACCTGCTCGACCAGGACCCGAAGTTCGTCGACGCTGAGCGATTGAACTTCCAGCTCCGCGAGGATTCGCCGGCCTGGACGATGGGCTTCGAGCGGATCCCCGTCGAGAAGATCGGTCTCTACCAGAGCCCGGACCGGGCCTCCTGGCCGGTGGTCCACGAGGTCCGCCAGCCGCCCGAGGCTCCGCCACCGCCACCCCGGGCGCAGCGCAAGGAGCCGGTGGTGTTCAAGGTGGCCAAGGGCACCGCCACGCCGACCATCGACGGCGACCTCCAGGCGTCGGAGTGGAACGGCGCCGAGGCCAAGGCGGCGATGGTCATCGAGCAGGGCATCCAGGGCGAGAAGCTCGCCCCGCGCAGCCTGGCCTGGCTGGCCTGGACGCCGGAGGCTCTGTGGGTGGCCATCGACAACGCGGTCGAGGGCAAGCAGCCCATCGCCACCACCAACGTCTGGGGCCGCGACGACGCGGTGGAGATCGCCTTCGCCCAACCGGGCGGGCAGAACCTCCCGATCCTGGTCCTGCGTGGGTATCCCAACGGCCGGTGGGAGAGCAGCGAGGAAGCCGGCGCGCCGCCGGCGCTGGTGAAGCAGGCGGCCGAAGGCGTCGGCTACGCGGCCAAGGTCACCGGCAAGGAGCGCTGGACCTGCGAATGGCGCATCCCGCTGGCCTCCCTGGGCCTGGACCCGGCCAAGGCGCAGCGCTATCCGTTCAATCTCTCCATCCGCAAGCCGGCGAACAACCTGTGGCTGATGTGGCAAGGCACGGCGGCCTGCACCTGGGAGGTCCTCCAGGCAGGGCTGATCGAGTTGGCGCGGTGAGCTGCGGGACCGGGCAGCCGGTTACGCACGCGCCGACCAGCCCTCCCCTCCTTGCCTGGGCGAGGAGGGGATCAAGGGGTGGTGTGGGGGTTGCGTGGGCGTTCGGCCCGAGACGGCATACGTACCGGTCAGACGTCGTTTCGGCGTGAGGTGGTCGTTTGCCCCACACCCCCTGTAGTTCCCCTCGCCGGTGGCAAGGGGGACGGGGCGGTGGGGCAGTCCGCGGCGTGCTCACCACTTCTCGATGCGGACGGTGTCCAGGCGGTAGTCGCCCTCGGCGTTGAAGAACAAGGTCAGCGACACCTGGCGCGCCGCCGCCGGCGTGACGAAGCTCTGGCGGAGCTCGACCCAGTCGGCCGTCTGCTCGGTGAACGGCCCGCTGGCCCAGACGTACTGCTTCGCCGGCACGCAGGCCTTGCCGGCGGCGTCGGCGAAGATGACCCGCGCCGTCGGCAGGCCGGGCCGCCGGCGCCAGGTCTCTTTCTCGGCCGCGTTCTCGACCGCCCGGTCGACCCGGTAGCGCACCCGCAGGGCATAGGTCGCGCCGGGCTCGACCGGCACCTTGGCCCAGGTCAGCGACGCCTGCGCCGGCAGCGGCTTCGAGACCGTCACCTTCAGCACCCGCTGTCCCGGCTCGCCGGTCACCTCGACGGTGTGGTCGGCACCGGAGACCGAGGCCGACTGGTGCCATGCGTCGGTCTCGAACTGCTCGTCCAAGACCGGCACCGCCTCGGCCGCCGGGAAGAGGAGCTGCGCCCCCTGCCACAGCCCGCCGGCGAAGCCGCTGTCGTGGACCTTGATTGCCAGCACGTTGGGCCGGTCCCAGGTGACGTACCGGGTCAGGTCGAACTGCTGGGGCTTCTTCCAGGACTCCTCGTCCTTGGCGGGGTCGTAGCGGAAGCTGCCGGCGAGCCGGCCGTTGACGTAGACCCAACAGCTCTCGTCCACCGCTCCGAGCCGCAGCACACAGCGCCGGCCGGCCTGATCCGCGGGCAGACTGACATCGCTCAGCCGGTACCAGGCCACCCCGTCATAGCCGTCGTGCCCCTGCTTCTCCCAGCAGGCGGTGATGGCGATGGTCGGCCAGTCGTGGTCGTCGAAGTCCGGCGTCGCCCAGCCCTGCTTCTCGCCGGTGTCGTCGGGATCGGTCCGGAACCGCCACCGTTCCGGCAGCGCCACCGGCCGGCCCTGCGCCCCGACCACGTACAGCTCGTGGTACTCGTCCAGCGTCGCCCGCCAGCGGCCCATCTGGTCGCAGCGGAGGTGGGCGTAGTCCTGGCAGGCGGCGGTGCCGCGCAAGGAGGCCAGCAGCGTGAACAGCTTCCGGCCGCGCTCCCGCGCCTCGGTGATCCAGGCCGCGACCTGCTCGCGGGACGGCATCGCCGTCGTCGGCCTGGCCTCGTAGCGGCGCAGGGAGATGGGGAACCCGGCGTCGGTCAGCCGCTGGCAGAGCCGCAGGAAGGTGACCGTCTGCTCGGTGAGGTCGTGGCCCAGCCGGACGTACTCGACCCGCCGGCGCACCTCGTCGCCGTCGGCCAGCCTGGCCGCCTCGTCCAGGAATCGCCCCGCCTTGGCCAGGTCCTCGGCGGAGTAGATGGTGGGCAGCATCCCGGCGCCGTACATGGTGGCCTCCACCGGCCGGCCCATGAACACCTTCTCCATCTGGTCGTGATACGCCCGTACCGCCTGGCCGGCGCGGCCGAAGCCGTGGTCGCAGTAGTCGCCGAGGACCGCCTCCACGTCCTGGTCGACGTCCCACATCAGCCGGCCGGCGACCCAGGCGTTGAGGTGGTTGGTGGCGAAATCGACGGCCCCCTCCCAGTAGTAGCCGAGGTAATGGTGTTCGCGCAGGAAGCGCAGGTCCTCGGCCAGGACGCGAGTCTGCGGGTGGGCGATGTTGAGCCATTCGTAGAGACCCAGGTAGTCGCGGCCGAGCAGCTTGGTGTGCTTCTTCGACCAGGCCACGATCCGCTCGCGCTCGGACTGCTTGAGCGCCGGGTCGTTGTACAGCGCGCTGATCTGCGTCATGGCCACGATCACGTTGTCTTCGAGCCGCGCCAGCGCCCGCGGCTCGGGCCGGAGGTAGGTGTAGGAGAACAGGCCCAGGTACAGCTTCGGGTGCGTCTTGCGGATCTCGCGGGCGACCTGGTTGACGAACCCGTAGACGCGGTCGCTGTGGACCGCGCCGTCGTACCCTTCGTCCGGGCCGTACAACCCCGGATGATCGAGCGCCCGGCAGCGGGCGCACTCGCAGAAGCCGGACCCGTCGTTGGGCGAGATCGAGGCGACCAGCTTCTGGGTCGGATCGAGCTGGCGCAGCTTGCCGACGAACTGCTGGACGACTTCCGGGTTCGAGGTGCACACCTGCCGGCCGGCGTACTTCGGCTTGCCGTTCTCCTCCAAGTAGAACGGCCGGCGCTCGCCGTCCACCAGCGCGTACCAGTCCGGGTGCGCCGCGAAGTTGGCGTTGCCGTCCAGGCACCCGGTCCACGAGTGGGCGAAGCTGGAGGGCGAGCCGAAGGCGATGCCCATCTTGTTGCGCAGGTACCACAGCGGCACCTCGACGTTGGTCACCTGATCGTCCAGCGTGTCGCCGAGGAACCAGAAGTGCCGCCAGGCGAAGTCCGGCCGGTCGTAGGTGTCCACCTCTGGGAAGGCGATCCCGTCGGCCTTCGGCAGCACCTCGCCACCATCCCCCGGCCAGAACCACCGCGCCCCGTGGAACCGCTCCAGGTAGGTGTAGACCGCGTACAGCGTGCCGGCGCGCGAGGTCCGGTAGTCGAACGGGATGGGTCCGGCGCCCGGCTTGTCCAGGTCGTCGCCCACCAGTGCCAGGGCGTTGCCGACTCGTTTGATCAGGAACGCCTGGTCGTCGAACTCCCGCCGCAGGGCGAGCCGGTCGGTGATCGCGCTCCGCCCGACCAGCAGCAGCGGCCCGGCGGGATCGGCCGAATCGTCGGCCAGGGGCAGTTCGATCCCGGTGCACCGGCGCAGCAGATCGCGCAGCTCGGCGGCGGCGAAGGCGACCACCCGCGGCGCGTCGGCGGCGGTGACGATGGTCGCCTGCCGGAGCACTTCGTCGCGCCCCGGCGTCGCGCCGAGCAGGATGCCCAGCAGGCCGAGCGCCCACCAACGTTCACGGACCATAGGCCCTCTCCGTAGCGCCTGGGACCGTCGCGCCACCGTTGGCCGCCGCGGCCGGGCGATCCTCCTGATGGCGGCGAGAGGGCGCGGCGCGACGGCGGCGAAGGCAGGTGCGCCGGCAAGGGAAGGCATATGGCCTCGGGTCACGCGCAGACAGATGGAGCGTCTCGCCGGTGGCAGGCGTGGGGCGCGCCCATGCTCCTCATCGCCATCGCCGGCCTCACCGCCGTCCGGGGGGCGGACCAGACCCGCAACGCGATCTTCAACGGCGACTTCCTCGAAGGGCGGTCCGGCTGGGTGATCGGCGGGCCGCCCGAGGTGCAGGTGAAGGCCCACCGGACGATGATCGCCGAGCGCGCCGATGCCGAATTGACGTTGCAGCATCCGGGCCTGTCCGAAACGATGACCGTCTACAGCCAGTACCCGATCGGCGTCAAGCCGGGCCGCGCGTACACGATGACGCTGACCGCCGGCGGCGAGGGGACCATCGCGTTCGGCGTGTACGAGTACGACGAGCGAGGCAAGAACACCGTCTTCCCGCTCTCGCCGGCCATCGACCTGACCGCCGAACCTCAGACCTACAGCTTCAGCTACACCGCCTCCGACCGCGCCGACACCATCCGGCCGCGGATCCGCATCCTCGGTCGCGCGGCGCCGCGGGGCGAACCCGTGGCGGAGGGTCAGGCGGCAGGCCAGGGCAAGCCGTTCCGGGTCCGCCTCCTGCGCTTCGAGCTGCTCCTGCCCCAGGCCGAGTTCGCGGCGAGCGTCAAGTGGCCGGAGTGGGCCGTGTCGGGGGCCGTCAAGAACTACCACGGTCTGAGCGACGAGGAGGTCCGCCGGATCCAGCAGGCCGTGGCCGTCGACCGTGTCCTGCCGCCCTACCAGCCGATCCGAACCGAGGGCGAGGGGGTCTATGCGCTGACCACCTCGCGGTTCGACTTCGGCGGGTCGGTCCTGCCCAGACAGATCACCATCCTCGGCGAATCCATCTTGGCCGGACCCATCGAGCTCAACCTGGTGGGGGCCGATAGCAGGTCGCTGACGAGCGCTGACGGGCCGACGACCTACACCGGCGACGAGCGGCAGGTGGTCGCGCGCCGCACCGCCCGCGGCGAGGGCTGGACCCTGGCGATGACCGGCACGCTCGAGTACGACGCGCTGCTGGTCGTCGATCTGGAGCTGCACGCCGAGCACCCGGTGGAGCTCGGCGGCGGGTCGCTGACCATCCCCTTCCCCGACCGGATCGCCCGGTACATCCGCTACGATCGGCAGTACCTTACCCAAGGCGCTCGCGTGGGCTACGGGCCGCTCCCGCAGCCCGGTCAGACCGTCGAGACCAAGTTGGTCTTCGGCCGGGCGAAGATCAAGAACGATTGGCGGATCGACTCCCCGGCGCCCAGCCGGGGCACGATCTGGTCCTGTACCGGCACCACGCCGCGGTACTTCTGGATCGGCGATGAGGACAAGGGTCTGGGGTGGATCGCCGAGAGCGACCAGGGCTGGAGCAATGGCCCGGAAGACGTCACCTGGGCGCTCGACCGCACGGCGGACGGCCTGGCGGTGAAGCTGAACCTGGTCACCCGAACCGTGACCGTGACGGACACCTGGAAGCTGCGTTTCATGATCCAGGCGATGCCGCCCAAACCGGTGCGGGCCGACTGGTTCAAGATGCGCTTCAACCGCTTCTGGAACTGGCGGCCGGGTGATGAGAAGATGATCGCCCGGATCGAGGCAATGCGCGCGGACCACCCGCCCGCGCCCACCGAGGATCCGCCGCCGCTGGTGCGCTACGCTCAAGCCACCACCGGTGATCGGGAGCTACGGCCGCCGTGGCAGCCGCGGGCCGACCTCCGCTGGCGTGACTATGGCCTGCTGTGGTGGGACATCTGGAGCGTCGGTTGCGGCTCGCCGCAGGTCGGCGACGCCGAGGCGATGCGGCGGTACTTGGCGGCAGGCACGTACGTGGGCCACATGCAGTTGCCCTACTTCGCGCCCACCCACCTGTCGGTCAACGACCTCAACGGCTACTACTACGGCACCAGGACGGAGCAGTGGGCGAAGCTGCCGACGTCGGGGTCAGGCTCCGCCTACGTCAAGATCTGCCCCAACTCCTTCGCCTCCGAGTACCAGGCCGACGCGATCGGGCGCCTGATCGACGAATACGGGATTGATGGCGTCTACTTCGACAACACCCACCCGGAGGAGTGCGCCAATCGCGAGCACGGCTGCGGCTGGGTGGACGCCGCCGGCGTTACCCACCCGACCATCCCGTTCCTGGGCATGCGCCGCATCTTCATGATGGTCCGCGAGCAGTTCGTCAAGCGCGGGAAGACGCCGTTCATCTTCAAGCACGCGGGCATGTTCCCGGCCGAGGTCTCGTTCGTCGACGCGAACCTGGACGGGGAGGGCATCTACGGCTACGACCACACCCAGATGCTCACTCCCGGCGAGTTCCGCGCCCAGTGGATCGGGCCGAACCAGTTCGGCTTGGTCGAGGTCTATCTGCCCCAGTTCGCCACCGGCCTCGACACCAAGGAGGTCTCCGCCGGGGAACAGGTCCGGCGGGGTACCGGCCCGCTCCTGGCGATGGCCCTGGTCCACGGCACGCCCCTCTACTGCGGGAACCTCAACTGGGTGCCGACGTTCCAGGCCTGGGGCGTGCTCGACGAGTTGCGGAGTGACACCGTGGAGTTCATCCCGTATTGGCGCTGGCCGGTCAACCAGACGCTCAACCAACGGGAGCTGTACGCTTCCCTCTACCGCCAGCCGGAGCAAGCGGTGCTGGCGGTGGCCAACCTGTCGGCGAGCCAGGCGGACGTGGCCATCCCCCGCCGCGAGCTGGAGCGCCTCATCCCCGGCCTCGTCCGCGCAGAGGATCATATGAACGCCGGGCCTGTGCAACTGGACGAGCAATCGCTGCGTCTGAGCGTGCCGGCGAAGAACTTCAGGCTGATCTCGCTGGACTGACCGGGCTGGCTGAGGCTACTCGCGACTCCAATACGTGGCGCCGCGTAACTGCTCAGGCGTCGCAAACTCCGTTGAGGAGCGGCTTTCCCCTCCTTGCAAGGAGGGGATCAAGGGGTGGTTCGCTCCGCGTGGCGTGCTCTCGATGGCGAACCACCCCTTAGTCCCCTCCTTGCAAGCTCGACTTTCGCGTCTTGCGGCGTTCGCGGTGACGATCTCACCCGGCTCATGCCACGGCCTCCACAGACTGCGGCCAGGCTGGC
>JAANMV010003664.1_pt1 | contig 13121 bp, 12 predicted proteins | sample 7279661 | NCBI WGS metagenome assembly JAANMV01 (sample SAMN14094540, study PRJNA606508) | bioreactor metagenome | isolation source: A lab-scale SPAN reactor treating ammonium-rich wastewater day 121 | place: Ireland: Galway | collected 2017-05-16 | reverse complement strand
CTGAATGGCGGCGGCCATGTGCAGGGGCGGGAGCCGCGCGGCGCGCATCCCTCGCTGACGCCCTCGCAGCTCTACCGCACGCGCGACGGCTGGATCTTCATCATGTGCAACAAGGAGAAGTTCTGGCCCGTGCTGGCGGAGCGGCTCGGCCATCCCGAATGGGCGGCCGATCCGCGCTTCGCGACGTTCCGCGCGCGGCTGGAGCACCGCGCGGTGCTGACGGAGATGCTCGATGCCGCCTTCTCCGAACGCGGCACCGCGGAATGGCTCGACGCCATCGGCGGCGCGGTGCCGGTGGCGCCGGTGCTCGATGTCGGCCAGGCGCTCGACAACCCGTTCGTGCGGGCGCGCGGCGGCGTCGCCGAATTCGCGCGGGCGGAGGGCGGCACGCCGCCGGTGCGGATGCTCGCCGGCCCGGTGCGCGTCGATGGGCGCCTGCCGCCGACCAGGGCCGCCCCGGCGCTCGGCGCCGACACCGAGGCGGTGCTGCGCGGCCTCGGCCTCGATCCGCAGGCGATCGCCGCGTTGCGGCGCGACGGGACGGTCCGCTGACCGGGTCCTGCCGGCGTCAGGTCTCGGCCGCCGTCAGCCAAGCCCGCGCCGCCGCGTCGGCGCCGGAGGGGAGCGGCCTGGTCGGCTGCGCCATCCAGGCGAGGATGTCGCGCGCCACGGTCGGGCCGTTGCGGTCGCGCAGGAGCTGGTGGTGGCCCTCGGCGTAGTAGGCGACGCGCGCCCGTGCCGTCGCCGGCAGCGTGCGCAGCACCTCGCGCGTCGAGCGCGACGGCACGAGCTGGTCCTTGGCGCCGTAGAGCAGCAGCGTCGGCGGATGGCGCAGGCTCGCCGTGCCGAAGCGCGGCGCGGCGGCGACTGCGTCATCCATCAGGTCGACCAGCCCCTTGGCCGCATCGACGCGGGTCTCGCGGATCACCAGCGGGTCGCGCGACCAGCGGCGCAGGCGCTCGATGTTGTCGGTCGGCGTGATGCCGCCGGCGGTGTTGGCGAAAGCCAGCAGCGGGATGGTGCGTGCGGCGAGGTCGAGGATCCAGCGCATCAGCCCCGGCATGGTGTCGCGCCCCCACACCGCCGGGGCGAGCAGCACGTAGCCATCCACCTCCGGCGGCCGGGCCGAGGCGGCGGCGACCATGATGACCGAGGCGCCCATGCTCTCGCCGAGCAGCACCAGCGGCAGGCCGGGGTGGCGGGCGCGGATCAGCCGCGTCGCGGTGATCGCGTCGTGCGCCAGCGTCTCCGCCCCGGCCCAGATGCCGCGGTGCGGCGCCTGGCCGAAGCCGCGCTGGTCATAGGCATAGACCGCGACGCCGGCGCTGGTGAAGTACGGCGCAAAATCCTCGGCGAAGCTGCGCGCGTACTCGTTGAAGCCGTGCAGGGCGAGGATCAGCGCCCGCGGCGGCGCACCGCCGTCGGGAAGCCACCGGCGCAGCGGGAGGCGCGCGCCGTCCGCCATCACCAGCGCGTCCCCGGCCAGGCTGGGCTCGCCGATCGCCGGCCCCATCGGGATGATCTGCGGCGTGCAGGCACCCGCGCCGGCGGCCGCGACCGCCATGGCGAACGACTGCAGGATGGCGCGGCGGCGCCGCATCGTCACGCCGCCCTGGCCCGCGGCGGATCGGCCGGCGCATCGCCGCCGCCACCGCCACCGTCGCGCACGAGGCGAAGGAAGATCGCGTTCAGGTCGGCCTCCCGGGTCGAGACGTCATGGATGGACAGGCGCGCGGCGCGGATGGCGTCGAGGATCGCCTCGACCCGGGTCGCGCCGGCGCGGTAGCGGATCACCAGCCGCCGCGGCGGCTCCAGCACCGCGTCGAAGCCGGCGAGGCTGGCGGGCAGCGCGGCGAGGTCGCTCTCGACCGTCACCGTCAGCGTCTTGTCGTCGATGCGCGCGATCAGCGCGGCGGTGGTGTCGTCCGCGATCAGCCGGCCCTGGCCGATGATGGCGATGCGGTCGCAGAGCGCCTCGGCCTCCTCCAGGTAGTGGGTGGTGAGCACGATCGTCGTGCCGCGCGCGTTCAGCCCGCGCAGCATCCGCCAGAGCTGCTCGCGCAGCTCGATGTCCACCCCCGCCGTCGGCTCGTCGAGCACCAGCACCGGCGGGTCGTGCACCATCGCCTTGGCCACCAGCAGCCGCCGGCGCATCCCGCCGGAGAGCGAGCGGGCATAGGCGTCCGCCTTGTCGGCCAGGCCGACCGCGTCGAGGATCTCCATCGTCCGCCGTCGCGCCCGCGGCACGCCGTAGAGCCCGGCCTGCTGCTCCATCGTCTCGCGCGGGGTGAAGAAGGGGTCGAGGTTCAGCTCCTGCGGCACCACGCCGATGCAGCGGCGCAGCCCGATCGGGTCGGCGTCGAGGTCGATGTCCCAGACCCTCGCCGTGCCGGCGGTCTTGGCGACCAGGCCGGCGAGGATGCCGATCAGCGTGGACTTGCCGGCGCCGTTCGGCCCGAGCAGGCCGAAGAAGCTTCCCGCCGGCACCGCGAGGTCGATGCCCCGCAGCGCCTCCTTGGCCGGCTTCGACCCGCGGGCGGGGTAGGTCTTGCGCAGCCCGGCGAGGTCGATGGCCAGACGGGGGGTGCGGGCCGGTTCGGTGGCCTTCGGGTTCATTCGCCTCACGTGATCGTGTGCCGAATACTTTTAGGCTGCACCGCCGGGCTGGTCCACAGCCCTGCGGCTGGTAATCTGCGCCGAATCCAGGTCCCTTCCCATACGAACCCGACACGAGGAGCGCCGATGCGCGACCCAATGCTGACCGGCTACGCGCCCAAGCCGATCGATGGCATCACCCCGGTGCAGCGCGTCCCGGTGCGCAGCCGGGCCGTTCCCTGCGACGGGCAGATCGGCGTGGGCGGGCTCGGCCACCCGCGTGTCTGGCTGCGCATGTCCGACGGCGAGAACCAGATCACCTGCCCCTACTGCTCCATCACCTATGTCCTGCAAGAGGGCGCGGGTGGCGACGACGGACATCACTGACCCCGGCGGCGGCACGACCGCCGGTCCGGCACCGGAGGCGGGCCGGCGGCGCGGCCCCGTGCTGGAAGGGGCGACCGCCGCGGCGGCCGAGGCGGTGCCGGTCACCGCGCCGGGGCAGAAGCACCTGATCCTGGTGGACGGCTCGGGCTACATCTTCCGCGCCTTCCACGCCCTGCCGCCGATGACCCGGCCGGACGGGACGCAGGTGAACGCCGTGTTCGGCTTCACGCAGATGATCGCGCGCTTCCTCTCCGACCATCGCGGCAGCCACATCGCCGTGGTGTTCGACGCCTCGCGCCTCACCTTCCGCAACGACATCTATCCCGAGTACAAGGCCCACCGGCCGGAGCCGCCGCCCGAGCTGGTGCCGCAATTCGGCCTGATCCGCGAGGCCACCGACGCGCTCGGCGTCGCCAAGATCGAGCAGCCCGGCTTCGAGGCGGACGACCTGATCGCCGCCTATGCCCGGGCCTTCGAGGCCGAGGGCGGCCGCGTCACCATCGTCTCCTCCGACAAGGACCTGATGCAGCTCATCCGGCCCGGCGTGGAGATGCTCGACCCGATCAAGCAGAAGCCGATCCGCGAGGCGGAGGTGGTCGAGCGCTTCGGCGTGCCGCCGGACAAGGTGGTGGAGGTGCAGGCGCTGGCCGGCGACCCCACCGACAACGTCCCCGGCGTGCCGGGCATCGGCGTGAAGACCGCGGCGCAGCTCATCCAGGAGTACGGCGATCTCGAATCGCTGCTGGCGAACGCGGAGCGGATCAAGCAGCCGAAGCGGCGCGAGGCGCTGCTCGCCAACCGCGAGCAGGCGCGGATCTCGCGCCGCCTGGTCGCGCTCGACGCCGACGCCCCGTTGCCGCTGCCGATTGCGGCGCTGACAGCGAAGCCGCCGCAGGCCCCGACGCTGGAGAAATTCCTGCGCGAGAACAGCTTCCGCAGCATCCTCGCCCGCCTCGGATTCGGCGATGCCGCGGGCGGCGGACGCAACCACGCGCAGCGGCCTGCGGCCGAAGCAGCGCCACCCGCCTTGCCGAGCGAGGCGGCCTTCGGCCCGTATGAGACCGTGACGACGATCGAGGCGCTGAACGCCTGGATCGCCGAGGCACGCACTGCCGGCGTCGTTGCCTTCGATACCGAAACCGGCGGGCTGGATGCGCTGAATGCGCCGCTGGTCGGCTTCTCGCTCGCCACCGCGCCGGGGCGCGCCTGCTACGTGCCGCTGCGCCACGGCCGCGCCGCCGGCGAGGCCACGGCCGACATGCTGGAGGCGCCGCCGCCGGAGCAGCTCGCGCCGGAGGCGGCGCTCGCCGCGCTGAAGCCGCTGCTGGAGGACCGCACCGTCCTCAAGGTGCTGCAGAACGCGAAATTCGACCTCGAGGTGCTGCTGCGCGAGCCCACCGTGCCGATCGACATCGCGCCGGTGGACGACACGATGATGGTTTCCTACGCGATGGATGCCGGCCGGCACGGGCACGGCATGGACGAGCTGTCGCTGCGCCATCTCGGCCACCGGCCGATCCCCTATGACGAGGTGACCGGCACCGGGCGCGCGCGCATCCCCTTCGCGATGGTGCCGCTCGACCGGGCCACCGCCTACGCCGCCGAGGACGCCGACGTGACGCTCCGGCTGTGGCTCGCGCTGCGGCCGCGGCTGCGCGCGGAGGGGGCGCTGGCGCTCTACGAGCAGGTCGAGCGGCGGATGATCGGCGTGCTGCGCGACATGGAGCTCGCCGGCATCCGGGTGGACGGCGCCGAGCTGACGCGCATCGGCGAGGAATTCGCCGGCCGCCTGGCGACGCTGGAGGCGGAGATCCACCGCCTGGCCGGCCGTCCCTTCGCGGTCGGGTCGCCGAAGCAACTGGGAGAAATCCTGTTCGAGGAGCTGAAGCTGCCGGGCGGGAAGAAGAGCAAATCGGGCCAGTACACCACCGACGTCACGGTGCTGGAGGAGCTGACCGCGACGACCGGCCATGCATTGCCGCAGCGCGTGCTGGACTGGCGCCAGCTCGCCAAGCTGAAATCGACCTATGTCGAGGGGCTGCTCGCCGCGATCGATCCGCGCGACCGGCGCGTGCACACGAATTTCTCGATGGCGATGACCTCCACGGGCCGGCTGTCGAGCAACGAGCCGAACCTGCAGAACATCCCGATCCGCACCGAGGAGGGGGCGCGCATCCGCCGCGCCTTCGTCGCCGATCCGGGCTGCGTGCTGATGAGCGCGGACTACAGCCAGATCGAGCTGCGGCTGCTGGCGCATCTCGCCGAGGTGCCGACGCTGAGGGAAGCCTTCGCGCGCGGCGAGGACATCCACGCGCGCACCGCCTCGGAGATCTTCCGCATCCCGCTCGGCCAGGTGGACCGGGAGGCGCGGCGGCGGGCGAAGACGATCAATTTCGGCATCATCTACGGCATGTCGGCCTTCGGCCTAGCGGCGCGGCTCGGCATCCCGCCCTTCGAGGCGCGCGGCATCATCGACGCCTATTTCGCGCAGTACCCCGGCATCCGCGACCAGATGGAGCGGCTGAAGGAGGACGCGCGCACCAACGGCTTCGTGCTGACGCCCTTCGGCCGCAAGCTGTGGATCCCCGATATCGGCGTGAAGGACCCGGTCCGCCGCGCCGGGGCGGAGCGCGCGGCGATCAACGCCCCGTTCCAGGGCGGCGCGGCAGAGGTGATCAAGCGCGCGATGGTGCGGCTGCCGAAGGCGCTGCGCGACGCGGGCCTCAAGGCGCGCATGCTGCTGCAGGTGCATGACGAGCTGGTGTTCGAGCTGCCGGAGGAGGAGGTCGAGCCGACCGGCGCGCTGGTGCGCCAGGTGATGGAGAGCGTCGCGACCCTGCGCGTGCCGCTGGCGGTGGAGATCGGCACGGGACGGAGCTGGGCCGAGGCGCATTGAGCATGGCGGCGCGCGCGGCCCGGGTCCTGTCGGCTGCGATGGCGTTCAGCCTGCTCGCGGGTACGGCCGTCGCGCAGAACCGCGGCGGCGGCAGCCTGGCATGCCACGCCGTCATCGCCCGCGCCGCGCTGCGGTACGCCGAGGCGTGCAATCTTCCCGTTCCGGATGCAGCAGCCGAGCGGTTGCACCGGGTTCAGGAGGCGTATCTCGCGGCGGAGGCACGGCTGCACGGCGAGACGGTGCGCAACGAGATGGATCGCGGCGTGACGTCGTCCTCGCGCCCTCCGTCCTCGGAACGCGGCTGCGCGACCTACCGCTCCTTCATGGAGCAGATGATCGGGAACTTCAGCAGCGAGCAAGGCGAGCGCTTCACGCGGATGCTCGAAGATGAAGCGCGGGTCACGACCGATCCGGGCGCCGGCCACTGCCTCTGACCGTGACCGCAGGAGGCGCCGTCCGCACCCGCTGCATGCGCAGGCGCGCGCGAGCGCACGCGTTCGCGCGACCTTGTGCGCCGCGCCCCCACGCGGCCGTTGTTGCGCCACGGCACCTGCCGTAATTTGACCCTTCGACGAAGCCCCCCGACAACCGCCATGCCCCGCGGCCCGCTCCACCTCCTCCTCCCCCTTTTGGCGACCGTCGCCGCTGCCCTCGCCGCGGGCTGCACGCCGGCGGAGCCGCCCCCGCTGGCCTTCGGCGGACCGCAGCCGGGCGCCCCCGTGGCCTGCGATACCCGTTTCCGCCTGGCCAACGCCTCCTCGTCCACCATCGCGCAGTTCTACTTCAGCCATGCCAGCCAGCGCCAATGGGGGCCGGACCAGCTCGGCTCGGAGGTGCTGCCGCCCGGGCGCGCGGTGATCTTCCGCGCCGCCTATCCCGGCGACTACGATTTCCGCGTGGTCATGGCCGACCGGCGCAGCGCCGAGCTGCGGCACGTGAATGTCTGCACCGTGCTCGAGGTCACCGTTACCGATACCGGGCTGCGCGCCAGCCATGTCGGCGGCGTGATCGCCGTCCGGCCAGCTCCGGTGCCCGGCGGTGCCGTGGCCGGCGCGGACCCCGGCGGTGGTGCGGGTGCGTTGCCCGGCCGGCTTTCCACCGGCACCGGCTTCGTCGTCGCGCGCGGCGAGGTGCTCACCAACCGCCACGTCGTCGAGGGCTGCGGCCGCGTCTTGGTGCGGACCGCCAAGGGGCGGGAATTGCCGGCCAGCCTGCCGGCCCGCACCGATCGGCGTCGCGACCTCGCCCTGCTCAGCGTGCCGGGCGATCCCGGCCCGCCGCTCAGCTTCCGCGCCGGCCCGGTGCGCCGTGGCGAGGGGGTGGTGACCTACGGCTTCCCGCTCGCCGGGCTGCTCTCCTCCGGTCCCACCCTGACCACGGGCGAGGTCTCGGCGCTCACCGGCATCGGCGACAACGCGGCGCAGATCCAGATCAGCGCCCCGGTGCAGCCCGGCAGCTCCGGCGGGCCGCTGCTGGACCGGCACGGCCAGGTGGTCGGCGTCGTGGTGGCGAAGCTGAACGCGGCGCGGGTGGCGGCGCGGATGGGCGACATCCCGCAGAACGTGAATTTCGCCGTCCGCGGCGAGGAAGCGGTGGAGTTCCTGCGCGAAGCCGGCATCCACCCGATGATCGCCTCCGCCGGCCGCGCCGAGCGCAGCGCCGCCGAGGTGGGCGACATCGCCGACCCCTCCACCGTGTTCATCCGCTGCGAGCGCTGACCCGCCGGCGCTCCGCTGCGGCGGCCGCGAGCGACGACCCGCGGCCGGTGCCCGCCCGTCCCATCGGCCGGGCGGCGCCGCCGCCTCGTCGTCAGGGGCGGTCTGCGCCTGTCCTCGCCTCGCCTCCCTGGCGCATCCGGGCCTGGCCCAGCACCCATCCGGCCACCCCGAGCGCCAACCCCGCCACCACCAGCACCACCGCTCCCAGCGCGTTCACCTCCGGCGTCAGCCCCAGCTTCAGCTTGGAGAACAGCACCATCGGCAGGGTCGTGCCGACCGGGCCGGAGACGAAGCTCGCCAGCACCACGTCGTCGAGCGACAGGGTGAAGGCGAGCAGCCAGCCGGCGGCGAGGCTCGGCGCCATCAGCGGCAGGGTGACGGTGCGGAAGGCGACGAAGGGCGTGGCGCCGAGATCCATCGCCGCCTCCTCCACCGCACGGTCGGCCTCGGCCAGCCGCGCCTGCACCAGCACCGCGACATAGGCGGCGCCGAGCGTGGTGTGGGCCAGCAGCACGGTGAGGGCGCCGCGCCCCGCCGGCCAGCCGGTCGCCCCCTCCAGCGCGACGAAGAGCAGCAGCAGCGACAGGCCGGTGACCACCTCCGGCAGCACCAGCGGCGCGCCGATCAGCGCGCCGAACAGCGCCCGGCCGCGGAACGCGCCGAACCGCGCCAGCGCCCAGCCGGCCAGGCCGCCGACCAGCACCGCGAGGCTCGCCGCGCCGGTGGCGATGCGCAGCGACAGCAGCGCCGCCTCGACCAGCGGGCCGTCGGCGGCGAGGGCGGCGAACCAGCGCAGCGAGAACCCGCCCCACTGGAACGGGATGCGGCCGGCGCTGAAGGCGTAGAGCACGAGAAGGACGACCGGCAGGTAGAGAAACCCGAAGCCGAGCCACAGCCCGACCCGCGCCCAGCGCGGCGAAGTGGCGGCGGCAGCGGCGGCGGCGGTGCCCTGGCCCCGGCGCCACCGGTCGGGGCGACCCCCGCGCCGTACGGCACGCCGCCCCCCCTCGGCGCCGGTCATGCCCGCCCGCCGTCCCCGCCGAGCCGCTGGAACAACCGGATCGGCAGCAGCAGCAGCGCCAGCAGCGCCACCGCCAGCGCCGCCGCCGCCGGCCAGTCGCGGCTGGAGAAGAACTCGCCCCAGAGGACGCGGCCGACGAGCTGCGCCTCCGGCGGGCCGAGCAGCTCGGGAATGACGAACTCGCCCGCGGCCGGGATGAACACCAGCAGGAACGCCGCCGCCGCGCCGGGTGCGGAGAGCGGCAGGGTGACGGTCAGGAAGGCCACGCCGGGCCGCGCGCCGAGATCCGCCGCCGCCTCCTCCACCGCCGGCTCGATCCGCGCCAGCGCGGCGGCGAGCGGCAGCACGGCGAAGGGCAGATAGGCGTGCACCATGCCGAGCAGCATGGCGAGGTCGGAATAGAGCAGCGGCAGCGGCGCCGCGATGATCCCGAGGCTGCGCAGCAGGCCGTTGACCCAGCCCTCGTCGCGCAGCAGGCCGATCCAGGCGCCGATGCGGATCAGGAAGCCAGTCCAGAAGGGCAGCAGCACGGCGAGCAGCAGCGGCACCCGCCGCCCTTCCGGTGCCCGCGCGATGGCCAGCGCCATCGGGTAGCCGACCAGCAGGCAGAGCGCGCCGGTCGCCGCGGCGACGCCGAGGGCGCGCAGGAAGGCGTCGCGGTAGTAGGGGTCGGTGACAACGAGGATGAAATTCTCCGCCGTACCCTGCCAGGCCGGGCCGTCGGGACCCCAGGCGAGGGGCGGGCGGAAGGGCGGGATGCCGGTATCGGCCTCGCCCAGCGCGATGCCGAGCAGCACTGCCACCGGCGCCGCGACGAACAGCAGCAGCCAGGCCCAGGCCGGCAGCAGGATGGCGAGGCGGCGGATCATGGCGGGGGCAGCGGGGGGCTGGGCCGGCGCCCTCGTCCCAACCCTCTCCCGCTCCGCAGGAGAGGGGGGTGTGACCCGGCACCCTGATCCGGAAATCCGGGATTCCGCAGGATGATCGCGGATGGGGTGGGATTTTCGACGGTGATCCGCGGGTGGCAGGCACATCGGGCGCCCTTCGTCGGAGAGGCGGGGGAACTGGACATCGGACAGTGGAGCATGGCGCCGCCACGGGATCATGGAAATCGGGAGCGGCTCCCGACCAGGGCTCCGAACTCATGTTTCGGTGGCCGCCTCAACCCCGCCCTGTTCCGGGCCGCCGTCACCGCCCGGGTGCGCACGGCCTGGCCCGACCGGCCCGAGTTCATCGCGATCGACGGCAAGACCTCGCGCCGCAGCCACGACCGTCGCGGCGCGGCGGCCGGGCCGATCCACCGACAGCGGAGTGCGTCCGAAATTGAATGCCGATCCGTTGCAGGGCTTCGTATTCAGGGCCGAGTCGCGTGACGGCGCCAGGAACATGGGCGTCGTCCGCCACTTCGCCCTCGACCTCGTCCGCGCCGCTCCCGACACCCGCTTCATCAGGCTGCGCCGGAAACTCGCTGGCTGAAGCTCCAACCACCTCAACCAACTCCCCACCTTCAGCCCACGATGAAACTTGGATTCGGAGCCCTGCTCGCCGACCCGCCCCTTGCCTGCCGGTCTCGGCGAGCCGAAACTGCGCGATCCGACCGGGTTCAGGGAATTGCAGAGTGGCCGGCTTCAAGAGCACCCAACGCTACATCGCCTCGCGCGACCTCGAGGTGGCGGTCAACGCCGCGGTTGCGCTGGAGCGCCCGCTGCTGGTCAAGGGTGAGCCCGGCACCGGCAAGACCGTGCTGGCGCACGAGATCGCGCAGTCGCTCGGCTATCCGCTGATCGACTGGCACATCAAATCCACCACCAAGGCGCAGCACGGGCTCTACGAGTACGACGCGGTCTCGCGCCTGCGCGACGGCCAGCTCGGCGACGAGCGGGTGCACGACATCGCCAACTACATCGTCCGCGGCAAGCTGTGGGACGCGTTCGAAGCGCCCGAGCCGGTGGTGGTGCTGATCGACGAGATCGACAAGGCGGACATCGAGTTTCCGAACGACCTGCTGCTCGAACTCGACCGCATGCAATTCTTCGTCTACGAGACGCGCCAGACCATCGTGGCGAAGCGGCGCCCGATCGTCGTCATCACCTCGAACAACGAGAAGGAGCTGCCGGACGCCTTCCTGCGCCGCTGCTTCTTCCATTACATCCGCTTCCCCGACCGCGAGACGATGGAGCGCATCGTCCACGCCCACTACCCCGGCATCCGCAAGGAGCTGGTGCGCGAGGCGCTGAACGTGTTCTTCCAGATCCGCGAGGTGCCGGGGCTGAAGAAGAAGCCCGCCACCTCGGAGCTGCTCGACTGGCTGAAGCTGCTGATGATCGAGGACCTGCCGCCGGAGGTGCTGCGCAGCAGCGACAGCAAGCTGGTCATCCCGCCGCTCTACGGCGCGCTGCTGAAGAACGAGCAGGACGTGCACCTGTTCGAGCGACTTGCCTTCCTGTCGCACCGCGCCGGCGCCTGACTGCGGCGATCGCATGTTCGCCGACTTCATCCTCGCGCTGCGTCAGGCCGGGCTGCCGGTCTCGGTCACCGAGTACCTGACGCTGATGGGCGCGATGAAGGCGGGCGTGGCGGAATACGACCTCGACGATTTCTACTACCTGAGCCGCGCCACGCTGGTGAAGGACGAGCGCCACCTCGACCGCTTCGACCGCGTGTTCGGCGAGACCTTCAAGGGCCTCGAACGCCCCCCGGGCGCCCCGGCGGGCGAGATCCCGGAGGAATGGCTGCGGCTGATCGCCGAGAAGGTGCTGACGCCGGAGGAGATGGCGCAGATCGAGGCGCTCGGCGGCTTCGAGAAGCTGATGGAGGCGCTGCGCCAGCGCCTCGCCGAGCAGAAGGGCCGCCACCAGGGCGGCTCGAAGTGGATCGGCACCGGCGGCACCTCGCCCTTCGGCGCCCACGGCTACAACCCCGAGGGGGTGCGCATCGGCCAGGAGAAGTCGCGCCACCGCCGCGCGGTGAAGGTGTGGGACCGGCGCGAGTTCAAGGACCTCGACGACGATGTCGAGCTCGGCACGCGCAACATGAAGATCGCGCTGCGCCGCCTGCGCCGCTTCGCCCGCCAGGGCGCGGCGAGCGAGCTCGACATCCCCGACACCATCCGCTCCACCGCCAACAACGCCGGCACGCTCGACCTGAGGATGGTGCCGGAGCGGCGCAACGCGGTGAAGGTGCTGCTGTTCCTCGACATCGGCGGGTCGATGGACGACCATGTGCGGATCTCGAGCGAGCTGTTCTCCGCCGCGCGGTCGGAGTTCAAGCACCTGGAGCACTTCTACTTCCACAACTGCCCGTACGAACGGCTGTGGAAGAGCAACCGCCGCCGCCGCGACGAGGAGATCCCGACCGCCGAGGTGCTGCGCACCTACGGCCGCGACTACAAGCTGGTCTTCGTCGGCGACGCCTCGATGAGCCCCTACGAGATCATCCACGCCGGCGGCAGCGTCGAGCACTGGAACGAGGAGCCGGGGCGCGTCTGGCTGGAGCGGCTGACCGGGCATTTCCGCCGCTCCGCCTGGCTGAACCCGGTCCCGCAGGACCATTGGGGCCACGCGCGCTCGATCGGGCTGGTGAGCGACCTCATGGAGGGGCGGATGTTCCCGCTCACGATCCGTGGCCTCGACGACATGGCCCGCGAACTGGTCCGATAGGGAAGGAGACACCTCATGGCCCGCATCGCCGTCGTCGTCGAGTTCCGGATCAGGCCCGGCCAGCACGCCGCCTTCGACGCCATCATCCGCGAGCATGCGCGGCTGACGCAGCAGGAGGAGCCGGGCTGCGAACGCTTCGACGTGCTGCAGCCGCTGGCCAAGGGCGGCGCGAAGGACGAGGCCCGCATCATGCTGTGCGAGGTCTATCGCGACCGCGCCGCCTTCGACGAGCACGGCCGCAATCCGCGCCTCGCCAAGGTGCGTGACGCCTACAGCCCGCTGATCGAGGCGCGCAGCCTCACGCTCTGCGAGATGTAGGCGCCGGCCGGGCCCGCGCGGCTACGCGACGCGGTCCGGCCCGAGCGGGCGCAGCCGGACGAGGCTCATCGTGCCGGACAGTGTATGCTGGAAGGCTCATGAGCGTCCCGACTGGCGCAGACATCGAAGCGTTGTGCAGCAAGTGCGGCGACGTGTGGCACGTCGTCGTCGCCAAGGTGGGCGAGGACATCGTCCGCGTCATCTGCAAGGAGTGCGGTGCGCAGCACCGCTACCGCAACCCCAAGGTCCCCAAGGGCGCCACCCGCCGCGCATCGAGCACCACCGCGGCGCCGCGCGCCGCGCGCGAGCCCCGGGTCGTGCAGCGCTTCGACACGCCGGCGGTGCAGGCCGATCTCACCAAGGCGGTCCGCACCTACAAGGCCAGCGAGCGCTTCGTCGTCGGCGAGCGCGTCGAGCACCCCACCTTCGGTCAGGGCGTGGTCGAGGTGATCGAGCCGGGCAAGATGACCGTGTTCTTCGCGGTCGGGCGCAAGATGCTCGTCCAGGCCAAGGGCGACGGCGGCGGC
>JAANMV010003658.1_pt1 | contig 13134 bp, 11 predicted proteins | sample 7279661 | NCBI WGS metagenome assembly JAANMV01 (sample SAMN14094540, study PRJNA606508) | bioreactor metagenome | isolation source: A lab-scale SPAN reactor treating ammonium-rich wastewater day 121 | place: Ireland: Galway | collected 2017-05-16 | reverse complement strand
GGTTTCCCACGCCTCGTGACGGCCCAGCGGTACGTCCGGTCTTCGGTGGAACGCACCCTCACTTTCATCGGAGCGATCTGACTTTGGATCAGCCCTGCGCGACGGCTCCTGCTCGGTTGACATCGCGGCTCGGATACGGCATACTGGGCTGGATTTCGCGCGCTTCCCCCGCCGCTGTCGGCGACCTGGAGATTCACATGTCAGATGCGCGGCAAGGCTCTCGCAGAACCTTCACCCGCAACCATGCTTTCGTCCTGGCGGCCTTGCTCTGCTACGGCGTGATGACCTTCATCATCGGCTGGCAGGCCGGCCGCCGCAACCCGAACGAGGCCCTCACCCAGAACCGCACCGCGGAGGTGGTCAGCGAGACGCTGCTCCGCTCCCTGACCCGGCCGACCGCCCGCGAGGGAGCCTTTCAGCCCGATCCGCTCGAAGCCTTCATGGAAGTCTACGAGCAGCTCAAGAGCAAGTACGTCGAGGACATCTCCGACGCCGACAAGAAACGCTTGAGCTACGGCGCCATCCGCGGCATGTTGCGCGAATTGGGCGATCCCTACACCCGCTTCATGGAGCCCGAGGACTTCGGCGACTTCCAGGTCGAGAACCAGGGCCACTTCAAGGGCATCGGCGCGATGCTGGGGATCGACCACGACACGCACAAGGTCCAGGTCATCCAGGTCTTTCCCGACCATCCCGCGGCCAAGGCCGGCCTGCGGCCAGGCGACTTCATCATCGCCATCGACGGGGAGGAAACCGCCGACATGAGCCTGGAGGTGGCGGTGCAGAAGATCCGCGGCGCCGCCGGGACGACCGTCCGCCTGACCGTCGAGGCGCCGCAGCCGGAGACCGAGAAGCCCGACCCGGAGCTGCTCAAGAAGCTCGGCCGCGATCCCGACAAGCCGCGCACCGATCCGCTGCCCGTGGTCGGCGAGACGCGCGACCTGGAGATCGTCCGCGGCGACATCGAGTTCCCCATCGTCGAGGAGTCCATCCTGGCCGGCGACATCGGCTACATCCAACTCACCGGGTTCAACGAGAAGGCCTACCAGCGGCTCAAGGAAGCTCTGGCCGACACCGCCCGCAAGGGCGCCAAGGCGTGGCTGCTGGATCTCCGCCACAACCCCGGCGGGATGCTGGAGGAGGTGCGCAAGATCACCAGCCTGTTCATCAAGGACGGCCCGGTGGTGTTCGTCCAGGAGCGCCAGCGCGCGGCCGAGACGCTGTCGGTCCTGCCCCAGTACAAGTACGAGGGCGCGCAGCTCCCGATGGTCGTGCTGGTCGACCACTACAGCGCCTCCGCTTCCGAGATCCTGGCCGGCGCGCTGCAGGATGACCGGCGGGCCAAGATCCTGGGCGAGACCACCTACGGCAAGGGCCTGGTCCAGACGGTGGTCCCGCTCAGCGACAACAGCGCGGTGGCCATCACCACGGCCAAGTACCTGACCCCGGCCAAGCGGGACATCAACAAGAAGGGCATCGAGCCGGACATCCCGCTGAAGGGTCTCAACGAGCGCCAGCGGTTCGAGGGCCTGGCCAGCGGCAAACCGCGCAACGAGTGGGACCCGCAGGTCAAGAAGGGCGTCGAGCTGCTCCACGAGCAGTTGCGATGAGCGCTGGCGAACCACCCGAAGCAGGCACCCCGGAGGCGCGCGCGGCCGAGTACCGGATCCGCTCCCTGGAGCGCGAGCGCAGCGCGCTGCTGGCCATCCTGCTGTTCGTGGTCGCCCTGTCGGTGGTCGATCGCATCGGGCAGCGGGTCTACGCCATCGCGGTCTGGGATTCGACCCGCGACGAGTTCGTCGAGCGCGCCTACCTGGCTCAGGAGGCTCAGGCCGAGGAAGTCCTGGCCACGCTCATGGACAACGCCCGGCGGCGGCACCCGTTCTACAAGGACGCCAAGGCCGAGTTCGAGGAGGCGCGGCCGGGATTCCAGGAGCCGGTCGCGGTCCGCCGGGTGCGCCGAGTCATCCCGCTTCCGCCCCTCTCCGCCGACGGTGCCGACATGCCGGTCCGGCGCGCCGTCGAGGCGCTCAGCGGCGTGCTCCACGTCCAGGTCAACGCGGTCAGCCTGTACGACGATGAGAAAGACCGGCCGCTGGTGGCCCTGCCCTCGGAGGCGATGGTGGCCGAGGCCCAGGAGACGCGCCTGGAGAACGTCGCGCGACGGGTCTCCGACCAACTCAAGGCGCCCGACTACCTGGTCGAGAAGCCGGTCTTCCTGCAAAAGGTCTCGACCAAACCGGTGGTCTGGCCGGTGGCCGACGTCCTGACCGTCCAACAGGCGGTGGCGTACCTGGCCCACGGCGAGGCCCCGGCCCTGCACGTGGTGCAGGCCGGCGAGGAGCGCTCGGTGGCCAAGATCGCCGCCAAGTATGATGCCAAGGTGGCCGATCTGGCCAAGTGGAACCCCGGCCGCGACCTGACTCTCCTCCGGCCCGGCGACAAGCTGGTCGTCCGCCGGCCCGAGCCGCCCCTGACCGTGCTCACGGTCGAGCGCCGCACGTTCCGGATGATCCAGGGCGGCAAGCGGTACAAGGTCACCGCCGAGATCCGTCGCCACGACGGCGAGGAGAAAGTGAAGACGGTCGTCGGGCGCGACGTGTTGGGGTGACGCCGGTGCGACGGGTCTACTGTATCGATCTCGGCAGCACCAACACCGTCGTGGCGCGGTCCGCCGACGACGGGGTTGAAGTCCTGCACCTGCCCGGACTGAGCGGGCCGCTGAACGGCGGCGACCCCGCCCTGATCCCCTCCCGGATCTACCTCCGCGACGCCCGGCGGGTGGATCTCCTGGCCGGCGGCGAGGTCGCCGCGGCGGGGTTCGAGGACGTCGATGCCCCGCGGCTGGTGACCGGCTTCAAGCGCCGCATCGCTGCCGAAATCCAGGGGTTCAATCCCGATCTGGACGGGATCGAGGTTACCCCCGAGCGCGCCGCCGGGTGGTTCTTGTCGACCGTCCTGGCGCGCGTCCCCGAGCTGGACCGGAACACCGACCTGGTGGTCTTCACCGTGCCCGTGGGCAGCTTCCAGCGGTACCTCGCCTGGCTCGAATCCTTCTGGCCGGTGCGCCATTGGCGGGTGGTCGACGAAAGCACCGCCGCGGCGGTGGGCTACGGCGTCGGGCAGCCCGGCCGGCGGGTCCTGACCTGCGACATCGGCGGCGGCACGGTCGACATCTCGTTGGTCCGGCTGCCCGACCGCCTGACCGGGATCGACCAGCCGCTGACCTCGACGGTGATCGCCAAGGCCAGCCAGATCCTCGGTGGCGACGATATCGACACCTGGCTGCTGGAGCATCTGGCCGGCCGGATGGGGCGTGAGCTGGACGACCTGGAGCCGGTCAGGCGGAGCTGGCTGGCCGCCGCCGAGCGGGCCAAGATCGCGCTCAGCGACGCGCCCGTGGCCACCTTCCAGGCGGTCGACCCCGACGGCTCGCCGGTCTCCCTGGAAGTCACCCGCGACGAGCTCGAAGAGGTGCTCATCGAGCGCGACTTCCTCGCTCGTCTCCAGGCCGCGCTGGACACCGCGCTGCGCCAGGCCTGGCGCAAGGGGGTGGAGAAGGACGACATCCACGACGTGCTGCTGGTCGGCGGGACGGGGCAGATCCCGGCCGTGCGGCGCGCATTGCAGCAGAATTTCGGCGCGGCGCGGGTCCACTCACAGCACGTCTTCACCGCCGCTTGCCGCGGCGGCGCGTCGCTGGCCGCCACCATCGACGTCGAGGACTTCCTCTACCACAGCTACGCCGTGCGTGGCTGGAACCACGGCGCCGGCCGGCACGAGTACGACCTGGTCGTCCCGGCCCTGTCGCCCTACCCCTTTTCCCACCCGGTGGTGCGCGAGTACGCGGCCTCGTCGCCGAACCAGCCGGCGATGGAGATCTTCATCGGCGAGATCGAGCACGGCGACGTGTCCCGGCCGGAGGTGGTGGTCGAGGACAGCCGCATCCGCGTCCTCAACGCCCCGTCGGTGGTCCACCGCTACGCGCTGGTCGACGCCGACCGGGCCGTGCCCATCAACAACGGCACCGTGGTCAAGCTCGAGCCGCCCGGCCACCCCGGCGTCAATCGGCTGCGGGTCTTCTTCCAGGTCGACGAAGGCCGCCGGCTGAGACTCACCGTGGCCGATCTGCAGACCAACCAGGTCCTGCTGCGCGATCAGCCGGTGGCCACCCTGACGTGAGCCGCGGGCTCAATCCGGCATTTGGGTCCAGCATGGCCCATTCGTCCTATGCGCTCGTCCACGCCCTGAGTCTGGCCAGCGCCGCCGAGGCCAATTCCGCCTCGGCGTCGACCAGCCTGGTCTCGATGGCCTGACGGTAGGCGTCGGCGGCCGGGTTGGAGACGGTCACCGACAGGACTGAACCGACCGTCATCGCCGCGCCGAGCCAGACGATGGTCCGGCCCGGCACCACCAGCGGCCAGGGCGGCGGCCAGGTCCGCCGAGAGCGAGCCAGGCCCACCAGCGCCGTCAACCCGCCGGCCAGCCCGCCGCCGTAGGCGACGGTCAGCTCGAACAGCACCGCCTGCTCGAACCGGCGGCCGAGCACCCGGCGCTCGGCCAGATAGCCGGCCAGCACCTCGCCCACCGCCTCGCGGCCGAGCGCCTCCGGCGGCAGGCCGGAGCTCAGCGGCTCGCAAGCATCGGTCGCCGGGACACCAGCCGACCCGTGGTGCGCCGTCAAGCCCTCCTTGACCTGCAGCACGCGCATCAGCGCCGAGCCGGCCAGCAGGACCTCGCCCGGACGCGCCGGCGCGAGCTCGATCATCCTCCGCGCCACGCGCTCCAGCGCCGGCGGGTAGGGCCCGGGCTCGGCGGCCTGGCGCCCGGCCTGGCGAATCACCCGCGCGGCGCTGTCGATCAGGTAACGGAGCTGGTCGGCCACGCGGTCCGGCCAGAGCACGGCCAGCCGCGCCCCGAGCCACGGCGCGTGAGCGGCCAGCAGCTCGGCCACCGGGGACGGGTAAAGCTCGAACCGCGACGCGCCGGCGGCGGCCTCCAGCGCGTGGACGGCGGCGGCGTGGTCGCCGGCGCTGAGCTTGGCCGCGGCCACGCCCAGGTGCGGGAGGAGGTTGTCGGGATCGAGCCGGGCGGCGGCGGCGAAGCCGCGGCGGGAGTCGAGCGACAGGCTCCGCCGCCGACTGAACCCGCCGGCGCTGGCCAGCCCGGCGCCGTATTGCAGCGCGGGGTCGTCGGCTTGGAGCGCGGTCGCCTCGGCGTAGGCGCGGGCCGCCACCAGCGGGCCAGCTTGAGCCACCTCGGCCGGCGCCGCGCCCAGGGCCCAGGCGTAGGTGGCCAGCTCCCGCGCGCCGCCTTGCTTGGCGGCGCGGCGCCACAGACGAAGCTGCGGCTCGTCGATCAGCAAGGTCCGCCGGAACCGGCGGAGCGCGGCCGTGGCCGGGTCGCCGGCGCGGCGTTCAAGCGTCGGGAGAGTCGGCATCGGGCGCCTCGCCCGCCGGCTCGGCTGCCGGTTCGGCCGGCGGACTCTCCTCGCCGCGCGCGCTGGCTTTCAGGCGGCGCAGCTCGTCCTCGATCTCGGTTTCCATAGCAGCGTCGTCGGACCGGCGCTCGATCTCCCTGAGCATCCGCTCCCGCTCCAGCAGCAGGTTGCGCCGCGGCCGGTCCCACGGCTCCGGCGGCTCCTCGCGGGTACGCGGCCTGAGCGGCGCCTCGTCCGTCTCGGCCGGGATCTCGGCCCGGCCGCCGACGGCTTCGGGCTCGGGCGGCGGCGGTGCGTCGGGCTCCAGCCTGGGCCGCGGCCGCGGCGCCTCGTCGACCGGCTCGTCGACCTCCAGTCCGGCCTCGCCGGCCAGCTCGCGGAGATCGTCCAGATCGTAGTCGCGCTGGTACCGCTCGTAGCGCTCCTTGAGTGCCCGGACGCGGTTGCGCGTGCGGAGGAAGTCGCTGCGCAGGCGCAGCTCCTGAAGCTTGTCCTCCAACTCCTCGCAGTGGTCGTGCAGCAGACCGATCAGGTCCTGGTGCTCGGCCCACTGGCGGTCGAGGATCTCGACCCCGCGGAGCACCCGCCGGCGGCGGCGGATGAGCTCCCGCCCGGCTTCGTCGTCGCCCTGGCCCACCGCCCGCCGGGCCTGTTCGTGGAGCGCCTCGGCGTCGCGGCGCTCGGTCTCCAGGCGGGCCAGCAGCCGGCTCTCGTCCTGCCGGGCCAGATCCAGCTCCGAGCGGGCCTCGGCCAGGTCGGCCTCCATCAACTCGGTGACCTCGTCCACCTCGTCGTGGGCCGGCCCGGCGTTGAGCAGCTCGTCGAGCCCTTCGCGCACGGCGGCGCTGATTTCACGGAGAAGACGCATCTTAGAGCTCTACCCGGCGGCCCCAGCCGTCCCCTTCTTCCGGCGGTGGCTCGCCCTCGTCCGGCTTGTCACCGCCTTCGGCCGGCGCCGGCGGCTCGGCTTCGGCGCCCCGCCGCCGGCTCAGCCGACCACCGCTCGCGCCCTCGGGCCGGCCCGCCTTCTTGCGCATCTCCTCCAACTCGATGTCGATCTTCAGGTCTTCGTCGGTCCGCCCGCGCGGCGCGCCGGGCTGCGCCCGACCGGCCTCGTCGATCCGCCGGCTGAGCTCCTCCTCGGGCGCCAGCATCTCCTGAATCTCGCGCCGCGCCGCGGTCTCGGCCTCGATGGTATCGACCTTCTCGGCCATCTCCTCGAATTTGTCGAAGGCGCTCTTGTCAAACACCCGGCCGGTGTCGGTCCGGCCGATGCCGGGGCTCGACGCGTCGCGGGTCCGGCGGACGCGCTCGGTGATCTGCGGCCGCCGTGCGCGGGCTTCCTTGAGCCGCTGCTCCAAGACCTTGTACTGCTCGCGCAACTGGTCCACCGCGGTCTGCTGCTCGAACAACTGCTGGTCGTACTGGGTCGCCAGCTCCTCGTAAGTCTTCCGCTTGCGCAGCGCCTCGCGGGCCAGGTTGTCCTCGCCGGCGTTGACCGCCTGCTGGGCCTTGTCGGCCCACAGCTTGACCAGTTCGTCGGTCTCGTCGAGCTGCCGTTGGAGTCGCTTCTCCATGGCGAGCTGCTCGACCAGTTGCTGCTTCGCCTGACGGAGGCTGTCCTCCATCTCGGTGATCAGCAGATCGAGCTGCTTTTCCGGATCCTCCGCCGCCGAGAGCAGATCGTTGAGGTTGGACTTGATGATCCGCCCGATACGTTTGCCGATACCCATCGCCGCCTCCCGCCGTGCCGGCTCGGCCTCGCGGGCCACAGCCCCATTGTAGCTTACCCGTCCGTCCCCGGCCACCTCCGCGCGTTCGCCGTCAGTGGCGCGCCCGCCCTGATCCGTCCCCGTCCGCGCCTCGACTGAGCGGGCAGCGCCCGCCCCGTTGACATTCACCGGCGGCGGTCGTACGGTTCGCTCCATGAGCTGTCGCCACCGTCGAGAGGTCCTGGTCGCGGTCTGTTGCCTGCTGCCCAGCGCGGTGATCATCGGCGCGTTCCACCTCTTGCCGCTGCTCTACGCCTTCTGGGTCTCGCTCCACAAGTGGACCATCCTGCCCGGCCCGTGGCGCGGGCTGGGCAACTACGGCGCCGCGCTGACCAACCCCGACTTCTGGCAGTCCGTGGCCGTCACCGGCTGGTATGTCCTGGGCACCGTGCCGCTGACCTTGGTCCTGGCCTACTTCATCGCCGAGCTGCTCAACCGCGAGGTGCCGGGCCGGGACCTCTACCGGGTGCTCTTCTTCACGCCCTACATCGTCTCGCCGGTGGCCGCGGCGGCGGTCTGGAAGTGGGTCTTCCAGAGCGTCAGTCCGCCGGTCAACGGCTGGCTGGCGGCGCACGGCTGGCGCGTGCGCACCGAGCAGCTCTGGCTGCTCGACCCGCGCGGGCTGTTCCAGTGGGTCGCCGAGGCCATGGGGCACCAGGTGCCGAGCTGGGCCAACGGCCCGTCGTTGGCGCTGTGCTGCATCATGGCGGTGACCGTCTGGACCAGTCTGGGCTTCGCGGTGGTGATCCTCCTGGGCGGTCTGACCCAGGTCCCGCGCGAGGTTCTCGAGGCGGCCCAACTCGACGGCGCCACGGGCTGGCGGCTCCGGCGCCAGGTGATCTGGCCGCTGCTCTCGCCGGTGCTGTTCTTCCTGCTGATCGTGTTCACCATCCGCGCCTTCCAGGCGTTCAGCCAGATCTACGTCTTCACCGGTGAGAACAACCTGCTCGGGACCACCTCGACAGTCACCTACTACATCTACGAGACAGCCTTCCGCACCAGCGGACAGCGGGGCTACGGGTCGGCGGTGGCGTTCCTCTTGTTCGGCATCATCCTCGCCCTGACCTGGCTCCAGTTCCGGGTGCTGGGCAGCCGGGTGCACTACGGAGGCCAGCAGTGACCGCCCGGCTCCGGCGCCACCAATTGGGCACCCACGCGCTGCTGATTCCCCTGGCGCTGCTCATGGCCGGGCCGTTCTTGTGGATGCTGGGCACCTCGCTCAAGACCAAGCCCGAGACGGCCCGAGTCTGGCCTTGGCCGGCGGTGCCTCAGTGGCACAACTACGCCGATGCCTGGCAGGCCGCGCCGTTCGGGCGGTATTTCGTGGTTTCCGGCGTGACGGCCGCGGCGGTGACCGCGCTGGTGGTGCTCTCCGCCCTGCTCGCCGGCTACGCCTTCGGGGCCCTCTCCTGGAGAGGCAAGAAGGCGGTCTTCATGGTCTATCTGGCGACCATGATGGTGCCCTTCGAGGTGATCCTCATCCCCAACTTCCTGACCGTCCAACGCCTCGGCTGGACCGACAGCTTCCAGGCGCTGATCGTCCCCTGGGCGGCCAACGTGTTCTCGGTCTTTCTGGTCACCCAATCGTTCCGCTCGCTGCCGCGCGATTTCTACGAGGCGGCCATGCTCGACGGCTGCGGGCACCTGCTCTACCTGCGCCGGATCGCCGCCCCGCTGGTCGCCCCCGCCCTGGCCACCGTCGCCATCTTCGCCTTCTTGGGAAGCTGGAACTCGCTCCTCTGGCCGGTGGTGGTGATCAGCTCCCGCGACATGCGAACCATCGAGATGGGGCTGAGCATGTTCCTTCAGGAGGAGCAGGCCGAGTACCACCTGCTGATGGCCGCTTCGGTGATCACCCTCCTGCCGGTGCTGGCCTTGTTCCTGGCCATGCAACGCAAGTTCATCGAGGGGCTCGCCGCGGGTATCAAAGGCTGACCGCTCCCCGCACCGCCGGGCGTTCGGCGACTCGTGCTCCGGCCGAGGGAGATCCCCTCTCCGAGCCGAGTCCCGGGACCTGGAACCGGACTCACCCGCCCGGCAACCACCCCCTGCCTGACCGCAGGAGAATGCGGGTGCGGAGCGAAGCGTGCGATTCCCGCCACGTTCGTCCTGTAAAGATCCTCTATATGATGGAAGAGGCCGACACGCGGCCAAGAGCAGTGCATGGTGAGGGGAGAGGCTGGTGGACGAAGCGAGCCGTCTGCTGACGTTCCGTCTGGCGGAACGGCGATTCGGTCTGGACCTGACCGCGGTGCGGCGCGTGGTCCGCGCGGTCGAGGTCTCCCCGGTCACCGAGGCGCCCCCCGGCGTGCTGGGCGTGATCGACGTCCAGGGGCAGGTGGTGCCGGTGGTCGACGCTCGGGTTGGCCTGGGCTTGCCGACCCGTCCGCTGCGGACCGAGGACCGGTTCATCCTGACCGCCATCGGCGACCGGCTGGCCGCGCTCAAGGTGGACGCGGTCGAAGAGATTGTCGAGCTGCCCGCCGAGCGGGTGGTCACCGGCGAGGCGATGGTGCCGGGATGGGCGCTCTCAGGCGTTCTGTCGCTCGACGGCGAAATGCTCCTGACCTGTGATCCGGAGCGCCTGCTCCAGCCCGTCGAGGCGCTCGATCTCCCGCTCGAAGAGGACGCGGAGCGATGATCGCGCCGGCCGACCTGGCACGGTTGAGCGAACTGGTGACCGACCGTATCGGCCTGTGGTTCCCGCCGGAACGTTACCGCGACCTTGAGCGGGGCCTCACTGCCTATGCGCGCGACCGCGGCGTCGGCCTGCCGGAGCTGCCGGCGCTGCTGGCGGAGCTGGACCAGACGGCGGACCTGGCCGAGCTGGCCAGCCACCTGACCGTCGGCGAGACCTTCTTCTTCCGCGAGCCGGCCACCTTCCAGGCTCTGCGCGGGACGGTCCTGCCCGAGATGTTCGCCTCCCGGCGCGGCGAGCGGCAACACCTCCGGCTGTGGAGCTGCGGCTGCTGCACCGGCGAGGAGCCCTACTCGCTGGCGATGCTCCTGTGCGACCTGCTGCCCGACTTGGACGACTGGCACCTGACGCTGGTGGGGACGGACCTCAATCCCCGCTTTCTCGACCTGGCCCGGGAGGGCGAGTACGGCTCCTGGTCGTTCCGCGGCGTGCCCGAGGCGGTGCGGCGGCGGTACTTCCAGCGCACCGGCAAGGGCCGCTACCGGGTGGTCTCCGAGATCCGAGCCAGGGTCAGCTTTCAACTCCTCAATCTCGCCTCGGACACCTACCCGTCGCTGATCTCCGGCCTCCACGCCATGGACCTCATCTTCTGCCGCAACGTGCTCATGTATTTCGTGCCGGAGCAGGCGGCGCGGGCGGCCGGGCGGCTGCGCCGGACCCTGGCCGACGGCGGCTGGCTGGCGGTCAGCGTGGTCGAGGCCGGCGCCCGGTGGCTGGCCGACTTCGCCCCGGTCCCGTTCCCCGAGACGACCCTCTACCAGCCTCGGACCGCCGCCGCGCCGCCGCCGGTACCGGAGCCGCCGGCCCGCCGTCAGCCTGCCGTCCCGGCTCACCCACCCCGTCCGCCGGTTCAGCCGGCGCCCGAGCCCACCGCGGCCGAGCTGTACGCGGCCGGCCGCTACCAGGAACTCCTGGACCGGTTGCTGCCGGGCCTGTCCAACGGCCACGGTGATCCGGCGGCGCTGGCGCTGGTGGTGCGGGCCTTTGCCGATCAGGGACATCTCGCCGAGGCCGAGGAGTGGGGCGCCCGACTGGTCCGTCTCGACCCGCTCAACCCGGCGGCTCACTACATCCTGGCCACGGTCCGCCAGGAAGAGGGTGCGCTGCGCCAGGCCGAGCGGGCCTTGCGCGACGCGCTGTACCTCGACCCCGAGTTCATCCTGGCCCACGTGGCGCTGGGCAATCTCGCCCGCGCCGGCGCGCACCCGCGCGCCGCGCGCCGGCACTACCGCAATGCCGAAGGATTGTTGGCCAGCTTGGCCGTGGACGAGCCGGTGCCCGAGTCCGAAGGGCTGACCGCCGGTGAACTCCGCGAGATGGTGCGGTCCCTGGCAGGAGGCATCCCCGATGTCTGACGACCCGATGGACTCGCCAGCCGGCGACGGCCAACCGGCCCACAGCCTGGCCCCAAACGTCCTGCGTGAACGCGCCCGGAACCTGGCGCGGCCGCTGGACCACCGGGAGTCGTCCGACGACGGCCTGCCGGTTCTGCTCTTCCAACTCGGTGGCGAAGCCTACGCCGTCGAGTGCCGGCACGTTCGCGAGGTGCTCCGCCCGCGCGGCCTGACGCCCCTCCCGGGCGCTCCGCCGTTCGTGCTCGGGATCGTCAACGTCCGCGGCCAGATCCTCTCGGTCGCCGATCTCAGGCCCTTTCTCGGCCTGCGGCCGGCGCCGGCCACGGCGGCCTCGCGGATCGCCGTGCTCCAGGCGCCGCCGATGGAGTTCGGCATCATCGCCGACGCCGTCCTGGCCACCGGCGAGCTGTCGCCCGACGAGCTCGAACCGGCGCCGCCCACGCTCAGCGGACCCTACGACCACTTCGTGCGGGGAGTCACCCGCGACCGGGTGATCCTGCTCGATGCGCCGGCCATCCTCAACGAGCCGGCGCTGGCGGTCGATGCCCCGACGCGGCGCGAGTCGCAGCGCCGCATGGGAGATGCCTGATGAGGACGTTCGACAATCTCAGCACCCGGACCAAACTGCTCCTGAGCTTCGGCCTGGTGCTGATTTGTACCGTGGCCATCACCGCCGCCGCGGGCTATTCGTTGCGGACCATCGACGCCGCCCGGACCAAAGAGGCGGCCGCGCGCGAGATCACCACCCAGTTGGCGGAGCTCAAGTCCGACGAGAACCGCGCGCGGGCCAGATGGCTGTCGCTGCTGATGGAGCACTCGGAGCAGGAGCGGTCCGCGGCGGAGAAGCAGATGCGGGAGCTGTCGGCCGAGGTCGACCACGGCTTGGCCGAACTGGTCCGCCAGGCGACCGGCGACCAAGCCCTCCAGGCACAATTGGCCGAGGTGCAGGCCAAGCTGGAGGCGTACCGGGCGGACCGCGAGCGCGGGGCTGAGCTGGTCAAATCCGGCCAGACCGCCGCCGCCATGGCCGCGGCCTGCGGCCCGCAGCAGGACCTGATGGAAGAGATCCGCCAGGCCATCGTCACCACTCAGGAGGCGCAACACAAGGTGGCCGACGGCCTGACCGAGGACAGCCGGCGCACCACGGAGTCCGTTAGCCGGCTGATCTACACCCTCGGCGGCGTGGCGGTCTTGCTGGTCGCGGCCATCGTCCTGCTCCTGACCCGCAGCATCGCCGGCCCGCTGGTCAAGCTGACCACCAGCGTCGAGCGGATCACCCGCGGCCAGCTCGACACCGACGTGGCGATCGTCGCCCGGACCGACGAGGTGGGCTCGCTCTCCGCGGCTTGCCAGACGTTGCTCGGCGCCGTGCGTCGGGCGACCCGGACGGCCGAGCTGATCTCGGAGGGTGATCTCTCGGGCTTGGTCGACGGCGACCGCGGAGACTCGGGCCTGATGGCCGAGCCGCTGCGGCAGATGACCGACAACCTGCGCCGGATCGTCGGCGAGCTGAACCAGGGCATCAACGTCCTGGGCACCTCGTCCGGCCAGATCTTGACCACCACCACGCAAGTCGCCGCCGGCGCCACCGAGACCGCCACGTCGGTCTCGCAGACCACCGCCACCGTCGAAGAGGTGCGCCAGACCGCCGAACTGACCAGTCAGAAGGCCCAGGCCATGATGGACAGCTCGCGCCGCGCCTCGGACGCCGCGGCCAACGGGCTGCGGGCGGTCGCGCAGACCAACGACGGGATGGAGCAGATCCGCCACCAGATGCGCCAGATCTCCGAGAGCGCGGTCAAGGTCAGCGAGCAGAGCCGGACCATCGGCCAGATCGCCGAGACCGTCGCCGACGTGGCCGACCAGTCC
>JAANMV010003655.1_pt1 | contig 13144 bp, 10 predicted proteins | sample 7279661 | NCBI WGS metagenome assembly JAANMV01 (sample SAMN14094540, study PRJNA606508) | bioreactor metagenome | isolation source: A lab-scale SPAN reactor treating ammonium-rich wastewater day 121 | place: Ireland: Galway | collected 2017-05-16 | reverse complement strand
TGCGTCGAGGCCTGCCCCTGCGACGCCATCCGCATGGACACCATGAAGATCGAGCAGGCCGGCTACACCCGCGAGCACTTCATCGTCGACAAAGAATACCTCCTCAAGAACCACCCCGAGGGGAAGAGCCCTTACTCGATCGCCCTCTATTGAGGTGCGCCCTGCATAGGGAGAAAGGGTGTCCCTTCCGGGACCTGCGGAACTCGCATCCATCAGATTTGCTGTTCAGTCCTTTCAGGCGGGGCAGACTTCAAAATTCTTATCCACGTTTTCTATCCTCTAAGGTTGGCTCAGACAGTCCTCGGTCCCTCCAGGGACACCCTTTCTCCCTATGCAGGGCGGTTTATTAGATGGATTTGAATTCCTCAGCCTTCACGATTTCGTTGACTCGGCGGGCGCCGGGCCCTAAAGATCCCGGCATATGCCCAAAACCTACCCAGTGACGCTGATCGAGGGCGACGGCATCGGCCCCGAGATCTGCGCCGAGATGAAGAAGGTCGTGGCCGCGACCGGGGTGAGGCTGGAGTTTTTCCCCGCCTACGCCGGCCAGACCGGGATCGAAAAATTCAACGATACGCTCCCCGACCAGACGCTCAAACTCATCAAGAAGACCCGCGTCGCGATCAAGGGCCCGCTGATGACGCCCATCGCCAAGGGCTTCGGCAGCATCAACGTTCTGTTGCGCAAGAAGCTCGAGCTCTATGCCAACGTCCGGCCGGTGCGCAGCTTTCCCGGCGTCAGCCCCTATCCCGACGTCGACCTGGTGATCATGCGCGAGAACACCGAGGACCTGTATTCCGGCATCGAGCACGAGATCGCCCCGGGCGTCGTCGAGAGCATCAAGGTCATCACCCGCACGGCCTCGACCCGCATTGCCAAGTACGCCTTCGACTACGCCAAGCGCAACAAGCGCAAGAAGGTCACCTCGATCCACAAGGCCAACATCATGAAGCTCTCGGACGGGCTGTTCCTGGAGTGCGCCCGGCAGGTGTCCAAGGCTTATCCCGGCATCGAATACGCCGAGATGATCGTCGACAACGCCTGCATGCAGCTGGTGACGCGGCCCTCGCAGTTCGATGTGCTGCTTTTGGAGAATCTCTACGGCGACATCGTCTCGGACCTCTGCGCGGGACTGGTGGGCGGCCTGGGCCTGGTGCCCGGCGGCAACATCGGGAAGAAGTACGCGATTTTCGAGTCGGTGCACGGCTCGGCCCCCGACATCGCGGGCAAGGGCGTCGCCAATCCCATCGCGATCATCCTGACCCTGGCGATGATGCTGGATTATCTGGGCGAGGCGGCCGCCGGGCGGGCGGTGCAGGCCGCGGTGACGAATATCCTGAAGGCCAAGAAAGTGCGCACCCCCGACTTGGGCGGCAAGCACACGACGGCTCAGATGGGCGACGCGATCGCCGCTGAGGTCGAGAGGTTGATGTAGGGGCTTTGTTCAGGCGTCGATGAATTTACCGCCCCTGCGGACGTCGCAATAAATCAGGAGACCCGAAATGCCCAAGAAAGAACTAAAAGAAGGCGCCCCCGCCCCCGACTTCACGCTCCCCGACCAGGACGGCAAGAAGGTCAAGCTGAGCGACTTCAAGGGGAAGAAAAACGTCGTCCTCTACTTTTATCCGAAGGACATGACCCCGGGCTGCACGACCGAGGCCTGCGATTTCAGCGAGGACAGCGCGAAGTTTGCCAAGAAAGACGCCGTGATCCTGGGCGTCAGCTTCGACGACGCCGCCAGCCACCAAAAATTCATCGCCAAGCACAAGCTGAAGCTGGCCCTGCTCTCCGACTTGGACAAGAAGGTCGCCGACAAATACGGCGTCTACCAAGAGAAGAGCCTCTACGGCAGAAAGTTCATGGGCATCGTGCGCTCGACCTTCGTGATCGACAAGCAGGGGAGGCTCAAGAAGATCTTCCCGAAGGTGAAGGTGGCGGGGCACGCCGACGAGGTCTTGGCGGCCTTGGCGGAATAGCGATGCGCGCCCTCGGCACCGACGAGCGGTTCTCGCGCGGCGTCGAGGCGCTTAAGGGCTTGGCGATCCTCGGGATCGTCTTCTATCACTACGATCGGCGGCTCAGCGGCGTCGAAAATCAATTCCAATGGATGTTTGGTCCGCTGCCCGCATCGCCCCAGGAGTGGGGATATTTGGGGGCCAGCCTGTTTTTCGTTTTGAGCGGGTGGGGGCTGGCTTATGCGGCGCTCGGCGTAAAAAATAGGCCCGAGCTTTGTCCCGCAGGGGACGTTTCCCCCTTGGCGGGGGACAGGCGCGAACGGCCCCTACGGTTTTTCGCAAAACGCCTGCGCCGGATCGTGCCGCTGTACTGTTTATCGGTTCTGATTTTTTTCTTCGGCTTCCTGATTTTCACCTCGCAAGACCTGCCGAAGCTCTCCGGCCAATTCATACTCAAATTACTCTTTTTGCAAAATGTCAGCCCCGAGGCCATCTTCAGCTACAACTCTTCTTGGTGGTTTTTAGGGAGCCTGGTCTACCTCTACGCGGCCTATCCCTGGTTGCTGCGGGCTTTTCAAAGGGCTCCCAACCTCGCCTTGGCCTTGTGTCTCGTCCTCAGCTTCGCGTTCTCGCACCTGCTTGCCCTGAGGCCGGTCGCCGACCGGCATCCCTATTTGGCGATGGGCGGCTTTCCTCTCGTGAAGCTGGGCGAGTTCGGTTTCGGGATGTGGGTGGCCTGCGTCGGTCGGTCCTCGCCGAAAAAGTGGCTCGGCGTCACTTTGCTGCTGACGGCCTTGGGGCTATTAGGCCTGCGGCATCCCGCTTTCTATCCTTTGCACCCGCTGGGCTTGGTCGCGCCGCTGCTCCTCGCCGCAGGCTGGATTCCCACCCTTGGCCTGGCCCGATTGGGCGTTTGCAGCTACGGCCTCTTTCTGTTCCACCGACCGCTTATCGACCCCTGGCTGGCTGGGCTGCGCTCCTTCGGCCTCGGGGATAGCGCTTGGCTGGCCCCGGCGATCTTTATTATATTGGTCTTGGCATTCACCGTTCCGCTGGAGAGGTGGACTCAACATGTCTTCGGAAGAAAATAAGCCGCCCGCGTCCGAGGCCCTCGAGAAATTCCCCCGCGGCCGCGTGCAGCGCTGGTTTCCCCAGTCTCGCTACGGCTTCATCAAGGACCGCAACGGTCGCGACGTCTATTTCAACTTGGACGAGGTGCGCTTCGTCGGCGGCAAGGACCACCGCGACCTCCGCGAGGGGCAAGAGGTCGGCTACGACCTCGGTTGGACCTCGCACGGCGAGCATGTCGTCAAGATGAAGATTTATTAAGCGTTTAGTGCTTCAGCGGATCCCCGCCGGCCATCGAGCAGAACCACTCGTAGTCGATCAGTTCTTTGATGGTGGGATTGTCGCCGCAGACCGGGCAGGCCGGGTCGCGGCGGACCTTCATCTCGCGCACCTTCATCTTGAGGGTGTCCATGATGAGCAGGCGGTTGACCAGCGGATCGCCCTTGCCGAGCAGCAGCTTCAAGACCTCGATGCCTTGGATGCAGCCGATGATGCCGGGTAGGACACCGAAGACGCCGGCCTCCTGGCAGGAGGGCGCCATCTCGGGCGGCGGGGGCTCGGGGTAGAGGCAGCGGTAGCAGGGGCCCTCGAAGGGCTTGATCACGTTGACCTGGCCCTCGAAGCGGAAGATGCTGCCGTCGACCAGCGGCTTCTTCAAGAAGACGCAGGCGTCGTTGATCAGGTAGCGGGTCGGGAAGTTGTCGCAGCCGTTGACGATGACGTCGTAGTCCTTGATCAGCTCCATCACGTTGTCCCGGCTCAGGCGCTCGCGGTAGGTGACGACGTTGATGTCGGGGTTGAGGGCCTTGAGGGTCTGCTTGGCCGATTCGACCTTCGGCTCGCCGATGCGCGACTCGTTGTGGAGGATTTGGCGCTGCAGATTGCTGCGGTCGACGACGTCGTTGTCGACGATGCCTAAGGTGCCGACGCCGGCCGCCGCCAGATAGTAGGCCGTCGGCGAGCCCAGGCCGCCGGCGCCCACCAAAAATACTTTCGAATCGAGCAGCTTCACCTGACCCTCTTCGCCGACCTCGGGCATGAGGATGTGGCGCGAGTAGCGCTCGAGCTTTTGCGAATCGAGGAAGGTCTGCTGGACCGTGGGGCGGCCCTCTTGGTTCCAGCGGCTGTAGCCGCCGATCAGGGAGTGGACCTTGGTGTAGCCCATCTGCTTGAGGCTTAAGGCCGCCAGCGCGCTGCGGTTGCCGCCGGCGCAGTAGGCGACGATCTCGCGGTTGCGGTCGGGGACGGCGTCTTCGATCTTGAGCTCGAGCAGGCCGCGGGGGATCAGCTTGGCGTTGGGCAGGATGCCGCGCTCTTGCTCGTCCTTCTCGCGGACGTCGAGCAGGACGAGGTCGGGGTTTTTCTTCTGCAGCTCGACCAGCTGGTCGGGGGTGAGCTCGGAGATCTGCTGCTTGGTTTGCTTGAGGATGTCTTGAACGCTGGGCATTCGCCTTCTCCTAGTCCAAAAAACATTGGACTTTCTAAGCTATGTCCCGCGGCGCGCCGTGTCAAGGGGCCAAATTTTCGGGGTTCTACGGTAAATATCCTGGATTTAGGGGCTTTTCGTGGCTTATGAAGGAGCCAATTTGCGCCCGTAGCTCAGCTGGATAGAGCACAAGCCTTCTAAGCTTGGGGTCGCAGGTTCGACTCCTGCCGGGCGCGCCATTCCATACGCATTCGCATTTTTCTTTCGTTGACTTTGGGCTCCGGATGTTTTCTTCCACAGGGGCACTCCCCGGGTTCCTGGATACACAACTAAGGAGGTTTTATGACGAGAATGGGCAAAGGCCTTGTCTTGCTTTCTTGCTTCTGCGCGACGGCGTTCCATGCAGTTTCCGCGCGGGCGACCAACGTCGCCCTCTTCGACAACGACACCTACGTCGATTCGGCGGGCGGCAGCGGCGCCGAGGCCGACAATATGCAGGCGGCGATCATCTCGTTCGGCCACGTGGTCACCCCCTTCACCGGTATCACGGCTGCGGATTTCACCGCCGCCTTCGCCGGAAACCAGGTCTTCGTGATGCCCGAGCAGGAAAACGCCGAGCTGAACCCCGACCTCGACGACGCCGCGCGCGCCGCGATCCGCGACTTCGTCGAGGGCGGCGGGCGCATGATCATCGCCAGCGACGGTACGAACGGCAACAGCTGGACGCCCAGCTTGATCAACGCGGTGTTCGGCCTGAGCGTTACCAATAATCAGACGGTCTCCGACCCCACCGACCGGGTGCTGAGCGGCACGATCTTCGACAATGCGGCCGCCCAGCTTCCCGAAAACAACGCGACGGAGGGTCTGGATTTGGTGAGCCTCCCCGCCGGCGCCCTCAACGTCTACGCGGACGCCACGGTCGCGGTCGTGACGATCATCCCGGCGGGCGAGGGGGAGATCATCTTCTTGGGCTACGACTGGTACAATTCCGATCCTCCCAACGGCGGCGCACAAGACGGCGGGTGGACGGGGGTCCTTGAGGCCGCCTTGGCCGACGCCGATTTGGCGATCGCCAAGACCGCCTCGCCGACCTTGGTCGACGTCGGCGAGGACATCACCTACACACTCACCGTCACCAACAACGGCCCCAACGACGCCGTCAGCGTCCTTGCCTCGGATTTTCTGCCCGCGGGCGTGACCTTGGTCAGCGCCGTCCCCTCGCAGGGGGACTGCACCGGCAGCGGTCCGGTGGACTGCGACCTCGGCGCCTTGGCCAACGGTGCCTCGGCGACGATCACCATCGTGGTGACCGCGGACATCGAGGCTGATCTGACCAACCGAGCGGAAGTCAGCGGTGCGATGGTCGATCCCGATCCGGCCAACAACGAGGCAGTGGCCTCGGTGACGGCGGTCAATCCCTTGCCGCCGGCGCCCAATCTGATCTCCGGCGCGGGTTGCGGCCTGTCGGCCGGCATGGCCCCGGGCGTTTACTCTTTCGGCCTCTGGGCCTTTGCCCTGACCGCTTGGGCCTCGCTGCGGGGCCTGAAGACCCGTCGCTAGTCGTGGCGATTGCTTTTCCAAGGCCGCGGGGCCGAGAGTCCCGCGGCCTTTTTATTTGCGGCGGCTCCGGCTTGTCTTTTTTGCGATTGACATTATCATTCAGGTACTTAAAGAAGCTCTACCCGCGCCAAGCGCGGAAAAACGGTGGGCGTAGCTCAATGGTCGAGCACTGGGTTGTGGTCCCAGGGGTTGAGGGTTCGAGTCCCTTCGCCCACCCCAAGATTGAAGCCATTTCGGAAATCCGGAATGGCTTTTTTATTTCATGCCGGAGCGCGGCTGGACTGGGAATCCTTGGCCGAGAATGTGTCTATTTCCCAGGAGCTTGACCGGAAAAATGCATCCAGAGCACGATCTTAGAATCCCCTTGAAATGCCGGGAAAACGGGCTCATAAGGGGGCGGCTCGATTTTGTTTTTCCGAAGGGTTGACGCGGGAAATTCAAAAGTATATGCACCAGCGCCGTTAGCTCAGCTGGATAGAGCGTTGATTCGCGAGCCCGAAGCAAGTTCGGGCTCGCTAAAGCCCAGGGGGAGTTGCCTCCTCCCCCTTCAACCCCCACCGGTTGAGGTATTTTTTGCTGTGAGAGGTTTTGCGCCGTTAGCTCAGCTGGATAGAGCAACTGGCTTCGAACCAGTAGGTCGGGAGTTCGAATCTCTCACGGCGCGCAGAAATTTTTCTTCCCATCCCTAACCGATGGGGATCGAAGGGGGAGAATGGAATTCTCCCCCTGGGCTTTAGCGAGCTCGGACTTGCTCCGAGCGGGCGAATCGGGTGATTAGCTCAGTTGGTAGAGCAGCTGACTCTTAATCAGCGGGTCGCAGGTTCGACTCCTGCATCACCCACCACAGGCTACGTAAGTGCGTAGCCTTTTTTTATGTGTGAATCCGCTGGGGGTTGAAGGGGGAGGGCGGAGCCGCCCCCTGGGTTTTAGCAGTCCCGAATTTACTTCGGGACTGCGAATAAATCGCAGGTTCGACTCCTGCATCACCCACCACAGGCTACGTAAGCGCGTAGCCTTTTTTTATGTGTGAATCCGCTGGGGGTTGAAGGGGGAGGGGCCGTGCCCAAGCGGCATTCTGATTTTTTCTAACAAATTGATGGACATCGGGGTCGCATCTCTCGTTATGAACTCCAATATGCGCGTGATTGCGGCCCAAGCCTGGCGAAATGTCCGTGGGATCTGGGCGCTCCTCCTGTTTCTCGCGGCGCCGGCGCTCCTCGAGGCCCAGGAGCGGCCCCTGACCTGGCAAGACTGCGTCAACGAGGCCGCCATCCAAAACCCCGACATCGTGGCCGCCATCCAGACCGTCGCCAAGGCCCGCTCCCAGATCGGGGCCAGTCGCAGCGACTACTTTCCGCAGCTCACGGGCAGCGCCGGCTACAACGCCAGCAATTCGGCCAACAACTCAAGCTTCAATCCCGCCTCTCCGATCGACATCGACACCGGCACCCGCAACCAATTCCAAATGGGCGTCGTCCTCGAGCAGAACATCTTCCAGGGCCTCAAGACCTCCTACGGCGTGAAAAAGAGCCGCGCCGAGTTCGACGACGCCGAGGCCAACCTAGGCCTAGTCAAGTCGCAGGTCTCGGCCGAATTGAAGACCGCCTTCGCCCGCCTGCTGTTTTCGCAACAGCAGGTCGGGGTGGCGAAGAAGATCCTCGAGCGCCGCGAAGAGAACGTCCGCTTCGTCGACCTGCGCTTCGAGGGCGGCCGCGAGAACAAGGGCTCGCTGATGCGCAGCCAGGCCCTCTATGAGCAGGCGAAGTTCAACTTGGCCGAGACCCAGCGCGCCCTGAAGGTCGCCCGCCGCGAGCTCGCCAAGGCGCTGGGCCGCGAGGCGGCGACGGTCCTTGAAAAGCTGGCGGTGCAGGGCAGCTTCAAGACCCAATTTCCGAAAGAGGCGCCCGACTTCGCGGCCCTGGTGGCCGCGCATCCCGAGCACCGCCGCGCCGAGGCCCAGCTGAACGCGGGGCGGGCCGACGTGAAGATCGCGAAGGGCGACCTTTACCCCTCGCTGGACGCGACGGCCTCGGCGACGCGGCGCAAGTTCGAGGACGGCGGCTCCAATACGCTGTGGTCGGCGGGCGTCAATCTCAACTACCCGCTTTTCACCGGCGGGCGCGATTTCTACGAGGTGCGCGCGGCGCGCTCCGAGGAGTTCCGCCTGGCCGAGGCCCTGCGCAGCGGCGACAACCGGCTGGCGCTCCAGCTCAAGCAAAGCTACGCCGACTTCAAGGACGCGATCGAGCGCATCCGCGTCCAAGAAAACTTCCTTAAGTCGGCCCAGGTGCGCGCCGAGATCGCGCGCAGCCAGTACGCCAACGGCCTGATCAGCTACCAGGATTGGGACCAGATCGAGAACGACCTGATCGACAGCGAACGCACCATCCTCGAAAGCCTCCGCGACGCCCTGATCGCCGAGGCCGAATGGGAGAAGGCGCAAGGCAGAGGAGCGATCCCATGAAGAAACCGTTCATCCTCGGCGCCGCCCTGCTGGCGGCCGGCGCGCTGGCCTGGTGGGGCTGGACCCAATTTCAAAAGCAGGGCGAGGACCCGAGCTACCGCGAGGCGAAGGTGCGGCGCGGCGACCTCGAGGTGAAGGTCCTCGCCACCGGCCTGGTCGAGCCCGAAAACCGCCTCGAGCTCAAGCCGCCCATCGCCGGCCGCGTCGAGTCGATCTTGGTTGAGGAAGGGCAGGCGGTGAAGAAGGGCCAGGTCCTCGCCTGGCTCAGCTCCTCCGAGCGCGCCGCGTTGCTCGACGCCGCCCGCGCCAAGGGGGCTGACGAGCTGGCCCGCTGGGAGGGCCTGTTCAAGCCCACGCCGCTTTTGGCCCCGCTGGACGGCCTGATCATCGTGAAGAACGTCGTCCCCGGCCAGGTCGTCACGGCGGCGGATTCGGTCTTGGTGATGTCGGACCATCTCATCGTCACCTCGCAGGTCGACGAGACCGACATCGGCCAGATCAAGCTGGGCCAGAAGGCCTCGATCACCCTCGACGCCTACCCGCGCGAGGAGACGCCGGGGCATGTCACGCGCATCGCCTTCGAGTCGAAGACGGTCAACAACGTCACCATCTACGAGGTCGAGGTGCTGCCCGACCGGGTGCCCGACTTCATGCGCAGCGGCATGACCGCCAACGTGCGCTTCGCGGTGGAGCGCCGCGAGGGCGTCTTGCTGATGCCGGTCGAGGCCCTGCGCCAGGAGGGCGCCGCGACCGCCGTCTTGGTGCCCAACCCGGCGGGGAAGGGACCGCCGGAGACGCGTGAGATCAAAGTCGGCTTGACCGAAGGCAAAGACGTCGAGGTGATCTCCGGATTGAAGGACGGCGAGACGGTCTTGGTGCCGACCCAGACGAAGGGCAAGGCGGCGGCGCCCGGCAATCCTTTCTCGCCCTTCGGCGGGGGGCGGCCGCGCGGCGCGAGGTAGTTGCAAGGATGGCGATGATCGAGCTGCAAAATCTTTCCAAGACCTACCGCATGGGCCAGGTGGAAGTCCCGGCCCTGAAGGGCGTCGACCTGACGATCGAGCCCGGCGAGTTCGTCGCGATCATGGGCCCCTCGGGCTCGGGGAAGTCGACCCTGCTGCAGATCCTGGGGCTGCTCGACGTCCCGGACTCCGGTTCCTTCAAGCTCTTCGGCACCGAGATCTCGCAGTTCGACGCCGACTCGCTGGCGGCGCTGCGCGGCCGCGCGATCGGCTTCGTCTTCCAGCAGTTCAACCTGCTCAAGCGCACCACCGCGGTCGAGAACGTCACGCTCCCGCAGCTTTATTCCAGCCACCACCCCGATCCGGAGAAGGCGAGGCGCCTGTTGACCGGGGTCGGCCTGGGCGACCGCCTCGAGCACAAGCCCAACGAGCTCTCCGGCGGCCAGCAGCAGCGCGTCGCGATCGCGCGCGCCCTGGTCAACGACCCGCCGATCATCCTCGCGGACGAGCCCACCGGTAACCTCGACTCGGTGAGCGAGAAGGAGATCCTCAAGATCCTCGAGGATCTCAACCGAAAGGGAATGACGGTGATCGTCGTCACCCACGAGGCCGAGATCGCCGAGCACGCGCGGCGGGTGATTCGCATGTTGGACGGCGAGATCCAGTCCGACGAGCGCAAGGCCCCGCCGGCGGCGGCCCCCGCCGGGGCCGGCCGCGCGGAGGCGCCGGACCTGAAGGCGGGGCGCGGCTGGGCCAGCCTCAACCTGCGCGAGACCCTGCAGCACTTCAAGCAGGCCTTCCGCGCGCTTCTGGCCAACAAGGTGCGTTCGGCGCTTTCGCTCTTGGGCATCTTGATCGGCGTGGCCTCGCTGATCGCGATGCTGGCGCTGGGCCGCGGGGCGAAGCAGTCGATCGAGACGAGCCTCGCCTCCTTGGGCACCAATTTGCTGACGCTCCGGCCCGGCTCGATCCGCCAGATGGGCGTGGCGCTGGAGTCGGGGGCCGTGACGCGCTTCACGCTGCAGGACGCGCGCGCCATTCAAGCGGCGATCCCCACGGTGAAGCGCGCGGCGGGCATGGTGACGGGGCGGGGGCAGGCGGTCTTCGGCGCGAAGAACTGGAACACCCAAATTCAGGGCACCACCGCCGATTATGCCGAGATGCGCGCCGCCAAGCCGACGGTGGGGCGATTTTTCACGGAAGAGGAAGACCAGCGCCGCGAGCGCGTCGCCCTGATCGGCGCGACGGTGGCCCGCGAGCTCTTCGGCGAGGCCAATCCGATCGGGGAATATATCAAGATCAACAAGGTGAACTTCCAGGTGATCGGCCTGCTGCCGGAGAAGGGCGCGACGACCTTCCGCGACGAGGACGACAAGATCGTCATTCCGCTCAATACGGCGATGTTCCGGCTCTTGGGGAAGGACTACGTCGACTCCATCGACATCGAGGTAGTCAGCCCCGAGGCGATGGAGGAGACGCAGACCGCGATCCGCGAGCTGGTGATGCGGCGACAGCGGCTGCAGCCGCACCAGAGCGACAGCTTCCAGATCCGCAACATGGCGGACATCCAGACGGCGCTTTCGGCGACCAGCCAGACCATGTCGGTCTTGCTGGCCTCGATCGCGACGATCTCGCTCTTGGTGGGCGGGATCGGCATCATGAACATCATGCTGGTCTCGGTGACCGAGCGCACCCGCGAGATCGGCCTGCGCAAGGCGGTGGGGGCGCGGCGCAGCGACATCCTGGCCCAGTTTTTGATCGAGGCGGCGACGGTCAGCCTGATCGGCGGCCTGATGGGGATCGCCCTGGGCTGGGGGATCTCGGAGGGCATGTCCCGCTTCGCCGGCTGGGCGACGGCAGTCGCCCCGGACAGCGTCGCCCTGGCCCTGTTGTTTTCGGCGGGGGTGGGGCTGGTCTTCGGCCTCTGGCCCGCCCGCAAGGCCGCCGGCCTGCATCCCATCGAGGCCCTGCGCTACGAATAGCGGCCAAATTCCGATAAAAGATTGGACACCTCGTCGCAGAGAAAATAAGAGAAAGATGGCCTGCGCGAGAGTGGTGGAATGGCAGACACGCTAGGCTTAGAACCTAGTGGCCGTAAGGTCGTGGGGGTTCAAGTCCCCCCTCTCGCACCAAATTTTGCTCCGTCTTCCGCCCCTCCTCGGGCTAATATTTTTGCTCCGTCTACACTTTTCGTGACAAGAACGTCCGAAAATGCGAGACTCCAAGGTCCCGATAGGTACTGATTATCATTAGAGGAATGCCGTGAAAGTCCAGATCGAAGAACTCTCCCCCATCCGCAAAAAGATGCATTTCGAGCTCCCCCCCGAGGCCTACCAGCGCGCCCTCGACCGGGCCTACGACAAGCTCAAAAAAAAGGTACAGATTAAGGGCTTTCGCAAGGGCAAGGTCCCCCGCGCCATCCTCGAGAAGTACTACAAGGCCCAAACCGAGATGGAGACCGTCAGCGACCTGATCGACAAGTCCTACCGCGAGGCCATCCAAGAGCACGCCATCCCGGCCGTCGAGATGCCCAAGATCAGCGACCTGAAGGTCGAGGCCGACCAGCCGATCACCTTCACCGCCGAGATCGAGGTCCAGCCCAAGGTCGAGACGAAAGATTACTTAAAAATCAAGCTCAAGCGGCCCAAGCTTGAAGTGACCGACGAAGAGCTCGAGGGCGAGCTGAAGGCCCTGCAGAAGGCCCACGCCCAAAAGGTGCCGGCCGCCGAGGGCACCCCGGCCCGCGAGGGCCACCAGGCCACCATCCACTACGCCGGCACGGTCGACGGCCAGGCCTTCGAGGGCGGAAGCGCCCAAAACGTCCTGGTCGACGTGGGCGCCGGCCGCTACCTCCCCGACTTCGAGGCCGGCCTGATCGGCATGAAGAAGGGCGAGAGCCGCGACGTCCCGGTCAAGTTCCCCGACGACTACGGCCACGAGCCCCTGCGCGGCAAGCAGGCCCAGTTCAAGCTCGAGCTGGTCGAGATCAAAGAAGAGTCCCTCCCGGCCTTGGACGACGACTTCGCCAAGGACATCGGCCAGTTCGAGACCATCGCTCAAGTGAAAGAGCAGCTCAAAGACCACATGCTGAAGAACAAAGAGGCCCAATCCCGGGGCGACCTCTTCAACCAGGTCCTCGAGCACCTGATCGCGAAGAATCCCTTCGAGGTCCCCGAGGCCATGATAAGCCGCGAGCTCGACTACATGCTGCACACCCTCGAAAACCAGCTCAAGCAGCAGGGCCTGACCCTCGACAAGCTGGGCATCACCCCCCAGGACTACCGCGAGAAAAACCGCGAAGAGGCCGTCCGCCGCATCAAAGGCTTCTTGCTTTTCGATTCGATTGCCTTGCAGAATCAACTCGAGGTGACCGAGGAGGAAATGCAGGCCAAGATGGCCGACCTGGCGCAGCGCTACAAGCAGCCCGTCGAAGCGATCTACCGCTACTACCAAGAGCACAACATGCTGCGTCCCTTGTTCAACCAGATTTTGGAAGAGAAGACCCTCGACTTCCTGCTTTCCCAGGCCGACATCGCCGAGGTGAAGCCCGGCGAGGCCGAGAAGTCCGACAAAAAAGATAAGAAGAAAAAATAAACCGGAGGATCCCCATGACTTTGATTCCCATGGTCGTCGAGCAAACCCACCGCGGCGAGCGCGCCTACGACATCTACTCGCGCCTGCTGAAAGACCGCATCGTCTTCCTGGGGAC
>JAANMV010003654.1_pt1 | contig 13146 bp, 7 predicted proteins | sample 7279661 | NCBI WGS metagenome assembly JAANMV01 (sample SAMN14094540, study PRJNA606508) | bioreactor metagenome | isolation source: A lab-scale SPAN reactor treating ammonium-rich wastewater day 121 | place: Ireland: Galway | collected 2017-05-16 | reverse complement strand
ATAGCTTTAACATTCTCCGCTTTTCCCATAGAATAATAATGCAAAACTGGGATTCCAGCCGCAATTAATTCTTTACTTTGTTGCGTACACCATTCAATACCAATTTGTTTTACAGCATCATTATCTTTTGCTTTAACTACTTCCATGATTAAATCATCAGGTAACTCTAAACTGAATCTGTGTGGAATTAAATTCAATTGCTTTTTAGTTGCGATAGGTTTTAATCCCGGAATAATTGGAACTGTAATTCCAGCCGCTCTGCATTTGGCTACAAAATCGAAGAACTTTTTATTATCAAAAAACATTTGGGTAATAATATAATCGGCTCCGTTTTTAATTTTTTGCTTTACGAAATGAATATCACTATCTAAACTTGGCGCTTCCATGTGTTTTTCAGGATAACCTGCAACTCCAATGCAAAAATCGGTTTTGGTGGAATTTTGCAAATCTTCATCTAAATAAATTCCTTTATTTAAGTTGCTTATTTGCGTTACTAATTCTGACGCATAAGCATGACCTTCTTTTTCAGGTTTGAAGTAAATTTCGCTTTTAACCGCATCACCACGAAGTGCTACAACATTGTCAATTCCTAAGAAATCTAAATCAATCAACAGATTTTCAGTATCTTCTTTCGTAAAACCACCACACAAAATATGTGGAATAGCATCTACTTGATATTTATTCTGAATTCCGGCACAAATACCAACCGTTCCCGGACGTTTTTTTACTACTTTTTTCTGAAGTAAACCATTTTCTAATTCCTTGAATTCATATTCCTCACGATGATAGGTTACATCAATAAACGGCGGATTGAATTCCATCAATGGATCGATACTATCAAAAATCGATTGAATGTTTTGTCCTTTTAAAGGCGGTAAAATCTCGAAAGAGAACAACGGTTTTCCTTTGGCGTTTTGTATATGTTCTGTTACTTTCATTTTAATCTGCTAAATTAGGTGATAGCCATTTTTCGGCTAATTCTGTACTAATATTTCTTCTTTTCGCATAATCTTCTAATTGATCTTTTTTTATTTTTCCTAAGCCAAAATATTTACTTTCTGGATTGGCAAAATAATAGCCCGAAACCGAAGCTGCTGGCCACATCGCCATGCTTTCGGTTAACTTTACTCCTATTTCTTGTTCTACGTTTAATAATTTCCAAATCGTTGGTTTTTCTAAATGGTCAGGACAAGCGGGATATCCGGGAGCGGGACGAATTCCTTTGTATTTTTCTTTGATTAATTCGTCATTTGATAACACCTCATCAGAAGCGTAACCCCAAATTTCTTTTCGTACTTTCAAATGCAAATATTCTGCGAAAGCTTCTGCTAATCTATCGCCTAAAGCTTTAACCAAAATCGAATTATAATCGTCTAATTGTTTTTCGAATTCCGAAGCTTTTTCATCTACTCCAAAACCGGTTGTGACGCAGAAACATCCGATGTAATCTTGTTTGCCAATTTCTTTTGGAGCAATAAAATCTGCCAAAGCGATATTTGGTGCTCCAACCGTTTTTTGAGATTGTTGTCTTAAACTCAGAAACTTCTCGACTCCGCTCGAAGTGACAAGCTCAATATCATCATCATTTATTGCATTCGCAGGAAAAATTCCTAAAATTCCTTTTGCAGTGAACCAATTTTCTGAAACAATTTGAGAAAGCATTTTTTGTGCATCTTCAAACAAATGAGTCGCTTGTTCGCCTACAATTTCATCGGTTAAAATCGCTGGAAATTTCCCATACAATTCCCATGACTGAAAAAAAGGTGTCCAATCGATAAAATCTACTAATTCTGAAAGTGCAACTTCAATAGTTTTAGTTCCGATGAAATTTGGTTTTACAGGTTCGTAATTATCCCAATCGATTTTGAATTTATTTTTACGCGCTTCTTCAATCGATAAGAAATTTTTCTCACGACTTCTATTTAAATATCCTTCTCGAAGTGAGTCATATTCTTCACGAAGTGATTTTGCATAAGTAACCTTAGTATCGGGTTGTAATAAATTGGTTGCAACCGTTACCGCACGAGACGCATCGTTCACATGAACCACGGTTTCCTTATACTCTGGCGCAATTTTCACTGCTGTGTGCGCACGAGAAGTTGTCGCACCACCAATCATTACGGGGATTTTGATATTCAATTTATCCATTTCTTTGGCTAAATACACCATTTCATCCAATGAAGGTGTAATCAAACCACTCAAACCGATAATATCTACACTTTCTTTAACCGCAGTCTCAATGATTTTTTCTGGCGGAACCATCACACCTAAATCGATGATTTCAAAATTATTACACGCTAAAACTACCGAAACAATATTTTTACCAATATCGTGAACATCGCCTTTTACCGTTGCCATCAACACTTTTCCAGCACTTGAAGAAGTAGCATCATCTTTTGAAGCTTCAATATAAGGGAGCAAATAAGCAACCGCTTTTTTCATTACACGAGCTGATTTTACAACTTGAGGTAAAAACATTTTTCCCGAACCAAACAAATCGCCCACCACATTCATTCCTGCCATCAAATTGATTTCGATAACTTCGATTGGTTTTTTAGCTAACTGACGCGCTTCTTCGATATCAATCTCGATAAATTCATCAATTCCTTTTACTAATGAATGCGTTAATCGCTCTTGAACGGAACCATTTCGCCACTCAGCAATAGCTTTTTCATTCGATTTTACATCGCCTTTAAAACTTTCTGCTAATTCTAGCAAACGTTCTGTGGCATCTTCTCTTCTGTTTAGCAAAACATCTTCTACATGTTCCAATAAAACGGGATCGATTTCATCGTAAATCTCTAACATTTCAGGATTTACAATTCCCATCGTCATTCCGTTTTGGATGGCATGATACAAGAATGCTGAATGCATAGCTTCACGCACTTTATCGTTTCCACGGAAAGAAAAAGAAACATTACTAACTCCGCCCGAAACATTTGCATAAGGAAGATTTTCGCGAATCCATTTGGTTGCTCGGAAGAAATCTAAAGCATTTAGTTTGTGTTCTTCCATTCCGGTTGCGACTGGAAAAATATTGGGATCAAAAATGATATCTTCGGCTGGAAAACCTACTTGGTCCACTAGAATATCATAACTTCTTTTACAAATTTCGATACGTCTTTCGTAAGTATCCGCTTGACCGTTTTCGTCGAAAGCCATTACGATTACAGCAGCTCCGTATCGTTTGATTAATTTGGCATGATGTACAAAAGTAGCTTCTCCTTCTTTTAAGGAAATCGAATTCACCACACCTTTTCCTTGAATCACTTTCAATCCCGCTTCAATGATTTCCCATTTTGAGGAATCAATCATTACTGGAACTCGGGCAATATCTGGTTCGGCTGCGATTAAATTTAGGAATTTGGTCATAGCATAAACACCATCTAACATTCCTTCATCCATGTTGACATCGATGATTTGAGCGCCTCCTTCTACTTGAGCACGTGCAATTTCTAACGCTTCATCATACTTTTCTTCTTTAATTAATCGAAGAAATTTTCTAGAACCGGTTACGTTTGTTCGTTCTCCAACGTTTACAAAATTGGTTTCTGGAGTTACAATCAAAGGTTCTAAACCTGATAATTTTAAATATTTATCGGAATTATAACTCATTACTTATTCTTTTATAATGTTTCGCAACATCTTTCCAAAAGGTTTTACTGTTGCTCACGTATTGGCAAACCCAACATCGTTGCGACTGTAAAAATGTCTCGAATTGTATTTTTATGGTACTGTTTTTCATTGCTTTTTTGCTTAAACCAAAACACTTTCTCTTGGTTTGAATTCTTTTGCTACCTCAGCTATTAATTTGATGTGTTCTGGCGTTGTTCCACAACATCCACCAATGATATTCACTAAATTTTCTTGTAAATATTCACGGATTAATTGTTGCATTTCTTCCGGTGATTGATCGTATTGTCCGAAGGCATTGGGCAAACCGGCATTAGGATGTGCCGAAATATTTAACGAGGTGTTATTTCCTAATCGTTTCAAATACGGTTTCAATTGATCCGCTCCTAAAGCGCAATTAAATCCAACACTTAACAACGTAATATGTGAAATCGAAATTAAAAAAGCTTCCACCGTTTGTCCCGATAATGTTCTTCCAGAAGCATCGGTAATTGTTCCTGAAACCATTATGGGAATATCAATATTGCGTTCCTCTTTCACTTCCTCAATCACAAACAAAGCGGCTTTTGCATTTAAAGTATCGAAAATGGTTTCTACCAAAAGTAAATCGCAACCGCCATCGATTAACGCTTCGACTTGTTGTTTGTAGGCAATTTTTAGGTCGTCGAAATTCACGGTACGAAATCCTGGGTCGTTTACATCGGGAGACATTGATGCTGTTCTGTTTGTTGGTCCAATAGAACCAGCAACAAATCTTGGTTTATCGGTAAATTCATCCGCAACTTCACGAGCGATTTTTGCCGATTGAAAATTCAATTCGTAAACTAAATCTTCCATGTGATAATCCGCCATTCCGATAGTCGTTCCCGAAAAAGTATTGGTTTCTACAATATCAGCACCTGCTTCAAAATAAGCGCGATGTACCGACTTCACTGCTTCTGGTTGGGTAATGGAAAGTAAATCGTTATTGCCTTTTAAAGGATGTGGAAAATCTTTGAAGCGTTCGCCTCTAAAATCTTCTTCTTCAAATTTATAACGTTGCAACATCGTTCCCATAGCTCCATCGAGTACGAGAATTCGTTTTTTGATTTCTTCTTGAATTTTTGACATATTATTTTTAACGCAAAGCTCGCAAAGGGTTTTCGCAAGGTTCGCAATGGTTTATTTATTAATATGTTATCAAGAAATTGGAAAAAACTTCCTTAGGTTATCTTTTTCCGATAAAATCGGAATAGAATGTAGCACCTTCTACAAGTGTAGGGTTGCTAAGCTTTCGCAGGGTCTATTCCCTCCAGCTTTCGTGATAACAAACACTATAATTATGAACACTGCAAATGTAGTGACAAAATTGAAATAATGAAATATTTTCTAAAATTTCATTAATATAATAATTTAAATAGATTTATATTCTAAATTAATCATTTTAAAAAGAATATAAATCTATAAAATATTTTAAAAACTTTTATTCTAACGCTTGCTTTAAGTCGTTAATTACATCTTGAACCGTTTCTAAACCCACAGAAACACGCACCAAACCATCTGTAATACTTACGGCTAAACGTTCTTCTTCTGTTAATTTACTATGCGTTGTGGAAGCTGGATGCGTTACAATCGAACGCGTGTCACCTAAATTCGCAGACAACGAACACAATTTGATTTTATCCAAAAACTTTCTTCCCGATTCAATTCCACCTTTGATTTCGAAAGCTACGATGTTTCCTCCTAATTTCATTTGCTTTTTTGCGACTTCATATTGCGGATGCGATTTCAAAAAGGGATATTTCACTGAAGCTACATTTGGATGATTTTCTAAAAATTCAGCGACTTTTAAAGCATTTTCGCAATGTTTTTCGATACGAACCGGCAAAGTTTCTAAACTTTTTGACAATACCCAAGCATTGAAAGGCGACAAAGCAGGTCCGGTATTTCGGGAAAACAAATAAATTTCACGAATTAAATCGGAACGACCAACGGTTACTCCACCCAAAACACGACCTTGACCATCGATTAGTTTGGTTGCAGAATGAATCACTAAATCGGCACCGAATTTAATTGGATTTTGAATGTATGGCGTTGCAAAACAGTTATCAATAATTAAAATCAGGTTGTGCTTTTTGGCAATTTTACCCAACAATTCTAAATCTAGAATATCAACCGCTGGATTGGTTGGTGATTCTGCGTAAAGAATTTTGGTATTCGGTAGAATAAAATTTTCAATTGTTTCTGGTTGATTGACATCGAAATAGGAAGTTGTGATGTTCCATTTTGGAAAATATTTGGTAAACAACGTGTGTGTTGAACCAAAAACACTACTTGCAGAAACGATATGATCGCCCGAATTCAACAAAGCAGCAAAAGTAGAATACACCGCCGCCATTCCGGTTGCGAAAGCGTAGCCGTCTTCTGCTCCTTCCATTTGACAAATTTTTTCAACAAATTCGGATGTGTTGGGATTGGAAAATCGGCTGTAAATATTGCGTTCTTTTTCTTCTGCAAATGAAGCACGCATATCTTCTACATCTTCAAAAATAAAACTCGAAGTTAGATATAAGGGAACGGAATGTTCTAAATATTGTGTACGTTCTAATTGCGTTCTTATGGCTTGGGTTTCTAATCCTAAATTTTGGTTGCTCATTGTTTTTGCTTGTTGAATTGTTTAATCGTTGAACTGTTAAAGTGTAAAACCCACAAGACTTTTACATCTTGCAGGTTTTGAGTTTGGGTGGTTATAATTTTTTTTCAGATAAGCGTAAAATATCGCCAAAAACACCTCTTGCGGTTACAGATGCTCCTGCTCCAGCGCCTTGAATTACGATAGGTTGCTCTCCGTACGATTCCGTATAAATTTCGAAAATAGAATCCGAACCTTTTAAGGAACCTAAAGCAGAATTGGCTGGAACCGAAATTAATTTTACTTCTAATTTTCCTTTGTCTTGTTGTAAATCACCAGATAATTCACCGATGTAACGTAGCACTTCATTTGGCCCTTGAGCGTCTTTGATGTTTTGGTAAATTCCGTCTAATTCTGATAAGCGTTTTAGAAAATCTGCTGCACTTCCTTCGCGTAAAGCTTCTGGAATTAGATTTTGAATTTGGATTTCTTCGAATTCGTTTTGTAAATCTAATTCGCGTGCTAAGATTAATAATTTACGACCCACATCATTTCCGTTTAAATCTTCTCTTGGATCGGGTTCGGTGAAACCTTTATCGATGGCTTCTTGCAATACTTCACTAAATTTCTTGTTTTCAACTGAAAAATTATTGAATAAATAACTCAAAGTTCCAGAGAAAACACCTTTTATTTTGGTGATATTTTCACCTGACAAATGCAATAATTTTATCGTATCAATTAACGGTAATCCTGCACCCACATTGGTTTCATACAGATATTCTTTTTGGTTATCTTTCAGTACTTTTCGCAGTTTTTTGTAGAAATCAAAACTTACGGTATTCGCGACTTTATTAGAAGAAATCAAATCGAAACTATTTTCGGCTAGCGAAATATAATTTTCTATGAATGTCGAACTAGCAGTGTTGTCAATTGCAATTAAATTTTCCAAATGGTGCTCTTTGGCGTACCCGATAATATCTTCTACTTTGTAATCTTGACCTTTGTCTTCTAAAGTTGCTTTCCAATTTTCACTGATTCCGAATTTATTCAACAAGACTCTCTTTGAATTCGCAATCGCAAAGACATTCAACTTGATTCCTTTTCGTTTCTCGATGTTTTTTGCCGATTCTAAAATTTGAGAAATCAAAGTGCCGCCAACCGTTCCGTGACCGAAAATGGCAATGTTGATTTTTTTCGCTACACCAAAAATTTCGCCGTGAATTACATTTAAAGCACGTTTGAATTCATCTTGACTAATTACCAAACTGATATTTCTTCCCGTAACTGTATTGTTCAATAAAATCGGTGTGATTTTATTTCGAATTAAAGCTGTGTATGGTTTATGAAAATTCGTTAAATCTTGACCAATAATTGAAATCACCGCTATGTTATCGTTTACCGAAATCTTATTGACATCTTTCGTGTAAAAATCGGTTTCAAATTCTTTTTCCAAGCCAACTAACGCTTTGGAAGCCTTGTCAGAACTTACCACTAAACCAATTCCTCTTTCCGAAGAACCTTGCGAAATAATGCTTACACTAATGTCGTTTTCAGCCATTACGCGGAAAATTCTTGCATCAACCCCTGTTTTTCCTAACAAACCTCTTCCTTCTAAATTAATCAGCGAAACATTTGTCAAAACCGAAAGCGATTTAATGCCTTCATTGGTTTGTTCGGAAGTGATTAATGTTCCATTATTTTCAGGATTGAAAGTATTTAAAATGCGCAACGGAATGTTTTTTTCAACCAAAGGAATAATCGTTTTGGCATGTAAAATTTGGGCTCCAAAATTCGCTAACTCATTCGCTTCATTAAAAGATAATCGCTCGATTTTCTTTGCATCAGCCACTAAATCAGGGTTTGCGGTAAAAATTCCGTCAACGTGTGTGTAATTTTGAAATTCTTCAGCGTTTAGATAATTCGCTAATAAGGAAGCCGTGTAATTGCTTCCGTTTCTACCTAAAGTCGTAGTTTCATTGTGTAACGTTGAACCAATAAAACCGGTTACAATATTGACTTTATCCGTGTTTTTTTCGAAATAATCTAATACGTTTCGTTTTGAAACGGCATCTATTGGTTGCGCATTTCCGAAATTAGTATCGGTTTTTATTAGTTGACCCGAATCGGTGAATTGTGCTTTGATGCTGTTTTCGTTTAAAACATAAGCGACATATTTTGCGGATAAAATTTCGCCATACGCAATGACTTGATCTTTGATTTTTTCGCTGTAATCTCCTAATAGCGAAACACCTTCTAGTAATTTCTGCAAAACCGAGAATTCTTCTTCGAAGATGTTATCTTTCAAGCCTTCTAATTGGTATTTTTTGAATTGCTCAAAATCCGCTTGAAAATTGATGTTGGCTTGTGCTTTTTTTAGTAAAATCACCAACTCATCAGTAGCATTTCCTCTTGCCGAAACTACAACTGCGATGGGTTCGTTATTGAAATATTTTTGAGCAATCGTTTGAATTACTTTTTGCAATCCTTCTCCGTTTGCTAATGATTTTCCTCCAAATTTTAATATTTTCATTTTAATTGAATATAGGTTTTAGTATGTTGTTTAGTTGTTCAAATTCTATCAAGAAAGCATCGTGTCCGTGAATGGATTTGATTTCGTGATAAAATGAATTGTTTTTGTAGTTTTTGACTTCCTGAAAAGCGGTTTTGATTTCGTTTGACGTAAAAAAATAATCGGTATCCACGCTAATTAGATGAATGTTTGATGAGATGCTTTTGATGACTTCCGATTTAGTATTTTTTTTAAAAATATTGGTAGTTTTCAATAAATGATTCATGAGTTTGTATGCCGAAAGTTGAAATCGATTTTGTAATTTTTCTCCGTGATGCGATAACCAACTTTCCACTTGATACAATCCTTCCGAATTTTGTAATTGATTATGGAATTTTTCTTGGAGTGATTCGGGTGTTCGATACAATAACATGGCGTGAATTCGAGCATCATGAATTGGATTGTTAGAATTGTTCAAAATCAAATCTTGAATAAGCACATTTCCAATCAACCAATCAGAAGCTTTCCAATTGGTTGCTACCGGAATTAAATTTGCAATCGCTTTTGGTCGAATCGCCGCCATTTCCCACGCAATTGCTCCGCCTAAACTTCCGCCAATGACTGCAAAAACTTGATTTACTTTAAACGAATCGATTCCTTTCCAAAATAAATTAGCAATATCGTAAGTGGTGAAATCTTGATAATTTTCAATCAAATTTTCTACATCTTGATAGCCGTTTCCTGGAATATTGAAAGCTAAAACTGCATATTTTTTGGTATCGATAATTTTATCATCGCCAATTAACGATTGCCACCAACCGTTTTCACCAAGAACTTGCGAATTTCCAGTCAACGCATGATTCACCACCACCAAAGGCGCCGAACCAATCGGTTGTCCAAATAATTGATACGACAAAATCACTTTTGCTTGCACTACTCCATTTTGCAATGGAACATTTTGGAATACTATTTTTTGAATTGTACTCATCTTTCTTTTTAAAAAAAGGCTGCCTTTAGGTAGGTCTATCGGCAGCCTCAAAACAAACAAAAACCTAAACTAAATTTTGAATTGGCAATTTTTCAAAAACACTTTGTAAATCGGCTTTCAAGTCTTCTATATCTTCTAAACCAACAGATAAACGAATTAAATCTTTCGTTACTCCAGTTGTAATTTGTTGTTCTTCTGACAATTGTTGGTGCGTTGTACTTGCTGGATGAATGATTAATGATTTCGTATCACCAATATTCGCCAACAATGAGAAAAATTGAGTCTCATCAGCTACTTTTTTAGCGGCTTCATAACCGCCTTTTAATCCGAAAGTTACTATACCACTTTGTCCTTCTGGTAAATATTGTTGGGCTAAATCATAATATTTTGAAGAAATCAATCCTGGATAATTTACCCAAGCCACTTCTGGACGTTTTTGTAACCATTTGGCTAACTCCAAAGCATTTTCACTGTGTTTTTTGATTCGAATAGCCAATGTTTCCAAACCTTGAATAATTTGAAATGCATTGAACGGACTCAAAGAAGCGCCTAAATCACGTAAACCTTCGATTCTAACTTTTGCAATGAACGAAGCTGCTCCTAACACTTCATAATATTTCAATCCGTGATAACCTGCAGAAGGTTCTGTGAATTCTGGGAATTTTCCGTTGCTCCAATCGAAATTTCCTGCATCAATGATTACACCTCCAAGCGAAGTTCCGTTTCCACCGATGTATTTGGTTAACGAATGAATTACGATATTGGCTCCGTGTTCGATTGGGTTAAGCAAAAAGGGAGTTGCCACTGTATTATCCACAATAAAAGGCACTTTGTAGGTTTGTGCTGCTTTTGAAATGGCTTTTAAATCGAGTACATCTAATTTTGGATTTCCTAAACTTTCTGCGAAGAACACTCGTGTATTTTCTTGTGCTGCATTTAAGAAATTCTCAGGATTTGATGGATCTACGAATGTTGTGGTGATGCCTAATCTTGGCAAAGTCACGTTTAATAAATTATATGTTCCGCCGTATAAACTATTGGAAGCCACGATGTGGTCGCCAGCTTTTAACAACGTTAATAAAGCAGTTGAGATGGCTGCAGTTCCTGAAGCGGTTACAACAGCTCCAATTCCACCTTCTAATTTGGCTAAGCGTTGTTCTAAGATATCGTTTGTTGGATTATTTAATCTTGTGTAAATAAAACCCGCTTCCGCTAAACCAAAAAGATTAGCTGCGTGGTCTGAATTATTAAACACATAGGATGTAGTTTGGTAAATTGGAACCGCTCTTGTTCCTGCGTTTTTAGTTGTGTCGTGTCCTGCGTGTAAAGCGTTTGTTGCAAATTTATTTGTGCTCATGATATTTTTATTTTTGATGTTATTTTATTTTTAAATGTTTTTTTTACTGAGTTTGATTCGGCTACACATTCGACAACATCGTCTTGGATTGTAAATGGCTATTTTCATATTTGTTGTGTTTTTAGAAATAAAAAAACCTCTGCTTTCGACAGAGGTTATATTGAATTAATTTACTTTTAAAATTATGCAATAGGCTTCCTCTGCGGATTGTTCCACATCATCATACACATATTGCACATTGTAAAGTTCATCTTCTATTTCTTTTAGTTTGACAAGGCAAAATTAGATTTATTTTCTACAATAAAAAAATAAATAGATTATTTTTCTAAATTTTGTTGTTTTAAAATCAATATTTAGAATAATTTTCTATAAAATCAAATTTATAACCGAAAATTATTCTAAAGAAACCTCTAATTGTAATTTCGAAATGAATAAAATAAAAAAAAGTTAACAATCATTTGGAATTCAATTTCATTTCATACATTTGCATCCGAAAACTAAGAGGAAAAATTTGAACTGATTGCAACCTCATTAAAAAATGCTAAAGCAGTAATTAATACTCCTTTAGGCACTACCTGCAATTATTTTTCCTCGCTTAAAATTTAAAAATAATTTATTATGGCTTATTTATTTACGTCAGAATCAGTGAGTGAAGGACATCCTGACAAAGTTGCGGATCAAATTTCAGACGCATTAATTGATAACTTTTTAGCATTTGACCCTGAGTCAAAAGTAGCTTGTGAAACGTTAGTTACAACTGGACAGGTAATTTTAGCTGGAGAAGTAAAATCAAACACGTATTTAGATGTACAAACTATCGCAAGAGATGTAATCAAAAAAATTGGTTATACGAAAAGCGAATATATGTTCGAAGCGAATTCTTGTGGTGTTTTATCTGCAATTCACGAACAATCTGCTGATATTAACCAAGGAGTTGATAGAGCAAGCAAAGAAGAACAAGGAGCAGGTGACCAAGGAATGATGTTTGGTTATGCTACTAATGAAACTGCTGAATTCATGCCGTTAGCATTGAAATTATCACACCAAATTCTTCAAGAATTAGCGGATTTAAGAAGAGAGAATAAAGAAATCACTTACTTACGTCCGGATGCTAAATCTCAGGTTACTTTAGAATATTCTGATGATAACAAACCGGTTCGAATTGATGCTATTGTAGTTTCAACGCAACATGATGATTTTGCTGATGAACCAACAATGTTAGCAAAAATCAAAAAAGATATTATTGACATTTTAATTCCAAGAGTGATTGCTAAAAATCCTCAATATGCACATTTATTTAATGATGCTATTAAATACCACATTAACCCAACAGGAAAATTCGTAATTGGAGGTCCTCACGGAGATACTGGTTTAACTGGAAGAAAAATTATCGTAGATACGTATGGTGGAAAAGGAGCTCACGGTGGCGGTGCTTTCTCTGGAAAAGACCCATCTAAAGTAGACCGTTCTGCTGCTTATGCTACACGTCACATCGCTAAAAATTTAGTTGCTGCTGGTGTAGCTGACGAAATTTTAGTACAAGTTTCTTATGCAATTGGAGTTGCTGAACCAACATCAATCAACGTAAATACTTACGGAACTGCAAAAGTAAATTTAACAGACGGAGAAATCAGTAAAGTAGTAGAAAGCATTTTTGATATGCGTCCATACTTTATTGAACAACGTTTGAAATTAAGAAATCCTATTTACAGCGAAACTGCTGCTTACGGTCACATGGGAAGAACTCCTGAAACTGTAACTAAAACGTTTACTGCACCAGGAGGTGAATCTAAAACTGTAACAGTTGAGTTATTTACTTGGGAAAAATTAGATTTCGTAGACAAAGTTAAAGCTGCTTTTAAATTATAAGCGAACAATAAATAATTAAAAAGGCTTCAGATAATTTCTGAAGCCTTTCTTTTTACAGGTATTTTAAAATTACTACAAACTGTATTGTAGTGAAAATATGATGTATCTCGGTTGAACAAAATATTGAGATGAATTAAAACTTACTACATTAAAACTATCTCGGTTAATTGATTTTGTGT
>JAANMV010003653.1_pt1 | contig 13148 bp, 10 predicted proteins | sample 7279661 | NCBI WGS metagenome assembly JAANMV01 (sample SAMN14094540, study PRJNA606508) | bioreactor metagenome | isolation source: A lab-scale SPAN reactor treating ammonium-rich wastewater day 121 | place: Ireland: Galway | collected 2017-05-16 | reverse complement strand
ACGACCGGTAACGACATCACGCGCTCTGTCCTAACGCAGATCATCGTGGATCAGGAATCGCAGGGCGAGAATCTTCTGCCCACGAATTTCCTGCGGACCCTGATCGGGTTTTACGGCGACAAGGTTCAGAATTTCATTCCGGGCTATCTTGAACAGACGCTCGACCTGTTTGTGAAAAATCAGGAACGCATGCGCGAACAGATCAACAAGTCGTTTGAGGGGATGCGGACCATGGAGGGTATGTTCCCCGGCATGACGAGCCTTGAGGAATTGAGACGCCAGAACATGGAAATGTTCGAGAAAACCCTCAAGATGATGACGCCTTTCGGGACGACTTACGGACAGCCTTCCGAAGATGACAAGACGAAGAAGCCGAAGTAGGCTGTTATGCATTCGATGTTCAATCAAACGAAACGGGGCGCAGGCCCCGTTTTTGTTTTCATTGTTCTGCCGCGCTATCTTCAGCCGTTGGTGTGGATCGTGCGCTTTTCTTCCGGCTTGCTCGCAGCCGGCTTGCGCTCTTCTGGCACGGCGCTGTCATTGCGCACCTGCTTGATGCCTTTATCTGTTTCAATGAGCGCGGCGCCCGAGTCCGTTCCCGACGCAGGCTGGATGGCGGCGGGCGCAATTTCGTTAATGTCCGGCAGCGCATCGCCGCCGAGATTTTGGGTCACGGAGCCTGAATCTTCTGCCATGAGCTGACCGGCGGTCGGCATTTCAGGAAGCGGTTTGTAATTCTTACGGATGAGCTGAACGTTTTTGGTTTCCGGCTCAGTTTCAGCCCGCGCCGTGTTAAGCGGTTTGTCGTCAAGTGATTGCAAAATATCTTGCGGTAATTCGAGCAGTACGTCGGGCAGTTCGCTTGTCGCAGGCAAAGCCTCGCGCCCATAGAATGAAACCGTAACTTTTTCTGTATGCATAGCAGTTTCTATGCGCCGTGCAGCTGTTCTTACCGCATCGGCAATATTGGCTATATGATGCAACTCCTTTGCAGAATCCGTTAAAATTCTGCGATAATTTAATTGCTCGCGAAAGAAAATACGGTCTACGGTGCTTTGTGCGCGGCGTTTTATCGGGTCAAGAGCAAATGCAGCCGCAACAAGTGCAAATACACTAAGCCACATATTTTCGGCTATACCGAATGCCAACTTTGCCAAAGAGCTTGCCGCGAATATTATTGCGAAATAAACAGCCGCGAGGCTTGTGGTAACCCCGCCATAAACAAGGCTTCGGCGCAATACCAAGTCAAAATCCATTAATCCGTAGCGAAAAATACTGTAGCCGAAAGCGAACGGTACGACAATTATCAACAGAGTAGGCAGGAATAAATAAGGCGTAAGAAATACGGCAAACGGCCGCAACATCGAAACTACTATAAAATAAGCCATTAGTGCCAGCCCTAAAGTAACACTGAAAAGAATAGGGCGCAACGGTCGCTGTTTCTTAGGCGACGTTTCTATAAAATACGAAACAAGGAAAATAACAAGTCCGAGCACAAAGTAAGAATACAGGCTGAACAAATTGATAAATGCCTGAGTTATTATAGATGTTCCGAAAAATCCGGCGGCGGCAAAAGCTTTTAACGCCGAGGAAGTAAACAACGCAAAAACAATGACTTTCCGTAGACTTTTGTTGATTCTGCGGGTTGGAAAATCGAAAAAAAACGAAACAAGTGTCGGCAGGCATAATATAGTTATTGTCCCGTAATATATCCAATTAAAAAAATCGAATCCATATATTTGAAGCGCGGCCGCCCAGCCGTATTGCGCTTGATAAGCAAATATATACGACAAATCTTTATTGTAGACTGTTACGTTCGGCATTGTAAACAGCGACATTGTCGACAACGAATACAGCCAAAAACGGTGCTGTATAAAACCCGTCGGTTTTATCAATATGGTAATATAGCCTACCGCCATAAATCCGAAGCCCAAAATAGACATTGCAAGCGGCACTATATTCAGCAGTTTGCGAATTTCCACTTGGACTTCCAATATACGCCCGTCGCGCATCACCGTGTATGGAACTTTTGCATCTCGCGGCACTGCATCGAGCAATCTCATGGCGTGCAACGAAGAAGTAATTTTCACATTATTAAAGCGCAACAGAATGTCGCCGTTTTTCAACCCGGCGCGGTCGGCAGCACCGCCCGGAACAATTTGCTCTATCAGCAAGCCCTTGCCTTTACTTGGCGGCAACGCACGCCATGCACATTCGTCGTTGCCCGGCGGATAAGCGATAAACGTATAGTACGCTCCCTGCAACGCCATAATAACTGCCAATAGCGTAACAAGAGTGAATAATATTCGGAATATTCGTTCTTTTTTCGGGTTGTTGTGTGTGCTCATCAATAAAATATGCAAAACCAAGCCGAATTTTTTGGAATTTCGTTCGCAACTGTAATGCAGAATGCATCAATTATGGTAAATTTACAAAGAATAGGTCGGAATTTATCGCCGACATTCATTTTCAAAAGGAACATTTATGAACGCTCAACCACAACCGAATCGTTTATTTTTCATTGCTTTACTGTACGTGCCCTTGGCCGTTTTGCTTTATCAGTGCAGTTCAATTACCAATGCAATATTTCCGGCTTCTCAGGACGTAGGGCTTGGTTCGCAACTTGACAACGAAATTCGCTCGAATCCGAAAGAATATCCGATTCTTGGCGACGTTAGCTCGAAACAATACGTGCAAAACATAATAAATCAAATTATTCAAGCACGGGATATTCAGTACAGAGGCGTTTTTCCTTACAAGTCTGAAATTATTCGGGACGATAAAACCATCAATGCTTTCTGTACGCCCGGCGGCTATATTTACGTTTACACGGGCTTGATAAAAATGCTCGATAACGAGGCTTCGCTGGCCGGCGTTTTAGGTCATGAAATTGCTCATGCCGAGCGTCGCCACAGCGCGAATCGTATGCTGAAGGCATACGGCGCACAAATATTAATGAGTATGGTTTTGGGTGATAATCCCGGTAAAACCGAGCAAGTAGCCGCAAATTTATTCACGGGACTCGCCTTGCTGAAAAACAGCCGCGACGACGAGTCGGAAGCCGACGACTATTCTTTTCGCTATCTTAGCTCAACCAAATGGTATCCGGGTGCGATTTCCTACTTTTTCGAGAAAGTAAAGGGACATTCCTCCGGCGGTGCAGCCGAGCGTTTACTCTCGACGCATCCTTTGCCGCAAGATAGGCTTGACGCAGTGAAAAAGCGTGTACAAGAGGCCAAACTCGTTGTGCCGAGCGAGGCGAACCTACTTTCCGCGCCATACCTTTCATTCAAAAAACGGTTGCCGTAATTTCGTGATATACTTGCAGTTATGAACGCCGGACGATTAAGCCGGCGTTAATATCCAACAGCTTTTGCTTGGCCGGTGAATCCGGCAGAACAGACAAATACATTGCTGCATCGGCCGAAAACTTTTCGATAGCCGAACGTGCATCATTCAATACGTCGTGCCTTTGAAGCATATCTTTCATGCGCGGAATATCAATCGCCGGCAGTCCGCGTTCATTGAAAAATTTGCGCAACAATTCGCCGTCGCTTCCTTTGGGTGCAATTTCGGCGGCACGCACGATTAAATATGTTTTTTTGCCTTCGATTATGTCGTTGCCTATAGGCTTGCCGAATTCTGCCGCTTCGCCCGTTATATCCAGCAAATCATCTTGAATTTGAAATGCTGCGCCCACATTCCGCGCAAATTCCCGCAATACCGATATTTGTTCGGAAGACGCTCCTCCTATAAATGCTCCTATTTCCGCACAAATTTCAAGCAGTTTAGCAGTTTTCAACTCAATCATTCTCATATACTTATCCATCGAAACTGCAGATGAACGCTGATAATCCAAATCCAATGCCTGCCCTTCGCATACGCCTATAAGTCCAGCCGTAAAACTTTGAATAATATTTCCGAAATCGTGAGAATTAGCCGTTGCGCCTAATAATATTTGATATGCCGCACCGAGCATTGTGTCGCCCGATAGAATTGCCGTTGCATCGTTCCAACGGTTATGTACGGTTTGCCGCCCGCGCCGCAAATCGGATTTATCCATAATATCGTCGTGGACAAGCGTGAAATTATGCAGTATTTCTATGGCGGATCCTGCTCGCAATGCCGATTCGTAAACGTCTGTTTTTGATACCGATTCTGCGGCCAATACGGTCAGAACAGGGCGCAACCGCTTGCCGCCTCCGGTCAGCACATAGCGTATCGGGTCGTATAGCGACGCGGGCTGCATCTGTGCGAAATAATCGCACAAAAATTTTTCCACGTCGTTTCTTATTGCATCAGTTGCGATTCCATGCATATTTTTCGTATTAAATTAAATAAAATTTATCCTGCGCATATAAGCGACGAACAAAGTGCGGTGGGCGTTTTCGCGCCTGTCAAAAACATAATGCGCCGTATGTCTAATTGCCATTGGCGTATAGTATTAACCAATAATTCCGAGCCGCCGGCGGAAACAGCCTGCAAAAACGGGCGCGCCGCCGCCGTTATATCCGCGCCAAGTGCGAGAGCCGTAGCCGCTTCCACGCCGTTTGTTATTCCGCCCGAACCTATAAGCGTAAAACCGTATTCATTTTTCAACGGCGCAAGCCCTCGTATGCATTCGGCAGTAGGAATGCCCCAATTCCAAAAATAATCGAGTGAGTTCTGCTCTTGTTTTCGCAATGTTTCACCGTGCCGCAGAATTTCAACACCTGCCCAGCTTGTGCCGCCCGCACCCGCACAGTCGAGTGCAGCCACACCTGCTTCGAGAAGCCGCCGCCCTGCACCGCGACTTAGTCCCGCACCGACTTCTTTGACGATTACGGGAACGGGCGACTCGCGCACGAGCCGCACAATTCCGTCGAGAACGCCACGATAGCGCGGATTGCCCTCCGGCTGCAACAATTCCTGCAACGGATTCAAATGAACGGCAATGGCATCGGCATCAATAAGGCGAACAAGAACATCTACGTCGGGTAGTTTGCCGCCTGTCAAACTATCGCCTCCTATATTGCCAATTATCGGAACAGATGGCGCATTGCGTCGCACTATTGCGAAAGATCCGTGATATATGCCGTTTTCCAAAGCCTGCCGCTGCGAGCCGACACCAATAGCCACGCCGCATCGCTCGGCTGCTTCGGCCAATTGCGCATTGATTCGTTCAGCCTCGCCGCAACCGCCCGTCATGCAAGAAATAAGTAATGGCATTTGCAGCTTTTTTCCCAAGAAATCGGTATCGACGGAAATTTCGTCGAAGTTTAATTCCGGCAATGCGTTATGAACAAACGAATAACGCTCGAATCCGGCGGTTTTTGCCGTGAAACGCACATTATCGCCCGTGCATAATTCTATATGCTCTCGCTTGCGGTCAGCCGTAGCCGAGTATTCATTCATAATAAAATGCGCAACCCGAATTGCAAATCGTGAATTTCTACTGCATTTTGCCGCCGACACGGCCTGCTTAACGTCTCCGGTATAATCTTATTATTCCTCTTGCACGCCTCAAGCCTACAAAACGCGCCACACCCGCAAAAAAATATCGCAATAATATTTGATATATTTTAAAGTTCAGGCTGTATTTTCATACTCTCGAAAACCGACGGCGTATCGGTACGATATCCGGCCGTCATATTTTCTACATATTTACCAATTATATCAAACTCGATATTCAAGTTATCGCCTACTTTCCTCTCTCCCAAAGCGGTAACGGAAAGAGTATGCGGGATAAGAGCGACCATTATACGCGCACTTTCTACGCGGGCTACCGTTAAACTTATGCCGTCCAAGCAAACAGAGCCTACGGGCACCACGTAGCGCGAAAATTCTCTCGGAAATTCTATCCACATCTGCCGGCTGCCTTGAATGTCGTTTATAGTACGAATAATGCCTACGCAATCAACATGCCCCTGAACGATATGTCCGCCGAAACGGCCGCCAGCCCGAATAGCGCGTTCGAGATTTACCCGAGAACCGACCGAGAGTGTGCCCAGTGTAGTTTTTCGCAAAGTTTCGTCTATGGAATCAACCGAAAATATGTTTGCATCACATGAAACAACCGTCTGGCACGTACCGTTTACAGCGATGGAATCGTCGGTTTTCATGTCGCTCATAACGATATTTGCCTTTACCGTAAGGCGTTTTGAAGTGCCGCGCCGCTCTACAGATGCAACAACGCCTATTTCTTCGATAAGTCCGGTAAACATTTCGCCTGCCTCTATGTAAAGAAAAAACAAATTCCGGAGAAATATCGTGTTTTTCGCGGAACGATTGCCGCAAATGTAGCGGTATGCCGCCGATTTACGTATTTTTGCGGCAGACAATATACTCCTATGTATGCGAAAATACTCTCGTGTCGTATGAAAATATATCTTATTGCTGCCGTTGCACTCGGCATTTTCATTCTTGAATCGCCAAGCACTTCGGCGCAACAATGGAGGCGGCGCACAGCAAGCATAAGCGACAGCCTATACACTGCTTCCGACAATGCGCCGAAATTCACCGGAAATATAGCCTACGTCGAAGGCTCGTCAGCATGGTTTCTGGGTTCTCTGTTTTTGAACTACGAGTTTGTTTTTCACGAAAATTGGAGTGCAAAACTTGGTGCGGGCGGCGGCTATGCGGAAAACATAGCGAACGGCTACGGCGGACTGTTGACGGCTAATTATTTTTACGGCGGCGACCATAAATTCGAGGTAAATGCCGGAATATGTTATGCCGGAATTAAAGAATATCAACTTAGCGGCGAAATATCTGCCCGCGAATGGAAAATCACTCCTGCCTTCGGCGGCGGCTATCGCTATCAGCCGGCGGGAGCAGGTATGTTTTTCCGCGCAGGAATATCCTACTACTCATTTGGCGGCGGTGCGCATCTCGGCATCGGATGGCGACTGTGAATCCAATAAAAAAACATCGAAAAAATGTTTTGAAAAAATAAGAGTTATTTAATTTCCACATTTTCTCTCCACATCGGAAATACCCGCCAACGCTCTCCGCACGGCAAAATCGAACGGCTGAATGTCGCAATTAAATCTTATGAAACCAACCGACGAAAAATTATACAAAAAAATTGACTGGCAAATGTTGCGGCGACTGCTCGGATATTTGCGTCCGTATCGCCGTTACATAGCTTATGCTTTGACGCTTGCCGTTATATCCTCGGCACTTATGCCGGTACGCCCCGTGATTTTCCGCTGGGCAATAGACGACTTTGTAGTTACAGGTAATAAACAAGGTCTGCTTGGTGCGGTAATGCTTGTTTTCGGAGTTCTTGCAGTTTCCGCATTACTACAGTTCGGACTGTCTTATCTTATGCAATGGGTAGGGCAAAAAGTACTTCTCGATATTCGGATTTCCGTATTTCGCCATATTCAGCAGTTCGCATTAAAAGTATTTGACACCACGCCCGTAGGACGACTGATAACCCGTGTTACAAACGACGTGGAAGCCTTGAACGAGTTATTTTCGTCCGGCGTAGTGCTGATGATTTCCGACATTTTGCTTGTAACGTGGATTGTAGGCTATATGTTCATGGAAAATTGGAAATTAGCCTTACTTACTATACTCGCATTGCCGCTTTTGCTTACGGCTACTTCTATTTTTCGCAAAAAAGTTCGTGCCGTCTATTCAAAAATTCGTCACGAAGTGGCAACCATGAATTCATTTCTGAACGAATATTTAACCGGTATTTCTACTGTGCAGTTATTTTCTCTGCAACGCGCCAAATTCAACCGATTTGACGCTGTTAACGCTCGCCACAGAGATTATCAACGACGTTCCGTACTATATTACGCCGTATTTTTTCCTGTTGTGGAAATAATTAGTGCGCTTGCACTTACGGTAATTCTCTGGTATTCCGCACGCAATATTTTTTCGGGCGAAATGACCATAGGTTTAATAGTTGCTTTCGCGCAATTCGTGGAAATGTTTTTTAGGCCGATACGCGACTTAACCGAAAAATATAATACGTTGCAAAGTGCCATGGCAGCCTCCGAACGCATTTTTGCACTGCTCGACGACAATAGGCGAATAGAAGACAAGCCGAATGCGGTCGAATTCGGCGGGTTAACCGACTCCATAGAATTTCGTAACGTTGATTTCTCTTACGACGGCCGTAAATCCGTGCTGAAAAACGTGTCTTTTACCGTAAAAAAAGGCCAGACCGTCGCTATCGTGGGTGCTACCGGCGCAGGTAAAACTTCTATCATCAACCTTCTTTGCAGATTTTACGAGTTTCAGGGCGGCGATATTTTGTTCGACGGGCAGTCCATACGCGATTTCAATCAGGATTCTTTACGCTCGCGTATCGCGCTTGTTTTGCAGGATGTATTCCTATTTTCACGGTCGGCACACGAAAATATTACGATGGGAAATTCTCAAGTTTCCGAACAAGACGTAAAAAATGCGGCCACAGCCATCGGTGCCGACGATTTTATAGAACGATTGCCCGAAAAGTACAATACGCAAATACGCGAGCGCGGCTCAAATCTGTCCGTAGGTCAAAAGCAGCTTATTTCGTTTGCACGTGCATTGGCAATAAATCCCGATATTTTAATTTTAGACGAAGCCACTTCGAGCGTTGATGCCGAAACCGAGCAACTTATCGAAGAATCCATTGCCCGATTATTAAAAGGACGTTCCTCGATTGTTATCGCGCACAGATTATCCACAGTGCAACGCGCCGACGTTATCATAGCCATGCATCAGGGCGAAATACGCGAAATAGGTTCGCATAGCGAACTCTTGGCTGCCAACGGGCTTTATGCGAAACTTTATCGCTATCAATACGGCATTTCACGCCGCACAGCCGCATAATATCGCACTGCGGAAATAAAGCAATAATAATCACGAAATAAAGTAAAAATATTTCAAGATAATTTAACGAAAAAACATCTGAAAAACAGAGGCTTTATGGCTTATGATTTTTTAGCAAGATTTTCCGACAACTCTCTTGCAACTGCGCTCGGAGTATCGTTGGGCGTTGTAGAACGTGTCCTTGCGCTATGGCAACAGCCGCATCGCTTTTATCATTCCGATAGGATTCATTTAACGCAAATTTTCGAACAAACAGATTTATTGTCGGATAATTATTCGCGGCACGAAAAAGAAATACTTGAAATAGCAGCCCTTTTTCACGATGCAGTTTTTTTTCCCGGGCATACCGACAACGAAGAACGCTCGGCGGCTTTATTTCGCGACTTAATTCGTGGTAATTTGCCGGAAGCCGATGAAATCGAAGCAATGATACTCGATACAAAAAAAAGAACGTCGAACGCACCGCTTTCCCCCGCTTTCTTCAAAATTGATATGTATGCAAAACTATACGGCTCAATGTCCGAATTGTTTGAATACGAGCATGAAATATATCGTGAATATCAGCGTTCGAATTATCCGGAATATAAAAGCCGATGCCTGCAATTTTTGGACAGGTTATTACCAGTCGAGGATATTCCCGGGCGGCATACAATACCTCATCTGAAAAGTTACGTAGAGAAACGCCGTCCGCGTATCGGTCTGTATCCGGGTACTTTTGCACCTTTTCACATTGGTCATTTAAGCGTACTCGAAAAAGCCGAACAAATATTCGACAAGGTTATAGTTGCGGTTGGCATCAATCCGGAAAAAGACGCAAGCGAACATAGCATCAGACTTACGGAAACGTGCAATACGTTGCCTTTTCACGAGGTTATAGCATTCGACGGTTTTCTGACCGATTTGGTGAAAACTCATGAAAAATATGCCGATATTACGATAATTCGCGGCTTGCGCAACGGTAACGACCTCGATTATGAAGTGAATCAGTTGCGTTTTATGGAAGAACTTTATCCCGACGTTCGCTCAATATATTTGGTTTGCGATAAGCAATACGAACATATTTCCAGCACGGCTATTCGCAGTCTCAGCAAAATAGATACAGCGTTTGCAGAAAAATACAAGCCTGTAAAATACAATTACTATCATAGGGAATATCATCATAATTAATATGCAACAGGAACGATTAAATATGTCTTTTTTGTAACTCCGTATTTACAATTAAGATATGAGAACTGCAACCGATAAATTCGGCTATTTAAATGCTCCGCTCGAAATACGCGTCGAGGAAGAACGTTCCGGCGAATATAATATGTCGGCTGACGCGGCATATCTGAATTTTATGCAAGAACAAGCAGATGCCGCACCGCTGTTGCGTTTGTATTCTTGGCAACCGTTCGCCGCATCGCTTGGCCGGCATCAACGCGAGTCCGATATAAACACCGAGGAATGTAAAAAGCGAGGCTTCGATATTGTTCGTCGCCCTACGGGCGGACGGGCTGTGCTTCATGCCCGAGAAATAACATATTCTCTTCATATTCGATTGAGCGAAGCTGTTCATTCGCAAGATATTTACCGCGACGTTCACCTTTGGATTGCCGCCGGACTCGCAAATTTGGGTGCGCAAGACGTGGAATTTGCCAAGCATCAACCCGACTTCCGCGAAGAATATCGCGCTCCTCGCTCTGCGGCGTGTTTTGCAAGTGCGGCACGGCACGAATTGCTATGGCACGGGCGCAAGCTTGTAGGAAGTGCGCAACGCATTGCAGGAAATGTACTTTTGCAACACGGCTCTATATTATTGGCAGACGGACATGAAGAAATAGCAGATATTCTGCACATTTCCGAAGAGGACAGAGCAGATATTCGCTCGTATTTGCGCAGTGCAAGCGTTACCTTGGAAGAAATTACGAGTAAGAGATTTGAATTCGGCATCGCAGCCGACTCATTATTATCGGCTTTATAGCAAAACCGCCGTCGCTTATCATCATGGTTGACAAAAAAAAACGGGACAAAAATATATCGCCCCGTTTTTTACTTCTGTTTTCGATGTTATTTCGAGCGGCTGCCTACGATGGCAAAGCGTGTGGCAACAAATCTGTAATCGGCAAACGACGCACTGCCTGCCGGATTTATTCCTGTTCCGTGAAAATCGCTGAATGCGGCCGATTGATTCGCCCAAATCGGCCCGGTGAAATTAAATGATACGGGAACCCCAGCCTGAATAAGAATATCTTCCGCCTTATCTTTTTTTTCCGCCTCAACCGTATAGACAGCACCGGACAAAGCACCGTGGGAACGTGCAATAACAGCCGTTTTTTCGACTGCCGCATCAAAAGAATCCACGGGAATAATAAAAGAAATCGGACCGAACCATTCGCGTTCGTAAACGTCGTTTTGTTTTTCGTCAAGCATAATTACCAAAGGTGAAGCCGTTCGCGCATTACCAAATCCGGCTTGTACCGTCGGCGCACTCTCGCGAATCGTTTTACCGATTGAAGCGGCGGCGACAACTCGATTAGCCGTAACTTCATTTTGAACAGCTCCCAAAGTTCCCGGCCCAATTTTTTCGTTAAATATTAAGGAATCTATTTTTTCAGCAAATTTTTTCGCTGTATCTTCTGGAGTAACAAGGCCTTCGGGTGTTGTTACACCGTTTTTCGGAATAAAAATATTCTGTGGTGCCGTACACATTTGTCCCGAATAAAGAGAAACACCGAAAGCCAAATTATCGAGAGCGGCATCTAAATTTTCGGTGCTGTCGAGTATAACGCAATTTACACCGGCTTTTTCGGTATAAAGCATTTTGTGTGTTCCCGCGATTTTTCGTTCCAATTCTTCGCCGAACGCCGAACCGCCCGTATAATCAATAAGCGCAATATCTTTGTGAAGAACAAAATCCCAAGTTACGGGCGCATCGGCATTATCGGCGGCAAGTTGAATTATATCGGGATTTAATCCTAATTCGCCGATTGTTCTGCGGAAACTTGCTATACAAATTGCCACAGGCAAAATCGCGCCCGGATGAGTTTTGGCTATCGAAGCATTTCCTGTGGCTAAACTTGCGAATATCCCGGGAAAAGAATTCCACAGCGGAAAAGTAGAGCAACCTATGGTCAGATTTATACCTCGCGGTACTATATGAAAACGCTTGTCCAGCACTATTTCCGTTTTGCCCATGGGCTTTTTCCATTCGACTTGTCCGGCAAATTCCTTTTGTGCGGCAAGTGCGGTAGCCACTGCCTCCAACGCACGGTCAAATGCATGCGGACCGGAAGCTTGGAATGCCATTACGAAGCCTTGTCCGGTAGTGTGCATTGTCGCATAACCTATTGTAAAAAAATGCTTTGCGGCACGTTCCAAACATTCGAGCAACACGGCCGCACGTTCATCGGGCGATAGTTTGCGCCAAGAATTTTGTGCTGTTTTTGCGCGTTGCACCAACGTGTCGGCATCAAAAGCCGGATATGTGATACCAAGCGAAAATCCGTAAGGCGACACTTCGTTTCCGCAACGGCCGCTTGCACCTTCTTGATTAAGTCCGTCAAAAAATTTATTTAAATAACCTTCAAATTCGGCTGTTCCGTCGGCATTTGCCGTTTCGCCGTATATTTTCCCGCTCGGTGCTTCCGGCCAATGCGCGTAAAATTCACGCGAACGGTTGGCTGCCGCCGCTACGGATAGTACGGCCGAATGACGCTCGACAAGTTCGGTTAATTGAGTCATAAATGTAATTTGCGATTGTAGAACAAGAGAAAAACACCTCGATAATTTACGAGTGATATTTGCAAAAATACGGCTTGTACAAGCATTTTAACTTTTTCAACTGTTGTTCTCGTTAAAAACAGTTGCATTTTTTCCGAAACACAGCCTTATTATTACCGTATTTTCATAGCATACTTTCTTTCGCCGTATTTTTATGCGAAGTTTAATAAATTGGTTTTATTCTGAATTTTACTGTATAATTATCCGACAGCATCGGGTTTTGCGGCAATAAAAAGCATTATTTTTTCGCAGAATTACGCTATATTGCATTTTGTCATTGTGTAAAGTCATCTTTGTTTGTATCAAGAAATGAAAAAGACGCTTTTAATATCCGCTTCGATTGTCGCCGTACTATTATCGGCTGTATTTATTGCACCTTTATTTCTGAAAAACACCGTTCTTGACATAGTAAAAAGAACGGCTGACGACAATATGAATGCCGCATTGAATTTCAGTGATGCGGACATAAGTTTATTGCGTGATTTTCCTCGTGCCAGCGTGGAAATATCGAATATTTCCATTGCGAATTTGCCTCCATTTCATGATACTTTATTTCAAGCCGAAGCGATTCGCGA
>JAANMV010003652.1_pt1 | contig 13148 bp, 10 predicted proteins | sample 7279661 | NCBI WGS metagenome assembly JAANMV01 (sample SAMN14094540, study PRJNA606508) | bioreactor metagenome | isolation source: A lab-scale SPAN reactor treating ammonium-rich wastewater day 121 | place: Ireland: Galway | collected 2017-05-16 | reverse complement strand
ATTGCCTTGAGTTCCACGATGAGTCTCCGTTCGACGAGCAGGTCGAGACGAGATTCGCCGACTGGGCGTCCCTTGTAACTGACTTCCACCACGGCCTGCCGGGCGTAGGCGATCGACCGTTGTTCAAGTTCCGCGCACAAGGCAGCCTCATACACCGATTCCAGGAAGCCCGGACCCAGCACGCGATGAACCTCGATGGCCGCTCCAATGACCCGGCTTGCCAACTCATCCAGCTGCGGGTCAGGCTCCCTCGTCATCCTGGCGTGCCCTTGGCGTTCTTGGCGTCGTGGCGGTTAACCGGTCAACCGGTCAGGAGAGGCCTTGCTGGGCGAGGAAGTCGAGGATGTCCTGGACCGTACGGATATTCTCCGCGTCCTCGTCGCGGATTTCGAACTCCGCGTCGTCGGCGAATGCCTCTTCGATGGCGATCGTCAGGTCCACGATGTCCAGCGAATCGGCCCGCAGGTCGTCCACCAGGCTGGCTTCGGGTTTCACTTCATCGGGTTTGACTTTCAGCTGTCTCACGACGACGTCGCGGACGCGTTCGAACACGGTGGCCATGGTGATTCTCCCTCAGGTGCGTACTTTCTCTGTTGAGGGCGCCCTCATGGCACCCGGTCCATCCTGGTAAACGCCGCCTAGGCTACGTCACGCCAGGTACTTGCGGAAGATCACGCTGCCGTTCTGTCCGCCGAACCCGAATCCGTTGGCCGCAGCTGCCCGGACCGTCATCTTCCGGGCTTTCAACGGCGTGTAGTCCAGGTCGCACTCCGGGTCTGCAGTCTCCAGGTTGATCGTTGGCGGCACAGTGTCGTGGTACACCGCCAACGCGGCTGCAAGCGCGCCCACCGCCCCCGCCCCACCGAGCAGGTGGCCCACCATCGACTTGGGCGAGCTGATGGCCAGCTTGCGGGCGTGGTCACCGAAGGCTAGCTTGATCGCGCGGGTCTCTGAGACATCGTTGAGCGGCGTGCCCGTGCCGTGAGCAGCGATGTAGTCCATATCCTCCGGCTGCATGCCCGCAGCGACCAGCGCTTCCGCCATCGCATCCTGAGCGCCCGAGCCGTCTTCGAGGGGCGCGGTGATGTGGTAGGCGTCGCAGCTCAGGCCTCCGCCCATCAGTTCGGCGTAAACGCGGGCGCCCCGGGCTTTTGCGCGAGCCTCGGACTCGATGACCATCACAGCCGCGCCTTCGCCGAACACGAACCCGTCGCGGTCGCGATCGAACGGGCGGCTCGCGCGTTCCGGTTCGTCGTTGCGGCGGCTGAGCGCCTTCATGTTCGCCAGCGCGGCGATTGGCAGCCGGTGGAGCGCCGCCTCGGTGCCCCCGGCCAGCACCACGTCGGCGCGCCCCGAGTCGATCAGCTGCTTCGCTTCGATGTACGAATAGAGGCCGCTCGCGCAGGCAGCGACGCTCGCCAGCGCGGGTCCGCGCAGGCCGAGGTGCATCGAGACCTGGCAGGCGCCCATGTTCGGCGCCATCGTTGGCACATAAAACGGGCTCACCCGGCCGGGCCCGCGCTCCTGCAGCACGGCCACCTCGTCGATGGTCTCGATCACGCCACCGCCGCCGGTGGCGATAGCCGAGGCCGCGCGCCTCCGCTCATCGTCCTTGAGCACGAGGCCCGCGTCGTCGGCCGCCAGCTGGGCGGCTGCCACCGCGAACTGGGCGAACCGCGACATCCGCCGCGCGCCCTTGGCATCCATGTACTTCCCGGGTTCGAAGTCCTTCACTTCGGCCGCGATCTTCACGGGCAGATCCGTGGTATCGAAGCGCGTGGTGAGGCCGGCGCCGGAAACGCCGGCGACCAGGTTCTCCCAGAATTCGTGGGCGGTCAGCCCGATGGGCGTGATGGCGCCCACACCGGTCACTACTGCTCGGGTCACGAGTTACTCCGCAGGGTTAGTTGGCCTTCCGGAAGATCAGGGCGGAGTTGTGTCCGCCCAGCCCAACCGAGGTGGTCATGGCAACGTCCACCGGCATCGACCGGGCGACGTTCGGCACGTAGTCGAGGTCGCATTCCGGGTCAGGTGTCGTGTAGTTGATGGTCGGCGCGACCTTCTGGTCGCGGATGGCCATCACGCAGGCGAGCGCCTCCACCGAACCGCTCGCGCCCATGCAGTGCCCGGTGATGGGCTTCACCGACGAAATGGCCGTCTTGTAGGCAGCCTCCCCCATCACCTCCTTGAACACCAGCGTTTCGACGCGGTCGTTCAGTGGTGTGGCACTGCCGTGAGGGTTGATGTAGTTGATCGCGGACGGGTCGATGCCGGCCTTGCGGATGGCAGCTTTCACGGCCCGCTTCAGCCCCCGACCGGTCTCGTGGAGCGCGATCATGTCGTAGGCGTCGTTCGAGGAGCCGTAGCCGACGACCTCACAGTAGATCCTGGCGCCCCGCGCTTTCGCCTTGTCGTAGTCCTCGAGAATCATCGAGCACGCGCCTTCGCCCGCGATGAACCCGTCGCGGTTCAGGTCAAACGGCTTGAGCGCCTTTTCCGGGTGTTCGTTGTCGCCCGCGAGGGCGCGCATCGAGCACCAGGTGGCGTGGTAGAGCGGGAGCAACACGGCCTCGGCGCTCCCCGCGATGACCATGTCGGCATCGCCGCGGCTCACGGTCTCGAACGCTTCGCCGAGTGCCACTCCGCCGGTCGCGCAGGCGGCCACCGGGGCGTAGTTCGGCCCGCGGGCGCCGGTGTGGATTGCGATGTGGCCGCTGCAGGCGTCGGGGATGAAGTTCGCCACCAGGAAGGGAGTCACCCGGCGCGGGCCCTTCTCGTCGAGGATCCGCTGGTGTTCGAGGATCATGTCGGTGCCGCCCGCGCCCGAACCGAAGATGACGCCCACCATGTCGGCGTTCTCTTCGGTGATCTGGTAGCCGCTATCCTCCAGCGCTTCCAGCGCGGCCGACACGCCGAAGGTGACGCTCCGGTTCATGTAGCGCTGCTGCTTGGCGTCCACGCGGTCGCCGAGCTCGAAGCCCTTGACTTCGGCGGCAATACGCACCGGATAGGGCTCAGGGTCGAACGCGGTGATGGGACCGATGCCGCTCCGGCCCGCGAGCATCGCCTGCCACGTCTCTTCGGCGGTGTGTCCGACAGCGGTGACCGCGCCAACTCCGGTAACGGCGACGCGGCGGCTCATCGGGCTGCAGCCTCGACGAGCTGGAAGTTGTCGCTCAGGAGGCCCTCGTAATCGTCGCTGATGGCGAGGCTGTTCACGTCGTAGTTGATGCGGCGTACGAGCCGCGTGAGGACGTTGCCGGGCCCTATCTCCATGAACATGTCGATTCCTTCCGCGCCCATCTTCTCGACAGATTTCTGCCACTGGACGCCATGGGTGAGCTGGTCGCGGAGCTCGGTGTAGACCTGCTCCTTCGTTGTCAGGATCTCAGCGTTGACGTTGCCGACCATCGGCGTCACCGGGTCGCGCAACGGGATCTTCTGGAGGAGTCTGTTCATGCCGTCACTCGCCTTGCTCATGAGCGGCGAGTGCGAGCCGATCGAGATGGACAGGCGGACGACCTTGCGGGCGCGCGCCTTTTCGGCAAGCTCCATCGCCAGCTTCAACGGCCCGAGGTAGCCCGAGATGACGTTCTGGCCCTCACAGTTGGATGTCGCGAGGCCGACGTAGCCTTCCTTCGACGCCTCCTGGCAGATCTCGATGATCGTTTGTTCGGGGAGGCCGATGATGGAGGCCATGCCGCCGGGGTTCTCCAGGCCAGCTTCCTCCATCAGAACGCCGCGGTTGTTCACCAGGAAGAGCCCCTGGTCGAAGTCGAGCGCTCCAGAGGCAACAGCGGCCGTGAACTCGCCCATCGAATGCCCGGCGACCAGGTGAGGCTCGAGAGTCTTCCCGAGCTCGACCCAGCGCTCGCGCAGCGCTTCCAGCCAGGCGATGGCGGTCACGAACGACGCAGGCTGCTGGTTAGCGGTCGATTCAAGCTCGTCCTCGGGTCCTTCCCAGCACAACTTCGAGAGGTTGCGTTCGAGGACATCGTCGGCACGCTGAAAGACGTCGCGGGCGGCCTTCGAAACCTCTGCCAGCCGCTGTCCCATGCCGACGTGCTGCGACCCCTGCCCGGGGAAAATCAGCGCGAGCCGGCTCCACGGTTTTACTTCCTGGTCCATCCGGAGCGGTTGCCCTCCGATGGGCGCGTGCGGGCGCCCGTTTCGCTGGGAGGATAGCAGCATGGTGCGCGTGGGGCGACGATTCGCGGGATGCGAACGACCTGGGACGCGCTCACAGCAGACTCGCGGGGTCCACATCCACGTGCCAGCGCTCACCGAGGCGCGCATCGGCGAGCAGCGCCGCCGGGTTGCGCCCTCGCAAGAGCACCTGCCAGCGGTATTCGCCCCGCACCCGCGCAATGTACGCCGGGGTCGGGCCCAGGATGTCCGGCTCGGCCCGCCCGGCGGCGTCACGCTTCACACGCAGTTCCGAGGCCACCCGCGATGCCTCCTCCAGCCCCCGCTCCGCGTTCCCGTCGCGGTGGACGAGCCGCACGATGCGGGTGAACGGGGGATACCCCGCCCGCCGCCGGTGTGCGATTTCTTCCTCGTAGAACGCCCGGTAGTCGTGGTGTGCGGCTGCCACGATCGGCCCGGCTTCCGGCTCGTAGGTCTGGATGTACACCCAGCCCGGCTTGTCTCGGCGCCCGGCTCGCCCGGCCACCTGCGAGAGCAGCTGGAACGTGCGCTCGTGCGCGTGGAAGTCGGGCAGGCTGAGCCCTACATCCGCGTCGACCACCCCGACGACGGTCATCTCCGGAAGGTCCAGGCCCTTGGCCAGCATTTGCGTGCCCACCAGGATGTCGACCTGGCGTGCTTCCAGCGCCTGCACCATGCGCTCGTGGCTGCCCTTCTGGCGGGAAACGTCGCTGTCCCAGCGGGCAACCCGGGCCGAGGGGAACACGGCCTTCGCCTCTTGCTCGATCTTTTGCGTGCCGACGCCGAAGGGCCGGTAACGGGCGCTGTGGCACTTCGGACAGCGATCCTCGAGCCGCCGCTGCCGGCCACAGTGGTGGCAGCGCAAGAGCGCGTGGATCGGCGTGGAAAGGTCGAGGCTCATCGAGACCTCGCAGGATGGGCACAGCGGCATGAACCCACAATCCCGGCAGAGCACGAACCGCGCCGAGCCGCGCCGGTTCACGAACAGGATGGATTGCTCACCCGCCTGCAATGCCAGGTGTATGGCCCGCCGCAACGGCCGGCTGAATACGCTCCGGTTGCCTTCGCGCAGCTCCTCGCGCATGTCGATCACCTGCACCGTCGGCATCGCGCCCTCCGTGGTGCCGCCGTCGCCGGTAGGCGCGAGGCGCTGCGCCAGTTCGACCCGCCGGATGCCCCCGACCTCGCTGCGGTGGTAGGTGAGGATGTTCGGAGTGGCGCTGCCCAGCACCAGCCGCGCGTTCGTGAGCGAACAGAGCTTCTCCGCCGCGTCGCGGGCGTGGTAGCGCGGCTGAGGGTCGGCCTGCTTGTAGCTCCACTCGTGCTCCTCATCGAGCACCACGAGCTTGAGGTCCTGCGCCGGCGCGAAGACCGCGCTCCGTGACCCCACCACCAGCCGAGCCTCGCCCCGCTGGATGCGGAACCACTGGTCGAACAGCTCGCCTGTGGACAGCTGCGAGTGGAGCACCGTGAGCGTCTCGCCGAAGCGTTCGCCGTAACGCCGGATGGCCTGGGGCGTGAGCGCGATCTCGGGCACCAGGACGATGGCGCTGCCACCTGCCTCCAGGGCGCGGCCCACCAGCTCGAGGTACACCTCGGTCTTGCCAGCACCTGTTACGCCATGGAGCAGCGTCATACGTTCCGCCCAGGCGGCATCGGCAGCTGCCCGTTGGTCGGCGCTGAGGTGTGCCGGCGGCTTCGGTGTAAAGCGGTACTCCGAAAGGGGGTCGCGCTCCACCTGCTGCTGGTACTCGCGCAGCCAACCCTCCTCCTCGAGCTTCGCGAGGTGCGCCGGCGTGGCCCCGAGGTCACGGACCTCTGTGAGTGAGCAGTCCGGGTGGACTGCCAGGTGGGCCAGGATGCGCGCGGGTACGGAGTTCGGCCGCCTATCGGCGAGCTGCTTCGCGTGCAGCTCCGCATCCAGCGGCGTGCCCGCAAGCGCAATGCGGCGCTCGAACTTTGGCCGCCCGGTGGGCCGCGCGAGCCCTTGCGCAACCGTGAGGTGGCCGTCGTCCTGGAGACGCTTCAGCGTCGTCAGCGACACGTTCCCGACCGACTCCTTGAGCGCGTCGAGGGTCACTCGACCGTGTTCGGCGATGAACTGCAGGATGCGCTGGTCTTTCGGGTAAACGGGGAGGAGCGGCGGGATGTCCACCGGCGAGACCATGGTCACCGCCTTCTGGCCGTAGCCCGAAGGGAGGCAGCAGGCGACACAGTCCCAGAGGGGCGCCAGGTACTCGGCGCTCATCCAGCGGGCGAGGTCGAGGTGCGCTTCATCGAGGATCGGCTCCGGGTCGGCCACTGCGGCAATCGGCCGGACCGCCTCGAGCCTGGTTGTCCCCGAGACCGCCATCACGATGCCCTGCAGAATGCGTGGCCCGAATGGCACGAAAACGGCTAGCCCGGCCCTGACCGCCATCCCCTCAGGAATGCTATACGTGAACGGCTGCCGGGCCGGCTGGGCCGCGTTCACGGCGACATCGGCAAACAGCGTCCCGGGTACCGGGGTGCGGGCCGGGTCATTCGATGGCAGGAGCGGCAATGTCACGCCGCGATCTTACGGTGCTGCGCCGGTGTAGCTTCCGGCTGTCGGCTCCATCGCCCCTTCGGCGGTGATCGGTGGCGGGGCGTCCACCTCTTTGGTCACCAGTCCGCGGGTGAGGAAGAGGAACACCGGTACGCCCGCCGCCATCATCGCGCCACCGAAGAAGAACGCCGCCGCGATTCCCTGGCTATCGACGATGAGGCCGGAGACCACTGAACCGATCACAATCCCCGCGCCGTTGGCAGCCGACCCGATGCCCAGTACGGTCCCCATGCCAACGCGCCTGCCCGCCACCACCTGGATGGCGCCCGAGGCGACCTGCGAGATGGCGCCCGCCGCACCCATGCTCATGAGCACGACGACCATCAGCCAGTAGCTCGGGATGATGCCGATGCACGCCAGCAATGCCGCGTTGACGGTGAGCCCGATGGCTACGAGGGCACGCCGGCTGTACTTGTCGGCCATCCGCCCAAAGATGGGCTGGGCGAGGCCCCCCGTGATGTCCTGGGTTGCGAAGGCGATGCCGATGAGCAGAGGGCCCGTTCCCAGGCCATCTTCAAGCCGCAGCGCAAGGAAGCTCAGCGATGCCCCGAACGACAAAGAGATGAGCCCCTGGTGAGTGGTGACCGCCAGCACCAGCCGGTCCTGAAGTGCCGTGGCGAAGGACACGGTGAGCGGCGCCCCATGCAGCTTCCGCTCGGCCCGGCGAATGACTTCCTGGGGGCTGTGACGCGGCAACCAGAAGAGCAGGATGACCGCCGAGAGCGCCATCATCACCGCCATCGCGACGAAGACCGACCTGAAGCCGATGAACTCGCGGAAGATGCCGGCCACCAGTGGGCCCGTGCCAAAGCCGATGATGTCCGCCGTGGCGAACACACCAAGCCAGCGCCCCTCCTGACCCCTCGGCGTCATATCGCCGACGTAGGCGCGCGCCACCGAGAAGATGAGGCTGGTGCCCAGCCCGCTGAACGCCCGGAAGGCAATGACCTGGTAGAAGTTCGCGGCCGTCAGGTACCCCAGCGCCGAGACCAGGTAGATGAGCAGGCCCGCGACGATGAACGGCTTCCGCCCGTACCGGTCAGAGAGGCGCCCGGCGAACGGGCCGAAGAACGTCTGGACGATCGCGAACACCGAGAACGTGAGGCCGAGCCAGACCCCGCTCGCGCCGAGTTCCCGCGCGTAGACGGGGAGCAGCGGGCTCACCATCGAAATCCCCATCGTCGCCACAAAGACTGCGACGTAGAGGGCGATGAATGAACGGGACCGCATGAGGATCGAGACTAGCGTACAGACCGCTTAAGCGTGTGCCGTGAGCCCGGCGGAGCCGGATGCTACACTCGGACGAACGCCCACACCCTGCAGGTCCGCATGAAGATCTTTGATGTCCACATCCACTTCCCCCGCAACTGGGAGAGCCCCGACGACGACCCGGCCCCCATGGTCGACCGCCTCTACGAGGTCGCCTCGGCGGCCGGGATCACGAAAGGGTGCATGCTCACCGGTGGCCGCTTCGGGCCGTCGTACGAGCGCGGGATGGAGATCCTCCAGAAGTACCTGGACCTCTTCATCCCGGTCGCGGTGATCGACCCGGAGGAAATTGACGGCGAAGGCGTGCAGCGGCTGTACAACATGGGCTATCGCGGACTCAAGCTCATCGGCGTCCAGCGCCCCTACGACGAACCGGACTACATGCCGGCCTACGGCAAGGCGCAGGACCTGAACATGCCCGTCCTCTTCCACATGGGCGTCATCGGCGGCGGGCTCGATTATTCGATCACCCACCCGCGCCGCGAGGCGGCTGCAGCGGCGGCCTACCAGCGCATGATGGCGATGCAGGACCGCATGCCTCCGCGCAACGTCTCGGCGACGCGCATGGCCCCCCTCCACCTCGACAGCATCGCCAACCGCTTTCCAAAACTGAAGATTATCGGCGCCCACGTTGGCAACCAGGGCAACTACGACTACGCCGCATCGGTCGCCCGCTGGCGCCACAACGTCTACTTCGATATGAGCGGCGGCGAGACCATCGAGCGCCACCTGGTCGAACGCAAGCTCCTGGCAGCCAATTCGCGCGGCGAGTTCGGCGTGGAGAAGCTGGTGTTTGGGAGCGACTGCGGTATGGACGAGATCAAGACACACATCGACCGTTTCGAGGCCATGTACGAAGAAATCGGTCTCACGGAGGACGAGCAGGAGCGCCTCTGGTGGAGAAACGCGGCCGAGATTTACGGCCTCGAAACACCGACACTGGCGGGAGAATAGCGGCTGGCTGCTGAAGCCCGGCCCGTCGCCGGCACCGTCAACCTCTCAGCGCGGATCGTCCTCCTCACCGGAGTGGCGGCGCTGGGCCTTGGCGCGTGGGTCACCATGCGGCCCGAGCAACCCTGGATCCTCTGGCTCACCGCGGGCCTGGTGGCACTTGCCACCGATGGGCTGGTCCGGCGCCATCCCCGTTGGGACGACGAGGCCACCCTTGGTTCGCTGGTTTATATGTTCCTGCCGGCCCTCGGCGTGCTTGGCGCCGGCCTCTTCATCGACCACGCGATCGATGGCTACGCGCGGCCGCTCATCGCGCTCGGAGCGGCCGTTACCGTGGGAGCGGTCGCCTTCGGTGAGTACCAGACGGTGGACTTCGGCTCGCGGCTGTACGGGACCTTCCGGCTCCTGATGGCGGTCGCCACCTACCTGGTCGCGTTCTCGTTCTTCACCGTGATCTACACGCGGGACTACGACCTGCCAGTCGCCGCCGCGATGGTCGGGTTCGTCGCTGCGTTGCTCGCGATGGAGTTGTTGCGGGAGAGCCGCCTCACGGGGCCGAGTTCGGTGTTGGTGGGCATCGCCATCGGGATCTCGCTGGCCGAACTGCGGCTTGCGCTCTACTTCTTCCCGCTCGATGGATTGCTTGCCGGGGCGCTCCTGATCATCGCCTTCTACCTGGCGACGGGGCTCGTGCATCACCTGCTGGATCACGACCTGGAGTGGGGCACCACGGCGGAATATGTGTTGGTGACGGCCGTAGCCACGGCGGCCGTCGTGTTCACGCGTTCGTTTGTTTAGGCTGCGGGGCTAAGTTCCCGGCCAGCGTATCGCGCATGGCTTGCCGCCACGCGCTGCATCCGATTGATACCGTGGCTGCGGCTGGTGTGCCGCTCGAGCCACTGGCGCTCAACGTCTGGAGCTGCCGAGAACCGTGCCGCGCAATTCGGGCAGACGGTCATTCTCGTTTCCTTCTTTCGTTCTACTTCATAAGTATCGTCGGGCGGTGTGAACGTTCGGATAAGGGTTTACCCGCGTTCGCGTGCCATTTGCCCCGGCGCGCCGATACTCTCGCGCACGGGTCCAGTTTCACCAATTGCCTCTTGCCTGACTGTGAAGCGCATCGCGCTACAGCGTCATGCCGGGGCGCACGGTTGCGCTCCGCGTGTCTTCCGTTTCAACTTGCGCCATGAGGACAGTCAAGATCTGTTCGTGGAACGTGAACGGCCTTCGGGCCACTATCAAGAGCGGGAACTTGCAGGCGTGGCTGGAGGCTTCACGGCCCGACATCGTCGGGATGCAAGAAGTGAAGGCGCTCCCCGCGCAAGTCCCGGATGAACCGTGGACAGCAATGGGTTACCGGTGCTGGTGGCACCCGGCCCTACGTGCAGGATACAGCGGCGCACTCTTTTTGTCGAAAGAAGAACCGCTGGATGTCCGCCTGGGCATCGGCATCGAGCGGTTCGACGCCGAGGGCCGCGTCATCGAGGCCGACTTCCCCGGCTACACCGTCATCACCAGTTACTACCCCAACGCCGGCCGCGGCGATGACCGCCTCCAGTTCAAACTCGACTTCTACGAAGCGTTCCTCGAGCGCGTGAACCACCTCCGCGACTCGGGGAAGCGGCTCGTGTTCATGGGCGACTTCAACATCGCCCACACGGAGATAGATCTGGCCCGCCCCGAAGAAGCGCTCAAGGGCACCGGCTTCCTCCCGGTCGAGCGCGAGTGGATCACCCGCATCATCGACGAGGGCTACGCCGATACCTTCCGCGCCCTCCATCCGGATGCGCGCGACCAGTACAGCTACTGGGACTCGTGGCGCGACCGCCGCGCGCGCAACATCGGCTGGCGGATCGACTACGTGTTCGTCTCCCGCGAACTGCTGCCAGATGTCCGCCGGGCGTTCATCCAGCAGGAGGTGATGGGCTCGGATCATTGCCCTGTTGGTATCGAACTTGAAGTCGAATCGTAACCAGCTTCCGATGGCCCTAACGTTCGCGTAAGGGTACAGTGTGGGCCATGCGTTCACGCCTTCGCGGGAGCACCAGCCAGACCTTTCGAGCGCTCCGTCACCGTAACTACCGGCTCCTCTGGTTTGGTCAGACCGGCCACTCCGCCACCCTCTGGATGGACCAGGTTGCCCGCGCTGTCCTCATCCTTCAGCTGACCGATTCGGCTGTCATGCTCTCGCTCGTCATCGCCACCCGCCTGGCGCCGATCCTCTTCTTCGGGCTCATCGCCGGCGCTGTCGCCGACCGCTACGACAAGAAGCGCATCCTGATGTCGACCCAGATGGTTTCGACGGCTTGCCACGCCTTCCTGGCGATCGTCTGCCTGACGGGCGTGGTCGAAACGTGGCACGTGTTTGCCACGGCCCTCGCAGCCGGGACAGCGATGGCCTTCAACCAGCCCGTCCGCCAGTCACTCATCCCGATGACCGTCCCGAAGGAAGACCTGCTCAACGCCGTGGCGCTCAACTCGACAGGCCTGAGCTTCATGCGCATCGGCGGCGGCGCCATGGCCGGCGTGCTCCTCATCCCGTTCAGCGTTGGCGGGGTCTACGCAATCACCGCCGGCATCTACGTCTTCGTCATCCTGACCACCTGGATGATGCAGTTCAGCGAAGGTTCCAGCCGTAAGAAGCAGGCCGATACCGGCATCTTCAGCGACCTCAAGGAGGGCTTCGCCTACATCGCCGCCACTCCGACGCTCGGCATCGTGACCGCGCTCGCGCTCATCCTGTTCGTGTTCGGATTCCCCTACCAGCAGGTGTTCGTGCCACTGCTCGCAACGCGCACGCTCGACATGGGCGAATCGGGCGTGGGATTCCTTGCCGGTGCGACCGGCGTGGGCGCCTTCGCCGGTTCGCTGTTCATCGCCTCGCGGTCGAACATCGCCCGCCCGGGCCTCCAGCTGATGATCAACATGCTCATCTTCGGCGGCGCGCTGGTCGCGATTTCGCTGCAGGCGACGCTCATCGGTACGGCCATCCTCCTGGCCGTGGCCGGGAGCATGACGGTGACCTACATGGCCTTCACCAACGGCATCTTGCTCGAATACAGCAAGCCCGAGATGCACGGCCGCGTAATGTCGCTGCTCAGCCTCGACCGCGGCCTCATCCCGGTAGGGGCGATCCTCTCGGGCACGCTGGTACAGGCGATGGGCGTCCGCCCGGGCCTGTTCGTCCTCGGGGCGACCATCATGGGGTTGACCGCCATCGTGGCGCTCCTCTGGGGACGCCGGATCGCCGAGATCCGCTCGGGCGGAGTGGTAATGGGGCACGGACGGCACGCAATTGAGCCCGAACCGCAACCCGCGGGCCCACCGCTGGAGGCCAACCCGGCAGGCGGCGGGCGCTAAACCTTTGACCCCGCGCCCGTCACTCCGTAGATTGGATTTGTTGCCCGCGTGTTGCGGGCCGCGTCCCCGGGTCGGGGTGTAGCGCAGCCTGGTAGCGCACTTGAATGGGGTTCAAGAGGTCCCGCGTTCGAATCGCGGCACCCCGACCAAACCGCTCTGAACTGTGTGAGGCCCCCGTCGGGGCCTTGTTTGGTTTTACGATCCCGGTGGGACACAGAGCGTACCCCTCCTGCCGTTGTCTTCCGCCGTACCCGAACGCAATCTGCGGGATCATCACGTGAAGGTGGGAGCGCGCACATGGCAGCGAAGCGCACAATCCCGGTTTTCAAGAAGGCGGCGCCGAAGATCGACGACCGCGCGGCTCAACTGAAGGAAGCGGCCAACAAGGCGGCCGAACAGCCCGAACCGGCCGTCACCCACCAGGGGCCCGGGACGGGAAAGGCTGGCGCGGCGGACCCGGCGGCCAGCGCCGCCATCCTCAATGCGGGCAAGGCGGCATCGCCGGTCGTCGAAACGAAGGGCGCGGCGGTCCAGGCGGCGGCCGAACAGGCGCGCGACCGGGCAGCGGATGGCGCGCTGGAAGCGGGGGCGAAGGCGGGCGATTCGGCCGCCGGGAAGCTCTCCGATCCGAAGCTCCCCGGTGAGCAGGCGGCAGACGGCGGGACGGCTTCGGGCGGGGGCGGGTCCGAGGCCGGTGGCGGGTTAAAGGGCCCCACGCCAGAAGGTGTTCCCGGGGCGGGCGTAGTAGTGGCCGGCCTCAGCGGAGTAGATGGCGGGGTTGTAGCCGATGAAGACCAGGCGAAGGCCCGGCTGG
>JAANMV010003646.1_pt1 | contig 13162 bp, 11 predicted proteins | sample 7279661 | NCBI WGS metagenome assembly JAANMV01 (sample SAMN14094540, study PRJNA606508) | bioreactor metagenome | isolation source: A lab-scale SPAN reactor treating ammonium-rich wastewater day 121 | place: Ireland: Galway | collected 2017-05-16 | reverse complement strand
AGCAGGTCCCAAGGGTATGGCTGTTCGCCATTTAAAGTGGTACGCGAGCTGGGTTCAGAACGTCGTGAGACAGTTCGGTCCCTATCTGCCGTGGGCGTTAGAAACTTGAGGGTGAGTTGCTCCTAGTACGAGAGGACCGGAGTGAACGTACCTCTGGTGTTCCGGTTGTCACGCCAGTGGCACTGCCGGGTAGCTATGTACGGACGGGATAACCGCTGAATGCATCTAAGCGGGAAGCCCCCCCCAAGATAAGGTTTCTCTGGAGACTTGATCTCCCTGAAGGGCCGTCGAAGACTACGACGTTGATAGGCTGGGTGTGGAAGCGCTGCAAGGCGTGTAGCTAACCAGTACTAATTGCCCGTGAGGCTTGACCATATAACACCCAAGCAACCTGAGAGAATCAGGCCAGCATGGTCGGAGTCAGTTGAGGCTTAACCGAGTATTGCAGTCCTTGCGAACAGCAAGAGACGTCAAACACATTCGAATTTGTTGCAGTCGCCCCCCCAGTGATGGAGTGTCGACTGCTGCCGTTTTAAAGTTTGCCTGGCGGCCATAGCGAGCGGGAACCACCCGATCCCATTCCGAACTCGGAAGTGAAACTGCTCAGCGCCGATGGTAGTGTGGGGTTTCCCCATGTGAGAGTAGGTCACCGCCAGGCACCTATACCCCGAGAGCCCCTGTCGCAGAACGGCGACAGGGGCTTTTCCTTGTCCGGGTGCTGATTCCCGGGCGCGACGACTGACCAGCTACGGGTTTCCCGATCCAGCAACAACGGACGGCTCCGTATGGACAAGCAGCATCCCTGGGAAGTCATCAGCGGCCTGCTCGAGCGCAAGCAGCTTCCCGAACTCGATCAGTACCTTCAGGGCCTGCCTTCAGCCGAGGCGGTCAGGGCGCTCTTTCGTCTGTCACCGGACGAGCAGGAGAAGTTGCTCACACTGCTCCCGCCGGAAAGTGCAGCAGACCTGATCGATGAAGTTCCGGACGCTCACGCCGCCGGACTGCTGGACGGGCTCGAGCCGGGGGAGGCGGCCTCCATCGTCAATGAACTCGACAGCGACGAGGCGGCTGACGTTCTCGCGGAAATGGACCGGGAGGATGTCGAGCAGATCCTGAATCTCATGGACGCCGAGGAGGCGGCCGAGGCCCGGCAGCTCATCGACTACGACCCGGATACCGCCGGTGGTCTGATGATGAAGGAGTTCCTGAGCTATCCCGAGTCCCTGACGGTGGCGGACGCGGTGGCACAGGTTGGCGTCGAGGCCGAGGATTACCCCATCTATTACCTGCAGCACATCTTCGTCGTCGGGCCGCTGGGAAAGCTGCTGGGCGTGGCAGGGTTGACCGATATTGCCCGCGCCCGGCCTACAGCCACGCTTGAGGAGCTGGCGACTCCGGTGGATGCCGTCAATGCCCGCTACAACCTTGAGGAACTGGAGGAGTTCTTCGAGGAGCGTGATACGCCCATTGCGCCGGTAGTCGACGACGCCGGACGTCTCCTCGGGGCAATCCGGCGCCGGGCCGTTTACGATGCCATTGCCGAGAAGGCCGACGAGTCCTACCTGAAGAGTCAGGGTATCGTCGGCGGTGACGAGTTCCGGTCCATGCCCCTCTACATCCGGTCCGGGCGAAGATTGTCGTGGTTGATCGTCAAGGTATTCCTGAATCTCCTGGCGACCAGCGTCATTGCGGTCTACGAGGACACCCTCGCCGCTGCCCTCATGCTGGCGGTCTTTCTCCCGATCGTGTCAGACATGAGTGGTTGCTCGGGCTATCAGGCGGTCGCGGTCAGCATGCGGGAGCTCGCTCTCGACATCATCAAGCCATCCGACATGATCCGGGTTTGCCTCAAGGAAATCTCCCTCGGCCTGGTCACCGGGCTGGTCCTTGGGACAGTGCTGGCTGCGGTGGCCTGGTTCTGGAAGGGCAATGCCTGGCTCGGGGTTGTGGTCGGCGGTGCGCTGGCAATCAATACCATCGTCGCGGTCGTCATCGGCGGTGCTCTGCCCCTGGTTCTCAAGCGCCTGCGCATCGATCCCGCCCTGGCAGCCGGCCCCTTGCTGACGACGATCACCGATACCGGCGGATTCTTTCTGGTGCTGAGCCTTGCGACCTGGGCGCTACCTTTGCTCGCAGCCTGATTCAGGTCGCCGACAACACCCGGAGAAAAACGATCTTGCCGTCTCCGGGGCCGTAGAAGTCGGGGAAGTGCGCTGCCTGCTGATAGCCGGCCCGCCGGTAGAACGCCCGCGTGGGCTCATACTGCGTGCGCGATGACGTATCGGCATAAACCCGGGTGCCGCCAGCGCGGCCGATGTCCGCTTCCGTCGCGGCGAGCAGGGTCTGGCCGATATGGCGACGCTGCATTCCTGGCCGCACGGCAATCCAGTAGAGATCCCAGCTGGATGAGGTGCACGGAATCCGCCCGTAGCAGGCGTAACCCTGCAGATCCAGTCCCTGCTCCGCGAGCAGGAATCGGTAATGGCTGTTGCGGCCTGCCGTCAGGCCGTCATCGGCCAGTTCCCGGGCGATTGTGATCTCCTCTGCGGAGAAGAAGCCGGTTTCCCTGACGAGATTTTCGATTGCATCCGGATCGCCTGCCCGCAGGGCCTGGCGTAATCCGGCAGCAACGATGGGCATCAGCCGTAGCGGGCCACATCGACGATGCGACGTATACCCTCTCCGTAGGAGCAGCCAGCCTCGGCCAGTGCGGCCGCGAAACCCGCATCCGGGGATATGCAGGGGTTCGCATTGACCTCCAGCACCCAGGGTGTGCCCGCTTCATCCACCCTGAAGTCTACCCGGGCATAGCCCCGCATCTGGAAGATCTCCCAGCAGCGCAGAGAGATGGCACGCAGCTGTGAGCACAGGCTGGCCTCGCGCGCGGGATCGAGGAAATGCCGCACGGTATGGCGGAACTCGAAGGAATCTTCGTTCCACTTGGCTGCGTAGCCGACGATGCGCGGTTTCCCGGGCGGGTAGTCGACGAAGGCGATTTCGGGGATGGGCAGGATTTCCGGCCCTCCCGGCCCCTCGATCAGGCCGACATTGATCTCTCGCCCCTCCACGAAGCGCTCCGCGAACCAGCGATACTTTTTTTCTTGCGTCCTCCCGGTGACCAGTGCCGGAGCATCCCGGAAGTCGGCCACGACCGAGTCGTCATCCATGCCGATGGATGCATCCTCGCTGACGGGCTTGACCATCCAGCGCCCGGGACCCGGGTCAGCCGGAGCCGGTCCGATACCGTCCCACCAGTCCGCCGTGGCAATGCCGTTGGCCCGAAGCCACTGCTTGGTCATGACCTTGTTGCCAGTCACCAGCAGCGCTTCGGTGCCGGCACCGGTATAGGGCAGCTGAAGGTGATCCAGCAATGCCGTGACAATGCAGACCAGCTGTCCGCAGTCGTCGATGGCTTCCACGAGGTTGAAGACAACCGTCGGCGGATGACGGCGTAACGAAGCCTTGAGCCGGTCGAGCCCCAGGTCCACAGCGAGGGTGGTAATGGAATAACCGAAGCTGATCAGTGCCTTCTGGACCCCTGCTACCTGGCTGAGAATATCCCGGGCATCCGCCGGCGATTCATGGGTGACCGCGTTGTGCAGGATCAGTACGGTGCCGGTCGGGGAACTGCTCATGGGCGCGGGCCTGCCCCGCCTGGCCAGGGCAACCCTGCCCGGGTCAGTGCGGAGACAAGGATGCCGCGGATCAGCTCGTCGTAGGGGATGTCCCGGAACCGGCATATGAACGGCAGATCCGAGTGCCCTGGGTGGAGTCCCGCCAGGGGATTGGCCTCAAGGAAGTTCGGGGTCCCTTCCTCGTCCAGCCGGAAGTCAAGGCGCCCCCCGTCCCGGCAGCCGAGTGCCTGCCAGCACCGGACAGCGAGATCCTCGATCCGCTGACGCAGGGCATCTTCCTGCAGCAGGGTATAGGTCACGCGCCCCTCCCAGTGCTCCTTGTTGTCGAAGGTATAGATGCCAGGATCCGCTCCCGGTCCGAGATGAACCTCCATCGTGCCAATCGCCCTGGCAGCGGACCCGGTTCCCACGACGCCCACCGTGAACTCCCGTCCCGGCAGGAAGGCCTCCACGATCACCGGCTGCCGGTACTGCGCGAGGAGGCGACGGGTTACGGCGATGAGCTCAGCGGGGGTGCTGGCCTTCGAGGCGGTGCTTACGCCCTTGCCTGTACCCTCGGCCACGGGTTTGGCAAATACAGGGAATCCGAGTGGAAGTTCCCGCAGCGCATCCGGCGTCTCGATCACCATGAAATCCGGGGTTGGCAGGCCGTGGCCACGAACGACATGCTTTGCAACCCCTTTGTGCAGGGTGATGGCGCAGGCGAGGGGGTCGGAAAACACGTAGGGAATCTGCCAGGCGTCCAGCAGGGCTGGCACCAGGGACTCGCGGCCGAAGCCATGAAGACCCTCGCAGAAGTTGAAGACCAGGTCCCAGCGGTGCCCGGCAGTCAGGCGGGCGATGAGCTGCTGTGCATTCCCGACACGGTCCACGCTGAAACCCAGCCGACCGAGGGCCGCTGCAATGGCATCGATCGTTTCGGGCTGGTCGAACTCTGCCGTGTCGATTTCACTGTAACCCGCAGCGAGGTACTCGCTGCGGAGGTCATAGGTCAGGCCGACTTGCATCCGCTGGCATCGGGCTGTGGATCCGGGTAACGGTAGGTGCCGCGGGCATAGTTGGTCAGCATGAGGTCATCGCCATCCCGCCCGGTCACATAGTCTGGCGCCAGCGGGATCTTGCCGCCTCCCCCGGGGGCGTCAATGACATAGGTGGGCACCGCATAACCGGAGGTGTGCCCGCGCAGGCCCCGGATGATCTCGACCCCTGCCTCAACCGTCGTCCGGAAGTGCGCCGAACCGCTGATCGGGTCGCACTGGTACAGGTAATAAGGGCGCACACGGATCTGCAGGAGGCCCTGCATGAGACGCTTCATGGTACCGATATCGTCGTTGACCCCCTTCAGCAGCACCGTCTGGCTGCCGAGCGGAATGCCGGCGTCAGCGAGCCTTGCGCAGGCCTCGGCAACTTCCGGGGTGAGTTCGTCCGGATGCGTGAAGTGCAGGCTCATCCACAGGGGGTGATGGCGCTTCAGGATTCGCGTAAGGGCCGGTGTCACCCGCTGTGGCTGAACGACAGGCTGCTTGGAGCCGATCCGGATGAATTCCACATGGGGAATAGCCCGCAGCCGGGCCAGGATCCAGTCCAGGCGCTCATCGTCGAGACTCAGCGGATCCCCACCGGACAGGAGCACGTCCCGGATCGCCGGGGTGGCGGCAATGTAGTCGATGGCGTGCTCGAGGTCATGTTTGCGGATGCTGCGCTCACCGACGGCGCCGACCATGCGCGCGCGTGTGCAGTACCGGCAATACACCGAACAGAAATTGGTGACCAGCAACAGGACCCGGTCCGGGTAGCGGTGCACCAGTCCGGGGACCGGGCTGTGCGCATCCTCTCCGAGGGGGTCATCGGCCTCCCCGCGTGAGCGCAGGTACTCCCCCATGACCGGCATGACGGTACGTCGCAGGGGCTGGGCAGGGCTCTCCCCATCGAGAAGGCTGGCGTAATAAGGTGTTATGCCCAGAGGGAGCGCCCCCTCGTGCGTTTCAATGGCCTGGCGTTCGTCAGGGGCCAGGGTGAACATCCGGTCGAGATCGCGCAGCGTCCGGATCCGGTTGCGGTTCTGCCAGCGCCAGTCGTTCCAGTCCCGCAGGCCGGCCTGCGGGAAGAACCGCCGGCGGAAAGCGTCACTTCGCGGGCTGACCGTGAGCCGGGGAACGGTATGCCGGGTGCTTGGTACCGGCGTCAGACTGAAAGTTGGCGACGGCGCCTGCGGCACCGATACTGGAAGGCCTGGAACGAGGGTCCCAGGCCTTGCGTTCGGGGGGTCTTCTTCGCTGGCGGGGGTGGTCACTTCGCCGGTGATCCGGCCCGCAGGAGACTTGTCCAGGACGGACAACATTCGCGGCATCGAGACTACCTCGTCGGGGTGGGGAACTGGAGGGATGCGATCCGGGACAGATGCAAACGGCTGCGCCTTCTGCAGGCCCGAAATCTCGTGCCGGCTGCCGACGCCCCGCCTGGCGACCTCATCCACTCTGAGATCCGGGTGACTGACAGATGTTCACTCCCTGAGTGCCGGTAAATATACCCGGCAACTCTCGAAATGCAATACAAGCAGCGACGTGCGACTTCAGTCATGGTCATTACCTTGCACAGTCCGTCGGCAGCCAGCCAGAAATCTTTAGCAGCATCGATTGATGCCGGGAGTCTTTGCGATGTCGTCTGACGGAGTCCATTCGGCGGCGTTTCCGGTTTCACAGACCACGGACAGCGTTCTGATGGTGCGTCCAAGTCACTTCGGCCCCAACCGGCAGACGGCCGGGACAAACCAGTTCCAGGTTCCGGTCAACGATCCTGCCGGGGAGATCCAGCACCAGGCACTCGCTGAATTCGACGGTGTGATCGGTGCCCTGCTCAAGGCCGGTGCCAAAACCGTTGTGATACCGGATGACCCGACTGCAGCCACACCCGATGCCCTCTTCCCCAACAACTGGATCTCCTGCCATCACGACGGGACTGTCGTGCTCTATCCGCTCGCAGCGCCCAATCGCCGGCGCGAACGACGCGCGGAAATACTCGACCGGCTGGCAGGTGAGGGGCGGTTTCTTGTTTCGCAAGTGATTGATATTTCAGGCCTTGAATCACAAGGCCACTACCTGGAAGGTACCGGGAGCCTGGTGTTTGATCACGTACGCCACCGCGCATTTGCCGCACTTTCGCCGCGCACCCATCCGCTTGCCCTCGAGCGTTTTACGGCGCTCACCGGGTGGCCCGTCACGGCTTTCCGGACGGATGATGGGCGGGGGCGGGCCGTCTATCACACCAACGTCATGCTCAGCATCGGCAGCCGGATGGCCGTGGTGTGCGCTGAGGCGTTTGCCGAGCCGCTGGAGAGGCGGACGGTCCGATCCTCGCTGGCGGATGCTGTGCCCGTGGTCGTGGAGATATCCCGGGAGCAGATGGGCTGCTTCGCCGGGAACTGCCTTGAGCTGCAGGCGGGTGGCCATCCCTTGCTCGTGCTGTCCGGTGGAGCCCTGAACAGCCTGACCTCGATGCAGCGACGGGCTCTTGAGCGTGAGTGTCAGCTTCTGCCCCTGCGCATACCGACGATCGAGCGTGTCGGCGGCGGTGGGGTGCGGTGCCTGCTCGCGGAGGTCCATCTCCCCCGGACGTCGGCTAGACTCTGACGGTCATGGAACCCCTGTCGCCAATCAACGCCCCGGTCGTCTATCACCTGAGCCCGGCAAATCCCGGTGCACGTCTCTTTGACGTGACCTGCAGGGTCGGGAATCCGGCGCCGGAGGGGCAGCTGTTCAGCCTGCCGGCCTGGATTCCGGGCAGCTACCTGATCCGGGACTATGCCCGGCACGTCGTGCATTTCGCTGCGGAGTACGACGGCGAGGCGGTAACGGCCCGCAAGCTGGACAAGCACACCTGGCGGGTCTCTCCCGTGCCCGGTCCACTGCTCGTCAGGATCTCGGTCTATGCCGCTGACCCTTCGGTAAGGGGGGCATGGCTGGACCGCCGGGGCGGCTTCTTCAACGGGGTCTGCCTTTTTCTGCGTGTCCACGGCTGTGAGCAGCAGGAGCACGTGGTCCACATTGATCCGCCGGACCAGGACGGCGGCGCTGCCTGGACGCTGTCAACGAGCCTCCCCCGGCTGACCGGCAGCCCGGGCGGATTCGGGGCCTTCCGCGTCCCGGGCTACGAGGATCTGATCGACCACCCCGTCCTGATGGGTTCGCTGGTTACCGTGGAGTACCTTGCCGCTGACGTACCCCATGCCCTGGTACTCGCGGGCCTGCCTGATCCGGACCGGGTGCGACTCCAGAGGGACCTCGCGGTCCTGTGTGCCTGGCACATCGACTTCTTTGGCCGGCCAGCGCCGCTGGATCGCTATGTGTTCCTCGCCCGGGTCTCGGCCGGGGCTTATGGGGGGCTGGAGCATCGCTTCTCGTCGGTACTCGGTTGCCGGCAGGATGAACTGCCCCGGCAAGGCATGGTCCTCAATGACGCTGGCTACAGGCGCTTCCTGGGACTTGCCAGTCACGAGTACTTTCATGCCTGGCATGTCAAGCGCATCCGGCCTGCGGAGTTCGTGGGTGCGGATCTGGGCGCTGAGGTCTATACGCACCAGCTCTGGATCTTCGAGGGCATAACCGCCTACTACGATGATCTGGCGTTGCGCCGCTGCGGCCTGATCACCGTAGAGCAGTACCTGGAAATACTCGGCCGGTCACTGACCCGGCTCTACCGCACGGAGGGCCGCCGCCACCAGACCCTGGAGGAGGCCAGCTTCGATGCCTGGATCAAGTTCTACCGGCCGGACGAAAACTCGCAGAACGCCACTGTCAGCTATTACCTGAAGGGGGCCCTGGTGGCGCTGGCCCTCGATCTCGAGATCCGGCTGCGCACTGGCGGTAGTTGTTCGCTGGATGAGGTGATGCGGGCGCTATGGCGGGATTATGGTGCGCCGGACAGCGCGGGCCTTGGCGAAGGGCAGTTCGAACGGCTGGCCGCGAGCGTCAGCGGACTCGATCTCAATGCCTTCTTTCACCAGGCCTTGCGCAGCACGATCGATCCACCCCTGGGAATCCTGCTGGCCCAGGTCGGTATCCGCCTGCACTCCCGCGGCGCAGAGAGTGATTCGGATGCGGGCGGTGTCCGGGGTCGACGGGAGGCCAGTCCCCGCGCCTGGCTGGGACTGCACACCCGGGCCAGCGAGGGCCGGCTGCGGCTGTCCCGGATCGTGCCCGGTGGGCCCGCGGAGCGGGCCGGGCTGCTGGCCGGTGACGAGGTGGTGGCGTGTGACGGGCGGCAGGTGGGACCTGACAACTGGGAGGCGGCCCTGGATCGGCTGCGCATCGGGACGGGCTGTGACCTGCACGTCTTCCGGGACCAGGAGTTGCTCGGCTTCCGGCTTCTGCCGGCAACGACCCCCCGGGACACCTGCTACCTGACGCTCGACCCTGATGCTGACGCGCAGGCGGTTGCCCTGCGGGATGCCTGGCTCGGTATCGCGCCAGCGGGTACCTGAATCTGCCAGGGCGCTGCCCGGCCGCGGTGCTAGACTTTTTTGATGCTCGAACTCGGGGTCAAGATACTGCTCAGCTATCTCGCCGGCTCGCTGAACGGTGCGCTGCTCGTGGGCAAGCTGGCCGGGGGTGTCGATATCCGCCAGCTGGGCAGCGGCAATGCCGGGGGCACGAATGCCTTGCGGACCCAGGGCAAGTGGTTTGCGCTTCGCGTGATGTTGATTGACGTGGGGAAGGGATTCCTGCCGGTATGGTGGCTGCCCGGGATCGCCCTGCCGTGGATCCCCCTGGACGCTGATATTTCCAGGGCCTGGCTCACGCTGGCCTGTGCGGCCGGCGCCATCGTCGGGCATTGCTATCCGGTCTGGTTCGAATTCAGGGGCGGCAAGGGAGCAGCGACGGCCATAGGTGCCCTGCTCGGCATCTCGCCCGCGCTCTGCCTGCCGGCCGTGGTCGTCTGGCTGCTGGTGCTGACGACCACCGGTTTTGTCGGGCTTGCAACCATATCGGCGGCCGTGGCGCTGCCGGTCTGGGTCGCGCTGACGCGCCTGCCGGAGAACCCGGAGCTCTTCGGGTTCCTTGTGGGCCTCGCGGGATTCATCGTCTACACCCATCGGGAAAACATTCAGCGCTTGCGTGCAGGGCGGGAGAATCGGCTCGAAAGGGCCATGCTGTGGCGATACCGGCGCAAGTGACCGGCGGGTCCGTTGGCGATTCTCCGGGGCAGTCAACGGGCGCCCTGCTGCACCTGCTGGCTGATGGCCAGGCCCTGTCCGGGGTGGTGCTGGGCGAGGCACTGGGACTCTCCCGGGCCGCTGTCTGGAAGCAGGTGCGAAAGCTGCGGGAGCTGGGCCTTACGATCCACGCCGACCGCCGGCACGGCTACTGCCTGTCCCGACCGCTGGAGCTGCTGGACGAAGCCGCCATCCGCAAGGCGCTCGACCCGCGCGCCGCGGCCGCCCTCAGCCGTCTGGAGCTGCTGCTGACCACGGGGTCCACCAATGACCGGCTGGGGCAGCTGCCGGCGCCCGCCCCGGGGATGCTGGCGGCCTGCCTCGCGGAGTACCAGTCCGGCGGGCGGGGACGACGCGGGCGTCACTGGCTGTCGCCTTTGGGTCACGGAATCTGCCTGTCCGTGGCCTGGCTCTATGAAACGCCTCCACGGGCTCTCCCGGCCCTCAGCCTGGTTGCAGGCGTGGCAGCGGTCCAGGCCCTCCGCGGCCTGTCCATCCCGGGAATCAGACTCAAGTGGCCCAACGACCTGGTGGTCGACGATGGGCGAAGCCGGGGCAAACTGGGCGGGATCCTGGTGGAGGTGGCCGGGGAAACGGGTGGCCCGCTCCGGGTCATTGTTGGTATCGGTCTGAACGTGTTCTCGGCAGACGATCTCGTCCGTACCGTCACAAAAGTTCCGGATGCGGCACGGCCTGTCGCGCTGGACCAGCTCACGGGCTCAGGCCCTCCGCCGAGAAACCGCATTGCGGCGGCGCTGATCTCGGCGTTGTATGACAGTCTGCTGGTGTTTGGTGACAGGGGTTTCCCGGCGTTCATCTCTGCCTACGAAAAGGTGGATGCTCTGCGGGGACAGCCGGTCACCGTTTCCGGTGGCGTTGAGCGGACCACTGGCGTGGCCCGCGGTATCGGGGCAGACGGAGCCCTGATGGTGGAGACTGCTGGCGCTCTGAGAGCCGTTCATGCCGGTGACGTGACCCTCCGGGACAGTCGATGAAGCTGCTGCTCGACATCGGAAATTCCCGCCTGAAGTGGGGGTATTGGGCCGGCGGAGCGCTGGTGGCGACGGGTCAGGCTCCCCACGGTGGAGAGTCGCCGGATATCCTGCTGGGACCAGCGCTGGCAGAGTCAATCGAACCCGAAGAAATCCGCATCGCCAATGTCGCCGGGCCCGCCATCGGCCAGGCGATTGCCAGCTGTCTGTACGCGCGGTTCCGGATGGCTCCACGGTTTGCCTGCTCGTCTGGCGCTGCAGTGGGATTGACCAACGGCTATACCGAGCCGGCCCAGCTCGGGGTTGATCGGTGGTTGGCCATCTGCGCTGCCTGGGCGGACCGCCCGGGATCTCTGGCCGTCATAGACGCGGGGACCGCGACGACCATCGACCTGATCATGGATGACGGCCAGCATGCGGGGGGGCTGATTCTTCCCGGACTCGTCATGATGGAGTCTGCACTGCAGCGGGAAACGGGCAGCCTGGCCCGGCTGGCCCGGAAGATCCCCCCGTCGCCCGGGCTGACGCCGGGTTCCGCGTCCCGTGTGTCGCCGCTTCTGGCCCGGGACACCGCGACGGCCATCCGTATGGGGCCCCTCCAGGCGACGTGCGCCCTGGTTCAGGCCTGCGTGGGGCTGTTCACGCCGGCGGCATACCGTCTGGTCCTGACCGGTGGGGATGCCCCGGAGCTTCAGGCGGGACTAAAGGCCGCAGGCCTTGCGCCCGAACTGCGGCCCCATCTGGTCCTTGAGGGCCTGGCACTGGAGCCGGGTGACTTTGTGCCCGCGGACTCGGCCACTCCCTGGGTCGGGTAATGCGCAACCTTTGTCTGGCCTTGCTGTTCATCAACCTGTTAATCGCGGCCTGGTATGGCTGGATTGAGGCACCAGACCGCCCACCCCAATCCGCCAGCCCACCCGCGCTGGCGCTGTTCCAGGCGGGCCAACCGCCCAAAGGCGGCCCGAATAGCGGCTCGACCGGATACCCCGGAGAGCAAAGCGGCGGGTGCCTCCGGATAGGGCCATGGGCTGATGATACTGCAATGCAACAGGCGGGCGTCCGGCTGGCCGCCCGGGGAATTGCCGCGACGCCGACGGCCATGGACGCCCGGATCTGGCTGGGATACTGGGTTCAGATCGGCGGGTTTGAGACCGTCGAGGCGGCCGAAGCCGCCCGCCGTCGGCTGCTTGCCGGCGGCCTGACCGATGCATTGCTCATGCAGGAAGGGGCCCAGTCACTGATCAGCCTGGGGGTTTTTCGCGATCGGGGCCGGGCCGAACGGATCGCCTCCCGGGGCCGCGAACTGGGCTTTCCTGCATCGATTCGGGACCGCTTTCGTCCTGGCGTGGAGATGTGGCTGCTGCTTCGCCCCCGGCAGGGCGAAACTCTCCGCCCCGAGGATCTGCGCCAGAGTGAGGACCTCATTATTCTGAGATCTGAACCGGCCCCCTGCGATGGCGTGACCGGTGCCGCCGGCATCCCGGAGGCCGGGCAGACCCTATAATGGTCGGCGGCTCGAAGCCGTGGGGCGCGATGTCCCCCGGGGGGGGCGGGTCGCTTGATGGGCCGGAATAGCTCAATTGGCAGAGCAACCGCTTTGTAAGCGGTGGGTTGGGGGTTCAAGTCCCTCTTCCGGCATACCCGCGAAGGTTGACAGCAAACGGCCGCGCCCAGACAATACCCTGCTCGACTGAACGGAGGGGTACCCAAGCGGCCAACGGGGGCAGACTGTAAATCTGCTGGCTTACGCCTTCGTAGGTTCGAATCCTACCCCCTCCACCATATTAACGAGCGGGAGGCAGCGGGTAGGTCGCGACAAAACGCCCTGACTCGGGTCCCCCTTCGGCATAAACAAATCCCGCGGTGCCAGTGGCTGCTCTGCTGAGCATTGAGCGCCACGGACGCGGCATCTGCGGACTGGAATCGGAGCTTGCATCCGCGGGTGTAGTTCAATGGTAGAACCTCAGCCTTCCAAGCTGATGACGTGGGTTCGATTCCCATCACCCGCTCCAGTCCGAGGTCTGGGTTGATGGTGGTAGTGATACGCCCACATAGCTCAGTTGGTAGAGCACTTCCTTGGTAAGGAAGAGGTCACCGGTTCAATTCCGGTTGTGGGCTCCAGGACGTGCCGGAAGACGTGACTCAGGACTAGTGCGCCACTTTATCCACGAAAGCCCAAGAGTTTAGTGCGGCCTGCGCCGCCCCAATAATCGGTCCTTAAAACTGGTCAGACGAAGAGAGAGCTGGACATGTCGAAAGCGAAATTTGAGCGGACGAAGCCGCACGTAAACGTAGGGACGATTGGTCACGTAGACCATGGGAAG
>JAANMV010003644.1_pt1 | contig 13178 bp, 6 predicted proteins | sample 7279661 | NCBI WGS metagenome assembly JAANMV01 (sample SAMN14094540, study PRJNA606508) | bioreactor metagenome | isolation source: A lab-scale SPAN reactor treating ammonium-rich wastewater day 121 | place: Ireland: Galway | collected 2017-05-16 | reverse complement strand
CACCTTCCAGCAGCCAATCTGCATCTGGCTGGAATTATACTGATTTCTCCGGTGCTTCTTTATCTTGGGCTGGTTTTCTGGATCAGGAAACCAGTCAATATCCGGGAAATTGAAGTACCTTTGCCCAGAGGCCCGCTGATCCTCGCGCAAATCCTGATTCCTTCCATTGACTGGATCCTGGCTGGTTCTGTCGCATTTATGCTCCTGCCTCATGGCCCGGAAGTATCATTCCATCATTTTCTCTCCATCTATCTGCTGTCGACTATGGCGGGTGTTATCAGCCAGGTTCCTGGCGGGCTGGGTGTTTTTGAATCTCTGATGCTGATCTTTCTGACTCCGGCTGTTTCAGCTTCCTCGGTCATGGGCGGATTATTGGCATTTCGATTGATTTATTACTTCTCACCTCTGGCTCTTGCTGTGGTTCTGCTGATGTGCCATGAAATCCTTCAGCGGAAGCTCCATACAAAAAAGGTCATCCAGGTTCCCTTGCAGTGGTTCTCTTCTTTTGTGCCTGAAATCCTTTCTGCCATTGTATTTCTCTGTGGATGTCTGCTGCTGCTCTCCGGTTCGACCCCTGGATTAGGGGACCGGATGGGGTTTCTCGCAAATACTCTCCCATTGACAGTCATTGAATTTTCACACTTTTTCGGAAGCCTTGTTGGATTTGGAATGCTGATTCTTTCCTGGGGATTGTTCCATCGAATCGATGCCTCATATCCAATTACAATCACCCTCTTCCTTCTTGGAATTGTTTTTTCACTTTTAAAGGGTTTCGACTATGAAGAGGCTTTGGTCCTCGGATTCTTCCTGATGCTGCTGCTGCCTTCGAAAAGCCTTTTTTACCGGAAGGGTTCACTCGTTACTGGACGATTCACACTGTCCTGGCTGATATCGCTGTTCCTGGCTTTGGCTGCCTTTATATGGCTGGGATTATTTTCATATAAACATGTCGAGTATTCGCATGACCTCTGGTGGCAATTCACCTTCGATGGAGATGCGCCGCGCTTCATGCGGGCCGCAGTGGGTGTCGTCGGTGCGACATTCGGACTGGCTTTATTCACCCTCATCCGCCCGAAACCACCAAGGTTTCTGCCACCGGATCGCCTGACTCTGGACAGTCTGGTGCCGATCATCGAGTCAAGCCACAGGACTCAGGCAAACCTGGCTCTGATGGGTGATAAATCCATTCTGCTGAATGACAGCAAGACCGCTTTTCTGATGTTTGGAATCGAAGAGCGAAGCTGGGTATCCATGGGGGATCCCACCGGGACTGCAGGTGAAATTCGTGAGCTGGCCTGGGAATTCCGCGAGATGTGTGATTACTACAATGGTTATCCTGTTTTCTATCAGGTGATCCCGGAGAACCTGCACCTTTATCTCGATCTGGGGCTGACTGTTTTCAAACTGGGTGAGGAAGCGCGAGTGAGGCTGCCACAGTTTTCATTGGATGGCAGCAGCCGGAAAGAATTCCGCCATACTCTGAGCCGCCTGGATCGTGAAGGATGCACTTTTGAAATCATACCCAGAGAATCCATCCATGCCAGAATAGAAGATCTTCGCCTTGTTTCTGATTCCTGGCTCAAGACCAAAGCGACACGTGAGAAGAAATTCTCTCTCGCCTTTTTCAGTGAAGATTATCTGGCACACTTTTCTGTCGCAGTGGTGAGAAAGGGTGAAGAGATACTGGCCTTTGCCAATCTCCTCGAGGGTGGGGGAAGGGAAGAACTGTCGGTTGACCTGATGCGCTACAGGCCCGGTTCTCCAAATGGAATCATGGAGTTCCTTTTTCTTCAGATAATTCTGTGGGGAAAGGATTCGGGATATCAGTGGTTTAACATGGGGATGGCTCCCCTGTCAGGTCTTGAAGCCAGGCCACTGGCTCCGCTCTGGAACCGGATCGGGGCATTCCTGTTCAGGCATGGGGACCAGTTTTATAACTTTGAAGGCCTTCGAAACTACAAAAACAAATTCGCTCCAGAATGGTCCCCGAGATACCTTGCCTGTCCCGGGGGAGGGCTGGTAGTCCCACGCATCCTGGCCAATCTGGCCAGCCTGATTTCTGGAAGTGTGACCGGGGTGGTCTTGAAATAACCTCGCTGCAGAACTTTCGGCAGCGTGATCCTCCCAAGCCTTGAAATATCAATCCAGCTCTCAGGCCAGCCAGGGGGATGCATCCAGGCTTGAAGTGCAAGCCACAGGTCGATGCATCCCCTGTTAGCAGACTGAGGTATCAGGTGAACTTATTTCTCTTCAGCTTTCTTCCCGGTGATTGGACGGATTTGAAGGTTGCGGTACCAGACCTTTCCATGATCCCCCTGCAGGCGGATCGGGCCGGGGTCAGTGACTCCGCCTGGCAAAGCGCCACCTGAGACTGTATCCAGTTGAATTTTGTCGTGGATCAGCTGTCCATTCAGGTAAACAGATAAAATGTTCCCTGAATACCGTGCCTTGAGGGAGTTCCATTCTCCCGCAGGTTTTGATGCATTCACCTTTGGGACAAACTGGCCATATATAGCTCCATTGTCTTCAAGGCTCGGTTGTTCTTTGCCGTAACTGTCAAAGACCTGCACCTCGGTGCGTCCACGAAGGAATACACCGCTGTTGCCTCCCTTGACTGTTTTGTATTCGAGTCGGAGGACAAAATCTTTGTACAACTCTTTTGTGGCGATATCATTGGCCCCTTCTTTGTTTGTCATAGCTCCATCCTCGACTGTCCAGCCTGAATCGACTTCGGGTTCACGGGCATTCTGCCAGCCGGACAGATCCTTGCCGTTGAACAGATCGATCCATTCGCCTTTCTCTTTGTCTTTCTTTCCATCGGATTTTTTCTCAGCGAACGAAGCCGAAACGATCAGCAACAGCGGAAGACTCAAGAGCAGCAGGAATTTTGATACGGAAGGAATAATTCTCATCACTGGTTCTCCTCGGGGGTGTGCGATTTGACAGTCAATCGAGGCCGGGCGATGCCCAATGCCATCGAGAAGATTATTGAACTGGGAAAGGCCAAAGTACAGGGGACCTTCGGGAGCCTGTACACGTGTTGATTTCCGATCTTTTGACCGTCTCTCCACCTGCCAGACTTCCAGCCCTGAGGTCATGCCCTTTTTATTGATTTGATCATCTCCCTGAAACGGCCTTGGAAGCGGATGGTTCTCAGGTCGATGCTAATCTCGGATTGGTGGTGTTCATCCAGCTGGTGTTGATGGGCAAGGATGATATCGCTGCGTGACAGTATCCCGAACACCCGCTCCGGATCATGCGCCTCAGTTACAATCAGTCGATTCACTCCTTCGATCAGCATGAGGTGGACAGCATTTCTGAGCGAGCAGGAGGATGCGATTGTGACAGGCGCTCGTGTAATCGCTTCGCGGACCCGAGTTTTGCCTTTCCCTGCGGCATCGGACAGGCCGTGGCGGGTGACGACACCGATAATTCGATGGCCAGGATCAATGACCGGAAAGCCATGATGATTGCTCCCCTGGCCGCCTGCTGTGAACCACTGGCTGACAGATGAAAGGGTCTGGTCCGCTGTTAATGTAACGACACGGTTTGTCGCTGCTTCCGCCACAGTCACACGATCCAGATAGTCAGCGGTGAACTCGACAGGAATCCTGACACCTCTTCGAGCGATTTTTTCTGTCATGATGCTGTTTTTCATCATAAAACAGGAAACCATATATGAAGTCGTGCACCCTAAAAGCAGCGGGAGCAGCCCTGCCGGCTGGAGGGTCGTTTCAAATGCAAATACCACGGAAGCCAATGGTGCGCGTGAGGCCCCTGCAAAGATCGCAGCCATGCCCACAAGTGCCCCCACTCCCGGATCCACACCAAAAGATGGAACGAAGCTGTCCACAGTCATTGCCAGCACACTTCCGATGCCGCCTCCGATGGTAAACAGGGGTGCAAGGGTTCCTCCCGAAGTGCCGCTGCCAAGGCATATCGCCCAGGATGTAAGTTTAAGGAGAAAGAATGCGACCAGGGGCCACCCGATAATCACGCTTGACAGAATTGCCTGAATGTTTTCGTATCCCACACCCAGAGTTCGTGGATCGATCAACCCCACAAGGCCGACAGCCAGGGACCCCAGTGCCGGCCACCACATCCAATGAAGAGGGAGGCGGGCAAAGAGATCTTCGATGAGGTAAACCAGGCGTGTGATATAAACCGAACAGATTCCCAGAAGGCACCCCAGCAAGCCATAAACTGCCAATGCACCAGCTCCTGGCGCGGTAAAGGGAGGCATTTCGAACATCGGAACAAAACCTGTCATGGCGATCCGCATTCCTGCCGCTGTCGCACTTGCCAGCGACACAGGAATCAGCGACATCGGACTGATTTCAAAGAGCAGCAATTCAATCGCGAGGATGACAGCGGAAACAGGACATCCGAAGGTGGCGGCCATGCCTGCTGCAGCACCAGAGGCGAGCAATATCTTTCGTTCGCGGGCTGTTGTCTTCAGAATTTGTCCGGTAAAGGAACCGAGAGAACCACCGGTTGCAATGATCGGGCCTTCAGCCCCGAATGGACCTCCGGTGCCAATGGCGATCGCTGCCGACAATGGTTTCAAAAGGGTCAGCCGTGGTGGGATGCGGCTCTGGTTGAGCAGCACCTGTTCCATTGCTTCGGGGATGCCATGGCCACGGATGCCTTTTGACCCATATCGTGCGATCAATCCCACGATAATCCCGCCAACTACAGGAATGATGACTGCAAGCCAACCCAGCTGATGATATTCAGGGGAGGAGAAGTCAGTGGACAGGCGCCCGTAGTAAGCAAGGTTGGTGATCAGACCGATCAGCATCGTCAAAAATCTTGCCAGAAGTGTGGCCACCACGGCGACCAGGGTGGCAAGAAAGCCGATAAAACAGAGCCGGGCGGCGGATACTGACGGACTGACTATAACCTGGTGATGTGTTTTCTGCCCATTGTCCGAGTGGATCGAAAGGTCAGAGGATGAGTACTCCATGTCGGGTTTTCTCCGTTGGCAAAAGGCCACAGGGTCGCAGCTTGAATCGTCTGGGTCGAGTTAAGTGTTTTTAGGACCTTAAAGACTCATTGAAGAAGTGCACCTGGTTTTCATTCTTGTTCCAAATCAGGCCATGATCAAGGTAACAGCAGGCTGGGACCGATAAACCGTAATCAAATTACCAATTGCCGCATTCAGATCCCAGGGTAAGGATAGGCATTCTTCTTTTTCGTGATAAAATGAAATTTATAGGAACAGAAAAGACAGTTTTCTGGCCTGATTTAGCGAAGAGGATGCCCTTTTTGAGATCCATGCCTGATCATAGGTCGCATTTCACTTCTCGAGCTTTCATTCGGTTTTACCGTTCAATTCGTGTGAACTCAAATGTGCAAAGGGGTACGGACATCCTGCCTCTGCAACCGGCAATGACTCTGATTGCCAACAAATATATCTGGAGGTTTTAAAATATGCGGTTTTTTAAGCACTGGCTCAGTCTGAGCCTGGTAGTCATCGGTTCGTTTGTGGTGCTTGGGTACTATGGCTACGACATCTACCAGCAGGCTCCACCGATACCAGAGCGTGTCGTCGATGAGCAGGGCACTGTTCTGCTCACCGGAAAAGATATCCTCGATGGCCAGAATGTGTGGCAGTCCTTTGGTGGCCAGGAGCTGGGCAGTGTCTGGGGGCATGGCGCTTATGTGGCTCCGGACTGGTCGGCAGACTGGCTGCATCGCGAATTGACATTTATGCTTGATGAACTCTCACAAAAAGAGCATGGGAAACCCTTTGCCGAGCTGGACCTCCCGACTCAGGCGGCCATTCAGGCGAAGATGAAAAATGAAATCCGGACGAATACCTACAATGCTGAAACAAAGACCCTCCAGGTTTCCGACGAGCGTGCCCGCGCCATCGCCAGTGTCGGCGACCATTATGCCCGCCTCTTTGGAGATGATCCTGAGATGGCCGAGCTCCGCAATGCGTATGCCATGCCTGCCAACACTTTGAAGGATATGGAGCGGCGCCGTCTGCTGAATGCATTCTTTTTCTGGTCATCCTGGGCATGTGCCACCCAACGCCCCGGGCAGGCCATTACATACACCAACAATTGGCCATCCGAGAGCCTGATCGGCAACCATCCGACAGGAGCGACAGTCATCTGGTCGGTCATCAGCTTCGTTATTCTTCTGGCGGGGATCGCCGGATTGGCCTGGCGGCATGCTGTTCTTAAAGAAGCTCCGGATGATGGCCATGAAATTCCCGGGAACGATCCGCTGCTTGCCCTGCAGCCGACACCCTCCATGCGTGCAACACTCAAGTACTTCTGGGTCGTCACTGCATTGGCGGTTGTCCAGATCGGCATGGGTGCTGTGACTGCGCATTATGGAGTTGAAGGCAGCGGTTTTTATGGTTTTCCTCTGGCGGACTGGCTGCCTTACTCGGTGACCCGGACCTGGCATGTCCAGATGGGTATATTCTGGATTGCGACAGCCTGGCTGGCAACCGGCCTTTTCATGGCTCCTGCGGTTTCAGGATATGAACCCCCGCTGCAGCGCTTCGGGGTCAATCTCCTGTTCATCTGCCTGCTGATCATTGTCGTCGGTTCGATGGTTGGCCAATGGCTGGCGGTGCAGCAGAAACTCAATCCTGTGACGAATTTCTGGCTTGGGCATCAGGGCCTTGAGTATGTCGATCTCGGTAGATTCTGGCAGATCTTCCTGTTTGCGGGATTGTTTATCTGGCTCGGTTTGATGTGCCGTGCCATGTGGCCCGCGCTTAAACAGCGTGATGACAACCGCCACCTGCTTGTCCTCTTCCTGATTTCGTCACTCGCCATCGCTTCCTTTTATGGCGCCGGCCTTGCCTGGGGAAGGCAGACCCACTATGCCATGATCGAGTACTGGCGCTGGTGGGTTGTGCACCTGTGGGTTGAGGGCTTCTTCGAGGTATTTGCCACAGTCGTGATCGCCTTCCTGTTTACCCGCATGGGACTTTTGAAAACGGCTACAGCGACCTCAGCGGTCCTGTTCTCAACTACCATATTTCTCGCCGGCGGCATCATCGGGACATTCCACCATCTCTACTTCACCGGAACTCCGACAGCGATCCTGGCCCTTGGCGCTGTTTTCAGCGCACTTGAAGTTGTTCCTCTCGTCCTCATCGGCTTTGAAGCCTATGAAAGCCTGACTCTTTCACGGATGCACCCCTGGGTACGAGCTTATAAATGGCCGATTTACTTCTTTATTGCAGTCGCATTCTGGAATCTGGTCGGGGCCGGTTTGTTTGGATTCCTCATCAATCCACCCATTGCGCTCTATTACATGCAGGGCTTGAATACAACACCTGTGCATGGCCACACCGCCCTGTTTGGGGTGTATGGGATGCTCGGGATCGGATTGATGCTGTTCTGCCTTAAAGGACTGGCGACACATCATGAGTGGAAAACCGGCGCTCTCTCCTTCTCATTCTGGTCAATCAATGTCGGACTGGCCCTCATGGTGCTGCTGAGCCTGCTGCCGGTCGGCCTGCTGCAGACATGGGCAAGTGTTGACAAGGGAATGTGGTATGCACGTTCTGCTGAGTTCATGCAGACCGATGTCATGCATATTCTGCGCTGGCTGCGTGTGATTGGGGACACCATCTTCGCTGTTGGTATTCTCGCCCTCGGATGGTTCGTCATCGGGCTGAAAACCGGCTGGTCGATTACCCCGAACATGGATACTGTAATTACACGGCCCAACAGGGAACCGGTGCAAGCCAAGTAAATGTGAACTTCCTTTCCCTGGGAAAGAATTTCGATCTCCCCAGGAGATGACGAGGCTTTCTTGGATCATCAGCTGAAAGCCTCCTTGGGAGTTTCTGATTGAAACATAATCCCCTGGCCGCCAAAAACGGCCAGGGGATTCTTTCCTTACCCTCATCCGTTCCACCATTTTTTCCTTCATTCAAATAACTGGCAAAGCTCTGAAAGGATTTCCCTTTGAGAGAGTTCTCAATACCCATTGTCTTTGCCTATAATTGCCATCATTCCTTTGCCGGGATTGAGAGATCTTGGATAACCAGCCTGTTCGGATGTGAGGGACAAATAAAGATGAAAATGCACATTGGTCGCCGACGATTTCTGAAAACAGGCAGTTCTGCCATCGCTCTGGCTGCGTTCGGATCCCATAAGACAGCAGCTGCGCACCCTGACAATAAATCCCTGAAAATATACCGTCTTCCTGAAGGAGAACCTGCTGCTCCCATTTCGATCACTGCAGAGGGAATGCCCCTGCCTGTCTCCCAGTGTTATGTCTCCGCGTATCCCTTTAACAGGCGATGGCCCGGCCACCAACGCACCAAAGACCAAAGCGAACCAGCCTATTTTGCACGCCTCGAGGGGAAAGGACCGCTGGCCTTCGAATACAGCCCCGGACATCCTTTTTCAGATTGCACAGTCCGCCCCCTGTCAGCGAAGGTAATGCCGGAAGTGAAGGATGGAGTCATTACTTTTACCCTCCAACGTCCCGGTGGCTATTCAGTCGAACTCGATGGCCCCCACAATGCGCTTCATATTTTTATCGACCCACCCAGGGACTACACCATCTCTCAGGAAACAAAGAGGACCCACTATTTTGGCGCAGGTGTCCACCACATCGGCATCCTCCGCCTGAAAGATGATGAAACTGTCTACATCGATGAGGGAGCTGTTGTCTATGGCTGCATCCATGGAGATGGGGTGAATCGTGTCCGAATCCTCGGGCGCGGTATTCTCGATAACAGCGAAAATGTGGAAGAGATCCTCTTCAAAGTCGACAAACTCGGAGATGGATCTGTCGATGTCGGGAACAGCCGCCGCGAACACACAATCCATTTTATCAATTCCAGTGACATCGTGATTGAGGGCATCACCATCCGTGATTCGCTGGTCTACAATGTCGCCTGCTTTGGCTGCAGCAATGTTTCTGTGAAAAACATCAAGATCATCGGATGCTGGCGCTACAACTCGGATGGCATCGATTTTCATAACTGTCGCAATGCCCATGTCTCAGGTTGCTTTGTGCGCACCTACGACGACTCTCTCTGCGCCAAAGGGCATGACGAGTACCGTTACGACACCTGCGAAGACATTCTTTTTGAAAACTGTGTTGTCTGGAATGATTGGGGGAAGGCGCTTGAAATCGGTGCAGAAACCCGCGCTGAACACCTGCGCCGGATTACGTTCAGGAACTGCGATGTAATCCATCTGACAGGTCCCGCCATCGACATCATGAATGTGGATTATGGCGATGTGCATGAAGTCCTTTTCGAAGATATCCGCATTGAATACGATGCTGTCATCCAGCGTCCCAGAATCCAGAAAAATGATGAAGAGCACTTTGTTTCAGATCCAGACAGCACCTACATGCCGAATGCAATCAGCTTCAGTGTTGAAAAACATGCGGAGTACTCGGGCGGACTTGAACGGCGCGGCCGCATCCATGACATCACCCTTCGTAACATCCAAATCCACGCCAGCCGGATGCCTTCATCCTCATTCAGAGGTTACGATGAAGAGCATGCTGTCTCGGATGTGATCATAGATGGACTGTTCCTCAACAACAAGCAAATCACCAGCCCCGATGCCGCCCAGTTTCATTTCGGCGAACACACAAGCGACATCAGATTCGAAAAATCAACGCCAGGCAAATGACACAGGACCATCCCTCTCGTGGCTACCAGTTCGATAAAATCTATATAATCAGGAGAATCGGAATGAATCATAAAAATCATCCAATTAACTGCACTGGCACAAGGACCCGGCAGGTTCTGGATCCATTTGCTTCAGGAAAAGATCAGCTGGTCACCGATGCACCAATCTCCCTCAAGCGTCCTGCCACTGTAACAGTCAACCGAAGGCGGTTCCTTGCTGCTTCAACCGCAGGAGTCGCCGGCTTCGGCCTTTCAAGGCTGTTCAAATCCTCCAATGCTTACGGGGCGAATGGGACTGAGGTCCGATTTCGTGAACGTGAGGGGTTTTCTTTTCTCCACACATACGAATCCACCGGGCGTTACTGGAAAGCCCTTGAGCAGGCAGGGCTGATCCGGAAAACCAATGGCATCCGGTTGATCAACTCCCCCTGGGGCGGCGATGAGTACCGATTCAATCAGGCCGCACGCCGGGATGGGCCGCTCTTCCAGCTCATCAGGAAAATGCAGTGCCCCTTTGTCATTGACCGTGTTGTCGGTGGCAGCCGCTATTATCATTACCCATTCGATGCCGAACTGGCGAAAACCTATGCTGACTTGCTCGGGAGTAATTTCCTTGGTGGGCAAGTGCACGAACCTGTCAGCAACACCCACAATGATTGGAACCGATTTATCGAGGCCAATTCGAAATATAAACAAGAGGCTGTCAACCCGGAAGAACTGCAGGCCTACTTCAGCGGAAAAAATGAGCGGCACTGGCTCGAATATGGAACGCTGGAAGATTATGCAGGCCGTGTGTTCCCAAAAAATGAAACAGAATTCTGGCCTGAAATTCAGTTGAATGTAGAGCGTAATGCCAAACGGTTCGGATCAAACTTCAGCTGTGCAGAAGGCAGTGGCTGGGGGCGTCTGGCATGGCATATATACTACAAGTTGGGGGCGATCTCCTGCTTTGCTGAAATGGGTCCCTGGGCTTCCGATGGTTCCCAGTTCGCCATCGCCGGCATTCGTGGCGCTGCCAAAGCGGCCGGCCGTCAATGGGGAGTCTTTTTCGCCCCCTGAGGGCCGAAAGGCTGCACCTCCTTCATTCCACCAGAAGACTGGAGCTGGCACTGCCCGGTCGAGGAGATGCTCGCCAGTGGATGGCCTGTCGGACCGGAACTGGGACCTTCATCCGCATTGCAACGGCGGGTATTTTTTCACTCCTATCTTTCCGGGGCTTACACGCTGCATGAGGAGTGGGGTGCGGAAGATAACCTGGAATCCTGGGCTGATGCAAAATTATCGTCGTATGGCCGTGTGACTCAGGACCTGCTGGACTTCCAGGAGGCACATCCGGATGTCGGCCACCCTTTCACGCCTCTTGCCCTGATACTGGATGCCTCGGCACGCCCTCCGGTTTCGGATACCTGGGACCGGTTAAAATCTGGACTGCAGGATGTCGCTGCCCAAAATGGCGAAAACAAAAACCGGAGCGGCGCCGTGGAGGCTGCCTGTTATCCTTCATGGGTCATCCCGGAATTATTTGACATTGTTCCCTCGGATGCTCCCGAGGATATATTGTCCGGCTATCAGTCGCTTCTCTGTTTTGACAAATCCTGCGCACCCCGGAATGCGCGGGTCGTCGAGCCTGATGCATTTACTGAGTCTGTCATTCAAACTGTGCGTGAACTCTCTCCGATTGAATGTTCCGGGGATCTCTCGATTCAGATCAATCACCGTGATGCTGACAATGCCTGGATCATCGGCCTGTACAATCCCTGGGGGGCCGAAAGAGGGGATGTCTATGGCACCGGCAGTGTGCTCGATCCCCAGTCTGCCCGGCATGGAGTCCTACGCCCGAAATTCGGATTTTCTTCAGCAAAGGTGATTCATGCCTGGCCTGAGGAATGCAAGCTGGAGGCGAGCGAGAAGAATCTGGAAGTCACTGTTGGCCCGGGCGGCACGATGATTCTTGAAATCCATCCGAAAGTATAGATTCAGCCATGAATAGAAACCTGTCGATCCTCTTCACCCTGCTGATGTGTGCCTGCTGCTTCGGTTTTGCAGAAGATAAGTCCATTCCCCATCCCGGAAAATCCAGACTGAATCACGGCCGGGTGACTGTTTCAGGGACACAATTCCTCGATGGAGCCGGCAAGCCGCTCCTGCTGCATGGCATCAATGTCATCAATAAATCAAAGGCTGAGGGATATACCGGGAATATCGAGCGGTCCGATTTCGCCGATATCCGCTCCTGGGGGATGAACTGTGTCCGGCTCGGCATCTTCTGGGATGGATTGGAGCCGGAACCGGGGAAAATCGATGAGGGCTACCTGGGTCGGATTGCCCAAATCGTCGACTGGGCAGAAGCCGAGGGGCTTTATGTCATTCTTGATATGCACCAGGACCTGTTCAGCGAGAAATTCTCTGATGGTGCACCGGCCTGGGCCACACTGGATGAAGGCAAACCCCACACAAAAACCGCTGTTTGGAGTGATGCTTATTATGCCAGCGAGGCGGTGCAAACGGCATTGGATCATTTCTGGGCCAACACCCCTGGCCCCGGCAATGTGGGGCTTCAGGATCGCTATGCCCATGTATGGCAGGCAGTGGCCCTGCGGTTTCGTGGCAATACTGCTGTCATTGGCTTCGATTTAATGAATGAACCATTTCCCGGAGCGGATGCTGCACGAATGCAGGGAGCCTCCCTGACCCGTCTGGCCGAATTGCTTCACAGCCAGCTGGGAGACCAGGCCCCTCAGCCTGAAAAACTGTTTGCGATGGTGAGGACTTCCACCGGCAGAAGGCAAATCACCGAATGGCTCGGAGATATGGAACTGTTCAAGTCGATGGTGATGGCGGGAGAACCAATCATGGCCGATTTCGAGCGTGAGCGGCTTATGCCTTTCTACCAGCGTGTGCGACAGGCCATCAGGCAAGTGGATGCCGATTCGATTCTCTTTCTGGAACCGTGCATGTCGGCCAATATCGGCATTCCGAGTTCTCTCACTCCGCTCCTGGATGAGCATGGACACCGCGATCCACAACAGGCTTATGCTCCTCATGGTTACGACATTGTTGTGGATACGACCGCCACCGATCTGAACAGCAATGCCCGGGTGGAGCTGATTTTCCGCCGCCATGCCGAGACTTCTCAGAAGCTGGAAATGCCCATGCTGGTGGGTGAGTGGGGTGCATATTATGAAAATCAGGATTGTGTAGAAGCTGCCCGGTATGTTGTGCAACAATTCGATGCGATTGGGTGCGGCGATACCTACTGGGCCTATTCGCGAAGGCTTGGCAGCCAGCCGCTGCGAAAGGCTCTTGAAAGATCTCACACGGGAGGGTGAATGTGATTGCCTGTGGGTTTCGCACCTGTTCCCGCCGCTCTCCCCAGCCCACCGGCAGAATGGGTTGAAAGAGCCTGTTGTAGGGGCGACATTCATGGCGCCCCGAAAATCCCAATCCACAAACTGTCATCCTCGCGAAAGCGGGGATCTATTCCCGCTGCCACTGGATTCCCGCTTTCGCGGGAAAGACGATGGAGGGGGTGGGAATGGCAATG
>JAANMV010003642.1_pt1 | contig 13184 bp, 9 predicted proteins | sample 7279661 | NCBI WGS metagenome assembly JAANMV01 (sample SAMN14094540, study PRJNA606508) | bioreactor metagenome | isolation source: A lab-scale SPAN reactor treating ammonium-rich wastewater day 121 | place: Ireland: Galway | collected 2017-05-16 | reverse complement strand
GGCATGGTGTTCCAGTCCTACGCCATCTGGCCGCACATGGACGTGTTCGAGAACGTCGCCTATCCGCTGCGGCAGGGCCGCGCGCGGCCCGACGGGGCGGAGCGCGCGCGCCGTGTGGAGGAGGCGCTCGACCTCGTCGGCCTGCGCATCCAGGCGCGCGCCCCGGCCACGGCGCTGAGCGGCGGCCAGCAGCAACGCGTCGCGCTGGCGCGCGCCCTGGTCGCGCGGCCGAAGGTGCTGCTGCTCGACGAGCCGCTGAGCAACCTCGACGCCCAGCTTCGCGAGCGGATGCGCGGCGAGATCCGCGATATTCAGCAGGGGGTCGGCATCACCGCTCTCTATGTCACGCACGATCGTGCGGAGGCGTTGTCGATGGCGTCGCATCTCGCCGTCATGAACAACGGGCGCATCGAGATGGTGGGCACGCCGCGGGAGGTGTACGAGCAGCCGACGACGCCCTTCGTCGCGGAGTTCCTCGGGCCCTGCAACCTGCTGGAGGGAAAGGTCACGACGGCGCCGGGGCCCGGCGCCTGCGTGGTGGCCACGCCGCTCGGGCCGATCCGCTGCCGCACCAGCGGCGTCGCCGGACCCGGCGGCCGTGTCGTCGTGGCGCTGCGGCCGGAGGACGTACGCCTGTCGGCGCCGCCGCCTGGCCCGCCCGCGGGCCTGGCCGGCAGGCTCGCCGGCATGGCCTATCTCGGCGACCGCCTCGAATGCATGGTCGAGGTGGCGGGGATACGGCTTCGCACGCTGGCCCACCCGGCCTTCCGGGCCGGCGCGGATGGCGCTGTCGCGGTGGCGCTGCCCGACGAGGCGGGCTGGGCGATGCCGGCATGAGCGCCGCAGCGCAGCGCGATCCGGCGGCGCGGTGGCTGATGCTGGCCTGCCTCGCCTGCGTCGGGATCGCCGTTGCCCTGCCCTGCCTCACCCTGATCCGCGAGAGCTTCTTGGTCGACTCCGACTGGTCGCTCGCGAATTACCGTAAGGTGCTGGATGACCCGCGAACCCTGCGGCTGCTGGCGACGACCGTCGCCTTCAGCGCAGCGGTGACGGTCGTCTCCGGCACGCTCGGCTTCTTCTTCGCCTGGATCGCGGCGCGGACCAACGCGCCTCTCCGCCGCTGGATGCCCGTGGCGGTGTTGCTGCCCTACATGGTCCCGCCGACGCTCGGCGCGATCGCCTGGATCCTGCTGCTCTCGCCCTCGAACGGGCTCGTCAACCAGCTCCTTGCCCCGGTCCTTGGGCGAGCCGTGTTCAACATCTACTCCTTCACCGGGATGGTGTTCGTCGAGTCGGCCTACACCTTCCCGCTCTCCTTCACCTTCTTCTATGCCGCGCTGGTGACGATGAACCCGAGCCTCGAGGAGGCCTCCGCGGTCAGCGGCGCCGGCGCGTTGCGCACGTTCCGCTCCGTGACCCTGCCGGCGATGGTGCCGGCGATCCTCTCGGTCGCCACGGTGATCTTCATCGTCGCGCTGGAGAGCTTCGACGTGGCCTGGTTCCTGGGCTACCCGGCGAAGATCTACACGCTCAGCATCCAGGTTTTCCTGCTCACCCGCTACGACTATCCGCCGGACATCGGAGCCGCCTCGGTGTTCGGGGTGGTCGCGCTCGCCGCGGCGCTGCTGCTGGTCGCGGCCTACCGGCACGTCACGCGCGAGCAGGGGCGCTTCGTCGCGATCTCCGGCAAGGCATACCGGCCGGGCGCGATCGACCTCGGCCGTCTCCGCCTGCCGGCAAGCATTGCCTTCTGGGCGCTGATCCTCGTCATCGGCGTGGCGCCGCTGCTGCTGTTGCTCGGCATTGCCCTCGACGCCTTCGCCTGGCCGTTCCGGATCCGCGGCAGCGCGAGCCTGGCGAATTTTTCCTGGATCCTGTCCGATGGCCAGAGCCGCACTGCGCTGGTGAACACCGCGCTCATCGCCTTGCTCGGCCCGTTACTGGTGGTCGCGGCCGCGTTCCTCGTGGCCTACCTGACCGTGCGGACCGGGCAGAAGGGGCGGGCACTGCTGGACTACCTTGCCTTCCTGCCCTTCGGCTTCCCGAGCACGGTGCTGGCCGTCGGCGTCATCACGGCGCTGATCGCGACACCGCTCTACAACACGCTTTGGATCCTGTTGCTTGCCTACACATTGAAATTCCTGCCCTACGGTCTGCGCAACTTGTCGAACAGCATGCTGCAGATCCACCGCGAGCTGGAGGAGGCCTCCGCGGTCAGCGGCGCCGGGCTGTTCGCGACGCTGCGCCGGGTGATGCTGCCGCTGACCGCGCCCGGCATCTTCGCCGCCTGGTCGCTGCTGTTCATCGTCTTCGGCCGGCAGTTCAGCCTCCCGGTCATGCTCTCGGCTTCGGGGACGGAAGTGCTGACGATCATGATGTTCCAGGAATTCGACGCCGGGCAGATGGGCCATGTCGCGGCCTTCGGCATCCTGCTCGTGGGCGCCTCACTGCCTTTCCTGATCGTCGCCCGCCACGTGGCACGAGGGGCCGACGCGGTCTAATTGGCCGTCCCGGACCCCCGCTGGCCGCGGCGATCTCCGCCTCCAGCGCCGCGCGGCGGGCTTCCAGTTCGTCCAGACGCCCCTGCACGCCCGGGGCGCGCAGGCCATCGGCGATCGCCCCGATCAACCCGGTCAGCGTGCGCCGCACCGCCGCCAGCGCGCGCCGCTTGGCCTCCATCCCGGCCGAGGCCTCGGCGGCGAGCCGGTTCCACTCGGCGGTGAAGGCGGCGACAAACTCGGCCACCAGCGCGGGCTGCATCCGCCGGCTGCCCGGCGCCTCCAGCACCGCAGCCTCCAGCCTGCTGCGCCGTACCCGGGCGCGGTTGATGCAGCCGGCGGCGTGGCGCACCGCCGCCTTGCAGGCGAGGTAGTCGCGCCCATCCGAATCCGTCGGGTCCCCCACGCCACAGCTACGAGATGGCAGCGCGCTCGCTCGCCGATCTCCAGGGCCATGCCGGGCCGACCCGGCTGGAGATCGAGGAGCGGAGCGAGATCGACGCCGACGCTGTCCCGGCGGCGCGCCTCGGCTGCACCCCTGGCGCGCGACTGCTGCGGCTTCGCGGCCTGCGCCGGCGCGCCGACGCAGCCGCGGCGCCCATCTCGAGCGTCGAGATGCATGTCCCGACCGAGTTCGCGGCGGCTGCGAAGCGCCCAGAGGTCGGCACGACGCAGATCTACCGGCTGACCGAGCGGCACCTCGGCCTGCCCATCGTCGCCATGGAGCAGGAGATCGGCGCGCTCGCGCTCGACCGGGCCTCCGCCCGGAGCCTCGGGGCCCGCAGCGGGCCGCCGGGTCTCCTCATCATCCGCCGCTTCTTCGGGCCGGACCACAAGCTGGTGGAGGCGACGGTCAACATCCATTCCCCGATCGGTGCCTTCACCTACGCAATCCGTTTGGGCGCGCCGGAAGGGGCCCTCACCGGCAAGCATTCACAGGGCGAAATGAGGCGCTGGTGCGCGGCCTCGCCGCGCAGCTGATCTTGGCGGCAACCGAGCCGATCGCCGCCCACTGCGACCCGTGCTCCCCAGCGCCATCCAGCACCAGGCGCACAGCACGCCCCCGAACCCCACGCGAGCAACTCGCCGCTGTCTTCTTCGCCGTCATCGCTCCAGTCTCTCAACGGCCGGAGCCTCCGACAAACCTGGCGTGGTTCACTTGCAATCGCGCCGCGGCCCCCCGCCGCCCCGTTTCGTTCGCCGCCATCGTCCACCCCTCCAGCGGATACCGTCCGCCTGCCGGGTGTCCCAATCAACCGTGCTCGGGGGAGGCGCGCGGATTGGCTTGCCACTCCTCCCGGGCGCGCCGCATAGTGCAGTCCTGTGCCCGGCTGACGGACAGCAGTCCAAGAAGGGATGTGCATCATGCTTCGCATGATACGAACATTCATGCTCGTTGCCGTCGCGCTGCTGGCCCTTGTGGTGCGCGCACAGGCCTACCCGGACAGGCCGATTACGCTGGTGCAGCAGTTCGCGCCTGGCGGGGGGAGCGACCTCGTCGCTCGGCCTTTGGGTCAGGCCCTCGGCGAGTTGCTGGGCCAGCCGATCGTCATCGAGAGCAAGCCTGGCGCCAACGGCATCATCGCGAACCAGTACGTGGCCAGCGCCAGGCCCGACGGCTACACGCTCCTGTTTGCCGCGGCCGGGCCCATGACCGCGGCGCCGCATCTTTACGACACTCTCCGCATCGATCCCATGACCGCCTTCGTGCCCGTCGCGCTGGTCGTGCAGACGAGCTACGCCATCATCGCCAACAACACGACAGACGTTGCCACGCTGCCCGACCTGCTCGCGCTGGCTCGGCGCAGACCGGGCCAGGTGACCTACGGCACCTCCGGCGTCGGCGGCGCCCCGCACCTCGCCGGCGAGCTGCTCACGGCCGCCACCGGCGCGCGGTTCCTGCCGGTGACCTACAGAGGGATGGGGCCCGCCATGACCGCCGTCCTGGGCGGCGAGGTCAACTTCGCCTTCGCCGACATGGGCTACGCCGTGCCGCAGGCCACGGCCGGCAGGGTGAAGGTGCTGGCGGTCACCAGCAGCCGCCGTTCCGCGCTGCTGCCCAACGTGCCCACGGCCGACGAGGCGGGGGCCCCCGGCTACCACTCGGGGACCTGGTATGGCGTGTTCGCTCCCGCAGGGACGCCCGAGGCCGTCATCCGGCAACTCAATGCGGCGATCAATGACGTGCTGGCCCGCGGCCTGGAGAGGCGCTACGCCGAACAGGGCATGGAGCCTGCCACCGGCATGACCCAGGAAGCGTTCGCCGCCTTCGTCAGGGACGACCACACGCGGCTGGGCGAGGTCATCCGCAGGGCCGGGATCAGGATCACCGACTAGGCGACCGGTCCAGGGAGCATGCCGTTGGGCGGCACGGAGTTCGACCACAGCGCCGATGTGGTCGTCGTCGGCGCAGGCGCGTGCGGCCTGATGGCGGCCTACCGTGCTGGCCGCCACAAGCTGGACGTGGTGCTGCTGGAGAAGGACTCGCGGCTCGGCTGCAATGCGGAGATTGCCAGCGGCTCGCTGCCGGCCGCCGGCACGCGGCACCAGCGCGAGGCCGGCGTGCGAGACTCCGTGGAACGGATGGCCGGCGACATCCTGCGCAAGAACGGCGGCCAGGCCAACGCCGAGATCGTGCGGACCCTGTGTGCGCGTTCGCCGGAGACCATCGCCATTTTCGAGGAGGAGCTCGGGGTCCCGCTCGAACTGAACGTGGACTCCAGCCGCTTCGGCTTCTCCGCCTTGCGCCTGCACAACGGACCGGGGCGCACCGGCGCGCCGCTGATCCGGGCGTTGCGCCGCGCGCTCGAGGGCATGGACAACGTCACCACTGCCGACCGCACGCCCGGCGCCGGCCTGATCGCCGACGCGCAGGGCGCGGTCATCGGCGTGCGCGCCGGCCAGGAGGGCGAGCAGCGCATCGGTGCCAGGCGCGTCATCCTGGCGTGCGACGGCTTCGGTGCCAACCCTGCGATGATCCGGCAGTACATCCCCGAGATGGCGGGCGTGGACTGCATCGGCGTGCAGGGCAATACCGGCGACGCCATCCGCTGGGGCCTGGAACTGGGCGCCGCGGTCGCGCACATGTCGGGATACCAGGCGCACGGGCTGGTCTGTGCCGGCTACGGCACCCGGCTGGTGCCCGAGATTCCGCAGCTCGGCGCCGTCATCGTCAACCGCGACGGCCATCGCTTCGCGCGCGAGGACCAGGGCTATTCCGAGTTCGCGCGCGAGGTGCTGGCGCAGCCCGGCGGCGTGGCCGTGGCGATCTTCGACCGGACGATGTTCGAGGTCGTGGACCGGCTGGACCACTGGCGCGCGACCGTCGCCTCCGGCGCCATCAAGTCGGCGGAGACGCTGGCCGGCCTCGCCGCCCTCTTCAAGCTGCCCCACGACGCGCTGCGGGAGGGCTTCCGCCAGTGCGACGGCAGCGCCCGCGATCCCTGGGGCCGCGCGGCCCTGCCCGTGCCCGCCGTGCCACCCTTCTACGGCGCTCGGATCACCGGCGCGCTGGCCCACACGCAGGGCGGGCTGGTGGTGGACGTCCACGGCCGGGTGCTGCGGCCGGATGGCCTCCCGATCGCCAACCTGTACGCGGGCGGCGGATCGGCGGCCGGGATCTCTGGCGACAGCGCGGATGGCTACCTTTCCGGTAACGGGCTGCTGAGTGCCTATGGCCTGGGGCTGATCGCCGGGGAGCATGCCGCGCGATCCCTCGCCCCAGGCGTGCGATGAGGGAACCCGCCATGTCGAGCGTTGCCGGCACCACCAGCGATCAGTGCGCCATCAGTGCGCGGGAGATGCGCGAGTTGCTGGACTGGGCGGTGTCGGTCCGGGCGCAGGACGTGCCGGAGGATGCCAGGCGGCGCGCCGTGCTGGTGCTGTTCGACGACCTTGCGGCGATGGTGGGTGCGGCGGCCGAGCCGGAGTTCCAGCGCGTGCTGCCACGCCTCGGCGCGGTGGGCGGCCCTGCGGAATCCAGTGTCTTCAGCACCCCCGGCAGGCGGACGGATCGACGGTCGGCGGCGCAGATCAATGCCGTGGCGGCGAACTGGCTGGAGCTGGACGAGGGCTACCGCGTCACGCCCTGCCATGCCGGCCTCTACCTGCTGCCCGCGCTGCTCGCCGATGCCGAGGCCGCCGGCACCCGGTTCGCGGAACTGCTCCGCGCCATCGCGGTCGGCTACGAGGTGATCACCCGGATCGCGCGCGCCTTCGCCCAGCAGCCCGCCGTCATGCAGTCGCATGGCCGCTTCGCCGCGGTGGGGGCCGCGGCCGCGCTCGCCCTCAACCGACACATGACGGCCGATCAGGCGATGGCCGCGCTCAGTTCGGCGGTGACCCTGATCACCCCGGCGCCGCGCAACCACCTGGCGCTGGGCGCCCTGGTGCGCAACGTCTGGGCCGCAGTGGGTGCGGAGTCCGGCTTCAAGGCCGTGGACTGGGCGGATGTCGGCATCAGCGGGTCGCCCGGCAGCTTCCATGATGTCTATTGCACCGTGCTGCGCGGCAGGTTCGAGGCAGGCGTTCTCTCCGGCGGCCTGGGCAGAAGCTGGGCGATTCGCGACGGCTACACCAAGATGTATGCGTGCTGCCAGCACCTGCACGCGGCGGTCGAGGCGGTGCTCCAGTCGCAGAACGCGGCCGTGGCGAAAGGTCTTTCCAACATTGTTGGTATCGACGTCGCGACCCACGACCTGGCGCTGCCCCTGCAGAACGCGCAGCCGCACAATACCCTCGCGGCGAAGTTCTCCATGGCGCACGCGCTGGCCGCCGCGCTGGTCACCGGCGAAGCCGGAGCGCCCGCCTTCGCCAGCGGCAGCATCCACGACGCGCGTGTGGATGCGCTGCGGCAGAAGGTCGAAATGAGGCCTTGGCCGGGTCCGCCGGGTGCGCCGCCGAACGACCGGCCGGCGCAGGTGCGGATCCGCTTCGCCGACGGGTCGTCGCTGGAGGCGACGTGCCTCTCCGCGCGCGGCGGCACCGACCGGCCTTTCCCGGACGCAGCGCGCATCGAGAAGATCGCCGGCCTGACCGCTGCCTCGTACCCACGCTTGGGTCACGTCGCCGAAACGCTTGTCGCGCTGCCCGCCGCGCAGTTGCAGCGGAGCTGGCGCGACATCGTCCAGGATTTCAGCGCCCGCTGAGCCGTCCTGCGGCGACCCTTGGAGCCGGCGCGAGCGGAATCGCGCCATGCGGCGTGCGCTGGTTGAGGTTCCAGGGCAGGAGTTCGGCGAAGCGGCTGACGGGATGGTCGGCGATGCGCTGCGCTCGAGCACGTTGTGCAAGCAGGCTTCTGGGTCGGGGCCGTTGAGGCGCGCGGTGGCGACGAGGGATGCGATTGCCGCAGCGCGGTGGCTGGCCTCATCCCCGGCGGCGGTCCCGAGATCACCGACGCAGCGCCACCAGCACGCGTCGCAGCGCAGTTGCCCCCACCTCCTCGCCGACGCGCAGTCGCACGCCGTCGGGCAGTTCGATCTCGATCACCGTCGGGGAGCGTGGCAGGGAAGAGGTCCGTCTCGCTGACGCCGCAGAGGGTGCTGATGGTGCCTCGGGCGGGGCCCCAGCAGGCCAAGGTGATCCCGGCGCCTCCAGTCGCACCGGCAAAGCCCGGAATCGGCTCGGCCACCAGCAGCCCCTCACGCGCCTGCCGTTGCCATTGGAACATGAGGCCGCGGTAGACCCCGTGCCGCGTCGCCACCGCCGAGACCTGCGCGCCAGGCTTGTCGCATTCGGCAAGAATGCGGCCGCGGTCCTCGCGCCGCTGCCACAGCAGCCGGGCGACGAGGCTGAGCGGCCCGGCGAAGGCAGCCTTCACGGCAGCGCTGCCTGCGATCTTGCGGCCGATGCCGCGGAACAGGCGGCCGAGCCAGGTGCGCAGTTGCCGGGCCTGCCGCTCTGCCTGGGGAGGCAGCCTCACCGCTTGACCGCTGGGCGCGGCGCTGCAACCACCCCCGGCAACCCCGCGCCGCCCGCCCGCCCGCCCGGCGGACCGACCGCCGCACGAGACCGCAAGGAACCGCCGCATGCTCACCCGCCGCCGCGTCACCACCGCCGCCCTCGCCGCCACGCTCGCGCTGCCTGCCGCTGCCGTCACCGCCGCGCGCGCGCAGCAGCCGCCCGCCGGTGCGGCGCCCTGGCCCGCGCGCCCGGTGCGCATCGTCGTCCCCTATCCGCCCGGCGGTTCGACCGACGTGCTGGCGCGCGCCCTCGCGCAACGCATGCAGGAGCTGATCGCGGGCCCCGGCTTCGTCGTCGAGAACCGCCCCGGCGGCGCCGCGGTGGTCGGCACCCAGGCGGTCGCCCAGGCGGCGCCGGACGGCTACACCCTCGCGCTCGGCAACAACCAGACCCATGCGGCGAATGTCGCGATGGTGCGCGGCCTGCCCTACGACCCGGTGGCGGGCTTCGCGCCGATCGGCCGGCTCGCCAGCGTGCACCACGCGCTGGTGGTGCCGGCGAACAGCCCGGCGCGCACGCTGCGCGACCTCGCCGCCCGCGGCAAGGGCGGCGCCGGGCGGCTGAGCTACGCCTCCTCCGGCGTCGGCTCGGCGAGCCACGTCATCGCCGAGAGCTTCGTCCGGCGCGAGGGGCTGAACGCCACCCACGTGCCCTATCGCGGCGGCGCGCAGGCGACCACCGACACCGTCTCCGGCGTCGTGGACTTCTTCGTCTCGACCTGGCCGCAGGTGGTGGCGCTGGTGAAGGACGGGAAGCTGCGCTGCCTCGGCATCGGCGCGCCGCGCCGGCTCGCCGACCTGCCGGAGGTGCCGAGCTTCGCCGAGCTCGGCGCGGAGTACATGGCGGTCGATGCCTGGTTCGGCCTGTGGGCGCCGGCGCGCACGCCGCCGGAGGTGATCGACCGGCTCAGCGCCGTGCTGCTGCGCATCCTGGCCGAGCCGGAGATCGTCGCCCGCCTCGCCCAGCTCGGCTTCGAGCCGGCGCCGCTGGCCGCCGCGCCCTTCGCCGCCTTCCAGCGCGACGAGGTGCGGCGCTGGCAGGAGCTGGTCGAGCTGACCGGGATCCGGATCGAGGGATAGGGCAGATCGCCGGAGGGCGTGGACGCCCGGAGGCGTGAAGCTGCTCGAAAAACAACAGGAAGCTGGGGCGCGGGAAACCGCGCCCGCCGCCCCCGTCAGCGCATCCGCGGCCCGCTACGCCGCGGCGTCGGCACGCCATGCGTCGTCTGCGCCGGCTGGGGTTTCGCCGCCGCTGCTTCCGCCGCCTTGCGCGCCTGCTCGCGCAACTGCGCGATGGTGGCGCGGTTGGTGATCTGCTCCGGGTTCACCACCACCTCGATCAGCGCCGGCTTGCCGCTCGCCACGGCTCGCTTGAACGCCGGCACCAGATCCTCGGTGCGCTCCACCGTCTCGCCATGGCCGCCGAAGCTCTCGATGAACTTGGCGAAGTCCGGGTTGGTCAGCGCGGTGCCGGAGACCCGGCCCGGATAGGTGCGCTCCTGGTGCATGCGGATGGTGCCGTACATCTGGTTGTTGAACACCAGGATGACCGGCGCGACCGCGTGGTGGAACGCCGTCGCGATCTCCTGCCCCGTCATCAGGAAGCCGCCATCGCCGACGAAGCAGACCACGGTGCGGTCGGGATGGACGATCTTCGCCCCGATCGCCGCCGGCACGCCGTAGCCCATCGCGCCGTTGGTTGGGCCGAGGAAGTCCTGCCCCTCCGCCAGGTGCATGAAGCGCGTCGGCCAGGTGGCGAAATTGCCGGCATCGCTGGTGAAGATGGTGTCCGGCGGCAGGATTGCTTCCAGTTCCTGCAGCGCGACCGCCAGGTTCATCGGTCCGGCGTAGTCCGGCGCCTTCGCCTGCTCCAGCCGCGCCGCCCGCGCTTCCTTCGTCCAGCCCGACCAGGCCGGGTCCTTCACCGGCTCCGCCGCCTTCGCCGCCAGCGCGAAGGCGTTGAGGTCGGAGACGATGCCGAGCGCGGGGCGATGGACCCGGCCGATCTCGCTCTGCTCCGGATGCACATGCACCACCGGCGTGCCGCCATGCCCGGCCATGTCGAGCAGCGTGTAGCCCTGGCTCACCGGCTCGCCGAGCCGGGTGCCGATGGCCAGCAGCAGGTCGCTCTCCTTCGCCCGCGCCACCAGGGCGGCATCGGCGCCGACGCCGAGATCGCCGACGAAATTCGGATGCTGGCCCGGGAACAGCCCCTGGCGGCGGAAGCTCACCGCCACCGGCAGGTCGTTCGCCACCAGGAAGTCGCGGATCGCCGCCCGCCCCTCGGCGCTCCAGCGCGAGCCGCCGAGCACCACGAGCGGCCGCTGCGCCTTGGCCAGCAGCGCCATCAGCCGCGGCATCGCCTCCGGCGCCGGATGCGGCGGCAGCACCGCCGCCGGGCCGATGTCCGGCACCGCGGCGAGATCCTTCTGCATCTCCTCGGAGATCGCCACCACCACCGGCCCCGGCCGCCCGCTCACCGCCACGTCGAAGGCGTGGGCCATCAGCTCCGGGATGCGCGCGGCGTCGTCGATCTGCGTCACCCACTTGGCGAGCGGGGCGAACATCTTGCGGTAGTCCACCTCCTGGAAGGACTCGCGGTCCGTCTCCTCGAAGGGGATCTGGCCGACCAGCAGCACCAGCGGCGTCGAATCCTGCATCGCCACATGCACGCCGATGCTCGCATGGCAGGCGCCGGGGCCGCGGGTGACGATGGCGACGCCCGGCCTGCCGGTGAGCTTGCCGTACGCCTCCGCCATGTGCACCGCGCCCGCCTCGAACCGGCAGGTGACGAGCTGGATGCGGTTGCGCACGGCATAGAGCCCGTCGAGCAGATCGAGATAGCTCTCGCCGGGGACGCAGAAGACGTGGGTCGCGCCCTGCGCCACCAGCGCGTCCGCCAGCAGCTTGCCGCCGGGGCGCGCCTGCTGCTGCACCCGCCGTGCCTCCGTCATGCGATCGCTCCCGCTGCTCCGCCTGTCACCCATCTCGGGTCCGTCCCACGCACCTGGCCTGCAACCGTGCGCGATCGGCCCTCTCGGGCGAAAGGTCTAGCGCGCGGCGAGCCTGGCGTCACCACACCGCGCGCGGCGGCGAGCGCGGCGGTGCCGAGCTACGTGCCGGCGTCGCGCCCGAGCCGCGGCCTCGGCGCCTCGCCGATGCCCCAGAGCGGGGCCGGATCCGCGACGAAGAGTGCGCGTCGCGGGTCGGGCGCGGGCGGCGTCAGGCCGACGTCACGCAGGATGCGCGGATCGGCCGCCCGCAGGTCCCGCAGGGCGCGGCGGTGCCGCAGCCAGGATCCGAGGCGGCGTCGCCACGGCGCCGCGCGCCGCGCGGCGTCGGCCGCGACCTCGCCGAGGCCGACGCTGATGCTGAGCCCGCCGAAGGTGATCGTCGTCGCCATCTCCCTCTCCTCTCCCGGGACCGCAGGCAAGGGCCGTGGCGCAGGCGATCACCGCTGCCGGCGACACCGCACCGCGCCGGGCCGACGGTCAGCCCAGCCGCACCCCGTACTGGGCGCAGATCGCGCCGACCTCCGCCGGCGTCAGCCCGCCGGGCGCGGCGCCGCCGCGCCCGGCGCGGTCGAGGTGGCGGAACATCGCCGCCGCCTGCGTCCCGGGCCGCACCACCACCAGGAACCGCGCCGGCACGATGCCGTCGTTGCGGAAGCCGTGCCGCGACCCGGCCGGCAGGAGGACGGTTGCGCCGGGGCCGACGGTGCGCTCGCCGCCGGTCGGCGTCAGCAGGGTCAGCACGCCGTCCAGGATGTGGAAGCTCTCGTCCTCGGCCTCATGGACATGCGGCGGCACCATGTAGCCGGGCGGCACCACGTGCTCGGCGAGGAACGGCGCCGAGGCGTCGCCAGCACCGCCGCCGCCGCCGCCCGGAATCACGATCATCGCGGCGCCGAGCACGTCCAGCACCTCGCCCTCTTCCGGCGCGATCACCCGGATGTCCCGTATCGTCGTCACGTCCAGCATCGTCCCGCTCCCTTCTTCCCTGCGCCGTGACCCCGGCGGCGAGGGGAGATTGCGGCCGCGGCGGGCGCCGCCGGGAGACGGTCGTTCTGGACACCGGGTTCGCCATGGCGAACAATCGCGCGCCATGACGGCCTTCGCAGGCATCGAGGCCTTTGCGCGGGTGGTGGAGACGGGCAGCGTCACCGCCGCCGCCCTGCGCCTGCAGACCGCGAAATCCTCGGTCAGCGAGAGCGTGCGCGCGCTGGAGGAGCGGCTCGGCGTGCGGCTGCTGGAGCGCGGCACCCGCGGCGTGCAGCCGACCGAGGCGGGCCGCGCCTTCTACGCCCGCTGCCGCCGCCTGCTCGACGAGGAGGAGGAGGCGCAGCGCGAGGCGCAGGCCTTGCAGCAGACCCCGGCGGGGCATCTGCGCGTGGCCGCGCCGGAATGCTTCGCCGCCCGCTGGCTGGTGCCGGCGCTCGCCGGATTCTTCGCCGCCCATCCGGCCGTCGCGGTGGAGCTGGTCGAGGCCGCGGGCGCCGCGCGGCTGGCGGAGGACGGCTTCGACCTGGCGATCCGCGTAACCGAGACGCCCGCGCCCGGGCTGGTGGTGCGCCGGCTGGCGACCTCCCGCGTGCTGATCGTCGCGGCGCCGGGCTACCTGGCGCGGCAGGGCGCGCCGCAGGCGCCGGCCGACCTCACGCGCCACCGATGCGTCGGCTTCACGCCGCTCGCCTGGCGCGACACCTGGCGGGTGGGCGGGGAGAGCA
>JAANMV010003637.1_pt1 | contig 13199 bp, 9 predicted proteins | sample 7279661 | NCBI WGS metagenome assembly JAANMV01 (sample SAMN14094540, study PRJNA606508) | bioreactor metagenome | isolation source: A lab-scale SPAN reactor treating ammonium-rich wastewater day 121 | place: Ireland: Galway | collected 2017-05-16 | reverse complement strand
CTGGCCGACTACAGCCACCCGTGGTAACCCCCACCCCGCCACACAAAACCACCCAATCCGGTGCGATACCCACTCGCTGATACGATCCCACCCCATGCCTTCCCTCCCCTCCACATGGTTCCAGCCCGGCCCCTTGCGCGGCGGGCCGCGCGTGGGCGGGGGTCTTGTGGCGCGGGAGATCTGGCCCTACAAGCCGGTCGCACATTCCTCCGCCCGGCGATAACCTTTCCCCCCATCTGCGCAGAACATCCATCGCCGGGCACCCGCTCAGCGCGATGGCGGCCGGCTGGTGCGTTGTTCGATGCACCTGCCCGGGCCGCTCCCCCAGGAGATGCCTCATGTACCCAGATCATGCGGGTGGGCCCACGCCCATCTGGTCCCACCCGGTTCATCCACCGTCCGCGCACGCGCGGCCCTGCCAGGGGTGATGGCGATGGAATTCACCAAGAAATTCTTGCGCGCCAAGAGCCCCTGCGCTGACGGTTTTCGCTGGTTCAGCCGCCATGTGGAGGACGGCAGCGGCTACCAGCAGGTGCTGGACACCCTGGTCGACGCCGGGCGCGTGGGCGATGCGTGCTGGCTGCTGTCGCAGTTTGGCCCCACCAACGAGGTGTTGACGCTGGACCGGCTGGAGACCGATGCCATCGTGTTTGCCGGCACGCTGGTGGTGCGCGGCCCTGTGGAGGTGTCGGGCGTGCTGCAGACGGGCCGCTCGATCCGGGCGGGCGGCGGGTTGCGGGCCGGTGGGTCGATCGTGGCGGGGGAGGACATCCGCGTGGCGGGCGGCATCGTGAGCCAGGGCCCGCTGCAGGCGGGCGGCGACGTGCGCGCGGACTGGGGCGTGGAGGCCGAGGGCGATATCCGCTGCGGTGGCGACCTGCGGGCCGGGTGGGATCTTTTGTGCCACGGCAAGCTGGTGTTGCAGGGCGGCGCCTTTGTGGGGCAGGACCTGATCGCCCATGGTGCCGTGGAGTGCGACAAGGGCCTGCGCGTGGGCGGCCACCTGACGGGCGCCGGGAGCGTGCGCGTGGGCCAGGGCATTCTGGTGGGTGGCGCCATCAGCGGTGTGCAGCATCTGGAGGCGGGCTGGGGCATCAAGGCGGGCGAGTGCATTCATGCCAAGGGTGCGATCAAGGCAGGCGAGAGCCTGTCTGCCGGCGAGGACATTTGCGCCGGTGAGGGGTACGGCGTGTTTGCCGGGCTGAATGTGCAGGTGGACACCTGGGACGCCAGCGCCCAGGTGTGGGCACTGCAACCGCCCGAGCGCCTGCGCAGCGGCGTGTGGCTGGGGCCTTGCCGGGTGTGAGGTGCTGGCGGCTGAAAAGCTCCTGAAATAATAGCTGTCAGCGCTTATCCATCAAGCGCTTGAGCCCTATTTTGTTCAGATTGCCACCAGCCGCTGAATCCCCTTCTCCTGCATCTCGCTGCCCGGCCCGTGGGCGATGACTTCGCCGCGCTCCATCACCAGGTATTCGTCGGCCAGCTCCTCGGCAAAGTCGTAGTACTGCTCACACAGCAGCACGGCCATGCCGCCGTCGGCCAGCTGGCGAATGACGCGGCCAATGTCTTTGATGATGCTGGGCTGGATGCCCTCGGTGGGTTCGTCCAGGATCAGGAGGCGCGGCCCCGGGGCCAGCGCGCGGGCAATGGCCAGTTGCTGCTGCTGCCCGCCCGATAGGTCGCCCCCCCTGCGGCCCAGCATCTGCCGGAGCACGGGGAACAGCTCGAACAGTTGCGGCGGCACGGGCGTGGAGCCACTTTTGTAGGCCAGGCCCATGCGCAGGTTTTCTTCCACGGTGAGGCGGCCGAAGATCTCGCGGCCCTGGGGGACGAAGCCGATGCCTGCGCGGGCGCGGTCGTAGGGCTTGGCCTGATCGATGGGCTGGCCGTCGAAGGTGATGGTGCCGCTCTTGATGGGGACGAGGCCCATGAGGCTTTTGAGCAGCGTGGTCTTGCCCACGCCGTTGCGACCGAGCAGCACGGTGACTTTGCCGGGGGCAGCGGTGAGGCTCACGTCGCGTAGGATGTGGGAGCCGCCGTAGTACTGGTTGATGTTTTGGACGGTGAGCATGGTGGTTTTTTGAGTGTTTTTGGCCTCTAGCGCTTATTCAGTAAGCGCCAGCAGCTATGTTTTTGATAGTTTCCACTGACCGTTCGGGCTGAGCTTGTCGAAGCCGGGGCTCGGGTGCTGGATAAGCCGCATGCCTGGTTTGAGGGCGGGAGCCGGGGTGTGCGCCCGGCGGCGCAGTAACTTTCTCTTGTCTCGCCAAGAGAAAGTCACCAAAGAGAAGGCGACCCTACTGTGCGTGTCCCTTCGCTGCGCTACGGGCAACCTGCGATGCTCGGTCAGGGGGTGCGCCGCAGAACTCACTGCGCGCTGCGCGCTCCGTTCAGACAACTGCGGCGAGTCAGTGCACGAAGTGCGTGTGTCCTTCGGCACACGCACGCACCCCCTGCCCTGCGCTTCTCGGCACGCACAGAAGGGAACCCGCAACCGGACAACCCCACGGGCCATTGCTGCGCTCGGCCTGGATGGCGCAGGCGCAGGCGCTGCGCGCCGCGACCGCGAGGCCGAGCGCAGCAATGGCCCGTGTGGACTGTTCGGCTGTTCGGCTGTCCCACCCCTGCTGGCTGCGCCTGCGGCGGGGCGGTTGCGGGGTGAGCATGCGCGTCGGAGCGCGCATGCCTCGTAATCTGACTCGCCGTGGTTGTCCGAGCGGCGCGCGCCAGCGCAAAGCGAGTTCCACGGCGCACCCCGCAACCGCCCCGACGCAGGTTTGCCCCTTCGCACAGCGAAGGGGTCGCAGACTGGGGGTCGCCTTTTCTTTGGTGACTTTCTTTTGGCGAAGCAAAAGAAAGTTACTCGCATGCCGGGCGACTCCCGGCCTCCGCCCTCAACACGGGCATGCTTTCTCAACCAGCACGCCCCAGCTTCGACAAGCTCAGCCAGAACGGATGGGGAGCGCCCAGGCTTCGACAGGCTCAGCCCGAACGAATGAGGTTCAGTTGCACGACTACAAAGCGAAGAGCGGCAGAGCACCATATCACCGCCCCAGATAAACCTCAATCACCCGCTCGTCCGCCTGCACCTGGTCCAGCGTCCCCTGCGCAAGCACCGCCCCATCGCACAAAACGGTGACGATCTCGGAGATGGTGCGGATGAAAGACATGTCGTGCTCCACCACCATCAGCGAATGCTTGCCCTTGAGCGTCAAAAAAAGCTCCGCAGTGCGCGCCGTCTCCTCGTCCGTCATCCCCGCCACCGGTTCATCCAGCAACAACAACTTCGGGTCCTGCATCAGCAGCATCCCAATCTCCAGCCACTGCTTCTGCCCATGGCTCAAGTTGCCCGCCTGGCGCGTCACGCTGCCCGCCAGATGGATGGTGTGCAACACCTCGGCCAGCCGGTCCGACTGCGCAGAATCGAGCCGAAAGAACAGGCTCGACTGCACACCCTTGTGCGTCTTCAAAGCCAGCTCCAGGTTCTCGAACACGCTGAGCTGCTCGAACACCGTAGGCTTCTGAAACTTGCGGCCTATCCCTAAGCTGGCGATCTCGGGCTCGTTGTGGCGTAGCAGGTCGATGGTGGAGCCAAAGTACACCGTGCCGCTGTCGGGCCGCGTCTTGCCGGTGATGATGTCCATCATCGTCGTCTTGCCCGCACCGTTGGGGCCGATGATGCAGCGCAGCTCGCCGGGCGCTATGTCCAGGCTCAGGTTGTTGATGGCCTTGAAACCGTCAAAACTCACGTTCACGTCTTCCAGGTACAGGATGCGGCCATGGGTGACGTCCACCTCGCCAGGCGTGGCGATGCGCGCAAATCCTGCAGCACGGCCGCCCGATTCCGTCTGGCCCAGGGCCGCGGGTGCCAGCCTGCCCTGTATGCGCCGCGCGCCTTCTTCCATCAAGTCAGGCGTCATGGCGCGGCTCCTTCGGTCTTCTTGTTCTTCTTCCACTTCTTCACCAGGCCCACCACGCCATCGGGCAGGAACAGCGTGACGGCGATGAACAGTGCGCCCAGAAAGTACAGCCAGAACTCCGGCGCCGTCACGGTGAGCCAACTCTTGGCGCCGTTGACGATGAAGGCGCCCACGATGGGGCCGATCAGCGTGGCACGGCCGCCCACTGCGGCCCACACCGCGATCTCGATGGAGTTGGCGGCGCTCATCTCGCCGGGGTTGATGATGCCGACCTGGGGCACATACAAGGCGCCCGCCACGCCGCACATCATGGCGCTGATGGTCCAGACGGTGAGCTTGTAGGGCAGCGGCGAGTAGCCCGAGAACATGACGCGCGTTTCGGCATCGCGCACCGCCTGCAGCACGCGGCCAAACTTGCTGCGCACCAGCCAGCGGGCCAGCAAAAAGAACACCAGCAACGTGACGCCCGTGAGCACGAAGAGCAGCATGCGCATGTTCTGCGTGGCCAGCGGCATGCCCAGGATGCGCTTGAAGTCGGTAAAGCCGTTGTTGCCGCCAAAGCCCGTCTCGTTGCGGAAGAACAGCAGCATGGCCGCGTACGTCATGGCCTGGGTGATGATGGAAAAGTACACGCCCTTGATGCGCGAGCGGAAGGCGAAGTAGCCGAACACGAAGGCAATCACGCCCGGCACCGCCACGATGAGGATCAGCGTGGCCACAAAGCTGTCCGACAGCGCCCAGTGCCAGGGCAGCTCCTTCCAGTCGAGGAACACCATGAAGTCGGGCAGGTCGCTCTGGTAGTTGCCATCGCGCCCGATCTGGCGCATCAGGTACATGCCCATCACATAGCCACCCAATGCGAAGAACAGGCCGTGGCCCAGGCTCAGGATGCCGGTGTAGCCCCAGATCAGGTCCATGGCGAGTGCGCAGATGGCGTAGCACATGATCTTGCCGAGCAGCGCCACGGCGTAGTCGCTGAGGTGCAACGCGCTGCCTGCAGGCACCCACAGGTTGAGCACGGGGGCCACGGCGCACACCACGATGAGCGCCACGATGAAGGCCGACCAGCCACCGCGTGTGAGCAGCGGAGCGGGTGCGGGGAGTTGGATAGCAGGGGTAGTCATAACGGTCTCAATCTGCTGTCCGGCCCTTCACCGCAAAGATGCCCTGCGGCCGCTTCTGGATGAAGATGATGATGAACACCAGCACGGCGATCTTGGCCAGCACGGCGCCCGTCCAGCCTTCGAGGAACTTGTTGAGCACGCCCAGGCCCAGCGCGGCATACACGGTGCCCGCCAGCTGGCCCACGCCGCCCAGCACCACCACCATGAACGAATCGACGATGTAGCCCTGCCCCAGGTCGGGCCCCACGTTGCCCACCTGGCTTAAAGCGCAGCCCGCCAGGCCGGCGATGCCCGAGCCCAGTGCAAAGGCATAGGTATCGACCCGCGCCGTGTTCACGCCCATGCACGAGGCAATGGGGCGGTTCTGCGTGACGCCGCGCACGAACAGGCCCAGGCGCGTCTTGCTGATGAGAAAGGCCACACCAGCCAGCACCGCCAGCGCGAAGGCGACGATGATCACGCGGTTCCAGGGCAGCTGCAGGTTGTCCATGAGCTGCACGCCGCCGCTCATCCACGCGGGGTTTTCCACGCCCACGTTCTGCGCGCCGAACACGCTGCGCACCAGTTGCTGCAGCATCAGGCTGATGCCCCAGGTGGCCAGCAGGGTCTCCAGCGGGCGGCCGTACAGAAAGCGGATCACGCCGCGCTCCAGCACCGCGCCCATGAGGGCCGATGCCATGAAGGCGGCAGGCACGGCCGCGACCAGGTACCAGTCGAACGCACCCGGAAAGTAGCGCTGGAACACGCCCTGCATCACATAGGTGGCATAGGCGCCGATCATCATCAGCTCGCCGTGCGCCATGTTGATCACGCCCATGAGGCCGTAGGTGATGGCCAGGCCCAGCGCCACCAGCAGCAGGATAGACCCCAGGCTGATGCCCGAGAAAATGGCGGCCAGGCGCTCGCCCCACTGCAGGCGTTCTTCCACGCTCTTCAGCGCGGCCTGCAAGGCAGCCTTGACCTTTGGGTCTTCCTCGCCGCGCAGCTGCTCCAGCAGCACGGTGCGCGTGGCGGGGTTGCCGCTGGCGGCCAGGTGTTGCGCGGCGTCCAGGCGCTTGGCGGCGTCGCCGCTGGCAATCAGGATGCGTGCGCGGATGCTCTCGAGCCGCTCCTTGAGGGCAGCGTCCTGCTCGGCGGCCAGGGCCTTCTCGATCAGCGGCAGGCGGGCCTCGTCGGTTTCTTCGCGCAGCGCGTCGATGGCCGCACGGCGCTCGGCGACGTTGCTGGACAGGAGCTGCAGCGAGGCGAGCGCGGAGTCGAACTCGCCGCGCATGCGGTTGTTGTTGACGATGTCTTCGGCATCCTCCGGCACGGGCACTTCCGCGCCGGTCACGGGGTCGTAGCCCTTGTCGTCCTTCACGACGATGGCCTGGTCGCCCGCGATCTTCACCGCGTCGTCGGCCATGGCACGGACAAAGGCCACAGTGGCGCCGTCGGGCGTGGCGATGGCGGCCTGCAGCGCAGCGATGCGCTCATCGGTATCGCCCGCCGCCATGGCCCGCGCCGCCTCGGCCGTGAGCGCGTGCGCCGACACCGCCGCACACAGCAGCAGGCAGGCGATCAAGCGTGAACTAAAGGAAGAAAGCATGGCAAGGCCGGTGTGTCAGAAAAAGCAGCAGACCGCAGAACCCGCGCGATCCAAAAGCGAGGGCCGCCGCGCAAGGGCCGCCCCGCCGCGCTGGCGGCGTCCCCCCTCCCGAATCGCGCAGCGAGTCGAGAGAGGGGGTGAAGGCGCGCTAGCGCCTCAGGGGGGTGCTCACATTTTTTCGGGCTCATCCTTCTTCTTGTCGTTGCCTTCGATGTACGGGCTCCATGGCTTGGCCTTCACCGGGCCCGGCGTCTTCCACACCACGTTGAACTGGCCGTCGGCCTTGATCTCGCCGATGAACACGCTCTTGTGCAGGTGGTGGTTCTTCTCGTCCATCTTGCTGACGATGCCCGAGGGCGCCTTGAAGGTCTGGCCGGCCATGGCGGCGATCACCTTGTCCACGTCGGTGCTCTTGGCCTTTTCGACCGCCTGCTTCCACATATGGATGCCGATGTAGGTGGCTTCCATGGGGTCGTTGGTGAGCGGCTTGTCCTTGTGGCCCGCGATGTTCTTGGCCTTGGCGTAGTCGGCCCACTTTTTCATGAAGGCGGTGTTCTCGGGGCTCTTGATGGACTGGAAGTAGTTCCAGGCGGCCAGGTGCCCCACGAGTGGCTTGGTGTCCACGCCGCGCAGTTCTTCTTCACCCACGCTGAAGGCAACCACGGGCACGTCCTTGGCCTTCAGGCCCGCGTTGCCCAGCTCTTTGTAGAACGGCACGTTGGAGTCGCCGTTGATGGTGGAGACCACGGCCGTCTTGCCGCCCTGGCTGAACTTCTTGATGTCGGCCACGATGGTCTGGTAGTCCGAGTGGCCGAACGGCGTGTACTTCTCGTCGATGTCGCTGTCCTTCACGCCCTTGGACTTGAGGTAGGCGCGCAGGATCTTGTTGGTGGTGCGGGGGTACACGTAGTCGGTGCCCAGCAGCACCCAGCGCTTGGCACCGCCGCCGTCCTTGCTCATCAGGTAGTCCACCGCAGGGATGGCCTGCTGGTTGGGCGCAGCGCCGGTGTAGAACACGTTCTTGGACAGTTCTTCACCCTCGTACTGCACGGGGTAGAACAGCAGGCCGTTCATTTCTTCCACGACGGGCAGCACCGACTTGCGGCTCACGCTGGTCCAGCAGCCGAAGATGACCGAGACCTTGTCCTGGCCCAGCAGCTGCTTGGTTTTTTCAGCAAACAGCGGCCAGTTGGAGGCCGGGTCCACCACCACGGGCTCGAGCTTCTTGCCCAGCACGCCACCCTTGGCATTGATCTCGTCAATCGCCATCAGCACGGTGTCTTTCAACACGGTTTCGGAAATGGCCATGGTGCCCGACAGGCTGTGCAGGATGCCGACCTTGATGGTGTCCTGCGCGTGGGCGGGCAGAGCAGACAGGCCGGCCAGCGTGGCCATGGCCGCGAGGGCTTTGAGGGAATAACGACGTTGCATGTGTGCTTCTCCAGTGGGTGGTTTCAAACCGCTTCGCCCGATGGCCCCGAAAGAGGTTTTTGATCGGTCGATGGAATGAATTCTGGAGAGCGGGGACTGTTTGGGAAATACGCCGGGTGGCGTATGCCGCGCTGGTTCAGTGTGCTCAGCCCTCGAACTGCGGGTGCAACTGCCGCATGCGGATCATGGCCATGGCGGCAGCGGCGGTGCGCGTTTCCACCCCGAGCTTGGCGAAAATGCGTTCCAGGTGCTTCTTCACCGTGGCGGGGCTGGCGCCCAGAATGTCGCCAATGTCGCGGTTGATCTTGCCCTTGACCACCCAGTACAGCACCTCGGCCTCGCGCGCCGTGAGCCTGAAAGCCAGGCCCATGGACTCGATCACCTTGGCATCGGACACCTCGCGCATCACCAGCAGCCAGTCGCCGCCGCCCTCGCTGTCGCCTGCCTGCTGGTGCAGGCGGAAGGTGAGGCGGCTAGCGCCTTGCTCGATGGCCAGGCGCGGTGGTTCGGCCAGTGACGCGGCCAGCCGCTCGGCCGCATTGTCGGCCAGTACATGGCGGCGCAGCCAGGCCTGCACCGGCTCGGGCGCCCAGGGGCTGGCCTCGCCAAAGTAGGCTTGCAGCAGTTCGCGCGCCAGCGGCGTCTGCCAGACGATGCGGCCATCCACGGCGCGCACCGTGATGCTGGCGTAGCCAAAGGCGTCCAGCGCATTGCGTGCCTCGCGCGCCTGGCTGGCGTCCTGCCGCGCCTTGCGGGCGGCGCCCAGGTGCACCCCCATGCGGGCCATCACCTCGCGCGGCTTGATCGGTTTGGTCACGTAGTCCACCCCGCCCGCCTCCAGTGCGGCCACCAGGTGCTCGGTCTCGGTCAGGCCGGTCATGAAGATGATGGGAATGTGCGCCGTGGCGGGCGACGCTTTCAGGCGCCGCGCCACCTCGAAGCCGTCCATGCCCGGCATCATGGCGTCGAGCAGCACGATGTCGGGCAGGGCCTGCGCGGCGCGCTGCAGCGCGGCCTCCCCATGGGTGGCCACGAGCACGGTGTAGCCCGATTCGTCGAGCGCATCGTGCAGCACGGCCAGGTTGTCGGGCACGTCGTCCACGATCAGCACCAGGTCGCTGTCGGCACGGTCGATGGCCGTGGTGCCGGGGGTGAATGCCAAAGGGGTTGTCATGGGGGGGCCTGCTCCAGAATCTGGCCCATGGCATCGAACTGGAACTGCTTGGCCAGTTGCCGCATGGTGTTCACAAAAGCGCGGTGCGCAGGCTGGCTGCGTTCGATGTCGTCCAGGGTGTTGAGAATGCCGCGGTAGTAGCCCAGCGCCACCACCTGGGCCAGCGCCGCCAGGGCTGCGGCATCGGGGTAGGCCAGGGGCGCCGGCGTGGCGCAGGCGCCCGGCAGCGCGGGCACGGCCGGGGCCACTGCGGCCTCGTCGTGCAGCCATTGCAGGCCCAGGCGGCGTTCCAGCCAGTCCAGCAGCTCGCTGTGGCGCACGGGCTTGACGATGAAGTCCTCGGGCCGGATGCCCACGTCGTTGTCCAGCGCCTTGTCGAAGGCATTGGCCGAGACCACGGCACACACCATGCCGGGGATCTGCATCAGGCGCACGCGCCGCAAGGTCTCCCAGCCGTCGATGCCGGGCATGGCGAGGTCCATGAAGACCGCGTGCGGCCGGTAGCCCGTGGCCAGCAGGTCCAGCGCGTCGTGCCCGCTGGCGGCCTGGCGCAGCTCAAAGCCCAGGGGTTCGAGCAGTTGCACCAGCAGTTCACGGTCGGGCTCTTCGTTGTCCACCACCAGGATGCGGCGGCGCTCGCCCGCATAGCCCTTGCGGGCGCGCCGGGCCACGGCGGGTGCAGGCGCAGCCTTGCCCAGCGCCTCCGCATGCACCTCAGGCAGGAAGAGCTTGACGTGAAACACCGAACCCGCGCCGGGGGTGCTTGTCACCGTCAGCTCGCCGCCCATGAGCGCGGTGAGCATCTTGGCGATAGTCAGGCCCAGGCCCGCCCCGGGCGCAGCAGCCGTGGCGCCACCGCCCGAGCCGCCCCGTGCAAAGGGCTCGAAAATGCGCTCGATCTCCTCCGCCGTCAGGCCCGGCCCGGTGTCCTCGACCTCGATACGCGCCATCTCACGCGCATGGCGCACGCGCAGCGTGACGGTGCCCTGCGCGGTGAACTTGACCGCGTTGCCCAGCAGATTGATGAGAATCTGGCGCAACCGCTTTTCGTCGGCGCGCACCACCTCGGGAAGGGTGCCTTGCACATCGAACCGGAACGCCAGGCCCTTGGCGGCGGCCTGCAGCTCGAACAGGCTGGCGATTTCATGCAGCCCATCGGCAAAGCGCATGGGCGCCACGTCGAGCGTGAGCTTGCCCGATTCGATGCGCGCGATGTCGAGCGTGCCCTCGATGAGCGACAGCAGGTGCTCGCCCCCCCGCCGGATCACGTGTACCGCCTGCCTGCGGTGCGGCGGAACGCCCGCGTCCTCGCCCATGAGCTGCGCGTAACCCAGGATGCTGTTGAGCGGCGTGCGGATCTCGTGGCTGATGGCGCTGATGTAGCGGCTCTTGGCCTGGTTGGCCTGCTCGGCCGCCTGCTGGGCCTGCTCGGCCACGCGGCGGGCGCTCTGCAGGGCTTCGTCGGTCTGGCGGTGCAAGGCGATCTCGCGCATGAGCAGGCCCGTCTGGCGGTTGGATTCCTCCTGCGCCACCTGGCGGCTCTTGTGCGCCAGCACCAGCCACCAGGCCACGATGCCCGAGATGACGAGCAGCGCCAGATACGCCTTGAGCAGCCCCGAACGCAAGGCGGACTCGGGCACGGCCAGCGCGTCGCTCAACGGGCTGTCGGTCAGGGCCTGGGCGATGGTGTTGAGCTCCTGGTGGTAGAGCAGCCCCATCACGGCGGCCAGCACGGGGGCAATCACCAGCATCAGCAACAGAAAATGCCCCAGCCCGGTATCGAGATAGCGCCCCATGGCGCGCGGCAGCAACCAGCGCAGCGCAGCAGACCATTGCACCGCCATGCTCGCGTGGGGTTTGCACAGGTCGCCGCAGCGTGCATCGAGCGTGCAGCACAGCGAGCAGATAGCGCCCCGGTAGGCGGGGCACTGGGCCATGTCGGGCGCTTCATATTCACGCTCGCAGATCACGCAGCGCTGCACCGTCAGGCGCTGGTAGCGCGTGAGGTCTGCAGCCCTGGCGCCCGGCACCGGCCCCTGCATGGGCACGGCCACGGGTTCGCTTTGCCGCGCAATGTAGTAGCGGCCTTTCGTGGCCCAGGCAATGAGCGGCGCGGTAACCAGGGCCACAGCCATGGCGATCACCGCCGAGAACGCCTGCGGCAGCGGGCCGAACAGCCCCAGGTGTGCACTGATGGACACGGCGGACGCCAGCGCCATCGCCCCTACCCCCACCGGGTTGATGTCGTACAGGTGCGCGCGCTTGAACTCGATGCCCGGGGGCGACAGGCCCAGGGGCTTGTTGATGACGAGGTCGGCCACCACGGCCATGATCCAGGCGATGGCGATGTTGGAGTACAGCCCCAGCACCTCGCCCATGGCGCGGAACACGTTCATCTCCATCAGCATGAAGGCGATGAGCGTGTTGAACACCACCCACACCACGCGCCCCGGGTGGCTGTGCGTGAGGCGCGAGAAGAAGTTGGACCAGGCCAGCGACCCCGCGTAGGCATTGGTCACGTTGATCTTCATCTGCGAGACCACCACGAACAGCGCCGTGGCCGCCACCGCCCAGCCGTAGTGCGGGAAGACATATTCATACGCCACCAGGTACATCTGGTTGGGGTCCACCGCGCGGTCCACCGGCACCATGTGGGAGATGGCCAGCCAGGCCAGCAGCGCACCGCCGAGCATCTTGAGCACGCCCAGCACCACCCAGCCCGGCCCGCCCACCAGCACGCCCAGCCACCAGCGCCCGCGCGTGGCGGGGGTGGATGCGGGCATGAAGCGCAGGTAGTCGGCCTGCTCCCCCATCTGGGTGATGAGGGCGACGCCCACGGTGAGCGCCGCACCAAACAGGGGCAACTGAAAGCTGCCGCCGCGCGCCGATTCGCCACCGTAGTGCACCACCCCCGCGAACGCACCAGGATCGCGCAGCAGCACGTACGCAAACGGCACCACCAGCATCACCAGCCACAGCGGCTGCGTCCACATCTGCAGACGGCTGATGGCCGACACGCCGTGCGTGACCAGCGGAACCACCACCACGGCGCAGATCAGATAGCCCCAGGTGGGCGGGATGTCGAGCGCCAACTCCAGCGCATAGGCCATCACGGCGGCCTCGAGCGCAAAGAAGATGAAGGTGAAGCTGGCGTAAATCAGCGAGGTGAGCGTGGAGCCGATGTAGCCAAAGCCCGCGCCGCGCGTGAGCAGGTCCATGTCCACGCCATAACGCGCCGCGTACACGCTGATCGGCAGCCCCGCAAGAAAGATGATGAGCCCTGTGGCCACGATGGCCCAGAAGGCATTGATGAAGCCGTACTGCACCAGCAGCGTGGCGCCCACGGCCTCCAGAATCAGGAACGAGGCCGCACCGAACGCCGTGTTGGCCACGCGCCACTCAGACCACTTGCGAAAGCGCTGCGGCGTGTAGCGCAGCGCGTAGTCCTCCATGGTTTCGGTGGCCACCCAGCTGTTGTAGTCGCGCCGCACCTTGACGATCTGCTGGGGCGCGTCTGTGGGCACCGGCCCGGCGGGCGCGGCAGCGGATGCATCAAGGGGCGCGGTGGGGGCGGACATGGAGGGGCTGCGGCAACAAGCCCTTGCAGTGCAGTTTCCATGCCACACCTGCGCCATGCGGCGTATGGCGGGCATGGAGCTTGCTCAGTACGATTCCACAGCGTTTGCGCGATCAAACCGGCTCCCCAGCATGGAGTGAAACGAAATGGAACTGACTCCTCGTGTTCGGCCGGAGGCCGCACGAGCCAATGACCCCAGCTTTGAGTGAAACGAAATGGAACTAACTCCTCGTGTTCGGCCGAAGGCCGCACGAGCCGTTGACCCCAGCATTGAGTGAAACGAAATGGAACTATCTCCTCGTGAAAAAGACAAGCTGCTGATCTTCACCGCCGCCCTGCTGGCCGAGCGCCGCAAGGCCCGGGGTTTGAAGCTCAACTACCCCGA
>JAANMV010003635.1_pt1 | contig 13214 bp, 14 predicted proteins | sample 7279661 | NCBI WGS metagenome assembly JAANMV01 (sample SAMN14094540, study PRJNA606508) | bioreactor metagenome | isolation source: A lab-scale SPAN reactor treating ammonium-rich wastewater day 121 | place: Ireland: Galway | collected 2017-05-16 | reverse complement strand
AGCTTCACCGTGGCCGGGTCTCCAGGGGAGACCGTCCGGATCACGGTCACTGCAAGATGCCGGGTCGGGTCGTCGTCCGCGAGTGCAAGCTTCCGGTTCGATAACGCGACCCCGGTGCCATCGCCGACCGCGACGTTTGTGCCGACGAACACCGCAACCCCGGTTCCAACGCCGACGTTCGTGCCGACGAACACGGCAACGCCAGTTCCGACGCCGACGCTCACGCCAACCAGCACGGCCACGCCGACACCGACCCCGACTTCGACCAGCACGGCCACGCCGACGAACACCGCCACGCCCACGCCCACGGCGACGAGCACCCGGCCCCCCGCCGCTACGGCGACGCCGACACCCGCGGGACCCGTGCCGGCAGCCAGTCCCACGCCTTCGTCGACGCCGACGGCAGCAGCGCAGCCCGGGACCGGCACCGTGCGAGTCATGGGCTGTACGCCGCCAGCGAGCGCGGTGAGCGTGCGAATGACCTACGCGGGCGGGACGGCGCCGCCGCCATCGTTCGTGGAGATCAACTTACCGGCGGTCCAGGGGCCCTCGCCCCAGGTGTTCGCCTTCGCACTGCCCCCGGAGGCTCCGGGAGGGACACTGTTCGAGCTCATGCCGCAGGTGAACGACTCCTCTTGCCCGCCATCGGCAGCGGAGCCGGTGCTCTGGGACCCCGGCATGGCCGACTCGGCTTCATTGTTCTTGCCCGCGGGCAAGAGCGACCTCTACGCGTCCAGCCATGGCAACATCATGCCGGCCGGCGATGTGGTGACATGGGTTACCTCCCGCCAGTTCAAAGCCGACCTCTGGGGAGTGGAGCAGCTCTTCTGGCTGTATTCGACTGCGAAGTTCGACGGTGTGTCGTGGCAGGTCTCGCAGCAGCCCTTCTCCGGGGCGTTCGACCCGCTCGACCCAAACCCGGCGGGGATGCTCGCCTCGGGGGAGGCAAAGTGCGGGTCACCAGCCGAGTGCACGTTCCTTGTGGACTTCAGCGAGTTCATACCCGCGCCAAAAGCCGACCCGGAGAAGAAGGTGCTGAGGAAGGCTGCGTGGTCGTCACAGGCGATGGGCTCGCTGTTCGAGGTGATGCCGCTGTTCCAGGTGGCACAGGGAGTGGCCCGGCAGAAGGCCCCGGGCGGATCGCCGGCACCGTCGTCTTCCTCCGTGAGCCCGGTACCAGGCTCCGAGATGGCCTTTTCGAACTCGCCTGTCTCCGGGCTCCTCTACACGGCGCCGAAGGAGTTCTACTTCCGCGCCGTCCCAAAGGTGGGCGACACACTCCTCGGCCCGCAATCAAACACGGTCGTCCTGCGCTGGCTGGGGCCATACGACGGGCCGGACCTGAAGAACATCAAGATCTACGACTGCTCGAAGACGCCCGAGGACCCGGTATGCAAGGCGCAGCTGCCCAAGCCACCGAACTACACGGTGCAGATCCTCAGCTACAACGGGTGGATACCGCCCAAGGGCGGGCACGAGGGGTGTTTCGTCGTCACGGAGACGACCACGGCAGCGCTGATCAAGGGCTTCAGCCCCGAGATCACGTACAAGAAAGGCCAGACGCTCTGCCCGCCGAAACCGAAAAAGCCCAGCTTCCTCGAGTCCATCGTGAACTTCGTGGTAGACGCGGTGAACTGGGTAGCCAACACCTACGCGAAGCTGAAGGACGCGGTGATCGACCTCGTTTCGCAGTTCGTGCCGGCCGCCCTGTGCCCGAAGAGCTGCATCGGGGCGTTGCTGGACATCGGGCTGGCGGCACTGGGCATACCACCGAGCCTTCCGAACTTCGATCAGTTGATGGACCAGGGGCTCGACTACCTGGCCTCGACTGCCGTCGAGTCGATTGGCGTCCCGAAGGAGATCAAGGATTTGGCCGCGGGCCCAGCGAAGGACCTCGCGATCGAGCAGTTCCAGGACGCGGCGAAACAACAGATCAAGGACGGGATCAAGGCGGGCATCAAGGAGATGCAGAAGAGCCTCTCGTCGCAGGTTGCCTGGATCCCCAATGGCGTGCCAATCAAGCCGGACCCACTGGGGGACTACCAGCCGCCAGCGATGACGTTCCGGGTGACCAGGAAGCCGGGCGCCGGCACCTGCAGCGGGAACATCAGCGTGGGCGCGACGGTCTCGAACACGACCCCGGCGGGCCTGAAGGAACTGGACGGCCAACCGTGGGCGTGGCTCTATGAGGGAAAGTCGATCCCCCTCCCGTCGCTCGGAGAGAACGAGTCGGTGACCATCCCGGTGACGTTGAAGCCGCGTTTCAGCTACGGGTACCCGGGGGCGAAGTACTACTCCTACAACAACGCCGCCTCCGGCTGGGCGAACCTCTACTACAACGGCATCGCCGAGCTGCACGCGCTGGGCGGCGGGTGCATCGGCGGCGACACGATGAGCGTCCCGGCGGATGCCGTGCTCCTGGGGGCGTCGGTGGTGCCCTGACGGGAACCGCGGCGCGGAGCACATTGATCGTGGCGAGGCACTCTGCGAGCATCCCGCGGGACTGGAGGGATGCCGCCATGACCGATACACCACCACTTCCAACGAGCCCGGAGGGGCTGACACCGGGGTGGATGACGTGGGCCCTTCGCTGTGGCGGCGCGCTCCCCGAAGGGACCGTGACGGCCGTCGAAGCGGAAGTCATCGGCGCGGGGGTGGGGTTCATCGGCACGGTCGCGCGCCTGACGCTGAGTTACGACGGTGCCGCGCCCGGGGCCCCGGCGACGGTCATCGCGAAGCTGCCCTCGGACGACCCGGGGTCGCGGATGGTGGGGGTGGCTTTTGGGCTGTACGAGCGGGAGGTCCGTTTCTATTCGGACCTGGCGAGCGACTGCGGGCTCCCCGCACCGAAGGCGTACTTTTCCGAGTACGACGCGGCCGCGGGGCAGGCGGCGATCCTGCTGGAGGACCTTTCGTCGGGTGCATTCGGCGACCAGGTGGCGGGCGCGACGCTCGCTGAAGCGGAGATGGCGATCGATGCCCTTGGGCCGTTCCACGCGAAGTGGTGGGGGAGCCCGGAGCTCGCGAACTACCCGTGGATCACCTCCGGTATCGAGACGATCCGCCAGCCGATCCAGATGATGTACGCGGCGGTGTGGCCCGTCGCGCTGGAGCGGTTCGGGCACCTCCTGCCAGAAAACCTCCGGCCGCTGATCCCGGATTTCGGGCGAAGGACGATGGTGGCGCTCGACCAGATGGCGCTCGGGCCGGAGACCCTCTGCCACGGCGACTACCGGACGGACAACATGTTCTTCGGCGCGCCAGGCTCGGACCGGCCCCTGGTGGTGTGCGACTGGCAGGGGCCGGGGAGGGCCACCGGCGTGGTGGACGCCGCCTATTTCATTACCGGGAGCATGGACCCGGAAGCCCGCCGCAAGCACGAAGACGACCTCTTGCGGCGCTACCACCACCACCTGCTCGAAGGCGGTGTGAGGGACTACTCGTTCGAGCAGTTGAAGACGGACTACCGGGGCTATTTCGCGGGCGTGATCGCGGGGAGCGTGGTGCTGCTGGGGACGCTGCCGGAGGGAAACGACCGGGGCAGGCGACTGATCGAGACATCGATCGAGCGGTTCATCACGGCGATGGAGGACCACGACTCGCTGGCGCTGCTCCCGGAGTGAGGGCGCCGGGCCGGGCACTTCCGGGGTAGACTCCGCGGCATGGCCGGTCAGGTTGAGTTCGGGCTGGGCAAGGGGAAGGTGTTCCCCCATCAGAAGGCGGGGTCGCTGCTGAACCCGGTGCGGCGGCTGATCCAGTCGCCACAGGCCGTGGTGCGCTGGATCGGGCTGCGGGGCGACGAGACGGTCCTCGAGTTGGGCTGCGGTCCGGGGTACTTCAGCATCGCGCTGCGCGACGCCACACCGCATGGCCGGCTGGTGCTGTTCGACCTGCAGCCCGAGATGCTCGGCATGGCCCGGAAGCGCGTGGGGCGGCACGGCAACGTCACAACCGTCGCGGGGAACGCGATGTCACTTCCGTTTCCGGCGGAGACGTTTGGCGCGGTGTTCATCGCGGCCGTGCTCGGCGAGGTGCCCGACCGCCAGGCGTGCCTGCAGGAGGTGCGCCGCGTGCTTCGCCCCGGCGGGCGGCTGGTGGTCAACGAGGTGCGCGGTGACCCGGATTACATCAAGGCGGGGGACCTGGACCGGGCGTGCGGTGAAGCGGGGATGAAGCTCCGGCGGAGGCGGCGCGGGCGATTGAGGTGGACCTGCCTGGCGGAGTATGTCGCCGTTTGAGTTGGAGGCGGGGCGGCCACCGCGGCGGCGCGCCATGACCGGCGCGCCTCGGATGGGGTGTGGTGGTGGAGGGGTGTGTGGCCGTCAGCCGCCGGGGATGAGCACCTGTACGGCCGGGAACTGCTGGAAGCCGGAGTCCGTGGTCACCAGCGCGTAGCCACCGGCAAAGGCAAAGGCCGCAAGGTAGGCGTCCATCCAGAGCTTGGGCGAGGCGGCTGGCCGGTCGGTGAACTGCCTCCAGTAGCGGTCCAGGCCGGGCGGCTCCGTACCCAGGTACGCCACTCGCGCGTCGGCCAGCACGGCCTCATACACCTGCCACGCCTGCTGGTTATCGAGCGCTGAGCTGCCGTAGGCAGCGAAAACCGCGGGCGTCGTGAGCAACCTGAGCAGCGACTGCTGCGTGGCGCGACAGAACAACAGGTTCCCCGGTTCATCAACCGTCTCAAACCAGCTCCTTACCGGGGGCCCCAGGGCATGGTGTTCGATGAGCAGCGCAAGCCAGACGTTGACGTCGCAGAGGTGGCGAGTCAACGGGTGAGCGCTTCGGCTTCCTGGTCGAGGAGGATTTCGGCAACGCGTCCCGGCGTGAGTTCCTCTTCCGGCGAAGCACGGTGGGCCGTGCGGATCAGCGGGAACTGCACGCGGCGGCCGGCTTCCTGGGGCGTGTCTTCGGACTCCAGGCCCCTTCGCAGCAGCTCGGGAATGAGGTCCTTCAATTTACGGCCCTCGCTCACGGCCCGGATCTTGATCGCCCTGATGAGGTCATCAGGCAGTTCGACCGTCGTCTTCATGCGCCCAGCTTACCAGAAAACCAGAAAGCTGGGGAACGCCAGCCAGCAATCAGGGAGCCACCACTCGCCGGCACTTCACCCCAGCATGCCACTACGATCCGGCGTGCCTATCCCTCGAGCAGGCTCCGGAGCATCCAGGCCGTCTTCTCGTGGACCTGCATGCGCTGCGTCAGCAGGTCCAACGTCGGCTGGTCGTTCGCCGCTTCCGCGACCTTGAAGACCTCGCGGGCGGTGCGGGCCACCGTCTCGTGCCCGGCGACCAGGAGCCGGATCATGTCCGTCGCGGCGGGTACACCGGCGTCTTCTTTGATCGAGGCGAGCTCCGCGAACTGGCGGTAGGTGCCCGGCGCCGGGAAGCCCAGCGCGCGAATTCGCTCAGCGAGCTCGTCCACGGCCAGGGCGAGCTCGCTGTAGTGCTGCTCGAACATGAGGTGGAGCGTCTGGAACATGGGGCCGGTGACGTTCCAGTGGAAGTTGTGGCTCTTGAGGTAGAGCGTGTACGTATCGGCGAGCACTCGCGAGAGCCCGCCGGCGATGTCTTCACGTGAAGCCGCGTCAATTCCGATATCGATCTTCATGGTTAGCCTCCATGGCGTTGCAATCGATGCTACCAGCTTTGCCCAACGCCTGGCCGGGTGTGGCGGGAGGGAAACCTGAACGGTGGCCCCCCCCGCCATCACGCGGCGGGTGGAGTTGGAGCTGGTTACACCTCGCGGAATTCGCCTTCGACGGTGCCTTCCTGGGCGCCGCCGGGTTCGCCTCCAGCGAAGCCATCGGGGCTTTCGGGGCCTGCTCCAGCGCCGGCCGCGCCGTAAACGGCTTCGCCGATCTTCTGGAGCGAGCCGCTCAGGGCCTCGGTCGCGCTCTGCATTTGGCCGGTGTCGTCGGCTTCGATGGCGGCGCGGACGTCCTTCACCTTCGCCTCGACATCTTCCTTGAGCTCGGCCGGGATCTTGTCGGCGTTGTCGCGGAGGGTCTTTTCGGCCTGGTAGGCCATCGAGTCGGCGGTGTTCTTGGCTTCGATCGCTTCGCGCTTTTTGCGGTCCTCATCGGCGAAGAGCTCGGCCTCGCGCTGCATTTTGTCGATCTCGTCCTTCGAAAGGCCGCTCGAGGACTGGATCGTGATCTTCTGCTCGCGGCCGCTGCCCTTGTCCTTGGCCGAGACATTCACGATGCCGTTGGCGTCGATATCGAACGTGACCTCGACCTGGGGGATGCCGCGAGGGGCGGGGAGGATGCCATCGAGGATGAAGCGGCCGAGCGACTTGTTGTCGCCGGACATTGGCCGTTCGCCCTGGAGGACGTGGATCTCGACGCTCGGCTGGTTATCGGCGGCGGTGCTGAAGGTCTGGCTCTTGGCGGTTGGGATGGTGGTGTTGCGCTGGATGATGGGAGTCATCACGCCGCCGAGGGTCTCGATGCCAAGGGTCAGCGGGGTGACGTCGAGGAGGAGGACATCCTTGACTTCGCCCTTGAGGACGCCGGCCTGGACGGCTGCGCCGATGGCGACCACTTCGTCGGGGTTCACGCCCTTGTGGGGCTCCTTGCCGAAGAAGTCGGAGACCACCTTCTGGACCGCGGGCATGCGGGTCTGACCGCCGACGAGCACGATCTCGTCGATGTCAGCGGCCTTCTTGCCGGCATCAGCGAGGGCCTTCTTCACGGGCTCGAGCGTGCCCGTCAGCAGCTCACCGACAAGCTGTTCGAGCTTGGAGCGCGTGAGGGTGATGTTGAGGTGCTTGGGGCCGCTGGCGTCGGCCGTGATGAACGGCAGGTTCACCTCGGTCTGCTGGGTGCTGGAAAGCTCGATTTTCGCCTTTTCGGCCTCGGCCTTCAGGCGCTGGAGGGCCTGGCGGTCCTGGCGGAGGTCGATGCCCTCGGCCTTCTTGAACTCCTCGATGAGCCAGTCGATGACGCGCTGGTCGAAGTCGTCGCCGCCGAGGTGGGTATCGCCGTTGGTGCTGAGCACCTGGAAGGTGCCTTCGCCCAGTTCGAGGATCGAAATGTCGAAGGTGCCGCCGCCGAGGTCGTAGACGGCGATGAGCTCGTCGTGCTTCTTATCGAGGCCGTAGGCGAGGGAAGCGGCCGTGGGCTCATTGATGATGCGGAGGACATCGAGGCCGGCGATCTTGCCGGCGTCCTTGGTAGCCTGGCGCTGGGCGTCGTTGAAGTAGGCGGGGACGGTGATGACCGCCTCGGTGACGGGTTCGCCCAGGTACGCTTCCGCGTCGGCCTTCAGCTTCTGGAGGATCATGGCGCTGATTTCGGGCGGACTGTAGGTACGGTCGCCAAGCGTCACGCCTGCATCGCCGTTGGGGGCGGCGGCGACGCTGTAGGGGACAAGCTTGAGGTCGCGCTGGACCTCGGGGTCATCGAGCTTGCGGCCCATGAAGCGCTTGATGCTGAAGACCGTGTTCTCGGGGTTGGTGACCGCCTGGCGCTTGGCCACCTGGCCGACCAGGCGTTCGCCCGTCTTGGTGACGGCGACGATCGACGGCGTGGTGCGGGCGCCTTCGGCGTTGGGGATGACGACGGGCTCGCCGCCTTCCATGACGGCCATGCAGCTGTTCGTCGTCCCGAGATCGATACCAATTACTTTGCCCATCTGTCACTCCTGTTCGGTGCGGGTTTCGAGCCGCTGGCGGTGCGCGGTGGTGTTGGGGAGCCCTGGGCGGGCCCCGGTGATGTTGCGTGCCGGTTACCCATCGGCGGCCTCGCCGACGATGACCATGGCCGGGCGGATGACCTTGCCCTGCAGTTCATAGCCCTTCTGGACCACATGGAGCACCTTGCCTTCTTCGCCCGGCTGGCGGCCGACCGCTTCGTGGCGGGCCGGGTCGAAGGATTCGTTTTCGGCCGCGATTTCGGCCACGCCCATCGCCTCGAGGAGGCGATTGAACTTCTGGTGGATGTTGACCACCCCCTGGACCCAGTTGAGCCCGGCGAGAGTGGTATCGACCGAGGCAACCGCGCGGTCGAGGTCGTCATACACGGGCAGCATGTTGATGACGAGGGCGGCACTGGTCAGCCGCGCCATTTCGCCCCGTTCCTGTTCGACACGCCGTTTGAAGTTGATGAAGTCGGCGGCGGTGCGCTGCCAGTTCTTGTAGTACGTGTCGGCCTTTTCGCGCTCCGTTTCGAGCTCGGCCGCGCCCTCGGCCCCTTCTGTGGGAGGGACATCCTGCCCCTCGCCGTCCTGCATGCGCGATGCGGCGCGCTTATCCACGATGCGTTCGTCGCTCTGGTCCACCATGTCCACCTCCGTGAAGGCCATTGGCCGTTGGCCACGGCCTGGTCGTTTTCTCGACTGCCCGCTCAGGTTGAGTCGGAGTCGCCGTAGAACTCGCGAATGAGTTCAGTGAGGACGTCGCTCACGTAGCGCACGTGGGCGACGGCATCGCCGTATTGCATGCGGGTGGGCCCGAGGAGGCCGACGATGCCGCCGGCGCCGCCCGCTGGTCCGTAGCGGGCGAGGACGAAGCTCATGTCCTGGTACGGGCCTTCGCGGTTTTCGTCGCCGATTACGACGGCCACGCCTGGCTGGGAGATCGCGTCGGCGGGGATGGCTCCGCGGAGCTTGCGCTCCTCGACGGCGTCGAGCGTATCGAGCATGCGGTCGCTCTGGCCGAATTCGGGCTGGCGGAGCATCTCACGCACGCCCTCGACGATAGGTGCATCGACCTGGGCAGCCTGCTCCTTGAGCAACATATCGGTCAGCGCGGCGACCACGGCGGCTTCGGCCTGGCCGAGGGGCTCACTGCTATCTCGCAGAGAGAGTTCGGCGGCGGTCTTGCCCCCGAACTCGGCGTTGAGTTTCGCCGCCAGGCGGGAGAGCTGGTCCTGGTGGACCGCCACGGAGAAGTCGACGGTGCGCTGGTGCACGCCACTGTCGTTGGTGACAGCGACCAGGAGGGCCCGGTTTTCAAGCAGCTCCACGAGCTGGAGGTGCTTGAGGCGGACTTCGATGAGCCGCGGCTGGGTAACGAGGGCCACGTTGTGCATGTGGTTGGCGAGCACGCTGGCGGCCAGCCCAACCCACTCCTCCAGGTCGCGGGAGACCTGGTGGAACTGGTGGAGAATGGTGAACTGTTCCTGGCGGGTGAGGTTGCGCTCGGGCATGAGGCTCGAGACGTAGTAGCGGTAGCCCCGGTGGCTGGGGATGCGGCCGGCGGAGGTGTGCGGCTGGGTGATCATGCCTTCGTCTTCGAGGGCGGCCATCTCATTGCGGACGGTAGCGCTCGAAAGGCCGAGCTGGTGGCGGTCCACAAGCGACTGCGAGCCGACCGGCTGAGCCGAGCCGACGAAGTCATCGACAATGAGAGCGAGGATGCGCGCGCGGCGATCTGACAATGGCATTATCAACCCTACCCACGCAGTTTAGCACTCCAACAGTACGAGTGCTAACTCCGCCGGGTTCAGTGTACCAAAGCCGGGAAGGGCCGGAAAAGCGGGGACGGCCCCGGCGCCCGGATCAGACCTGGATCAGTTCGATTTCCACGTCGACGACCTCCGCATCGAGCCGCCACTCCTCGACGGCGGCGGCGATGGCCCGGGCCTGTTCATCGGCGTGGCGGGAGCTGTTCGAGACGACGCAGGCGCCGATGACAGCGGCACTCACGGTATCCAGCGCCTCAACTTCGGCGACGGATGCGTTGAAGCGATTGCGGAGGCGTTCGACGACCGATTTCACGATGGCCCGCTTCTCTTTCAGGGTGCGCGAGGGAAGGCGGAGGTGCAGGCGGAGGGCGGCGACAGTCACGGGGATGGCCGATGGCCGGTTGCCGGCTTGCGATCCTGGCCCCTCGCGCCGGATCTGGCCACCGGCGATTCACGAAACGGCGAGCGGGAGATGAAGGCCGCGGGGCCGGGTCTGTTATTCACGTTCGCCCAACTATCGCGCATCCGGTAGAATTCGGCCACAAACGTTCCCTACGCCAACTACCGGAGAATCAATGAACACCATCGAGTTCCTGCAGATCTCGTCGGCCGTGGTCCCTGACCGCGAGGCGCTGGTCGAGTTCGGCGGAAACAATAAGCGGATCACCTATGGGGAGATGTACCCGGCGGTCGTGAAGCTCGCGAACGCCCTCCAGGGGCTGGGCATCGAACGGGGCCAGAACGTGGCCGCCATGTCGGTCAACAGCGCCGACTACGTGCTCACGTACTATGCCTGCGCGATGCTCGGCGTATCCTTCGTCCCGCTGAATTACCGTGCGAAGGACGAAGAGCTGACGCACATGCTCAACGTGAGCCAGTGCCAGGCGGTCTTCGTTTCGGACCGCTACCTCGACCTGGTCGAACGGATCCGCCCAACGCTCACCCACACCCAGCACTTCGTCGCCTACGGAGGCGGGCAGGGCGGCTTTCTCGACTACAACGAGCTGGTTGCGCGCTCCCCTGAGGAGGAGATCTGGGCCAAAGTCGACGACAAGGACGCCACGATCATCATCTTCACCTCCGGGACGACGGCGTTGCCGAAGGGCGTCCAGCTGACCTACCTGGACATGACGGCGTACGTGACCAACCAGCAGCCGGCCGACCCCGAGCTGCACGAGAAGGTCCTGGTTTCGGCGCCGTTCTTCCACGTGGCCGGTGCGACGACGATGATGCTGGCGATCTGGAGCGGGCGGACGCTGGTGATTCTGCCCGCATTCACGCCGGAGGATTGGCTTAGCGCAGTCCAGGCCGAGGGCGTTACCCACGCCTTCGTGGTCCCCACGATGCTGAAGCGCATCATGGAGGTGCCGGACTTCGACAAGTATGACCTGTCGACGTTGCAGAGCATCACCTATGGCGCCGCACCGATGCCCTACGAGGTGGTCCGCCGGGCGTGCGACGTATTCCCGCCGAAGGGCGTGGGGCTGATCAATGCCTATGGCCAGACCGAGTCCACAGCGACGCTGACGTTCCTGGGGCCTGAGGACCACGACCTGAGCACCGATACGGCCATCAAGGAGCAGCGCCTGCGGTCGGTCGGCAAGCCGATGCCGGATGTGGAACTCGGCATCATGGACGAGCGCAACCACCTGCTTCCTCCCGGCCAGGAGGGCGAAATCTGTGTCCGCTCGGACCGCGTGATGAAGGGCTATTACAAGCAGGAAGAGGCCACGAGCACGGCGATCATCGATGGCTGGCTGCACACGGGCGACGTCGGCAAGATCGACGAGGGCGGCTACCTGTACATCACGGGGCGCAAGAAGGACCTCATCATCCGCGGCGGCGAGAACATCTCGCCGGGCGAGATCGAGAACGTCCTGGAAGACCACCCGGCCATCGAAGAGGCGGCCGTCATCGGTGTGCCGGACGTGGAGTGGGGCGAGGTGGTGAAGGCGGTCATCGTGCCGAAAGCCGGGATGAGCGTCACGGCTGCCGAGATCACCAGCTACACGAAGGCCCACCTGGCCTCGTTCAAGGCGCCGCAGTACATCGCGATTGTGCCGGAGTTGCCGCGCAACGCGATGGGCAAGGTGCTGAAGACGGACCTCCGGAAGGTGTACGGGACGCCCACGAACGACGGGGTGTAGCGGTCGCTGAAGTGGAACGAAGAGGCGCCGCTCCAGCGATGGGGCGGCGTCTTGCGTTGCCCGATCGCGGCGCAGTGGAGATGGTAGGATGAGTACCATGAAGACTACCATCGATGCTGCCGGGCGGATTGTGATCCCGAAGAAGCTCCGCGAGCAGGCCGGACTACAGCCCGGAATGGAACTCGAGGTGCGCTGTCGCGATGGCCGGATCGAGGTCGAGCCGGCTGCGCCGGGTTACCACATGGAGCGGCGCGGACGGTTCCTGGTCGCCGTGACCGACGCGCCGACGGCAACGCTGACGCGCGAGATGGTCGAAGAAACGCGCGAGGAGATTCGCCGGGAGCGGGCGGAGGCGGCAGCTACCGGCGGCTAAGCGCGGGCCCTCTGCCCGCGTATCTCGCCGGGTAAGAGTGGCGCTTCAACGGGCGCGACAACCCGTATCAGTTCCGCGACACGATGCAGGCGCTGGTCAAGTCGGGAACATCCCGAACGCTAAGCTGACTCAATAGAGTCGCGGCAACGCCGCAAAACTTCGAGCTGTGCGTCAGTTCTCTTAACGCGATCCCAAAGGTTAGACCCAGACAACCCTTTCCCTTGGAATCGTTGCTTTTCGGGCTGTCTCGCTATCTTAAAGTCAGTCATATGCGAAGGCGTCCCCATGCTTACTGATGGCGCCTTCACATTGAATCCTCCACAACTCTTCGGATGACACATCTCCGCCGCTCCGAAACACAGCTTCGATGAGTTCATTGCCGTCCTCTATTAGCCGATTAAGGTCTGCGATTGCCGTGCTGGGTCGCGCATCCGCTTCGACAAAGTACAGGGCTCCTTCATCGCTCATGCCTACGACAAAGCTCTTAACTATAGGCGGCAAGCCCCGGCGCAAGGGTGTACCCTCCCTGCCCATGAAGAAGGATGCTGGATGGTGGGTGCTCCAGGTGCTGATGTTCGTTGGCATCCTGACCTTCGGCCCGTTCCCCATCATCTTCCTGTTCGGCGTGACACCGGAACTTGCCTCCCTCACCGCTTTTGGCGTGGCGATCGCGGCGGTAGCCGTGTCTATGGCCGACGCCCGCTCTGAGAGCAAGGATCAGGGGAAACAGTAGCCACCATGCGGTTTCTGCTTTGTGCCCTGATGCTGCTCGTTTTCGCCGGTTGCGAGGAGAGCTCGCCGCCACCGTCCACCGCGCCGGTCAACAGCCAGGCGGCTGCATGGCAGCGCGAATACGACGCCTGCATGGAGTCGAAGTTCCGCGTGGAAGAGGCCAAGGGTAGAGCGCGGGACCGCATTACCTCCGCCGCGCGTCACGGCTTTGAGAGAGATTGCAAACGGTCAGCCGATCGCATCGCGCCCCGGTAGCCAGGCTGGCAGGGGCCCCCAGCCCAACCGGGGCTGGCTGATCCCGATTTGGTACACTCGAGACATGGCAACACCCACTGGCGCCTCGGTTGTCTTTGTCGACCCCGATGTCCTGTCCGGCACCCCGGTTTTCCGCGGCACGCGCGTGCCCGTGGCGGCGTTGTTCGACCACCTGGCGGAAGGCGATCCGCTCGAAGAGTTCCTCGAAGGATTCCCGGCGGTGACTCGGGAGATGGCGCTGGCGGCAATCGCTGAAGCTGGCGAAGCACTGGTCCGCCCACATGGCGCGCATCCTGATCGA
>JAANMV010003632.1_pt1 | contig 13219 bp, 8 predicted proteins | sample 7279661 | NCBI WGS metagenome assembly JAANMV01 (sample SAMN14094540, study PRJNA606508) | bioreactor metagenome | isolation source: A lab-scale SPAN reactor treating ammonium-rich wastewater day 121 | place: Ireland: Galway | collected 2017-05-16 | reverse complement strand
GGTCGAACTCCTGCGGGCGAACGCACACGTCCGCCAGGCACTGCACGAGCGCTACCAGCGGGTGTTGATCGGCGAATTCCAGGACACGGATCCACTGCAGGTAGAACTGGCGGCGCTGCTGGCCTGCCGGCCGGGGGTGGCGCCGGGCCGCTGGACCGAAGCCGAAGTCGAGCCCGGGTGGCTGTTCTTCGTGGGCGATCCCAAGCAGTCGATTTACCGCTTCCGCCGGGCCGACATCGTGCTCTATGAGCGAACACGCGGAGCGTTCGGCTGCGAACGGGTGCCGCTGACCACCAACTTTCGTTCGGCTCCGGTGATATTGCGCTGGGTGAACGAGGTGTTCGAGCGCCTTTTCGAACGGGACGGCGGCGATGAAGTGCGACAGGCCACCTGGATTGCCCTGGAGCCGGAGCCGCAGGCCGCTGCGGGAGCCCCGGTCATGGTCATCGGGGGGGCCCTGGGGCGCGAGGCGAAGGCCGATGACGTGCGCCGCGAGGAAGCGGCAGCGCTGGCGAACGCGGTACTCGCCGCGCGCGAGGAGCACTGGTTGGGGACGCAGCGGCCGACGCGCTTCGCCGACATGGCCATCCTGCTGCCGACGCGGACCAACTCGCCCGCTATCGAGCGCGCCCTGGCGGACGCGGGTATCCCGTTCCGGGTCGAGAGCCGCTCGCTGGTGTTCGCGACGCAGGACGTGCGTGACCTGTCGAACATTCTCGCGGCCATCGACGACCCAACCGACGACGTGGCCGTGGTAGCCTCACTGCGCTCGCCGGCGTTCGCCTGCCGCGATGGGGAACTGCTGGCCCACATCCAGGCCGGGGGGAGCTGGAACTACCTGGCCGAGGTGCCCGTGGGCAGCCCGGTGCGAGTGCAGACCGGCATGACCAGCCTCCAGGAGCTGCACCGGCGCAAGTGGTACGTGAGCACGGGCGCGCTCATCGAGGAGGTTATTGCCAGCCGGCACATGCTGGAGCTGGCGGTGGCCGGGCCACGCCCGCGCGAGTCGTGGCGGCGGCTCCGGTTCGTGGCCGAACAGGCACGGGGGCTGGAGGAGACGGGCGCGCTGACGACACTCCGGCAGTTCGTGGAGTGGCTCCGGGTCCAGGCGGAGGAGAGCGCCCGCGTGAACGAAGGCGTCGTGGTCGAACCCGACGATGATGCCATCCGGATTATGACCATCCACGCGGCCAAGGGGCTGGAGTTCGACATCGTTTTCCTCGCAGGACTGGGGATCGACCCGATCAAACGCGACAACAACGTGATCTGGCCGGAGCGAACCGAGCCCGGCGGGCGAGTCGAGGTACGGGTAGGCGTGAAGGACCGCTACTTCTCGACATCCGGGTTCGGCTCCGCCGCCGAGCGGGAGCGCCGCCACGAGCGGCTCGAGCGGGACCGGCTGCTCTACGTGGCGGCGACGCGAGCTCGCAAGCGACTGGTGGTCTCGCTCTATCAGCGGTATCACGGCACGGGGCACGACCAGCGCCACGCGGAGGATAACTGCTCGCACGCGGAATGCCTGTCAGCGGCCTGCGCGGGGACCGAAGGGAACGGGACGTGGGAGCAGTACGCGGTCCCGCAGGCTCCCGGGCTCGACGAACCGGCCGACGAACCTGTTCCCGACGCCATTGTGGACCGCGATCGCTGGATCACGGAGCGGGCGGCGCTGCTCCGGCGGTTGCGCAGGGCGCCGGTGGTGGCAGCGACGGCAATCGCCCACGAGGGCGAGGCCGTGGAAGAGAAAGCACCCCCGGACGACGAAAAGCAGCCATGGCGGAAGGGGCGGGCGGGCACATCGATCGGACGTGCCGTGCATGCGGTGCTCCAGACGATCGATCTGGGGGCGACGACGAGCATCGAGGATGCCTCCAGCGCACAGGCTGTGGCCGAGGGCATCGCGGATGAGGCCACGCGCATCGCCAGGCTGGTGGAGAACGCGCGCGAATCGCGAGCCGTGCGCGAGGCGGTTGGATCGGGGCGGTACTGGCGTGAGGTCTATGTCGGTACCCAGGTCGAGGGGGCGACGGTCGAGGGGTTCATCGACCTGCTCTTCGAGGGGCCCGAGGGACTGGTGGTGGTCGACTACAAGACCGACTCGGCACGCAGCACCGAGGACATCGACCGCGCGATGGAGCGCTATCGCTTGCAGGGCGCCGCCTACGCACTCGCGCTCGAGGTGGCGCTCGGAAAGGCGGTGGCCGAGGTGCGGTTCGTGTTCACCGAACCTCGGGCCGAGCGGTCGATCACGGACCTGACGGGCGCCAAGCGCGAGGTCCGCGAGCGGATTAGCAAGGTGCTTGCCGAGCGGATGGCAGTGCCTTAACCGCCCTGGCGGCGCTTGAGCATCTCCGCCACGATCGGGCTGGGGACCGGCGGGTGCCAGGTGCGATAGGCCGTTTCGAGCGGAACCGGCCACTCCACATCGACATCCAGCCGGTAGCCCGGGCCGCCGGCTTCTTCGAGCGCCTGGCAGGCGGCGCGGGCGACGGTCAGCATGAGCTCGTCGTTGCCCGGGGTGCCGAAGTTATGGCCGAAGGGGAACTCGACCCCAACGACGCGCGACGGGCGGAACTTCATCGCCAGGTCCGGGATCATCGTGACGGTGACGGTTGGGATACCGAGGCTTTCAATCGTACGCGCCAGCACGGGCACGTTTCTGCAGCAGTCCGGTCAGGCAGGCGCCAGGAGCAACACATCCACGGCGTGCTCCTTCAACCGGGCGGCAAGTTCGGGGCCCTGGATATTGCGCCAGTCGAGCAGGCGGCGGTCCTGGTAGCCCATGAAGGAGTAATGCTCGTTAGCGAGACGGCCGATGCGGCCTTCGGCTTCGAGCGCGCTGAAGGCGCGAATCGGGAGGACGACGTCAACATCCTCGAGAAGGTCGTCGTGGCTGATGTGCAGGTGGGAACAGGCGATGTCCTCGGAGCGGACGTCGCGCGGGATGATGCGGTAGGTCGGGTCACCCCAGGTGGGCTCACGGCGTTCCCGCTCGACGTCGAACGGCTCCTGGGAATCGCGCAGGTAGATGCCGGCGGAGGTCATGAGGGCAACGGTGCAGTGGTGCAACGGCTTCGGGAGAGGAGCCCACTCGGCGGGCTCATCGATAACCGGCACCGATTCGTACATGGTCCGCATGGAGCGGGGGAGATACTTATAGCTGTCGATGGTCATCCGCGGCCTCCGGGTGGCGGAGGCATCGTATCAGGCAGCGGGAATATTTTCTCGCGAGAGGAGCCACGCTTCGGCAGCGTCGCGTTCACGGAAGAATTCGACGGTCGGGGATGGGTCGGCTCGGTAGGCGGAAACCTGGCGAAGGACGCCAAACACCAAATCGGACGGAGCAAAGACAGCCGTCCAGAAGGGGCCCCGGTCACGGGCGTTGTTTACGACGCCGGCCATCCAGAGGATATCGGCCGTAATGGCCGCGACCTCGGAAGCATCGATCAGCAGGCGGCGAACATCCGCGATCTTCTGAAGCCACTCGTCCGGTGGCTCGGTGGCCCCGGAAACGTCGCCGAAAAGGCGCAGCTCAACGAATGCCGTCCGTTCAAGGAACTGGAATGCCATGCAACCCTCTCCGTGCGCCGCGAACGATAACCCGCCCCGCGCGGCGCTGCATCAGCCGGACGGGATAACTACACCAGGGTTGAGGATACCCGAAGGATCGAGGGCCGACTTGATCGCCCGCATTGCTTCGCGGTCGGCGGCGGAACGGGTGAGGTGGAGCCAGGGCATCTTGGCGATACCGATGCCGTGCTCCGCGCTGATGCTTCCGCCCAGGCCGGCCACGAGGCGCAACACTGCATCGTCGGGCCGCTCATCGCCGGGATCCAGTCCAAGGATATTGACGTGAAGGTTGCCATCCCCCGCGTGGCCGAACAGGACGGGGCGAGCCGATGGCTCGACGGCGGCGATGGCACCACGGACGCGACTCTCGAACTCCGCGAGACGCGCCATGGGAAGGGTAACGTCGAGTTTGTGGGGGATGCCCTCGGCGCTGATTGCCTCGGTGTGGCGTTCCCGGTACGCCCAGAGCCGCTCGCGCCCCGGCCGGTCTGCCGCCATGGCGGAATCGCGAATGCCGGTGGCGCTCGCGAGGACGTCCGCGAGGTTCGCCGATTCATCCGCCTGCCCTGCGCATTCAAGCAACAGGTAACACGGGTGGCCGGCGGAAAACGGAGGAGCAAGGCCCGCGTGCCGGCAAACGAGTTCGAGGCCCTCGGGGAAGAACACCTCCGCCGCTTCGAGGGAGGAGAGGGCGCGGCGGACGGCCGAGACCACGCGGAGGGCCGCCGCGATGTCATCGACCGCGAGCAACGCGACGGCACGTTGTGGCTGCTGCGGGATCAGCTTGAGCCGGACGGCAGTGATGACTGCAAGCGTCCCCTCGCTCCCTGCGAGCAGCTGCGTCAGGTCATAGCCGGAGTTGTCCTTGAGGAGGCCCGGCAAGCGGCGGACGATTGCGCCGCTCGATAGGATCGCCTCGATGCCGAGGAGCTGGTGGCGCATTCCTCCGTAGCGGAGCACACGGATGCCTCCCGCGTTGGTCGCGACCATGCCGCCGATGGTGGCGCTGTCACGGGAGGCGAGGTCGACGCCGAAGTTCCAGCCATGGGCGAGGGCGGCCTCCTGCAGTGCCGAGAGGGTCACGCCAGCGCCGGCGGTGACCTCACCCGAGGTGGCGTCGAGGTCGCTGATGGTGTCCAGGCGGCGGAGGGAGAGGACGAGTTCGCGGTTTCGGGGGACGCCCCCACCGACGAGACCGGTGTTGCCACCCTGCGGCACGATTGCGGCTCCCAGTTCGCGACAAAGCTCGATCACGGCGGCGACTTCCGGGGTAGAGGCAGGACGAACGACGGCCGGGGTGCTCCCCTGGTATCGGCGCGTCCAGTCAGTCTCGTAACCGGCGCGGACATCGGGGTCGGTGAGCACGTGGCGCTCACCGACGATCGCGACCAGCCGGGGGAGGAGCGTGTCGGGTGGCACCACGGGAGTCTATCAGAGGGGCGGGAGCGGGCTTCAGCGCGAGATCTGGCCCATCACGTCCGTGGCGGCGCCCCCCGAAGGGGCGGCGATCTCGACGATGCGCTCGTCGATGTCGTCGTATTCAAGGCGCAGCGCCCGGCACACGGTTGCATGGAGCCGGTACATTGCCACGGCGTACGTGAGCTCCAGGATCGCCTCGTCCGGCAGGTGGCTTTGAAGGGCGGCGAACGTGGCAGCCTGGATGCGGCCGTCCTGGAGTACAAGCTCATCGGTGTAGGCGAGCACCGCGCGGTCGGCGTCATCCAGGGCCGATGAGGTAATCCATGCGGGGATCGCGCCGAGCTTCTCCTCCGGGATACCGGCGGCGCGGGCGGCTTTGCAGTGCTGGGAGAAGACGAACTGGCTCCCGGAGATGAACCCGGTCCTCGTTATGGCGAGCTCGCGAAAGTACGGCGTGAGCATCCGGCGGCGGCTATTGAAGAGGCTGAAGCCATCCTGGGCGTGGACGAGGATGTCGGGGACGAGCGCAAAAACGGTCCACCAGTTCCCCGGCGTACCAGTGGCGGTGCCGGGTTCGGCGACGGGGTCGCGGTCGCCGAAGATGCGCGTGTAGACGGCGTTGACTTCGGGCGAGGCTTCGGAGCGGGAAACCTGGCGTAGACGGGGCATGGGGTTGTTCTCCACCGGGGAAATGGTGCTGACAGCCGCGGAATGCTACCGGAACGGCGGAACGGGCGCGCAGTTCGAGACGCGAAGAAGCGGCGTCCGGGTAGAGGGGCGGACCGCCGGCGTTTCGGTCAGGCCGCGGCGGAGGCAAGTCCGGCCGCAAGCCCGGCCCCCAGGCTGCCAACCAGAGTTTCGAGCACGAGTGCCGATTCGGGGGTCACGTCTTCGAAGCGTAGATGGAGGACCGTACCAGCCTCTTCCGCGTGCCCACCCGCAACCCCGGCGGGGAGAACCATTTCGCCCGATGCTGTCGTGATGCGAAGTGAGATCCGGGCGGCGCCGGGTGTGGCGGCGACCAGCACGGCAGCGCCACCCATCGAAATGTCCGTCACCGTGACCGGGACCAGCTCGCCGCCGTCCCCCAGGGTCGCTGAGAGCTGGACCCGGTACCGTTCGAGCAGGCGCCGGTCGAAGGGGCGCCAGGGGCTCTGCCGGAAAAAGATGGCCAGGCCTTCGCCGTAATCGCGGAAGCGGGCGAGGGCAGCCACACGCCTGCCCATTGCTCCACAGGCGAGAACGACCTCGTCGCCGGGGCGCCAGGTGCGTTCCGAGGTAGTCACGTAAACCGAGAAGCCGCGGTTGGCTTCGAGAACGCCCTGCCCATGGGAGCCCCCCGATTCGCCGCGGGGCATGACCGAGACGGCCATGCCGGGCGATGCGTGCTCGATTGGGCCAAGGTCATCGTTCATGCCTGAATTAACGGTGAATGGCGGCCGCGCCTGAAGCCCGGTCCCGGGGCGGCGGGTTTCGGCAGGAGGCACTAGGATCGGCGCACCATCCCAACGCCGCCTTCGTGGCGGTGCCGAATCCGAGGACACCATGAGCACGACCTGCCTGCTCATCGCCAATCGTGGCGAAATTGCCATCCGGGTGATCCGTGCCGCCGCGGAACTCGGCATCAAGACCGTAGCCGTGTACTCCGACGACGACGCCAGCTCTCTGCACGTGCGCAAGGGGGACGAGGCCCGGCGGTTGGCCGGGCAGGGGGCGGCCGCCTATCTCGATGCCGATCAGATCGTCCAGGTGGCGCTGGAGGCGGGTTGTGACGCGGTCCACCCCGGGTACGGCTTCCTCAGCGAGAACGCGGCGTTCGCACGGCGGTGCGCCGAGGCAGGGCTGACCTTCGTCGGCCCGCAGCCCGAGGTGCTGGAACTGTTTGGAGACAAGGCACGGGCGCGGGCGCTGGCCGAGGAGCTGGGCGTGCCGGTGCTCCCGGGCACATCGGGGCCAACGAGCCTCGAAGAAGCGCGCGCGTTCTTGGCCGCGATCGGGGAGGGTGGCGCGGTGATGGTGAAGGCGATCGCCGGCGGAGGCGGCCGGGGCATGCGTCCGGTGAGGCGGACAGAGGAACTGGAGCAGGCGTTCACCCGCTGCCAGTCCGAGGCACGGTCGGCCTTCGGGAACGGCGACGTGTACGTGGAGCGGCTCCTCCCGCTGGCGCGGCACATCGAAGTACAGGTGGTGGGAGATAGGACCGGACACGTGAGCCACCTGTGGGAACGCGAATGCACCATCCAGCGGCGCAACCAAAAGCTGGTGGAAGTGGCGCCCAGCCCGGGCTTGACGGACGACCTGCGCGATCGGCTCACCGGGTACGCGGTGCGGATGGCCGAGGCCGTGCGCTTCAAGAACCTGGGGACGTTCGAGTTCTTGATCGACGGCAGCTCGCCCTATGGTGCGGACGCGATCGCGTTCATCGAGGCGAACCCGAGATTGCAGGTCGAGCACACGGTGACGGAAGAGGTGACCGGCATCGACCTGGTGACGACGCAACTACGGATCGCCTCTGGCGCGACTCTGGCCTCGCTGGACCTCCAGCAACCGCAGATCCAGCGGCCCCGGGGGTACGCGATCCAGGCGCGCGTCAACATGGAGACGATCGGAGCGGACGGGATGACCCGGCCATCGGGTGGGACGCTCACTGCGTTCGAGCCGCCGACTGGTCCCGGGCTGCGGACCGACGCGTCTGGATACGTTGGGTACACCGCGAACCCCCATTTCGATTCGCTGCTGGCAAAGCTGGTGGCGCATTCGGCTGCCGGGGACTTCGCGAGCGCCGCGGCGAAGGCCTACCGGGCGCTCTGCGAGTTCCGCATCGAGGGGGTGGGGACGAACATTCCGTTCCTCCAGAACCTGCTGCGGCACCCGGACTTCGTCGCCGACAGGATTTCCACCCGGTTCGTCGAAGAGCATGCGGCCGAGCTCGCGACAGGGACCCCCGACACCCACCGGCGCCTCTTCTTCGAACAGGCGCAGCCGGTAGCCACGACCCCCGCGCCGGTGGCTGCCGGGCGCGCGGGTGCGGCAATCGACACGCGCGACCCGCTGGCGGTGCTGGCACACGGGAAAGCGGCGGTGGAAGCGGTGCGTGAGGCGCCGGCTCCGCCGACCCCCGACGGCATGGTAGCCATACTGACGCCGCTCCAGGGCACCATCGTCTCCATCGACGTGCGTGAAGGCGACACGGTCCACCGCGGGCAGCAGGTCGCGGTGATGGAAGCGATGAAGATGGAGCACGTGATCGCTGCCGAGGTGGGGGGCAGCGTCCGGGGCATCCGCGTGGCGCCGGGCGAGGCAGTGATGCCGGGTCATCCGCTGCTGTTCATCGAAGAATCCGGGGGCGAAACGGAACGAGAAGCGCAGACGGTCGCGGTCGACCTCGAGCGGATACGGCCCGACCTGGAGGAGGTCCACCAGCGGCACGCGATTGGGCTGGATGCCGCGCGTCCCGATGCCGTGGCCCGGCGGCGCAGGACCGGGCAGCGCACGGCCCGCGAGAACATCGACGAACTGTGTGACCCCGGCACGTTCATTGAGTATGGGCCGCTGGTGATCGCTGCCCAGCGGCGCCGGCGTCCGGTGGAGGAACTCATCGAGAAGACTCCGGCGGACGGCATGGTGGCGGGCATCGGGAGCGTCAACGGCGACCTGTTCGACGATGCGAAGGCGCGGACCATCCTGATGTCCTACGACTACACCGTGCTGGCGGGGACCCAGGGGACCCAGAACCACCGCAAGAAGGACCGCATGTTCGAGCTGGCCGAGAAGCACCGGCTGCCAGTGGTGTTCTTCACCGAGGGCGGCGGCGGGCGGCCGGGCGACACCGACGGTGTGGGCGTGGCGGGGCTGGATTGCATGGCATTCAACTACTTCGGGAAGCTGAGCGGGCTGGTCCCGCTGGTCGGGATCACGTCGGGCCGGTGCTTCGCGGGGAATGCGGCCCTCCTCGGATGTTGCGACGTGGTGATCGCCACCAAGGGTTCGAACATCGGTATGGGTGGCCCGGCAATGATCGAAGGGGGCGGGCTGGGGATCTTCCGGCCGGAGGAAGTGGGGCCCACTGACGTGCAGGCGCCCAACGGCGTCATCGACGTGCTGGTGGAGGACGAGGCGGAGGCGGTTCGGGTTGCGCGGAAGTACCTCTCCTACTTCCAGGGGCCGGTGAACGACTGGGAGTGCACGGACCAGCGGCTGCTCCGGAGCTCCATCCCGGAAAACCGGCTGCGGGTGTATGACGTGCGGAGCGTCATCGAAACGCTGGCGGACACGGGGTCGGTGCTGGAACTCCGCCGGGACTTCGGGCCGGGGATGGTGACCGCGTTCATCCGCATCGAAGGGCGGCCGCTGGGGCTGGTCGCGAACAACCCGATGCATTTGGCCGGCGCGATCGACAGCGATGGCGCAGACAAGGCGGCCCGCTTCATGCAGCTCTGCGACGCGTTCGAGATCCCGCTGCTCTCGCTTTGCGACACGCCCGGGATCATGGTGGGGCCCGAGGTCGAAAAGACCGCCCTGGTGCGTCATGCGGCCCGAATGTTCGTGACTGGCGCCAGCATGAGCGTGCCGGTGTTCACGATCATCTTGCGGAAGGGATACGGGCTTGGGGCGCAGGCGATGGCCGGCGGCAGCTTCAAGGCCCCGTTCTTCACGGTGGCCTGGCCCACTGGCGAGTTCGGCGGGATGGGTTTGGAGGGGGCAGTCAAGCTGGGCTACCGGAACGAGCTTGCTGCCGTGGAGGATTCGGACGCCCGGAAACGGCTGTTCGAGGAAATGGTGGCGCGCTCCTATGAACGCGGGAAAGCCGTGAACATGGCTTCGCACTTCGAGATCGACGACGTGATCGACCCACTCGACTCGCGATTCTGGGTGACTCGCGCACTGAAGTCGGTGCCGCCACCGGCGCCGCGGCACGAAAAAAAGCGGCCAAACATCGACACGTGGTAGCGGGTCGGCGGCATTGGCGCGTTCCTCGGGCAGGGTGCCCGGTTGAGGGTGTCATCGGCAGCCGCCCGGCCTGACGGGGCCTCAGGCCGACTGAATGCCGGCCTCGAACACCACTACCGCAAGGGGCGGCAGGGTGACCAGGAGCGACTGGGGCTCGTTGTGCGATGGGATCGGGACGGTGTCGATGCCACCGAGGTTGCCTTGCCCGCTGCCGCCATAGATCGGGGCATCCGTGTTCAGGATCTCGCGCCAGTGGCCCGGGATGGGCACCCCGATACGGAAGTTCGGGCGAGGCACCGGAGTGAAGTTGCAGACGACTGCGAGCACCTGGCGGTTGTCGGCAGTGCGGCGGACGAACGAGAGGGTGCTCTGGTCGCCGTCATTGCAGTCGATCCACTCGAAGCCGGCGGGGTCGCAGTCGGTCTTGTGGAGCGCCGGCGTGCCGCGGTAGAGCGCGTTGAGGTCGCCGGTGAGGCGCTGGAGGCCGTTGTGGCGTTCGAACTCGGTCAGGTGCCAGTCGAGGCTGGACTCATGGTTCCACTCACCCCATTGGCCGAACTCGGTCCCCATGAAGAGGAGCTTCTTGCCAGGGAGGCACCACATGTAGGCAAGGAGGGCACGGAGATTCGCGAACTTCTGCCAGTCGTCGCCAGGCATCTTGCCGAGGAGGGATCCTTTGCCGTGGACCACTTCGTCGTGGGAGAGGGCAAGCACGAAGTTCTCGGTGAAACCGTAAAGGGCGCGGAAGGTGATCAGGTTGTGATGATACTTCCGGTTGACGGGGTCCTGGGCCATGTACTTGAGGGTGTCGTGCATCCAGCCCATGTCCCATTTGAAACCGAACCCAAGGCCACCCATGTAGGTGGGACGTGAGACGCCGGGCCATGAGGTCGATTCCTCGGCGAACATCTGGATGCCGGGGTCGAAGGCGTAGGCGGCCTCGTTGAGCTGGCGGAGGAAGCCGATGGCGTCCAGGTCTTCGCGCCCTCCGTAAACGTTGGGCAGCCACTCGCCGGCCTTGCGCGAGTAGTCGAGGTAGAGCATCGAAGCGACGGCGTCAACACGGAGGCCATCGGCGTGGAAGACCTCGAGCCAGAAGAGACCGCTGGAGAGCAGGAACGAGCGGACCTCGTGGCGGCCATAGTTGAAAATGAGGCTGCCCCAGTCGGGGTGGTAGCCGCGGCGCGGGTCGGCGTGTTCGAACAGGTGGGAGCCGTCGAAGTTGGCGAGCGCAAACTCGTCAGAGGGGAAGTGCGAAGGTACCCAGTCGAGGATGACCCCGATGCCGTGCTGGTGGAGGACATCGACGAGGTACATGAAGTCCTGGGGGGTCCCGAAGCGGCCGGTGACGGCGAAGTAGCCGGTGGTCTGGTAGCCCCAGGATCCGTAGAAGGGATGTTCCATGACCGGTAGGAACTCGACATGGGTGAATCCGTGGTCGACCAGGTACCGGGCGAGTTTCGGGGCCAGCTCCCGATAGGTGAGTGGGCGGCTGTCTTCGTCCGGGGAGCGCATCCACGAGCCGATGTGCATCTCGTAGATGGAGATCGGGCCGTCGTGGCGGTTGTGGGCTGCCCGATTCGCCATCCAGTCGCTGTCACCCCATTCGTAGGCGAGTTCGTGGACGATGGAGGCGGTCGCCGGGGCATCTTCGGAACGGAAAGCGAACGGGTCGGCCCGGAGCGATTCGCCGCCGAGGTTGCTCTTGATCGCGAACTTGTAGCGGTGACCTTCGGCAGCGCCCGGGACGAAGCCCTCCCAGATCCCGGAGCTTTCGAGGTTGGCGAGCGGACTGGCGGCTCCATCCCAGTCGTTGAAGTCGCCGACGACGCTCACCGAGCGGGCATTCGGGGCCCAGACGGCGAAGGCCACTCCGGCCTCGCCACGTTGCTCAGTGACGTGCGCGCCCAGGTGCTGGTAGAGGCGGGTGTGGGTGCCCTCATTGAAGAGGTAGAGGTCGTCCGGGCTAAGAAGGGAGCGGGATTCGGCGGGCTTGCGTTTGGCGGGCATGGTCACCTCCAGGAGTGGCGGTCAGTCGTCAGCTGCGATATCGATGAGTTCGAGGATGCCCACGAGCGGGATATCGACCCAGGCGGGCCGGTTGTCGATCTCGTATCGGAGTTCGTAGAGCGCTTTGTCGAGCGTGAAGCTATCCAGCAAGAAGCGGTGTTCGCCGCCGTCCACAGTGAGGAGGCCCGTTTGGGTGGCAACCTCTGTATAGCCCGCGAGGTACTCGGAGGCCGTCCAGAGGGACCATGCACGGGCCCAGGCATCGAGGTCGGTTCCGGAACCGGCCGCCTGGGATTCGACCAACTCGCGGAGGGCATAGCGGCTGGCGTAGTGGATTGAGCGGAGCATGCCAGCGACATCCCGCAGCGGGGACCGTTTCGTGCGCCGCTCGCCGAGGGAGCGTACTGGCTCGCCCTCGAAGTCGATGAACACGGGCTCACGGCCGGCAATGAGCACCTGTCCGAGGTGGAGGTCTCCGTGACAACGGATTCGACTGCTGGAGAGCGGGCGTTGGGTGATCGCCTGAAGGCGGTCGAGAATCGCGTCCTCGCTGGCGATCACAGCCTCGGCGTGTTGACGGGTCGGTTCATCGAGGCTCGGAAGGGCGCCCCGAAGAACGCGGAAGGCATCCCGAGCCTGCGTTCGGAAGGCCTGGGCGAGCGCCCGCTGGTAGAAGGGTGTGTAGCGCTCCGGGGTGAAGGCCGGGTCGTCGCGATTGGAGGCGAGCGCTGCGTGGAGTTCGCCGGTGCGCTCGCCGAGCGCGCGAGCGAATTCGAGCCAGGACCCGGCTGCTTCGCGGAGGGCCGCAGGCGTCTGGGGTGCATCCATGGGGTGGGTGCGCCGGGGGAGCGCGGGCGGTTCGATCCGGGCAGCTGCGACTTCCTCGAGCATGAGGCCGAGTTCATCGATGGCGAACGTCCAGGCGTCGTATTGCGCGGTCACCATTTCCTCGAGGATCGCAGCGACCGTCGATTTCTGGTCGGGTGCGGAATAGGTGAGGGACCCGGCCAGGCGAGGGACGGATGCAGCGACCGGGCTCCGCTGGAGGAAGCGCTGCATTTCGATCTGGGGATGGACACCGGGTTCGGTGCGACGGATGAACTTGAGGACCAGGCGGCCGGGAAACATGACGGAGGTGTTGCTTTGTTCGCCGCGATGCACGGCCGCCGGGGGCTCGTCCGAGCCGCGGCGGTCGCGAAAGCCGGGTTCCACCGCAAACGCGAGGGTCCCGCGGGAACTGGTGAGCCTGGCGCGCGTCCGGAAGGCGTCGATG
>JAANMV010003629.1_pt1 | contig 13222 bp, 15 predicted proteins | sample 7279661 | NCBI WGS metagenome assembly JAANMV01 (sample SAMN14094540, study PRJNA606508) | bioreactor metagenome | isolation source: A lab-scale SPAN reactor treating ammonium-rich wastewater day 121 | place: Ireland: Galway | collected 2017-05-16 | reverse complement strand
TGCGCAGCGCCAGCCAGATTCCGGCCGCGACTCCCAGCGTGATCAGCACGCCGTACCAGGCGATGGTAAACCCACCGATATTCAGGAAAACAGGATTCATAACGTCCGGGCCAGTCTACCCGCTTCCCGGCCCCCCCCGCGCCGGACGCTGCGGCCCGTTCGGGGCCTTCTCCCTCCAAAGGGAACCGGCCCGCGCCAGCACGGCACGGACCGGTGTCCAGGGAAGCACTCAGGGGGTCAGGGCGGACTCCTCCGGCTCGGGCAGCGGCTGCACGCGGAAGATGCGCGAGAGAAGCACGCCCAGCTCGTACAGCACGTACAGCGGCACCGCCACCAGCAGCATGCTGCCCGGGTCCGGCGTGGGCGTGAGCACCGCCGCGAACACCATGATCGCCACCAGCGCGATCCGCCAGCCGCGGCGCAGTAGCTCGTGGTTCACCAGCCCGATCCGGGTCAGGATCACCGTCAGGATCGGCAGCTCAAAGGCCAGTCCGAACGCCACCAGGAACGTGGTCACCGTGCCGATGTAACTGCCGAGGCTCTGGTTCAGTTCCACCGCGCCGCCCATGAAGTCCGCCATGAAGCGCACCATGGTGGGCAGCACCAGCCGGTACCCGAACACGATCCCAAGCACGAACGCCACCCCTGCCCCCACCACGAACGGCAGCGCCCAGCGCCGCTCCTGTGGGTACAGGCCCGGCGCGATGAACGCCCACACCTGCCACAGAATGAAGGGCAGCGCCAGCGCCAGCCCCGCCCAGAACGAGAGGTTCAGGCTCAGCATGAACTGCTCGGTCAGGTGCAGCGTCACCAGCTTGACCTTGTCATCCTGATAGGCCTGCGAGTAGGTCAGCGGCACCTTGATCAGTTCGATCAACTGCATGCGGAACTGAAAGGCCACCACCATGCCCAGCGCCAGGAAAACCAGCGCGAAGATGATGCGCCGCCGCAGTTCCTCCAGGTGATCGAACAGCGGCGCGCTCTGTAGTTCCGGGGTGGAGGTTCGGGTCATGCGGCAGGCTTCCTTCTAGACGCGGGACGCACGCGGCCGCTCAGCGGCGCTCGGTGGTCTGCGTGGTGTGGGTGTGCGTGGTCACCGGCTGCCCGGTCACCGGGTCCAGCTGCCGGGAGGCGACGTCCGTGACCTCGGTGGTCGTGGTGCTGCCGTCCGCATGGACTTCCTTCTTGAACTCGCGGATGCCCTGACCCGCGCCCTTCATCAGTTCCGGGAGTTTCTTCGCGCCGAACAGCAGCGCAATCAGGACGACGATCAGCAGAATTTCAAGGGGGCCAAGTGACATAGGAGTTCCTCCAGAAAAGGGGTCGGGGTGGGGGTGACCGGCGGGCGGGGCAGCGCCTGCCCCCGGACGTTCACCCCCCAGCCTAGCGCCCCTCGGTCAGGTCTGCGTGGGCCAGGCTCACATCCCCGGGGTGGGGCGGGGCCCGGCACCCACACAGTCATATGCAGCGGCGTTCCCTCTGGATCACCCGCGACCTCCATCATCTCTTCATCTGGTTGGCGCGCCGTTAACGCCGCGCGTGGGCCAATCCATTTGCCGGCCGGCCGCATATAGCTTCCCGAAGGCCCGGACCGGCCGATCCATTTCCCACCGGCCCGGCACCTGAAAGGAGAGACCCATGGGCAACATCGGTGGACCGGAAATCCTGATCATTCTCGTGGCGGCCCTGCTGCTGTTCGGGCCCAGGCGCCTGCCGGACCTGGCGAAAAGCGCCGGGCAGGCCCTGCGCAGCTTCAAACAGGCGACCAGCGCCGTGACCGACGACCTGCGCGCCGGCCTGGACCCCACGGCTCCCGCGCCGGGCATGGCCCCCACGGCCATCACGCCTGCGGCCGTCACGCCGGTGGCCGTGACTCCCGTCACCGTGGCCCCGCCGGCGGCCACCGCCCCGGCCGCCGACCCCCTGCGCGCCTGAGGCCGGCAGTCCCGATGGAAGCGGACGCGGCCAGGGGGGTGCTACGCTCCTTCCGGACCATGACCCTACCCATCCATCCGGACCTGCCCGACGAGGACCTGCTGCGCCGGATGGCAGCCGGCGAGGAAGACGCCCTGACAGAACTGCACCGGCGGCACGCCCGGCTGCTGTACGGCCTGGGCCGCCGGATGCTCCGCCACCCCGACGACGTGGACTGCTGCGTGCAGGACGCCTTCATGAACGCCTGGCGGCACGCTGCACGCTTCGACCCGGCCCGCGCCAGCGCGAAGACCTGGCTGGTCAGCATCGCCCACCACCGCTTCCTGCAGCAACTGCGCGATCGGCCGGACACCGCCCTGGAACTCGCCGACTGGGACCAGCCCACCCACGGCGCCGACCCCACCGACCGCGCGCTCGCCGAACGGGCCGTCGCGGCCCTGGACGCCCCGCAGCGTCAGCTGGTGGAACTCGCGTACTACCGGGGCCACTCCCACGCCGAACTGGCCGCCCTGACCGGCCTGCCGCTCGGCACCGTGAAATCCCGCCTGCGTGCGGCGCTGGACCGCATGCGCCAGATTCTGGGCGGACCCCCGAACGGGGACCCGCTGCACGCCCCGCCGCCCGGCGGGGAAGATGTTCCCGGTGGAGACCCCGCATGAGCCGCGACCCGAACCCCCAAGAACGTGACCTGAGCCTCCGGGCGCTGCTCGGTCAGCTCACCTCGGACGAAGAAGCGCAGCTGGCCGGGCAACTCCGCGACCGGCCCGACTGGCAGGCCGATCTGGACGCCGACGCCCGCGCCCTGACCGCCCTGGCCGAATCCCTGGACCTCAGCGACGTCGAGGTGCCCGAGGACGCGTCTGCCCGGCTGCTCGCCCGCATCCGGCAGGAAGGTCGCACAACAGTCGGGGCGGAGACGGACCTGCCGCTTGCCATGAGGCTGACTGCCTCCGATGCCGGGACGGTCGCTCCCGAGGCCGCGTCCGGACCGGCCTCATTGGCTCTTCCCCCGCGCCGGCCACGGGCCTGGTGGCCGCTAGGCCTGGGGTTGGCCGCGGCCCTGCTGCTGGCCGTGCTGATCCGGCCCGGGCCCGCCGACCCGGGTGCCCGGTACGCCGCGGTGCCCGGCGCCGTGCAGCAGCCCGTGCAGGCGAAGGGCGAGGCGCTCGGCACGGTGATCCGCCTGCCGGACGGCCGGGTGTTCGTGCACCTGACCCGCACGCCCGAGGAGGGCCGGACCTACCAGCTGTGGAGTCTGGCCGAGGGGGTCCCACAGTCGCTCGGTGTGTTCGGCGATGACGGCCTGCTCACGGCGGCCCTGCCGGCCGGCGCGCCGCTGGCCGTGACGGTGGAACCTGCCGGGGGGAGTCCCGGGCCGACCACCCCACCCATCCTCCTCCCCGTGCTCTGAACGGGGAGAGCGGGGCAGACGGCGGGCCTTCCAGCAGGGAGGCCCGCCGCTTCCGTCTCTTGGGCGAACCTTCATTGAGGTTCGGTGAACGCCCGCGGCTGATCCACTCCGGCTGCCCCCGCATAACAGCACCCTGAAGGACCGCCAGCACCGGAGGCCGCCACTGGCGGGCCATGGCCCGGTCCCTTCCGTCCGCCCGCCATCCCGCCCCTCACCCCTGGAGGACCTCCCATGACCGACGCCCCCCGCCCCACCGACAGCAGCGACCTGACCGTGCCCACCGCCTCCACCCGCCGCAGCGTGATGGGCATGCTGGGCCTGATGGGCGCCGGCGCGCTCCTGAGCGGCTGCACGCCCGTGCTCGCCAACACGCCCGCCAAGCCGAACCTGGACGCCAGCATCTTCAACTTCGCCCTGAACCTGGAGTACCTGGAAGCGGCCTTCTACCTGGCGGCCGTGGGCAAACTGGAACTGCTGGACGCCGCCGGCGGGGACAGCAGCAAGGTCATCCTGCCTGCGGGCTTCACGGGCCGCGGCGGCAACGGCGTGCCCTTCGCCTCCGCCGCCGTCCGCGCCTACGCCGAGGAAACGGCCATGGACGAACTCGCGCACGTGAAGGTGATCCGGCAGGTGCTGGGCGCCGCGGCCGTACCGCAGCCGCAGCTGGACCTGGGCCCGGCCTTCGACGCGGCCGGTCAGGCGGCCAGCAAGGGCGCCATCAAGGGCTTCAACCCGTACGCGAACGAACTGTTCTTCCTGCACGGCGCGTTCATCTTCGAGGACGTGGGCGTCACCGCCTATAAGGGCGCCGCGCGCCTGCTGGTGGACGACAAGGCGGGCGGCAACCTGGAGAACGCCGCCGGCATCCTGGCCGTGGAGGCCTACCACGCCGGCATGATCCGCACCCTGCTGTACCAGCAGAAGGACACCGTGGCCGCCGCCGGCCTGACGGTCGCGCAGATCGTGCAGGCGATCAGCGACCTGCGCGACGCCGTGGACGGCAGCGACGACCGCGATCAGGGCATCACCGCCGATTCCGGCTCGAACATCGTCCTGGCCGACATGAACGGCATCGCGTACAGCCGCACGCCCCGGCAGGTGGCGAACATCGTCTTCCTGGACACCACCGGCCGCGCCACCAAGGGCGGGTTCTACCCGACCGGCCTGAGCGGGGACTTCAGCGCGCTGCTCGCCCTCTAAACGAGAGCACCAGAAATCACGACCGGCCCTGTCCCGTGTGGAGGCAGGGCCGGTCCTGTCGTTTCGTTCAGATGCTCCAGCCGCCGTCCACCAGGATCTCCTGCCCGGTGATGTACGCCGCCTCCGGCGTCGCCAGGAAGGCCACCGCCGAGCCCACCTCGCGCGGCGTGCCGAAGCGCCGGGCCGGAATGCGGGCCGTGAGCTTCTCCGCGTCGCCCGGGTCGGCGTGCAGGGCCTTCAGGCGGTCCGTGGCGGTGTACCCGGGCGCGACCGTGTTGCAGGTCACCCCGTCGGCCGTGACCTCCAGGGCCAGGGTCCGCAGGTGGTTCGTCACCGCGGCCCGCATGGCGTTGCTGACCGGCAGGGTGGGTGCCGGGCGGCCCACGGTCAGGCTGGTGACCGCGATGATCCGCCCCCAGCGCCGCTCGCGCATGCCGGGCAGCACGCCCGCCACCAGCCGCACGGTGCTCAGGAAGGTCGTCTCGTACCCGGCGCGCCAGGCGTCCTCCGTGACCTGACTCGGCAGGGACGGCGGCGGCCCACCCGCGTTGCTGACCAGGATGTCCACCGGACCGGCCGCCTCCAGCGCGGCCTGCACGCCGGCCGGGGTGCTCACGTCGGCCACCACCCAGGCCGCGCCGAGCTCATCGGCCGCGGCCCGCAGCGCCGCCTCACTGCGGGCGGCCAGCACGACCTCCGCGCCGAGTTCCCGCATGGCCCGCGCGGCCTCCAGGCCGATTCCCTTGCTGCCGCCCGTGACCAGGGCGCGTTTCCCGTCCAGCCGGAAGAGCGTCATGCCGCCCAGGGTAGCGCGGCCGGAGGGCCGGTCGGGCGCGCTACCCTGGGCCTGCATGGACGTCCTGATCGTCGTCGCCACCGCCGGGGAGGCCGGGAACCTTCGCGACCTCCCCGCCCGCGTCACCGTGTCCGGCGTCGGCCCGGTCGCGGCGGCCCTCGCCACGCAGCGCGCCCTGCAGGAGGCGCCTGCCCGGCTGGTCGTGAGCGCCGGCATCGCGGGTGCCTACCCCGCCAGCGGCCTTGCGCCCGGCGACCTGGCCGTGTCCAGCCACATGATCCAGGCGGACCTGGGCGCCTGGGACGGCGACGACTGGCTGTCCCTGGAAGCGCTGGGCCTGTCCGTGCTTCCGGACGGGCCGGGGGGCGCGACCTTCCCTGCCTGGGATGGTGCTGAGGACCTCGCCCGGCGCGGCGGCGCCGCATTTGGCCCGATGCTGACCCTGTCCAGCGTGACCGGCAGCCTGGAGCGCGCCCGGCAGCTGGTGGCGCGGTACCCGGGCGCGCTGACCGAGGGGATGGAGGGGGCGGGCGTGGCGCACGCCGCCCGGCTGGCCGGGGTGCCCGCCCTGGAACTGCGCGGCGTGAGCAACGCCGTCGGGCCGCGCGACCGCAGCGCGTGGCGCATCCCGGAGGCGCTGGAAGCCACCCGCCGCGGGCTGGAAGCGCTGCTGAATGGAAGCAGTGGTGGGGGTTGGGGGGCCGGCGCGCCCTAGAGTGGGCCATGACCATCACCACCGAAGCGGAACGGCGCGGCATGCACAGGGCCGGGCAGGTCGTGGCCGAAACCCTCCGGACGCTGAAAGACGCCATCCGCCCGGGGGTCACGCCGGCTGAACTGGACGCCCTGGCCGGGCAGGTGTTCCGGCGGCACGGCGCGCAGTCCGCGCCGCGCATGACCTACGGCGCGCCCGTGAACGTGTTCGTCAGCGTGAACGACGACATCGTCCACGGCCTGCCCACGCAGCGGCCCCTGGCGGCCGGGGACGTCGTGAGCCTGATCGTCACGCCCTTCGTGGACGGCTTCATCGCCGACGCCGCTGTGACGGTCGCGGTGCCTCCGGCCTCGCCGGTCGCCCTGCGCCTGATCGAGTGCACGGAAGCGGCCTTCGAGGCCGGCATGAATGCCGCCCGGGCCGGCCAGCCGGTGCACGCCATCGGGCAGGCCATCGAGGCCGAGGTGCAGCGCCGCGGATTCACCGTGCTGCGCGACCTGTTCGGGCACGGTGTGGGCCGCGCCATTCACGAGGACCCCGAGGTCCCGAACTACTACCGGCCACGGGACCGCCGGAAGCTGCACGAGGGGCTGGTCATCGCGGTGGAACCGATGGTCTCCACCGGCCGGTCCCGCCGCGTCCGCACCCTCCGGGACGGCTGGACGCTGAGCACCACCGACGGCGGGCTCGCCGCGCACTTCGAGCACACGGTGATGATCACGCGCGGCCGCCCGGTCCTGCTGACCGCCTGAACCCCCTGGGCGCCCCTGGTCCCCGCTGACAAACGCCAGCCGCTCCCGCGCCTTTCCCGGCCCGGCGTAAGGTCCGGGCCGGCCCTCGCCTGCCGTTCTGTTCATCCTGGACGCCTGCCGCGCGGCAGGGCCTAGTCTGGGGAAACTTCAAGTGCCTTTCCCAGGAGAAGACCGCATGACCCAATCCAGCACCGCCGTGAATGCCGCCGACCTTCAGGATCAGGACGTGGTGATCGTGTCCGCCGTCCGCTCACCCATCGGAGCGATCCGCGGGAGCCTCAGCACCGTCCGCCCGGACGACCTGGCCGCCGTCGTGATCCGGGAGGCCGTCACCCGCGCGGGTGTGCCCGCCGACCAGATCGAGGAGGTCATCTTCGGTTGCGCCAACCAGGCCGGCGAGGACAACCGCAACGTCGCCCGCATGGCCGGCCTGCTCGCGGGCCTGCCGGACACCGTGGCGGGCGTGACCCTCAACCGCCTGTGCGCCTCGGGGCTGTCCGCCATCAACCACGCGGCGCGCGCCATCCGCAACGGCGACGGCGACATCTACGTGGCGGGCGGCGTGGAGAGCATGACCCGCGCGCCGCTGAGCATGCCCAAGGGCGCCGGCGCCTTCCAGAACGGCAACGTCACCGTGTACGATACTACCCTCGGCTGGCGCTACCCGAACCCCGCCATGGAGGCGATGTTCCCGCTGGAGGCGATGGGGGAGACCGCGGAGAACATCGTGGAACGCAGCCGCGAGGGCGCCTACGCCGGCGGGGAGATCACCCGCGCCGACCAGGACGCCTTCGCCCTGCAGTCCCAGCGCCGCACCGTGAACGCCATCAACAACGGCACTTTCCGGGACGAGATCGTGCCCATCGAGGTCAAGTCCCGCAAGGGCGTGACCGTCTTCGACACCGACGAGCACCCCCGCATGAAGAAGACGGGCGAGACGTACGAAGTCGCCACCGACGAGGCCACCATGGAGGGCCTGAAGCCCGCCTTCCGCAAGGGCGGGTCCGTCACCGCCGGGAACGCCAGCGGCCTGAACGACGGCGCCGCCGCCCTGGTCCTGATGAGCGCGAAGAAGGCCCGGGAACTGGGCGTCAAGCCCCTGGCCCGCTGGGTGTCCGGCGCGGCCGCCGGCGTGGAGGCCCGCGTGATGGGCCTGGGCCCCATCCCCGCCACCCGCAAGGCCCTGGACCGCGCGGGGCTCAGCGTGGACGACCTGGACCTCGTGGAACTCAACGAGGCCTTCGCCGCGCAGGCGCTGGCCTGCATCCGCGAACTGGGCCTGGACCAGGAGAAGGTGAACGTGAACGGCGGCGCCATCGCCCTCGGGCACCCGCTGGGCATGAGCGGCGCGCGGCTGATCACCGCCCTCACGCACGAACTCGGGCGGCGCGGGCAGCGCTATGGCCTCGCCACGCTGTGCGTCGGCGTCGGCCAGGGCGAGGCGGCCATCATCGAGCGGGTGGAGTCGTGAAGACCGTTCCCGTCATCACCGCGCCGGAGGCCGCCGCGCTCGTGAAGTCCGGCCAGACGCTGCTCGTCGGGGGCTTCGGCATGACCGGCAACCCCGTGCACCTCGTGCATGCCCTGGCCGAGACGGACGTGCAGGACCTCACCTACGTCGCCAACAACGTCAGCGAACCCGGCCTCAGCGGCGGGCGGCTGCTGCGCAACCGGCAGCTGAAAAAGGCCGTGGGCAGCTACTTCACCAGCAACCCCGAGGCCGTCAAGGCCAACCAGGAAGGCTGGCTGGACGTGCAACTGCTCCCCCAGGGCACCCTGGCCGAGGCCATCCGCGCCGGCGGGGCCGGGCTGGGCGGATTCTTCACGCCCACCGCCGCCGGCACCCTGATCGCCGACGGCGCCGACACCCGCACCCTGAACGGGCAGGAGATGGTGTTCGTGCCGGCCATCCGCGGCGACGTCGCGTTCGTACGCGCGTGGCGGGCCGACACCGCCGGGAACCTGCAGTACCGCCTGACCGAGCAGAACTTCAACCGCGCCATGGCGACCGCCGCGGACCTCGTGATCGCCGAGGTCGAGGAGATTGTCGAGGTGGGGCAGATTCCCCCGGAGCAGGTGCACACCCCCGGCCTGTACGTGGATTACCTCGTGCAGGCGCACCTCAGTCCGGAATTCCTGGGGTCCAGTGCGAACGTCAAGGGCGGCGCGAAGAAGGTGGACGAGGCCCGCATGCAGATGGCCCGCCGCGCCCTGCGCGAACTGAAACCCGGCGACGTGGTGAACCTGGGCATCGGCGTGCCCACCCTGGTCGCCGACCTGATCACCCCAGGGCACGGCGTGACCCTGCACACCGAGAACGGCATGCTGGGGGTCGGGCCCGCCCCGGAGGACGGCGGCGCCATGGACTACCCCGTGAACGCCGGGAAGATCCCCGTGACCGCCCTGCCCGGCGCCAGTTACTTCGACAGCGCCGACAGCTTTGCCATGATCCGCGGCCGGCATGTGGACGTGGCGATCATGGGCGGCCTGCAGGTGGACGCGCACGGCAACCTCGCCAACTGGGCGGTGCCCGGCAAGCCCCTGCTGGGCGTGGGCGGCGCGATGGACCTGGCAAGCGGCGCCCGGAAGCTCATCATCACCATGAGCCACACCGACCCGGACGGCAGCCCCAAGATCGTGCCCGACTGCACCCTGCCCCTCACCACCCGCGGCGCGGTGGACATGGTGATCACCGACAAGGCCGTGTTCGAGTTCGTGGCGGGGCAGCTCACGCTGACCGAACTGATGCCTGGCGCCACCCTGGAGGAGGTCCGGGCGGGCACGGGCGCCTCCTTTGTGGAGGCCCTGCCGGCCGCCGCTGCCGCGCCCGCCTGAGCTTTCCCCACGGCAAGGGTGAAGGAAGGGCTCAGGCCGCTTGGGTGGGGCGTTGCTACGCTGAACGCATGAGCCAGGACGACAAGAAGCACACCCCCGACCCCGGCGTGAAGCACGAGGGCGAGATCAGCAACGTGGACCTTCAGTTCATGGGCACCCCGGACGTGCGCCGCGAGATGCGCGCCGAGGAGAAGGCCGAGGCGAAACTCGCCGACGAGTTCAGCGAACGCGGCCTGGACCCGCAGGACGTCGCGAGCGCCGGCAGCATGATCGCCAGCGACCCCGCCAGCCCGCACGTGCACCCCGGTGAGCACGCCGAGAAAAACGACCAGGACTGATTCCCGCAACTCGCAGGGCCGCCCACCCGGGCGGCCTTCGTGGTGTTTTCCTTCAGGCCGCGTCACGCGCCGACCGGTGGGGGGCCTTAGTCTGCCCGGGTGGCCCTCACCGCTCCGCGCTTCCTGGCCCCGCTGCTCGCGCTGACCTGCGGCGCCGCCCTCGCCGCCCCGCCCATCTGCCCCCCTGAACCGCCCGAATCGCCGGAACGTGAGGCCGCCTGGACCCGCGCCCTTGCGAACCTGAGCACGCTGTCCCTGAACCTTCCCGAGAAGGCGGAACGGACCGTGCTGATGCCGGTGGACGGCGTGCGCGTGCGCGACGTGGACGACACCTGGGGCGGCGCCCGGCCGGACGCGCGCCAGCACGCCGGGCAGGACATCTTCGCGCCACCCGGCACCTTCGTGCGCTCCGCCACCGACGGCATCGTGTGGCGAATCGGGGAGAGCGCCGCCGGGGGCCGCTGGGTGTACGTGCTGGGCGCCGGTGGCCGGCGGTACTACTACGCGCACCTGGACCGCGTGAACCGCGACCTGCGCGAGGGGCAGCGCGTGACCGCCCGCACGATCCTGGGCGTGGTCGGGCAGACCGGGAACGCCGTGAACACGCCCGCCCACCTGCACTTCTCGATCTTCACGAAATTCGATCCGGCAGCCGAGTGCCGGTTCCTGGCGATCAACCCGCTGCCCCTGCTGCGCGACCGCCCCTGACTTCACCGCCTCTGATCAAAGGTACAACGCGCCGCCCAATGGACCGGGCGGCGCGTTCACGGGGGGCGAAATGGGTCAGCCTTTTACGGCGCCGGCAGTCAGGCCGGACACGATGTTCCGCTGGAACACCAGCACCAGGATGATCAGTGGCACCGTGACCACAATGCTGGCCGCCATGATCGGGCCCCACGGCTGGTCGAACTGCGTGGCGCCGGAGTAGTTTCCGATCACGACCGGCACGGTGCGGTTGCTGCTGGTAAACGTGAGGGCGAACAGGTACTCGTTCCAGCAGTTGATGAACGCCAGCAGCCCGGTGGTGACCAGGGCCGGCATCATCACCGGGAACAGCACCAGGAACAGTGTCTGGAGGGGCGAGGCGCCGTCCACCAGGGCCGCTTCCTCCAGTTCGCCCGGGATGTCCCGCACGAAACTGGTCAGCACCCACACCGTGAAGGGAATCGTGAAGATCAGGTACGACAGGATCAGCCCGGCCGGGTTGTTGAACAGGCCCGCGCTGCGGATCAGGGTGAAGAGCCCGCCCAGCACCGCGATCTGCGGGAACACGCTGACCGCCAGGATGATGTACATGATCATCTGCTTGCCGCGGAAGCGGAAGCGGCCCAGGGCGTACGCGGCGAAACTGCCGATCAGCAGGCTGATGGCGACGCTGCCGATCGCCACCATCAGGCTGAACAGCAGCCCCTTCTGGAAGCTGGGATTGGCAAGCACCAGCTGGTAGTTCACGAGCGTCCAGGGGGCGGTGATGAACTTGTCCGGGGTGAGCCCCAGGTCGCTGGAGCGGCGGAAACTGGTCAGCACCGCCCAGAAGAAGGGCAGCAGCAGGTACGCGGCGATGGCTGTGACCAACAGGTAGAACAGCGTGCGCTGCACGAGGTACAGGGCCGGGTTGGTGCGTTTCAGGTCCACGGGCCACCTCCGTCGGCATGGTCAGGGAAGCTCCGCATCAGTCGAACCTCACGCGGAAGGCGGTGACGTACATCACCACGATCACCATGATGATCAGGAAGATCGCCACGGCCACCGCGCTGCCCAGGCCCAGCAGGGAGTTGTCGATCAGTTGCAGCCGGGCGTACCCGGTCATGCTGGTCGCGGCGGCCGTGTTCGGCCCCAGCATCACGTACATCACGTCGAAGACGCGCAGCGCGTCCAGGCTGCGGAACACCAGTGCCACCAGCAGCGCCGGGCGCAGCAGCGGCAGCGTCAGGCGCCAGAACTGCGTCCACTTGCTCGCGCCGTCCATGTCGGCCGCCTCGTACATGTCCCCCGGCAGGCTCTGCAACCCGGCCAGGATCAGCAGCGCCATGAAGGACGTGGTCTTCCAGACGTCCACGGCGATCAGGGCCCAGATGGCCTTGTCCGGTTCGGCCAGCAGCGCGATGCCGCGCCCGTCCTCGCTGAAGCGCGACAGCAGACCGTTGCCGATCAGCCCGAACGAGTCGTTGTACATGTACGCCCACATCTGCGCGGACACCACCGTGGGAATCGCCCAGGGCACCAGCATGGCCGTGCGCAGGAACGACCGCCCCCGGAAGGCGCTGTTCACGACCAGCGCGATGATCATGCCCAGCACCGTCTCCAGGAACACCGACACCACCGTGAACAGCAGGGTGTTCTTCACCGCCTGCCACCACTGCGGGTCGGCCAGGAACCCGATCGCGCCGTCCTCGGTGCGGAAGTAGAAGTTGTCCAGGCCCGCCCAGGTCGCCTGGTCGGGGGCGGTCAGGTCGGCGCTGTGAAACGAGAAGAAGATCGTGCGGTACAGGGGGTAGCCGGCCACCAGGGCAATGGCGATCAGGGTGGGCAGCAGCAGCCACATCGCCTGCCGGGCGCGGGCGGCCTCGATCCCGCGCCGCCGCCGGGTGGTGGGCACGGTGGGCGGGGGCACGACGGGGGGTGGAATCGGGGGCGTCTGGGTCGTCATCGTGGACCTCCGGAAGCGGGCGGGGCAGTGGGGAAGCAGGCAGGGACCGCCGGCGTGCCGGGCGGTCCCCCACGGACCGGGCTCAGCCGGTCACGCGGCCGCTCACCAGGCGCGGCCCTTGATGCGGGTGATGTCGGCCGACAGTTTCGCCACGGCCGCCTGGCCTTTCTTCTTGCCGGTCAGCACGTCGGTCACGGCGTTCGCCATGGCCTGTGAGACCTGGTTGTACTTGGTCTTGGTGGGGCCGGAGGGGCGCGCCACGGCGCTGGTGAACACGCTGTACAGGCTGCCGAAGAAGGGGTTTTTCGCCAGGACGTCCTTGTCCTTGTACAGGCTGACGATGGTGGGGTTGTACGCGCCCTCAATCGCGCGGATCTTCTGCTCCTCGGGGCCGGTGAGGTAACGCACGAGGCTGATCGCGGCGTCCTGGTTCTTGCTGTACTTGCTCACGCCCAGGTTCCAGCCGCCGAGCGTGGCGGCGTTCCCGGCGCCGCCGCTGGGCAGCGGGGCCACGCCGATCTTGCCCTTGATCTTGCTGTCCTCACCCTGACCGAGCGCCCAGGCGTACGGCCAGTTGCGCATGAAGGCGG
>JAANMV010003615.1_pt1 | contig 13266 bp, 8 predicted proteins | sample 7279661 | NCBI WGS metagenome assembly JAANMV01 (sample SAMN14094540, study PRJNA606508) | bioreactor metagenome | isolation source: A lab-scale SPAN reactor treating ammonium-rich wastewater day 121 | place: Ireland: Galway | collected 2017-05-16 | reverse complement strand
AGGCCTTCACCCGTCAACAGCTCACACGCAATTCACGCAACAACGTCCCTGGACATCACACCTAGCCCGCGGGCCCCTGCTCGCCGGGGTGCGGGGTCATCCGCTCGCGTGCGGGCCCGCGCCGCCGGCGTGCGGGGTCGATTGTGCACGCGAATCCGCCCGGAAGTGTACGTATCTGACCCCGCAGCGGCGCGCCGGCCCTTCGCGGCGCGTGGTCCGCCGCGGCGCGCCGGCCGTTCGCGGCGCGTGGTCCGCCGCGGCGCCCGGTCCACCCGTGTGCCGGGTCAGTTGTGTACGCGGATCTGCCCGAAAGCGTACGTTACTGACCCCGCAGGCGGACATGGGTGCGTCGGCGTGCGCACACGACCCGCTCCGCTCGTGTGCGGGGTCAGTTGTGCACGCGGATCTGGCCGAAAGCGTACGAGACTGACCTCGCAAGGGATGGGACCCGCCGGGCGGGTCAGTCCGATCGGGATGCTATGGCGCCGCGGATTCGTCTGATCAGCGCGTCGGCATCGTTGAGGTCGTCCTGGGTGAGGCGGATCACGATCCAGCCGAGCGCTTCCAGCTCTCGCTGACGCCGGATGTCTCACCGCCACTGCTCGGCACTCGTACGATGCCCATCGCCTTCATACTCGATCGCGATCTTCAGTTCGGGGTACGCGAGATCGGTGCGCGCGACGAGCATGAGGCCGTTCAGAACTCTGTACTGAACCACCGGCTCTGGCAGCCCGCACGTCCGCATGAGCAGTCGGGTCTCGGTCTCCTTCGGCGATTCGACGTCGTAGGAGGCGAGTGCCAGAGCCTCGCGGATCGTGCCACATCCCGGAAAGCGGTTCCAGACATCGAGGCGCTCCGCGATGTCATCGATCGTCACGTGCGGACGGCTCAGGCGGAGCCCCGGATAGTTTGTGGCGGTGGTGAGGATCGAGTCGATCAGGGTCACCGCTTCGAGCTTGGTGAGCCCTTTCGCACAGGAGAAGAGCGTCGCGACAGGATCGAGTACAGGCACATCGTCGATCCGATGGAGGGTGAGCCGCTCCGGGGCAAGACGAAGCCCGGTGACACCGGCAGTGCGCGGGCGGGAACCGCTTGTGGGCACGAACACATGGAGTGTCTCGTCCTTCTCCCACGTCGAAGGCACAGGCATCCGCCAGATGCGCGCCGCCGTCCTACCGCCGAAGCGCTGATCCGCAGCAAGACGCGGAGCGTAGGCCGTCACTCGGTCGTCGAACGTCTCGGGTTCCGTCGTGACTCGGATGCCGCGATACGGCCGGGCGAGGTCCGGAGCGTCCCGGCGCCGCCGCGGGACGCCCGCGCCGGACGCCTCTTTGACGGTGAACCGCTCACCGAGCGTTGGGGGAAGAGGCGTCCTGGCTCGCATCTCTCCATGGTCGACCTGCGACCGACCGCGGACCCGTGCATACCCCAGCTGCTGTGGGCAACGTTCGGATCCGCGCAATCTGTGGACAAGCAAGGCGCCATCGTGCGCGGTGACCACAGGAGTCATCGTGGGCGCCGACCCGCGCCTCCGCGGGTCACAAACGTACGGTTCCGTCCCCGAAAACGTGCGCAACTGACCCCGCACCCCGTGAAGAGCGGCGCGGCCTACGCCACCAGCAGGTCGAGGGTCTGCGCGCGCCCGCCGGCGGCATCGAGCGCCTCGCCGTCGTAGGCGCCGGCGACCGGCGAGATCATGATCTCGTCGACGCCGTGCTGCGCGGCGAGCGCGGCCAGCGACGACCGAACCTCGGCACCCTCGCCGATCAGCCAGCGCTGACGCATCGCGTCGATGAGGGTCTGCTCCTGGGCATCCGGATGCTCAGCCGCACCGCGCTGCGCCTCGTCGACCGTCTCGAGCGGCCTCATCGGCTTGTTGCCGCGCAAGCGCGCCATCGCACGCAGCTGCGGCAGGGCGCGGGCCTCCGCTTCCTCCGCCGACGGCGCGGCGACCACGTTCGCGGTGAGGAAGGTGAGCGGCGCGTCGAGCGTCTCGGACGGGCGGAAGTGCGAGCGGTACAGGTCGAGGGCGCGCTCCAGGCCGACTCCCGCGAAGTGGTTCGCGAACACATACGGCAGCCCCTGCGCGGCGGCGAGCTGGGCGGAGTAGTCGCTCGAGCCCAGCAGCCAGATCGTGGGGGATCCGGATGCCGCGGGCGTCGCCTTCACGCCGTATTCGCCGCCGCTGGTGAAGCGCACCGTCGCGCCGTCGGACTGCACCATCGCGGCGATGTCCTGCACGTGCGCGGGGAAGCGGTCGACGTCTCCGGTGGTGCCCGACTGGCGCAGCAGATGCGTGATCACGGGGTCGCTGCCCGGTGCCCGGCCGATGCCGAGGTCGATGCGTCCCGGTGCGAGCGCCTCGAGGGCGGCGAACTGCTCGGCCACGATCAGGGGCGCGTGGTTGGGCAGCATGACGCCACCCGAGCCGACGCGGATCCGCTGCGTGCGCGCGGCCGCCGCGGCGATCAGGACCGGCGGTGTGGTCGATGCCACCGACGGCATGTTGTGGTGCTCGGCGAACCAGTACCGGGTGAGCCCGAGCGCATCGGCGTGCTGGGCGAGCTGCATCGACGACGCGATGGCTTGCGCGCTGGTCTGGCCGGTGCGGACGGCAACGAGATCGAGGACGGAGAGCGCGGGAGTAGTCATCGTCAGAGGACAACGTCGGTCGCCGCGCGCGCATTCCTCGTCGCGCGCATCGCAGGCGTACCCTTCCTGGAATGGAGTCCAGCATCTTCTTCATCGTCGTCGGCGCCGTGGCGGTCGCAGCCGTAGCCCGCCGAAGAGGATGGCCCGCACCGCTGCTGGTCACGGTCGTCGCGCTGCTGGCATCCTTCCTCCCGTTCGTGCCGGATATCGCGATCGACGGACACCTGCTGCTGAACGTCGTGCTGCCGCCGCTGCTGTACTCGGCGGCGCTCGACGTGTCGTTCCTCAGCTTCCACCGGGCGATGCCGCAGATCCGACGGCTGGGTGTCGGTCTCGTCGTCGTCACCGCTGTCGTCGTGGGCTTGCTGGCGTGGTGGGTGATGCCCGAGCTGACCCTGCCGGGAGCCCTGCTGCTGGGGGCGATCGTCGCCCCTCCCGATGCCGTGTCTGCGGCGTCCATCGGCCGCCGGCTCGGCCTGCCGCGGCGGGTGATGACGGTGCTGTCGGGGGAGAGCCTGATCAACGACGCCACGTCGCTGACCATGTTCCGGGTGTTCGCGGCGATCGTCGCCGGCGCCACGGTGTCGATCTGGGACGGGATCTGGCAGTTCGCGCTCGCCGTGGTGATCGGGGTCGCGGTCGGGCTGGTGTTCGGCATCGCGCTGCACCAGCTGCGGATGCGCGTTGACGATCCGGTCGTGAACGGCACCTTCGGTCTGCTCGCGCCGTTCGGCGCGTACGCGATCGCCGAGCAGCTGCTCGGGTCGGGCGTGCTGGCGGTGGTCGCGATGGGGTTGTTCGTCGGCTTCAACGCTCCGAAGACCAGCTACGCGACCAGGCAGCAGGAGGCGCCGCTGTGGCTCTCGGCCGACTTCCTGCTCGAGTCGTTCGTGTTCGCGTACATCGGGCTGCAGCTGCCGCGCGTGATCGGCGAGCTGGAAGACGGCGAGGGAGGCACGATCCTGCTGCTGGCGGTGATCGTCCTGCTGGCGGTGCTCGTCGTGCGGCCGCTCTTCGTGTACCCGGCGGGCGCGTGGGGCCAGCGCTGGACGAAGTTGCGTCTGCGTCGGTGGGAGAAGATGTCGGCGGCGAAGAAGGCGCTTCCGCTCGCGAACAGGCGTCGTCGTCGGCGCCCGCTCACCGAGGAGCAGCTGCGGCGCCGGCTGACCGAGACCACGCTCTCGTGGCGCGACAACGCGGTGATCTCGTGGGCCGGCATGCGCGGAGTGGTCACGCTGGCCACCGCGCTCGCCGCGGCCGATCTCGCGGGTCTCGATGCGCGGGCGGCCGACGCGATCGTCGTGGTCGCCTTCGTCGTGACCGTCGGCACCCTGCTGTTGCAGGGGCTCACCCTGCCGTGGCTGATCGGTGCGCTGGGGGTCGTGGACGACGAGGAGGCGCGGGAGGATGCGAGGCAGCTGGCATCCGTGCGCGAACGCAGCCGCGACGTCGGCAAGGCCTACCTGCGCGAGGCGAGGCGCGCGTGGGCGAAGGAGCACGGCGAGGAGCGGCTGCCGGCGTTCGACGCGTATGCCGAGCGTCTCGTGCGCATGCAGGCGGGCGCCGACCAGGCCGGCGAGGAGCCGGCGGAAGAGCGGCCGGTGCGGCCGTCTGGGAGCCAGTCCGGTTTCTGCGGATATTATCACCCTGAAAAGTGATGAAACCTTCACAGGCCTTACAGTCAACCTGTTCGATGGCGGCAAAGATCTTTTCCAGGTGGAAAAGGGTGGAAAGGTGCTCGAGATCTCCGCGGGTGAAGTGGCTGAAATCCGATTCGACTCACCGCGAGCTATCATCAAGCTGCCGGATGGCAGTGTGTATAACTCGGCGGAGGTTCAGCAATTCGATGGGAAACGGGACCGCTTTTCGGTGCGGCGAGGGTTGAAGGTGGTCGATATCCGTGCGGCTGAGGTGGAATCGATCGATTTCAGGCCGCCACTCGCACAACCTCTGCCCGGGAGTGCGGCTGCAGTGGTCAGCGATCAGCCTGGGGTTCTTCCCCCGGTGCTGCGCCCGATTCATGTAGCTGCGCCGCGTGCTCTTCCCAATCCTGACTCGCCAGCGCCCCCTCCAGAACAAGAGGCCCAGGGCCAGGCAACTCAAGCTGAAGCACCCCCATCTCCGCCACCAGCGGAAATACCCGCACCACCAGGCTTTGGGCATACCGCTCCGATGAACAGCCCGGATGGGGAATCCATGCCGATTTCGGAAATAACGGATTCAGGCAATGGCGGTGAAGCCGCTGCGAGCTGGGATGACGAATCTCTGTATGAAAAGCTGGGTGAAGATTTCGGGAAGCCGAAAATTATCACTCCCGGACAAGCGCAGTCTGCTCTCGGGTATGTTCCACGCTGGAAAGGCAGCGGGGCCACCACCGGTGAAGAGAGCCAGAAAGGTTCCAAGTCCGAAGGTGGGTCCCGGGGCAAAGCCTCCACAAAATCCGGTGGAGGAGGAAAAGGAAGTGTTGCCAAAGGGGGTGGCGGAGGAGGTGGTTCCTCACGAAAATCGAGGGGTGATGAAGGATCTTCCGACAAGCAGCTGGCCCAGCAGGATGAAAGAGATTCAAGGCGGCAGTCCAGCAGCAGCCGTGACCGCACTAATGACAGAGGGCGCAGTTCCCGTTCAAGCCGCAGCTCCCGGGATTCTCGTGGTGGATATGGCTCGGATAGCTCTGGCGGAAGCCGTTACGGTGGTTCGTATGGTGGTGGATATGGAGGGAGCAGCTACGGTGGGAGCCGATATGGTGGCGGAGGCTATGGTGGTGGCGGGTATGGTGGGAGCAGCTACGGTGGGAGCCGGTATGGTGGCGGAGGCTATGGTGGTGGCGGGTATGGCGGGAGCAGTTACGGTGGAAGCCGTTATGGCGGCTCCTATGGTGGAGGTTATGGTGGGGGGTATTGAACTTCTCCCTGCAAGTTGCGGCCACAGGTCAGCCTAACAAAGGTAAAAAACATCGGCACTGACAGTTTTAATTGAGCAGGAGGGACAGGAATCATCATGCCTATCGATCGACGTTCGTTTCTCCGAACCACCTGCACGGGGCTATCTGGAATGACCCTCCTTCCTTTTTCCAGCACCAGCCGGACAGATCGTCCGAACATCCTTTTCCTTTTGACCGATGATCAACGCTGGGATTCGCTCGGGTGCATGGGCAACCCGATTGTTCAAACACCCCATATTGACCACCTGGCGCTACAGGGAACCCTTTTCGAGAATAACTTTACGACCACCGCCATCTGCTGCACCAGCCGTGCAACTCTCTTCACCGGCAGATATGGCAGCACGATGGACCTGCACCGTTTCGACAAAGCCCTTCCTGAAGAGGCCTGGCAGGCTTCCTATCCCATGCTGCTGCGGCAATCGGGTTACCGGACTGGTTTTGTCGGTAAGTTCGGGATCGGGGATCCACTGCCTGACAAGGATTTCGATTACTGGGATGGGTTTCCCGGCCAGGGAACTTTCTATGAAAAGGAAATCTTCAAAGGGAAGCATCTGACTCAGGCCATGACCGAATCGGCCTGCCATTTTCTGGAGGAATGTGGGAAAGATCAGCCATTCTGTTTGTCGGTGAGCTACAAAGCGCCGCATTCCAATCCCGAGTTTGCCGAGCGGATTTTTCCCCCCGATGAAAGGGATCGGGATCTATATAAAGATGTGGTTTTCCCGCCTGCGAAGACTGGAGATGAGGCGCATCGCCAGCGGCTTCCGGAGTTCATCCGGGAGTCGGAGGGGCGGATAAGAAGGCTTGGCTGGTACAAAGATGAGCAGGAGACCACACGGGATTACTTTCGTCTGATCACCGGCGTGGACCGTTCGGTGGGAGATATTCTCGCGACCCTGCAAACGAAGGGACTCGAGGATAATACAGTCATCATATTCACAGGCGATAATGGTTACTTCCTCGGAGAGAAGGGGTTCGAGGGGAAATGGTTCATGTATGAGGAGTCGATTCGGACCCCGCTGCTGATCCGGGATCCCCGATTGCCTGCACACCTTCGTAACCGCCGGGAGAAGCGAATGACTCTGAATCTGGACATGGCTCCGACACTGCTGGATCTGGCGGGGCTGCCAGCGCCAGCCGCCATGAAGGGCCGAAGCCTGCTTCCTCTGGTTCAGGGTGAGCAGCCAGCCTGGCGGGAAGAATGGTATTACGAGCATCTTTTTCCACACCCGAAGATCCCGCGCAGTGAAGGGGTTCGGACCGGGAAGTGGAAATACATCCGATACATGGATATCGAACCGGTGTATGAAGAGCTGTACAATCTTGAATCTGATCCGCATGAAGAACACAACCTGGCCGGAGACCCGGCCTTTCTTTCACGTCTGGAGGAACTGCGGACCCGCTGTGCCCGGCTCAAAGCGGAAGCCACCGGGAAAGGGTGAGAGTGGAGGTCTGTGAGAGGCTGGAAATTCTGGCTTGGGATAGTGGTCGGGGTTTCTGCACTGGTTTATTTCTCGCGCGACCTGGAAATATCCGCCTTTGCGAACTCCTGGCGGCGCATCCAATGGTTTCGATATATTGAGGGCATTTTCTGGTTCTGCCTGAGTTTCTGGCTGCGTTGCCCGCGCTGGAAGATCCTTCTGGCCGGTGTCGGGCGGATTTCCCTGAATGTGATCACCCAGGCGTTCTTTGTCGGGATGCTGGTGAACCGCCTTTTTCCAGCCCGGCTGGGTGAGATCACCCGGTGTGTCATCCTGAAACAGAGCCATCAGCTGTCGCTGGTTGGACTGTTGACAACAGTGGCGGTGGAAAAGGCATTTGACAGCCTGGCACTGTTGAGCCTGTGCCTGATGGCGCTGGCCTTTCTTCCTGCAGGAGAGCTGCCTGGAGGCTTCTCTGCGTTTGTCGAGGAAAACCGTGGGAGGATCATCCTTGGGGCGGTCAGCCTGCCGCTGATTCTGCTGGTGATGGCCTGGGTGATCCCGCTGCTCAGGCAAAGACCGGATTCATTTCGCAGATTGCCTGGTTATGAATACCTTGGCAGGATGCTTGTATCGGTGCATGAAGGGCTGAAAGTGCTCCAGAGCTGGCGCGAGACCCTGGGAGCGGTGGTGTTGACAGCGGTGGTGTGGGGTTTGCTGGTGCGTTCGGCCTGGTGCGCGATCCTGTCATTCGGCTGGGATCTGCCGGTGTCGGCTGCGGTGGTGCTGTGCGCCTCGATCGGGCTGGCGGTCATGCTGCCGCAGGCTCCGAGTTTTGTGGGAGTTTACCAGGTAGCGGTGCAGTGGACCCTGGTGGGCCTGTATGATGTGCCGCTGCAGGAGGCCAAAGCCTTCGCGGTCGCGATCTGGATCCTGCAGATTGTCCCAGTGGGGGGCATCGGCTTTGTCTGTCTGAGGATGCTGGGGACGACTCTCAGCCAGGCTGCCGCTGGGGCTGTGGTTAAAGAATCGGCGGGTGGGTGATGGGTGGGGCGTGCCTGTCTGGAGTGAAATACCAGGAACTGCCGTTCGATCTGTTTTTTCAGGGAAAGGAAGCATGGTGGAAACGAAAAAGCCTGTTGTTCATCTGATTGGCCATGGCCATATCGATCCCGTGTGGGGCTGGCGCTGGATGGAGGGCTGTGAGGAGGTTCGTGCCACTTTCCGTTCAGCCATACAGCTGATGAAAGAATTCCCTGAATACAGATTCACTGCCTCTTCCGCGGCTTTTTATGCCTGGGTGGAGGATCTCGAACCGGAATTGTTCAAGGAAATTCAAGAGGCGGTCCGTGAAGGCCGCTGGGAAATCGCCGGCGGGTGGTGGATCGAGCCGGACTGCAATATTCCCCATGGTGAATCTTTCGTCCGGCAGGGCCTTTATGGCCAGCGTTATTTTCGTGAGAAGTTTGGAGTCCAGGCCGGCATCGGGTTCAATCCGGACAGTTTCGGCCATGCGGGAGTGCTGCCTCAGATTCTGCGGAAACAGGGGATGCAGGCTTACTGCTATCTCCGCCCCAATGCCGGGCATGGTGAGATGGAATACCCTGAGGGGAAGGGGACTGTTTTTCACTGGAAGGCGAAAGATGGCAGTTCGCTGATCGCCGCCAATATCCCCTGGTCGTATGGAAGCTGGCAGTGGGACCTTTTTCTTGATATCGAACGGCATACCAGCTGGGCCTGGCTTCTGCCTGATCAGACCGACCTGCTCAGTTTTTATGGAATCGGGAATCATGGCGGAGGCCCCAGCCGCGCCAATCTCCATTCGATTCGGGAAGCAAAAGAACGGTTTCCTCACCTGGAACTGCGTCACTCGTCCCTGACAGACTTCTTTACCTCGATAGAAAGAAACATGGGGGAGGACTTGCCGGTAATCGATCATGATCTGCAGTTCCATGCGGTGGGGTGCTACAGCGTTGTTTCCGAAGTGAAGCGGCTGAATCGAGCTGCGGAGCATGCGCTTCTTTCTGCGGAACGCTTTGCGACAATCGAATCCCTGATTTTCAACAGCCCACCGGCAACCTTGCGGTTCGAGAGGCTGTGGAAAGAAGTGCTTTTCAATCAGTTCCATGACATCCTGGCGGGCAGCAGCATCCAGAAAGCTTATGAAGACTGCCGCAACAGCTTCGGCCAGGTGCTTCATGAAGCGCTGTCCCTGGAGGACCATGCACGACAGAAGCTGGCTGCATCGATCGATACCAGTGCGGAGGGAAGGTCATTGGTGGTGTTCAACCCATCGCCCTGGCCGCGCAGCGAGTGGGTCATCGCCTCACGCGACCGATTCTTTGAATTTCGCTCACAGGGACCGGAGCTCCCCATCCAGGTGCTGGATGAAGAGAGCATCCCGGTTGCGCACACTCACTGTCTGGGAGAATTTCCCGGGCAGAGGGCTGTGGGCTTTATGGCGTCAGTTCCGGCGCTCGGGTATCGGACCTATCGCGTGCATGAGGTGACCGATGGGCCTGTGCCACAGGTTGAAGAGGGAGTGTGCTGCCAGGATAACCTGGTCGAAAATGACTTCTGGCGAATCGAAATATGCCGTTCGCGGGGAGTGATCGCCTCGCTGTTCGATAAAAAGAACCAGGTTCAGGTTCTTTCTGAAGGGCTGGCCTTCAAGGTTCTGTCCGACAGCTCGGACACATGGAGCCATGGCATCCGTGGGTACCGTTCGGAGACAGGCTCCTTCGGGGGAGCGACAGTTCGTCCGGTCGAGGTTTCAGCACTGCGGTCGGTCCTCAGGATCGAAAGCCACTGGGGGGCCTCCCACCAGGATACCTGGCTGACCTTGTACAGGGATGTTCCCACCATCGATGTCCGCACCCGCCTCCACTGGAATGAGGCATTCACACTGCTCAAGCTGGCCTTCACCACCTGCTTCGAGGGGGGAATCTGCACCAGTGAATCCGCTTATGGTTTTGAGGAGCACCCGACCGGCCACTACCAGGAATACCCCTGCCAGGGATGGATCGACATGACCGGTGTGGCCAGAGACCGCAGTGGCCGCAAGCAGCAGTATGGGTTCGCGCTGCTGAATGATGGCTTCCATGGTTTTGACACCTGCGACAAATCTCTTCGGCTGACAATTCTGCGTTCGCCTGCCTATCGCCACCATGACCCGGATGCCCTTTCCGAGTCGGAGGGCTGGGCTTTTACCGGGCAGGGGGTACATGAATTCCGATTGCGGCTTGTGCCCCATGCTGGCGGGTGGCGGACTGCATCTGTGCCACGCCTGGCCTGGGAGCTGAATGAGCCGCTCTATCTGCATCAGGAATCCTCGCACCCGGGGAGCCTGCCTGGCAGCGCCTCATTTCTCTGCGTGGATCATCCGCGGGTGGCAGCCAGTGTGCTCAAGCACCATGAGGATAAGCCGGAGTGTGTGGCAGTCAGGCTGTATGAGACCACCGGCCAGAGCGCGGAAGCCGAGGTGGCATTCCCCTGGTTCAAGGCTTCCTGGAAAGTGTCTCTTGGCCCCTGTGAAATCAAGACCCTGCAAGTGGACCTTGGGACTCATGAAATCCGGGAAGTCAATCTGCTCGAGGATGAATGAGATTCAATAAAGCCTCCAGCCGCTGATTTCAGTTGAGCTGGCTGGCCGAATGGGAGTGTTCACATTCGAGGTGTTCCGGAGGTCATGCTTGTATTTTGGCCAGGGGGCATCATCTGCCAGGTGATTTCCATTTCCCCAGAGCGCGACCAGTTTTCCTCCATTGCTGGAAGAGACGATGGTGCCATCGTCGAGGATGGTCGGTCCTCCGATTCCTCCGAGACTCTTTGTTGGATCCCCGCCGCCTGGCAGGGTATAAGTCCAGAGCAGGCTGCCACCAGGAGTGCGTGCAGTAAGGATCCCGAGGGTGGTGGTATAATAGACGTTTCCCAGATCATCCAGGGCCGCATTTCCAAAGGACATGCCTCCGGGAGCCTGGTGGTTCCAGCGGATGGCTCCTTCCAGGCTTCCATCGAGTTCAATGCACATGAACCTGGATCCCGAGCCTGGGGTGTATTCGATCGATTGGGTTCCGGTATAGAGAAGCAGGTGGCCTGACAGGGGGTCACGGCCGATCGTGACACCGGTGGTGGAGGGTGCTCCCAGGTTTCTCTGAATCCGGATTTCTCCTGTTTCGGCCGAGAAACCATAGAGGTTTCCATCGCGGCAGGTGGCGAAAATGACCCCACTGGCACAGCTGACCGGGCTGCCGCATTCGCCATTGGCATGGAATTTCGGCCATGCCAGAGTCGGGGTGGCAGGATCGGGGGGATCCGCCGGCTGAAGGGCATAAAAAACTCCGGGCCAGATTTCGGCGGGTGTGGTGGTGAAAGGTGTGGGGTGGTTGCTGAGATCTTCGACTCCGAAAAAGATCCGCCCGTTCTGGTCGATGACCCCGGGTGAGGCCCCCCATCCCTCGACGAACATGTCGATCGTGACAGATCCGGTATCGGCATTCAAAGCATAGTAGTGCTGACCCACGAAGGGGGTGGGTGTGCGCGGATCGGAGACCAGCCCGGTGTAGACCCGGTTATTGCCAAGGATGGGGGTGTTATCGCTCCCGTTGGCCAGTGTCGTGGTCCAGATTGTGGCGAGTGTTTCGGCATCCAGGCACATGCACAGAGGCAGTGAGGGCAATGGGTTCGAAGGGGATTTGATTCCCTTGAGTGTGACCAGAAACAGACGGCCCTGGTCATCCAGAGCCGGGCTGTGTTCGACAGTTCCGGGGATGAACCGGGAATCGAGAAGGGATCCATCCTCCCCTCTGAATTTATAGAGGATGCCCCCATTCGTGTGGGTTGCGATATATATGACTCCATCCGGGCCGACTGTCGGACAGGCATAGCATTTGCCTTCAATCGGGCTTTCCCAGCGCAAGGTTCCAGGAGTCTGAGCTGCTCCAGCAATTGCCAGCAGAACCTGAATGTACCAAATGGTGAAAACCCATGTCCCAAAACGTCCAAGCCAGGCCATTATAATCCTCCATGTCGATGATCAAGATAGGTTTATGCAGGATGCATACCGAAATCGGGCCTGGCCTTGAGATCGAAAGAGAGTGTGCGAAAATCAATCTCCCCTGATTTTATAAATCTCTCCATGGATCTTTCTGGCGGCTTCGACCAGTTCGGGATAGGGGGTATCGGACACATCGACGAAGCCGATGTTGTAATTTTCCCCATCGAACCAGCGGCCGGTAATTGGCTCATCGACATACTGGAACCAGTGGCATCCCACCATGGCGGGGCATTCCACCACACTCCTGACATAGTCGGCATAAGCCTTGGCCCGGGAGGCCTGGTCGGCACAGGGGCCCAGCCCCGGATGGAACATCCCACGGTCGGTGGCTCCAAAATGGAATTCCCCGATGATGACTGGCTTGTTCAAGCCGGCAGCACGCTCACAGACATCCTTGCCGATATAGGGAAGGTAGTAGTTGAAGCTGACAACATCGGCGACATCCGCGCAGGCGCGCACCGAGGGTTCCGGAGCGGAGGAGAACCGGCATCCCAGGTAGAGCTGGTTGGGGGCATGGTTTTTCAGGATGTCGCGGATGGTCTGGAAATAGACTTTCGAGAAATCATAGGCGAATGCATCGAGATCTTTTGTGGCTGAGGCATTGAGAACCTCGGGGGCGCGCAGGCTGTCCCAGTCAGCCGCCTGGATTCCCCAGGTTTTATTAAGTTGATCCAGGGAGGAGTAGCTGGCCTGGAGTTTCTGAATCAGAACCTTGCGGGCAGGCTGATCCGGCGGGCTGGCGAGAATGCCGGAACGGATGGTTTCCCAGGACAGCTCATTGTCCGAAAAATAGCCGATGCAGCGTGGATTGCCACTGAGTTTATCCGCGAGTGGCGCGATGGATTCATCGACCACATCGATGAAATGGGGATCATAAACATCCTTCATGGGGCCCCAGTAGCCTTTGGCCCCTTCGATATCACGGACATGGGAGCGGATGGAGAAGGAGGCCACGAAGGGAAGGTTCTCCTGGATACACACCTCCTGCTCCGACCAGTTTCCGATGGTGTTGAATCCCCAGGACCAGAGGCGCTCGCAAGTGGTTTTCCGCCAGGCGGCTTTCCAGTCGGAGCCATACTTGCGGACCAGATTGGCCGCATAGAAATTGAATGTGCGCCCTTTCCCCCCGATGGCTTCCGCCATGCTGTGGGTTCCTTCCGCATGGCCGAAGAAGATGCCGAGAGGATCACCGAGTT
>JAANMV010003614.1_pt1 | contig 13267 bp, 8 predicted proteins | sample 7279661 | NCBI WGS metagenome assembly JAANMV01 (sample SAMN14094540, study PRJNA606508) | bioreactor metagenome | isolation source: A lab-scale SPAN reactor treating ammonium-rich wastewater day 121 | place: Ireland: Galway | collected 2017-05-16 | reverse complement strand
GCCCGACCCCGCCGCACCGACCCCGACGCGGCCCCCAGCGGCCCCGCCCCGGCCCCCTCGGCCGCCTGAGCCCCGCCCTCCCCGCGCCCCACTCCGGTTCACTCCGGGTGGGGCGCGTATCCTGTCGGGATGACGGACGTTCCCTCCCCCACCCCGGACGCGACCGGTGGCCCGGCGCCGCTGGTCGCGCCGAACTTCATCACGGAAGTGATCGAGAAGGACCTGGCCGCCGGCAAGTACCCCGAGATCGTCACGCGCTTCCCGCCGGACCCCAGCGGGTACGCGCACCTGGGCCACATCTTCGCCAGCTTCCTGGACTACCGCACCGCCGTGCAGTACGGCGGGAAGTTCAACCTGCGCATGGACGACACGAACCCCGAGCTGGTCAGGCAGGAGTACGTGGACAGCATGGTGGACGACCTGAAGTGGATGGGCCTGGACTGGGAAGACCGGCTGTACTACGCCAGCGACTACTTCGGCCGGTACTACGAGTACGCCGAGCAGCTGGTCCGGCAGGGCGACGCCTACGTGGACAGCGTCAGCGCGCAGGAGATGTCGCGCCTGCGCGGCAATGCCCACACGCCCGGCACGCCCAGCCCCTACCGCAACCGCAGCGTGGAGGAGAACCTGGACCTGCTGCGCCGCATGAAAGCCGGCGAGTTCGAGAGCGGCGCGCACGTGCTGCGCGCGAAGATCGACCTGAGCAGCCCCAACATGAAACTGCGCGACCCGGTGCTGTACCGCATCGTGAAGCACCCGCACTTCCGCCAGGGCGACGCGTGGTGCATCTACCCCGCGTACGACTTCGAGCACCCCCTCCAGGACGCCATCGAGGGCGTGACGCACAGCATGTGCAGCCTGGAGTTCGTGGACAACCGCGCCATCTACGACTGGCTGATGGAGCGCCTGGGCTTCCAGCCGCGCCCGCACCAGTACGAGTTCGGCCGCCGGGGCCTGGAATACACCATCACCAGCAAACGCAAGCTGCGCCGGCTGGTGCAGGAAGGCAAGGTGAGCGGCTGGGACGACCCGCGCATGCCCACCATCCGCGCGCAGCGCCGCCTGGGCGTGACGCCCGAAGCGATCCGGAACTTCGCGTCGCAGATCGGCGTGAGCCGCACGAACCGCACCGTGGACATCAGCCTGTACGAGAACGCCGTGCGGGACGACCTGAACCACCGCGCGCCGCGCGTGATGGCGGTGCTGGACCCCGTGAAGGTCACCCTGAGCAATCTGGACGGCGAGAAGACCCTGAGCCTGCCCTACTGGCCCTTCGACGTGATCCGCGACAGCCCGGACGGCCGGGTCGCCCTGCCGGGCGGCGAGCGCGTGGCCCCCGAGCAGGCCGTGCGGGACGTGCCGCTCACCCGCGAGATCTACATCGAGCGCGACGACTTCAACCCCGAGCCGCCCAAGGGCTACAAGCGCCTCACGCCGGGCGGCACGGTGCGCCTGCGCGGCGCCGGCATCATCCGCGCCGACGACTACCAGACCGACGCCACCGGGCGCGTCACCCACATCACCGCCACGCTGCTCGGCGAGGACGCCAGGGCCGGCGGCGTGATCCACTGGGTGAGCGCTGGGCGCGGCCTGCCGGTGGAATTCCGGCTGTACGACCGCCTGTTCCGCGTGCCGCACCCCGAAGGCGAACAGGAAGCGGACGACGACGACAGCGCCGGCCCCTCCGAGCACGACGCCGCGCACACCGCCGCGCCCGTGGACGGCGGGTACATGCGTTACCTCACCGAGGGCAGCCTGAAGGTCCTGCACGGCTTCGTGGAACCCAGCGTGGCGGGCGACCCCGTCGATACCCGCTACCAGTTCGAGCGGCAGGGCTACTTCTGGCGTGACCCGGTGGACAACCGCGAGGACGCCCCGGTGTTCGGCCGGATCATCACCCTGAAAGACACCTGGGCGAAAGAAGCCCAGAAGGCCGAGCCCGTCAGGCCCAAAACCGCCCCGAAACCCGGCGCCACCCCGAAATTTGACGGGCCCGCGAAAACCCTGACGCCCGAACAGGAAGCTGAGGTCGCGCGCCTGACCGGCCTGGGCGCCGCGGACGCCGACGCCCGCACCCTGGCGCGGGACGAGGCGCTGCTGGCCTTCGTGGGCGGCGCCGTGCAGGACAGCACCTTCGGGCAGGTCGCGTCGTGGACGGTGAACGACCTGGCGGTGAGCCTGCGCGGCGGCGAGGTGAAGGTGCAGGCCGCGGACCTGGCGCCGCTGGCGGCCCTGCTGGCCGGCGGCGGGATCACCACCCGCGTGGCCCGCGACGCGCTGGCCCGCGCGGCCGCGTCCGGGGACGCGCCGGTGGCGATCATCGAACGCGAGGGCCTGAACGCCGGCCTATCCAGCGACGACCTGCGCCGGGCCGTTCAGGACGTGCTGGCCGCGAACGCCGACAAGGTCGAGGCGTACCGCGGCGGGAAGACGGCCCTGATGGGCTTCTTCACCGGGCAGGTCATGCGCGCCACCGGCGGCAAGGCCGACCCGAAAACGCTGGCGCAGGCGCTCGGCGAGGCGCTCGGCGGCTAAGGAAGCCCCCTGCTCCCCTGTGGCCCCGTCAGTCCGCTGGCGGGGCCGCTTCCGTGCCGGGCAGGCCCAGCAACTCCGCCATCGCCTGCGCCACCTGCGCGTACCCGCGGGCGTTTGGGTGGACGCCGTCGGCACTCCACACGGCTGCGTGGTGAAACGCCTCGTCCGCGCCGATGTCCAGCAGCAGCGCGCCGTGCTTCCGGGCGAGGCGGCGGATGATCCCGTTCGCCTGCACCCACTGCCGTTCGAAATGGGCCGTCATGGTGGGCGGCATGCGCAGCGGCACCGAGAAGTTCGGCAAGGTCATGGTGAGGCAGATGGCGCCCGGGAAGGCGCCCAGCAGGGTGCCCAGGTCGGCCTCGAACCGCGCGGCGTCCCAGCGGCGCAGCAGCAGGTCGTTCGCCCCGGCGATCACGCTGACCAGATCGGGGCTCAGGGCCCGGGCCGGGTCCAGCTGGGAGGCCAGGATCTCGTGGCTCTGCAGGCCGCGCCGGGCGAGGTTCACGTACACCAGCTCCGGGTTGAGCCGCCGCAGCCGGTCGGCGAGCTGATCGTGCGAGCCCCGCTCCGGGAAGCCCGGCACGGGATCCCCCACGCCCTCGGTGACGCTGTCCCCCAGGGCCACGAAACACTGCACGGGGATTCGGCTTGGCGTCGGCATGGGCTAGTCGAGCGCCACGTCGGCGCGTGCCACGCCGGCCCGCTGCCCGGCGGCCTCCACGGTCACGCGCCCGCCCGCAGGGGCGTGGATCACCCATTCCAGCTTGCGTTCCTGGGTGCTGCCGCCCGCGTCGGTGGCGGTGCCGCTGCGGCCGTCCAGGTGCCCGATGTCCTGCGTGGCCTCCCCGCTGACCAGCGCCGCGCCCGGCCCCGGCGTGACCCTCACGCGCACCGGGTCCACCGCCTGACGTTCCAGGGCCTTGGCGGTGGTGTGGGTGGGCAGGAAGCCGGCGTTTTCCAGCACGCCCACCACCCGCCACAGCCCGCCGTCCAGGGCGTGGACCTCGATCAGTTTCCAGTTCAGCAGGGGGCTGGCGGCGGCGTGCGCGAGCGTGAAGCGGGCGTTGCGCTCGGCGATGTCCGGCAGGAACTTCAGGGGCGCCACGCCCCAGAAGCGGCGGTAATCCCAGCCGCCGATCTCCACCGCGCCGAGCTGCGGGTGGTCGAAGGGCCGCCACGCCTCGAAGCCCTGCAGGTCGTGTTCGTCATTGAACTTCAGGAGCTTGAGGTCGTCTTCCTCGGGGTGGGTGCGGGGCCAGGCGATGAAGTCGCGTTTCAGGATGCCGGCCTTGTCCTTCTCGCCGATGCCGGCGGCGGACACCACGTCCCACAGTTCGTTCGCGAAGGCGAACAGCCCCAGCGAGTCGTACAGCCAGTCGAACAGCCCGCCGTGCAGGTTGGCCTTGGGGTCGTAGCGGAAGCCGTGGTGCACGCTGGTGTGCGGGTACCCGGTGAGTTCCGTGCCGCGGTCGCCGAGCAGCTGGTACACCCGCAGGTCGTGCGTGGGGAAGGTGTCGTCGGGTCTGGAGGCGTACGGGCGCAGGATCACGCCGCCGTACGTGTGGTAGGACTGCACGCCGTTGATGTTGCGGTGCGTGCTGAAGAATTCCGCGATGGCCCGCGTCTCCGGTTCGCTGGCCGGGTAGGGCCCGGCGCCGCGCTGCTGGCCTTCCGGCGCCCAGTCGAAGGGAAAGTTACGGTTCAGGTCCAGGCCGTGCTTCACCGGGGCGGGCTTCACGGTGTAACCGTCGAAGTCGCGGATCAGCCCTTCCGGGTACACCTGGTAGAAGGGCCCTTCCCGGTCGTCGAAGCGGCGGCGGCGCATGATGCGCGGGTCCGTGTCGCTGGCCCGCCAGGGGCCCTTGGGGTCGGGCACGCGCATCTGCAACATGCGGCCGTCCCCGTCGATGTCGTGCGGGTACAGGCCCTCGCGGTCGTCGCTGAACGGGTAGGGGCGCAGGCTGGAGCGCACATGCCGCTCGCCGGTCAGGAACGCCTCGGTGCCGTCCGGGGAGAGCCGCGGCGCGATGTAGAACGCGAAGCGGTCCAGCAACCAGGTGACCTCCTGCCCGTCCGGGTCGTCCTGCCCGAAGTGGCGGACGAGGTGATCGATGGTCCACAGGGCGGTGGCGCCCCCCGTGATCTCCCCGGCGTGGATGTTTGCATCGATCCAGTAGGCGGGTTTCTCGGTGTCGGGGCCGGTGCGGGTGTTCGTGAGGGTCATCACCCACAGGTCGCGGCCCTCGTAGGACCGGCCCATGCTGTCCAGGCGCGCGAGGTCCGGGTGCTGCGCGGCCACGTCCCGGAGGTACGCGGTCAGCTCATCGAAGGTGTGGTAGTGCGGGAACTGTAGTGTCGCCATGCGTCTCCTTGAGGGGGCCGGGCCGCGGGCGTCGGGCGGGGCCAGGGGTTGTGCGGTGCGGGCAGTGTAGGGCCGGGGCGCCTAGCATGAAGCGCATGCCGGACGCCCCGACCCCAGAAATGCCCCTGCTGCCGGCGGCGCTGCCCGCCGTTCCCGGCCGGGGCGTGACGCTGCTGCCGGACACCGAACGGCAGGTGCTGGGCGGGCCGGGCAGCCTGACGCGGCAGCTCTCAGGCGTGTACGACGACGTGACCGAGCGCGTCCGGGTGGCCCTGCGGGTCCCGGCGGACCTGCCGGCGCGCCGGGCGCACCCCTGGACCCTGCTGACCGAGCACGAGTCGCCGCTGTGGCCGCTGCTGGCGCTGAAGGACCCGCCGCCCCTCACGGCCGCGCAGGTGGCGCGGCTGGTGCGGCACCTGGGCAGCGCGCACCAGGCCATGCCGGCCGACCGGGCCCGGCAGCTGGGCGCGGCGGGGGCGGGCGCCCCGCCCGACGCGACGGACGCCCTGATCGCCACGCTGTGCAGCGGCGCGCCCCCCACCTGGGCGGCGCTGCTGGCGGGGCTGCTCACGGCGCGGGCGCATCACCTGCTGCTGGGCTCGTGGGGGGTGCTGTCCGCGTTCGTGGGCGCGCACCCGGACCTGCGGGTGCAGGGGGCGCGGCAGCTGCGCGCGGCCCTGCTGGCCGACCCGGCCCTCGCCACGCGGCCGGCCGACCTGGCCCGCTGGACCCTGTGGAGTGCGCTGACGCCGCTGCACGGCGGCGCCGACCCGCCCGGCACGCTGGAGGAGGCGGTGTGGCTGGCACGGGGCCTGCGGTCTCTGCCGCAGCGCACGCAGGCACACGCCCTGCCGGACCCGGCGGCCCTGGCCGCCCACCTGCGCGCGTGGCTGCCGGACCTGCCGGACGCCGACCTGGACCGGCACGCCGCGGCGCTGCACGCCGGGCAGGCGGGCGGCCCGGGGGACGCCGGGGTGGGCCTGGCGCTGCTGGTCCGGCCGGGGCGGGCGGCGTACTGGCTGCGGGTGGGCTCGCAGGTGCAGCTGATCGTGAGCGAGGCCGGCCGCGGCGAGGCGGAAGCGGAGTGGGTGGTGTGGTCCTGGCAGTGGTTCCGGCCGCCGGGCACCCGCCTTCCGGGCCGCGGCCGGGGCTGAGCGGCGCGGCGCCTGATGCCCGGCCCGGGCAGACTCGCGCCGGGCCGGGCGGGCGGGCCGCTAGAGTGACCGGGTGAAACTTCCTGCCCTGCTGCTCTCCGTTACCCTGGCCGTCTCCCTGGGCGGCGCCGCGTCCTCCCTGAGCCTCAAGCCCCTGCAGGTGTACTCCGTGCCCGGCGCGGACGTCGAGCGGGCGCTGGAACTGCCCGGCGGGCAGTGGCTGGTGTCTGCCGACAACGCCGTTCTGGTGCTGGGCGCGGACCTGAAGGTCGTGCGGACCATGGCGGCGCTGCAGGGCGTGGTGGAGCACCTGGCGCTCAGCCCGGACGGGCAGCGCGTGGCGGCCATGACCGGCTCGCAGTGGGCGGTGTGGGACCTGGCGAGCGGGCGGGTGCTGGGGCGCGGGGAGGGCTACGGCGGGATCGCCTTCGACGCGCAGGGCCGCGTGCTGCTGCTCGACGACGGCCTGCTGGTGCGCGGCGACGCGACCGGCACCGGCGCGTTCCTGCCGCTGGACGTGGACGGCGAGTGGTACGACTTCCGCCTGTCGCCGGACGGCGCGCGGGCCGTGGTGACCGACGGCGTGGTGGTGCAGCTGGTGAACGTGGAGGACGGCAAGGTGCTGTCCGAGGGCGAACTCAGCGACGACTACTCCGATCTGGCGGTGGATTTCGCGCCGGACGGCAGCGTGGTGGTCCGCACGGACGTGGAGACCGCCATCCTGCGCGGCGGGGAGGACGCCCTGTTCCTGGACGAGGAGGAGGCTCTGGACCCGGAGGGCACCGTGCTGTTCCTGGGTGAGGGTGAGTTCGTGTACGGCGGCTGGGGTGACGCGCAGCGCTACAGCCTGAAGACCGGGGAGGCGCTGGGCCGCAGCTTCGACTGGGACGCCGAAGGCCGCGTGGTGAGCAGCGCCGACGGCAAGGCGTCGCTGGCGCTGGGGCGCGGCGTGGCGCTGTTCGACACGCGCCGCTGGAAGGAGTCCGGCCGGGTGAACCTGCCGTCCGCGAACGCCTGGCTGGGCGCGTTCCTGCCGGACGGGACGGCGTACGCGGGCGTGGACGGCTTCCGGAACCTGAAGACGGGCGCAGCGCTGAATGTCGGGCCGGTGAACGACCTGTACGACTTCGACGCGCAACGGGGCGTGATCTGGACGCTGAACGGCACGACCGTGCGCGTCACCGAGGGCGGCCGGGTGCGGCAGATCGCCGCGCTGGACGAGGACGCCGAGTACGAGGATCTGGTCGCCACGCCGGACGGCAGCGTGGCCGTGGCGAGCGGGTACTACGGCTTCGCGGTGCTGAACGCCAAGACCGGCAAGGTCGTCCGGCGCGTCACCGAGGACAACCTGAACGCCATGAAGATCGAGGACGTGCACGCCGCGGCGCCCACCCCGGACGGCAAGGGCGTGCTGCTCATCCCGCACGAGGGTGACCTGCGCCGTTACGACGTGGCGACCGGGAAGCTCACGGTGGCGTTCAAGGCGCCGGCCGGCGCGGAGTTGCAGGGCCTGCAGCTCAGCCCCGGCGGCACCCTGGCCGTCACGTACCTGGACAGCCGGGACGCGACGCAGGTGGCGCTGGTCAAGCCGGGCGCGACGACCGCGTTCAAGACCGTGCCGCTGGGCGGCCGGGTGCGCAGCGTCCGCTTCAGCCCGGACGGGAAGCTGCTGGCGGTGCTCACCAGTGAACTGAAAACCCCGCTGTACGTCCTGGACACGGCCACCGGCGCCGTCCTGACCCGGACCGGGGCGTTCAGCACCACGTCCAGCCTGCTGGCCTGGGCCCCGAACGGCCAGCAGCTGATGGTGGGCGCCGGCACGGCCGGGCAGCCGGGCAGCGTGACGGTGTTCAGCGTCCTGCGCTGAGCCTGCCGCGTGCCTGCCCCCCGGGCGGTGCCCGGGGGCGTTGCCGTGCCGGCCGGGGGCATAGACTGGCCCATGCGGCCTGATGACGGCGGAAGGCAGGAGCGGCAGCGGCTGGTGCGGGTGGCGCGGGGCGAGGAACCGGGAGACCTGCTGGTGCGCGGCGCGCAGGTGGCGCAGCCGGTCACGCGGGAGCTGTACCCAGCGGACGTCCTGATCGCCGGCGGGCGGATCGCGGCGGTGGGTGCCGGGCTGGACCTGCGCGCGGGGCGGGTGCTGGACGCGGGGGGCGCGGTGCTGGCGCCGGGCTTCATCGACGGGCACGTGCACATCGAGTCGAGTCTGCTCACCCCGGCGAGCTTCGCGGCGGCGGTGCTGCCGCGCGGCACGACCTGCGTGGTCGCCGAACCGCACGAGGTCGTGAACGTGCTGGGCGTGGCCGGCCTGGACTGGATGCTGGCCGCCGGGCGGGCGTCGGGGCTGCGGGTGTACGCGTCGGCGCCGTCGTGCGTGCCGGCCAGCGAGTTCGAGCGGGGCGGCGCGCAGGTGGGCGCCGCGGAGGTCGCGGCGATGCTGGCGCGGCCCGGCGTGCTGGGGCTGGCGGAGGTCATGAACTACCCCGGGGTGCTGAGCGGCGACCCCGAGGTCTGGGCGGTGCTGGAAGCGGGCCGCGCGGCGGGCCGGCGGGTGGACGGGCACGCGGCGGGCGTGCGGGGCCGGGACCTGCTGGCGTACGCGGCGGCGGGCGTGCAGTCCGACCATGAGGCCACCAGCCCGGACGAGGCGCGCGAGCGGCTGCGGGCGGGCCTGTGGCTGATGGTGCGGGAGGGCTCGGCGGCGCGGAACCTTCAGGCGCTGCTGCCGGTGCTGCGGGAGCGGCCGCGCCGGGCGATGCTGGTCAGTGACGACGTGAGCGTGGACGAGCTGCTGGAGCTGGGGCACCTGGACCGCCTGCTGCGGGCGTGCGTGGCGGGCGGCCTGGACCCGCTGGACGCGCTGGCGCTGGTGACCTGCAACCCGGCCGAGTACTGGGGCCTGCACGACCTGGGGGCGGTGGCGCCGGGGTACCGGGCGGATTTCGTGCTGCTGCGGGATCTGCAGGATTTCGAAGTGTTGAAGACCTTCGTGGGCGGGCAGGAGGCGCGGGCGGGCACGCTCACGCCTCCGCTGCCGGGGGGCGGCGTGGTCCTGGGGGCGGGCTGGAACGCGGCGCGCTTCGAGGTGCCGGGCCACTGGCCAGTCGTGCAGGTGCACGCCGACCAGATCACCACCGCGCACGCCGCCACGCCCGGGGACGCGCGGCTGGTCGTCGCGGACCGCTACGGGCGCGGCGAGTGGGCGGCCTGCTGGACGGCCGGGAGCGGCCTGACAGGCGGCACGCTGGGCGTGAGCGTACTGCACGACGCGCACCACGCGGCCTTCCTGGGCGGCACGGACGAGGACATCCGCGCGGCCGGGCGGGCCCTGGAGGCGCTGGGGGGCGGCGTGGTGCTGGTGCAGGGCGGGCAGGTGCGCGCCGAGCTGCCCCTGCCGTACGCGGGCCTGATGACCGGCGCGGCCCCTGCGGACGCCGCGCGGCAGTTGCGGGAGGTCACGCGGGCGGCGCAGGCGCTGGGCTGCACGCTGCCGTACCCGGTCACCACCCTGAGTTTCCTGGGCCTGAGCGTGATTCCGGCCCTGAAGCTCACGCCGCGCGGCCTGCTGGACGTGACCGGCTGGCGCCTGCTGCCCGCCTGAGGGGCCTCAGGCGCCGGGCGGGAACAGCTTCTGTTCGATGGTGGCGCGCGGCGCGGCGCCCACGATGCGGTCCGCGAGCTGCCCGTCCCGGAAGATGATCAGCGTGGGAATGCCCTGCACCCCGAACTCGCTGGGGGTGCGGGGGTTCTCGTCCACGTTCACCTTCACGATCCGCACCCGGCCGGCGTGGTCGCGGGCGATCTGTTCGAGCACCGGGCCGATCACGCGGCACGGGCCGCACCACGGCGCCCAGAAGTCCACCAGCACGGGCACGCTGGCGCGGGTGTCCTGCGCGAAGCTCTCGTCCGTGCCCTCATGCAGCCAGGGCAGCTTCTGGCCGCAGCGGGCGCAGGCGGGCACCTCGCCCTCGGGAACGGCCTGCACGCGGTTTTTCGCCTGACAGTGGGGGCAGGTGAGGATGCTAGAGCTGGTCATGCGGGGCACCTCCTGGGTTGGGGGGGTCAGTTCAGGGTGCGGCCGCCGCCCTGCGTGCCGATCAGGGCCTGCGTCCGCGTCACGTAGTCCTGCAGCGTGGCGTGCCAGTCGTCACTTTCCGGGGTGAGGGCCAGGGCCTGCTGGGCGTGGGCGTAGGCGGCGCTGGGGTTGGGGAAGCCCTGCTGGGCCATGATGTCGGCCGCCATCTGGTGCGCCAGGATCCAGTCGCGGGTCTCAGGCGCGGCCTCGCGGATCACGCGTTCGTAGTGTTCCAGGGCCTCGTCCAGCTGGAAGTAGTCCAGGGCCACGCTGCCCAGCACCAGGCTGGCGGGCACCACGGCGCCCTGCGCCATGGCCGCCTCGGCGCCGGCCTGCGCCTCGGCCAGCCGGCCCAGGCGGTAATCGCACTCGGCCAGGTCGGCCAGGACTTCCGGCTGGAAGGGGTAGTCGCGTTCGTGCAGCGCCGCTTCCAGTTTCTCGCGGGCGTCCACCGGCCGGTCCAGGTCCAGCAGCGCCACGCCGAGTTCGTGGTTGGCGTAGGGGCGGTCCTGGGGGGCGGCCAGGGTCAGGGCGTCCTGGAAGGCGGTGAGGGCCGCTTCGGTCTGCCCCAGGTGGGTGAGCACCTGGCCGCGCACGAGCGCCACGCCGTAGCTGGGGTCGCCGTGCTCGCGTTCCAGCCGGTCGGCCTCGCGGATGGCGTCCTGGGCGGCTTCGGGCCGGCCGAGGTTCAGCATCGCCTGGGCGCGCAGGTAATGCCAGGTGGCGAGGTTCAGGGCGTCGTCGTCCTGCGTGACGGCCGGCGGGTACAGCGGCCGGGCCTGGTCCAGGGCGCGTTTGGCGCCCTCGGCGTTGCCGAGCTGCAGTTCCAGCGCGGCCTGCTCCTGCAGCATAGTGGCGCGGTTCAGCCCGGCGCTCAGGTGGGCGGCCTCGGCGTACAGGTGCGCGGCGTCCTGGGTGTGCCCCAGGCTTTCCTGCGCGTCGGCCTGCCAGCTGCGCAGGCGCCAGCGCAGGTGCACGGGCAATTCCGTGATGGGCAGGTGTACGTCCAGCGCGGCCTGCGGGTTGCCGCCTAGGGCCAGGGCGCACACGGCGTGGTAGCGGGCCAGGGGGTCGGCGGCCTCCCGCACGGCCGGGGGCACGGCGGGCGGGGTGGGCTCTTCCGGGTGGGCGCGGGCGTGGCGTTCGGCGTCCAGGGCGGTGTACAGCGGCGTGGAGGCCAGGGCGGGGTCGGTGCGGGTGGCGCGCTGCAGTTCGCGCTGCACGTCGGGCAGGGCGGGGTCCCCGTACAGGGAGTGGACGCTGGCGAGGTACAGGTGCAGCGGCCCGCGCTGGGCGGGCTGCGCTTCCCTGAGGGCGGCTTCCAGCACGTCAAAGGCCGTGTCGTAGTCGCCTGCCGCGAGCGCCGTGCATGCCTGCTGCCAGGTGGTGGCGACGTCGATCATCACCCCTCAGGATAACGCCCCGGCCTGTGTGGGGCGCGGGCGGGGTGGGGCGGCGGGAAGGTTGCCGTTTTCTAAACCGAGTGTTGGCGCTGACACGCAGCCCCGCACCTTGAGTCTGGTACACTCAAGTCTATGGGACGCCCGGCGTCCCACCCGGCCCGTTTTCCGCTCCTGCGCCGGTGCCCGCACGCGCCACTGCTGCGCTCCAGGCGTGCCCCGGCTGTGCCCGACCCGACGACCGTTCCCCCGACTCACCCACTGGAGGCTCACCCTTGAGGCGGCTCAATCCCTGGTTAATGGTTCTTTTCGTCCTGGTGGCCCTGATGCTGGCCGCCCAGGGCTTCGGCGGGGGCAGGTCCTCCGTGAATTACAACGTCTTCAAGGACGCGCTGGCCCAGGGGCAGATCGAATCCCTGGTCGTCCGTCAGGACACCGCCACCGTCACCCTGAAGGAAAAAACGACCCTGCCCGTGAACACCGCGCAGGGCACCTCCCCCCGCGAGGTGGAGGGCTTCACCGTGCGCCTGCCCGGCAACCCGGCCACGCCCGACAGTGAACTGCTGAACGAACTCAAGACCCGCGGCGTGAACTACAGCTTCGCGGCGCCCAGCCAGTGGCTGAGCATCATCCTGAGCTTCCTGCCGATCCTGCTCCTGATGGGCATGATGTACTTCTTCTTCGCCCGCGCGCAGGGCGGCCAGAGCGGCGTGATGCAGTTCGGGCAGTCCCGCGCCAAGAAGTACGGCAAGGAAAACCGCGTGCAGACGAAGTTCACGGACGTCGCCGGGCACGAGGAAGCCAAGAAGGAACTGATCGAGGTCGTGGACTTCCTGAAAAACCCCGCGAAGTACCACCAGATCGGCGCCGAGATTCCCAAGGGCGTGCTGCTGGTCGGCCCTCCCGGGACCGGGAAGACCCTGCTCGCCCGCGCCATCGCCGGCGAGGCCGACGTGCCCTTCTTCAGCGTCAGCGCTTCAGAGTTCATGGAGATGTTCGTGGGCGTGGGCGCCAGCCGCGTGCGCACCCTGTTCGAGGACGCCCGCAAGAGCGCCCCGGCGATCATGTTCATCGACGAGATCGATTCCATCGGCCGCAAGCGCGGCGCCGGAATCGGCGGCGGGCACGACGAGCGCGAACAGACCCTCAACCAGATCCTGTCCGAGATGGACGGCTTCGACAAGACCAGCAACGTGATCGTGCTGGCCGCCACCAACCGGCCCGACGTGCTGGACCCCGCGCTGCTGCGCCCCGGCCGCTTCGACCGTCAGGTCACCATCGACCTGCCGAACCTGAAGGAACGCGAGGCGATCCTGAAAGTCCACATGCGCAACAAGCCCCTGGCGAACACCGTGGACGTCGAGGAGATCGCCAAGAGCACCCCGTACTTCTCGGGCGCCGACCTGAAGAACGTCACCAACGAGGCCGCGCTGGAAGCCGCCCGGGTCGGCAAGACCCAGATCGACATGAGCGACTTCTACCGCGCGCTGGACAAGATCACCCTGGGCCTGGAAAACGGGTCCCTGACCATCAGCGACACCGAGAAGCGCGCCATCGCCTACCACGAGGCCGGGCACGCCGTCACGGCCGCCGTGATCCCCGGCAGCGACAAGCTGCAGAAGGTCAGCATCATTCCGCGCGGCCGGGCGCTGGGCGCCGCGTTCTACCTGCCGGAAGAGCAGGTGCTGATGAGCAAGGAACGCCTGGAAAACCAGCTGGTCGTGGCCCTGGGCGGCCGCGC
>JAANMV010003611.1_pt1 | contig 13272 bp, 9 predicted proteins | sample 7279661 | NCBI WGS metagenome assembly JAANMV01 (sample SAMN14094540, study PRJNA606508) | bioreactor metagenome | isolation source: A lab-scale SPAN reactor treating ammonium-rich wastewater day 121 | place: Ireland: Galway | collected 2017-05-16 | reverse complement strand
CGACGAATGCGTGAGCGAGCCCGAGCCGCCGGTCGAGACCGACGAATGCGTGAGCGAGCCCGAGCCGCCGGTCGAGACCGACGAATGCGTGAGCGAGCCTGAGCCGCCGGTCGAGACCGAGGAGTGCGTGAGCGAGCCCGTGGGAGAGGAGCAACCTCAGGATCCTCCCGTCCAGCCGAGCCAGCCGGAGTGCCAGGAATGGCAGCCCGAGCCGGGTCAGGATCTGGCCTGGGCCTCCCAAACCGTGGTCGAGCACTTCGACCTGCTCGATACGGCCAGTGGCCAGGCCCGTGACGGCCTGGTCAGCCGCCAGGATCTGGAGAGCTTGCTGCGCGACAATCCGGACGCCCCGCCCGAGCTGCGAGACGCCTGCGAGATGCTGCTTCGCAATGAGTCCTACTTCCATTCCGCCGACGCCGCCTCGGGCGGCACTCCTGACGGGCTCATCAGCCGAGATGACGCCCAGCGCAATGCCGAGCGCTTTCAACTCATCCAGGAGCGCCCCCCTGGCGAGAGTTTCAGCCCGACGGGAACGGCTGAAGTGCTGGAGCGTTATGCCCCCCTGCTCGATACCGCCAACGGCGGCCAGGCGGACGGTGTGTTCGGGCGCGAGGACCTGCAGCAGGTGCTCGACGATCCGAACGCTCCCGCCGAGCTCAAACAAGCGGCCCGGCAGGCTCTGGAGAACTCTTACCTCTTCAACTCCTTCGACGATGCCAAGCACGTTGACGGCAACCTGGACGGCAAGGTCTCCATCGACGACCTCAGGGCTGCGCAAGAGCGCTTCCAGGGCCTGACTCCCGAGCCGGTGGGCGAGGGACCCATGACCGAAGCCCGGGCGGCACGCACCCTGGAGCGATACCTGCCCATGATCGACCAGGCGGCCGGGCAGGGCGGCCGGGATGAGAAGCTGGGACGGGCCGATCTCGAAGCCCTGGCGGCCTCGCCTGACCTCCCCCCCGACCTTCGCCAGGCGGTCGACCTGTTGCTGGCCAACGAGGCAGTTTTCCACCACTTCGACCAGGCCGCAGACTCCAACGGCGATCTGGACGGTGAGATCGGATTGGCCGGTTTGCAGACCCTGGGTGGTCAATGCTGACAATCAGCCACGACAGGAGCTGTGGAAAAATCATGGTATGATTGACCTATGACCCGTCGCGGCACAGCCCTTATCCTGGCCATCTTCTTCCTGGGTTTCTGCCAGCTCGTAGCCATGGGCTTCACCAGGCTGTTGCCCACCGAGCTCAACGGCACCTTGCGCTACCGAATGGACGTCGCCAGCTCGCTGGCCGCCGACGCCGGCGTTCAGTATGCCGTGGTTTACCTGGAGGACAAGCTCAATCGCAAGCAAGAGCCCGTGCCCGGGCCTCAGTCCACGCTGGTGCTCGAGTCCGAGCGCCTGGGATTGAGCCTCAATGACTGGGACTGGCGGGTGACCCTGCACCCCGATCCGGAGACCCCTCCCCTGGGCAACAACCCGCGGCGGGCCTACAGCATCGAGTCCCAGGCCGTGCTGCGCAATCAGGTGCACCGGGTGGTCACCGTCCAGGTGGTGCAGCAGACCTTCGTGCGCTACGCCCGCTTCACCAACACCTGGCCGGCGGTGGTGTCGGCCTGGGCCGGGGCCCAGCACTTCTCGGGCCCGGTGCACTCCAACGAGATCATTCGCATCGGCATCCATCCCGGCTACTACACCAACGGTGACGATCAGCTGTTTCAGGCCAGGGTGACCAGCGTGGGCGGAATCCAGTACACGCCCGAGACGCTCGAGCCCCCACCCGCAACCGAGGCCCAGTACCGACGCCTGTTCAACATCCCCCGCGAGCCCACTCGGCGGCGGACCAAAATCGAGGTCCCCTGGGAGCCCAACATGCTGCGCCAGGCCTCGCTGGCCGGAGGGCAGCCCGATCCCGGGCCGATCACGGTGCGGCCCGGAGGTGGCATCTTCCTGCGCGGAAACGTGGATGAGATGCGCCTGGACGTCGAGAACGGAGACCCGGTTCAGTTCATCACCATCGGTGGAGCCACTTACAAGGTGACCGAGCGGGGCTCGCCCTCCAACGGACGCACCCGCGTGGTCAATCTGTCCACCGGGGCTGTGGTAGCCGACCATTCCGGCCATCCTAACGGAGCCATCTACGTGACCGGCTCGATCCTCGGGCTGCACGGGCGCAACAAGGGTCGGCACACCATCGCCGTGGACTCGAGCGTCAAGCACAAGATCGTGGTGGGCGGGAACATACTCCAGGCCGGCGCCACCGCCAACAGCCCGGCGAGCGATCTGGACAACCGCAACGCGCTGGGGCTCATCGGCCACACTATCGAGATTCCGTATCGGATCGATCCGGCCACGGGGCCGCTGGTCGTGCACGCAGCCATCATGGCCGGGGACGGCGACGGCACGGGTGGCTTTCGCGCCGAGCGACTCGAGGAGATCCCCCGTGACGATCTCCACCACAACTACATCACCTTTGTCGGCTCGGTGGTGGAGGACTGTCGCAACATCACGGCTCACATCAATCCGGGCAGCGGCTGGACGACTCGTTTTGAGTTTGATCCTTCCCTCAAGGACGCTCCCCCTCCCTATTTCCCGGCCGAGCCCGAGTTCGAGATGAACGGCTATTCAGACCGCTATGACACCGAGCCGTAGGGCCTTTTCGCAGATCGAGCTGCTGGTGGCCCTGGGAGTGCTTGCGGTGGGAATCTTGGCCGTCTACGCCTCGCTGACCTACAGCTTGAAGGCCAGTCGCCACAGCGACTCTATGGCTCGGGCCATCGCCCTCAATCGACTGATCCTCGACCTGGTGCGCTCGCGCGGCCTCGATCGCACGACCGCGGGGCTCAATGACGGTCCTGGTCAGCGCCGTCCCGTGGATGCGCCCCCCTTCTCGGCTGACATCCCGGGCAACCCGCCCTTCGAGCGCAATGTGCAGATCGATCCAGTCTCCACCGATGCCAGTCGCCCGGAATCGGCCCTGCGCCGGGTCAAGGTGACCGTCTTCTGGCGCGAGCAGGGGGGCGAGCGGAGTGTGGTCTTCGAGGGCTACCAGCGCCAGCCGTGAGCCGTCGCCGTCGTGCCCTGACCCTGCTCGAGATCCTGGTCAGCCTGTCCCTGCTGGGAGTGGTGGGTGTGCTGGTGTTGCAGATCTTCGTGGCCGTCAATCGCGTGAGCCACTACGGCGGCGCCCGCATCGAGGTGCAGAACGCCACCCGGTTGGCCATGCGGCGCCTGGTGCCCCTGATCGAGAGCGCCATCCCCGAGAGCTCGAGCCAGCCGGCCATCACCCGTCCGGCCGATGGGCAGAGCGGATCCGTGCTGGAGTTCACCTCCAGCATCGATCACCTGGGCAACTCTGCACCCGATCCCCGGAACCCGGTCTATCGGCGCTTTCGCATCCGCCACGCCGGACCCGAGCTGTGGCTCGAGCAGTTGGGGGGAGGAGCTCCTCCGCGACGCCTGCTAGGCCGGCTCGAGCAGGTCGAGTTCACCAACCTGGGCGACGAGAGCGTACGCATCGCGGTGCGGGCTGAAGGAAAGACGCGCACTCTGTCAGGGGTCACCGAGACGGTGGTATCCGAGCTCACCACCCAGGTTTACCTGCCTTATGCCCTGCACCAGGCCGCCCAGCCGTGAGAGGCGCGTCCCCGCAAGACGTGGCCCTTTCCTTGCGTCAGATGTCAGCCATGCTGACGGCCGGCATTCCCATCAACCAGACGCTCGAGTTCCTGGGGCGCAGCTCGGGTCCAGCGCTGGGCGAGGTCTATCTCGACCTGTCCGTCAAAGTGTCCCGTGGGAACTATCTTTCCAGCAGCATGAAGGCCCACGCCGTGTTTCCTTCCTACATGGTGGGCCTGGTTCAGGTAGGCGAGCAGTCGGGCTCGCTGGTGGCGGTTCTCGGCCACCTGGCCGACTACCTCGAGCGCTCCCTGACGTTTCGCCGACGCATGCAGGCGGCCCTGAGCTACCCGGCCGTGCTGCTGACGGTCAGCCTGGCCTTGCTGTGGCTCTTGAGCTACTCTCTGCTTCCGGCCATGGTGCCCTTCTTCCAGCAACTGGGCGTCGAGCTGCCGGCTCTTACTCGCTTCGTGCTCTGGCTGACCCGCGTGGCAGCAAGTCCGATCGCTCTTCTGGCTCTGATCCTGGCGGTGGTCACGGCGCTGCTGGTGCGCCGCCAACTGCAGGAGGCGGAGGATGACTCCGACCTGCGCCGTCGCTACGACCTCGCCCTGCTGAAGCTGCCGGTTGTGGGAGCCTTGCTCGAGCAGGGCATTTCCGCCCGAGTGCTGCGCATGCTGAGCCTGACCGGCCTGCTCGGCCTGGACCTGACCCGCACGCTCCGACTGCTGGAAGGGGTGGCCGACAACCGGGTGGTGGTGGAGAAGCTGGTAAGGGTGCGCGAGGACGTGCACAAGGGCTGCACTCTCAGCCAGGCGATGACCAACCAGCAGCTCTTCAACCGGGCCGTGCAGGCCATGGTGCACGTGGGCGAGGAGACGGGGCGCCTGCCCCGCATGAGCGAGCTGATGGCCGAGCTCTACGACCAGGACATCGAGCTCAGCCTTACCCGCATCTCGGCCCTGGCCGAGCCGCTGATTCTGGGCTTCACCAGCCTGCTCGTGGGCACCCTGTGTGTGGCCACGATGCTGCCCTGGATCAATTTGATGCAGGGGCTGGTCTGAGCCCGGAGCTGGCCGATACCCTGGAGATGACGGCTCGCCTGCGCCGCCACCCTACCGCCGGGAACCTGCGGGCAGCTCTTCGGGGCGCCGGGCTCGACCCGGCTGAGCTCTTTCTGCTCACCCTGGATGGGATCGGCCCGGGAGACAGCGTTGGATTGCTCGTTGACCGGCAAGGCAGGTCCATGGAGTTTGAGCATCGCGGCAGCCGCGCTGTGGTCCGTCAGTGCGACCGAGCCTCGGACCCCCTGGTGGTCGAGCTCTCGCTCTGGCTGAGCAAGTTCAGCTGGCCTGAGGTGCAGCAAGCCGTGGAGGACGTCTCGCTCTAATCTATACTCCCTCGCATAGACTGTGCAATGCATTCTCAACAGGTTGAACTTCGTCGCATCGCCCGTGCCACAAAACTTTGGAAGCGGTTCGAAACAAGTTTCTCACCGCACGTTACGTGGCACGGTCAATGCGACGAAGTTTATAGGCCCCGTCGGGCCACCTCGGCTACCTGCTCGGCCGGCATGGGTTGGCAGAAGTAGAATCCCTGGCCCAGGTGGCACTCGTTCTTGCGCAGATACTCGAACTGCTTCTCGTTCTCGATGCCTTCGGCCAGCGAGCGCATATTCAGGCTCTCGGCCAGGCGGATCACGGCCACGCAGATGCTCAGATATTGGCGATTGCCCGGGATGCCGGCCACGAAAGTGCTGTCCAGCTTGAGGATCTTGGTCTGGCTCAGGCGGATGGTCTTGAGCGAGGAGAGCCCGGTGCCGAAGTCATCGATGGCGATGCGCACCCCGCCCAGGCCCAGGTCGGCCAGCACCGAGCGCACGCGCGGGTCGCTGGTGTAGTGGTCCTCGGAGACATCCACCACGATGTCGCGCCCGTCGAGCTGGGCTTCTTCGAGCACGCGCAGAAAGGCCGAGGCCATGTCGGCATGCAGCAGCTGACGGCGCGAGAGGTTGACGTCGATGAACATGTCCAGCCCCAGCTCTTTCCAGGCCTTAAGCTGTCGGCAGCTCTCGCGCAGCACCCAGTCGCCGATGGGCACGATCAGAGCGCTCTCCTCAGCCACCGGCAGGAACTCGCCCGGGGAGACCTCGCCCAGCTCCGGGTGGGTCCAGCGCAGCAGGGCCTCGACCCCCACCACTTCGCGGCTGGTCAGGTCGACGATGGGGTGATAGAGCAGGCTCAGCTCGCTTCGCTCCAGGGCCTCGAAAAGGCAGTTCTCCACCACCAGGCGGCGCCGGAGCTGCTGCTGCAAACCTTCGCTGTAGACCTGGAAGCGGCCCCGCCCCTGTTCCTTGGCGCAGTAGAGCGAGGCATCGGCGTGCTCGAGCATCTCCTGGGTGCTCTTGGCGTCGTCGGGGCAGAGCGAGATGCCCAGGCTGGCGCCCACGTGCAGCGGTTGGCCCTGCACCACGAAGGGCTCGTCGTGGAGAAGCTCGAGGACGCGCCGGGCCACCAGCTCGGCCTGGCTGCTCTCGTGCAGCTCCGACAAGAGCAGCAAGAACTCGTCCTCGCCTCGGCGGGCCAGAAGGTCCGACTCGCGCACGATGCCCTGGAGACGCTCGGCCACCAGCACCAGCAGCTCGTCCCCGGTCTTGAAGCCCAGAGCCTCGTTGATGATGCGAAAGCGGTCGAGATCGATGCTGAGCAGGGCGCTGGTGCGCTCGTAGCGATGGGCCTGCTTGAGGTTGAAGTCGAGCACCTGGCGCACGTGGTTGAGGTTGGGCAGTCCGGTCAGCTGGTCGACGTAAGCCAGGCGCTGGGCCTCCTCGTCTCGGGCCTGGGTGCGGGCCAGGATCTCCTGGGCCTGCAGCATCAGCTCCTCGGCCTGGCGAAAGCGCTCGTCAGCCTGCTGCAGGCGCTCCTCGGCCAGGGCCAGCTTCTCCTCGGGGCTCATCGGGGAACGGAGGTTCCCCTTCGGCGTGATGTGTCCTGTCGCAGGTGGATTCGGCGCACTCAAAGGGACTGTTAAGGACGAATGTGCTATTGGCCTCGTGAAGGGATTTCTACTCCCCTTCCGTATACTGGCTCGCCGTGAGAATCTGGGTCGCCTGCCTGTTGCTTTTGCTCTGCGGTCTAACTTTGCCCGTGGCCAGCCAGGAGACGCCGCAGCCTCAAGCAAAGCCGGAGCTCCAGAACAGCCCGCTGCTTCACTACCAGGCCCCCTCCCAGACCCGGCCGCTGAAGCTGATGGAGGCCGTCGATCTGGGAGTCTCCCAGAGCCCTACCTTGAAGCAATCGGCCCAGGGCATTCAGTCCGCCATCGGCGATTACGAGCAGAGCGACAGCCAGAAGAACCTCAAATTCGTCTTCCAGGATGAGAGCATCGTCTTGAGCAAGCAGAGCCTCGCCACCACCCGGCAGAACACCGTCTCCAGCCAGCTGAGCCTGACCATGCAGGCCCTTTTGACCACCTTTGGCCGGGTTGAGAACGAGATCGCGGCCGCTTTCCTTCAAATTGACGTGGCCAGCCAGCAACTCGAGCTCGACCGCCAGGATCTGGTCTTGAACATCAAGGAGAGCTTCTTTCGCCGGCTCCAGGCGGATGAAACGCTCGACGTGGCCCGGCAGAACCTGCAGTTGACCAAACAGAACCTGTCGGATACCAATGCGCTGTTCAACCAGGGGTTGGCCGCCAAATACGACATTGTGCAGGCCGAGCTTCAGGTGGTGGAGGCCCAGCAGACGGTGGCCCAGAGCGTGACATCCATCGGGAATACCAGCATCGCCTTGAAGACCGTGCTCTACGACCAGGGCCAGGAGCCGCTTCAGCCCGTCGAGCCGGCCAGCGCCACGGTGGCCGAAGGGGTCGACCTGGATGGTCTGGTGGCGCTGGCCCTGCAAGCGCGTCCCGAGGTGGTCCTGGTCAACAAGAACATCGCCGTGGCCGACAAGCTGCTCGAGGCGGCCTACCACGAGAGCATGCCCATCGTCAGCATGCAGGCCGGCTACTTCGACACCATCGGCTCGTTCTTGCCCACCGATACCTTTGGGGTCAACCTGAGCGTGAGCTGGTCGCTGTGGGACGGCGGCTTGCGCGATGGACGGGTCAAGTCGGCCGAGGCCCAGGTGCAGGCTCTGCACGATCAGCTCGATGGCTTGAACGCGCAGGTCATTCAAGACGTCACCCAGGCCTGGCTGAACTTCCAGCAGAGCGAGTTCGACCTGCGCACCGCCGAGAAACAGGTCGAGACCGCGGCCGTCTTCTACGAGATGGCCCGCGAGCGTTTCATCAACGGCCTGGGAACCTCGCTGGAAACCCAGAACGCCCTTCAAAGCCTGATCAATGCCCGGCTCGACCTGGCCGTCACCAGGTACAACCGCGAGATCGTTTTTTCCCGCCTGGAGCGCGCGCTGGGGACTCAGTTCCCGGACCGCGTCCTCAGGCTTTCTGCCCTGCCCTCGAAAGGAGCACCCGATGCTGGTTCGTAATCTCCTCACCCTGATTTTGCTGGGCCTGTGGCTGATCAGTTGTGGCCCCACTCCGGGTGAAGGAGAGGGGGAATCGAGTCCGAGCCCCGCCGCCAGTGGCAGCCCCGGAGGCAGCCCCTCGCCGGCGGCCGTGCAGCAGCCGGGTCCGCCCCCCGATGTGGTGGTGACCAGGGTCGAGGAGAAGCAGGTCTCCCTCTACAGTGAGTATACCGCCCGCACCGAGGCCCGCCTGACCGTGGACGTCAAGTCTCAGGTTCAGGGAAGCCTCCTCGACTTCAGCTTTCAGGAAGGTACCTTCATCAGTCGCGGTCAGGTTCTGTTCCAGGTTGACCCCAGCACCTATGAGGCCCAGCTCGCCTCGGCCCTGGCCCAGGTCGAGAAGGCCAAAGCCGACCTCGAGTATGCCAGGAACCAGGTCGACCTGCGCAAAGCCCAGGCCGACCTCGCCTCTTCCAAAGCCGAGCTCAAGCGCTGTCAGCAAGACGTGGATCGGTACAAGCCGCTGGCTTTCCGCAGCGTCATTCCGATGCAGACTTACGACAACGCCGTTTCGGCTCGCGATGTGGCGGCCGCCCAGGTTAACGCCAAGCAGGCCGTGGTGGACAACACCCGTTTGAGCGACAAGGCCAACATCGATATTGCCGCGGCCCAGCTCGAAGCGGCCCGGGCGGCGGTGGAGCAGGCTCGCATCACTCTGGGCTACTGCACCATCACGGCTCCCTTCGACGGCGTGATCGGCAAGCTCAATGTGAGCCCGGGCAACCTGGTGCGGGTGGGCGACCCGGTGCTGGTGACCATCTCCGAGGTCAACCCGATGTATGTCGACTTCTCCATCGCCGAAACCGACTACCTCAAGTACTTCAAATCGCGACCCGGCGAGGGCGTGGCCAGGCCGTTCGAGTTGCTGCTCGGCGACGGAACCCGTTATCCCGAGAGGGGCAGCCTGCAGATGGTCGGTCGCACCATCGACCAGCAGACCGGGACGCTCAACCTGCGGGCCTCGTTTCTCAACCCCACCGGCATCTTGAAGCCGGGCCAGTTCGCCCGCATCCGCTTCAAGTCGACCGACCTCAAGCACGCCCTGCTGGTTCCCCAGCGGGCGGTGTTCGAGATTCAAAGCCTCAATGCCGCCTACGTGGTCGGTCCCGACAACGTGGCCACCCAGCACAACCTGACTCTGGGCCAGACCTTTGAGCAGTATTACGTGGTCGAGGACGGCTTGAAAGCCGGTGACCGGGTGATTGTGGAAGGAATCCAGAAGGTCCGCTCGGGCTGGAAGGTCAACCCGTCCGAAGTCGGCGGGACTGCCGAGTAACAGATGAGCGTCTTCATCCATCGCCCGGTCCTGTCGATCGTCATCTCGCTGGTCATCTTGCTGGCCGGCGGGCTGGCCATCCTGGCCTTGCCTTCGTCCCAGTACCCCGACATCACCCCTCCCACCGTTCAGGTGCTGGCCAACTATACCGGCGCCGATGCCCAGACCGTCGAGGAGACGGTGGCCGCGCCCATCGAGCAGCAAGTCAACGGGGCCGAAAGCATGATCTACATGCAGAGCAAGTCCACCAGCGACGGCCGCATGAACCTCACGGTCTCGTTCGAGGTGGGTCGCGACCCCGACCTGGCTTCGGTTGACGTGCAGAACCGGGTCAACCTGGCTCTACCCTTCCTGCCTCCCGAGGTCACCCAGCAGGGCGTCTCGGTGAAGAAGCAGTCGACCCAGATCCTCATCTTCATGAGTTTTTTCTCGCCCGGTGGCACCTACGACGCCAGCTTTCTCTCCAACTACGTGCTGGTGAACGTGATCGACGAGCTGGCTCGTCTCCCGGGCGTCGGCCTGGCCGTCATCCTGGTGGGTCAGCAAGACTATGCCATGCGCATGTGGGTCGATCCCGCCCGCCTGACCAGCCTGGGCCTGACCACCACCGATCTGGCCAACGCCCTGAAAGAGCAAAACGTCCAGGCGGCTGCCGGCTCGGTGGGCGCCGAGCCGATGCCTCGGCCGGTCGACTTTCAGTATTCGGTCAACGTGAAGGGCCGCCTGACCGAGGCCGAAGAGTTCGGCAACATCATCCTGCGCACCAACCCCGATGGCTCGATCCTGCGCATGAAAGACGTGGCCCGGGTCGAGATGGGGTCCAAGACTTACAATACCCTCGGTCGGCTGAACGGCCAGACGGCCATTCCGGTCGGCATCTACCTGATGCCCGGGGCCAACTCGCTGGCCACCTCCAAGGCTGTGCGCGAAAAGCTGGAAGAGCTCAAGACAAGCTTTCCTCCCGATGTCGACTATGAGCTGACTCTGGATACCACCGACTTCGTGACTGCCTCCATCCACGAGGTGCTCCTGGCCCTGCGCGACGCGATCATTCTGGTTATCCTGGTGGTCTTCGTCTTCCTGGGCAACTTCCGGGCCACCCTGATCCCCATGCTGGCCGTGCCGGTCTCTCTGATTGGCACGTTTGCCGCCTTCGTGGCCTTCGGTTTCTCGATCAACATGCTGACCCTGTTCGGCCTGGTGCTGGCGGTGGGCATCGTGGTGGACGATGCTATCGTGGTAGTGGAGGCCGTGGAGCACCACATCGAGCACGGGCTCTCCCCGCTCCAGGCAACCGAGAAGGCCATGGCCGAGGTGGGCGGACCGGTGGTGGCCATCGCCCTGGTGCTCACCTCGGTTTTCGTGCCGGTGGCCTTCATGGGCGGCATTACCGGTCTGATGTATCGTCAGTTCGCCCTCACGCTGGCTGTGTCGGTCTGTCTCTCGGCCCTGGTGGCCCTGACGCTCACCCCGGCCCTGTGCACACTGATTCTGCGGCCCAGAAAGCCCATGCGCGGTCCGCTGGGCTGGTTTCTGGCCGGCTTCAACAAGGTCTTCGATTGGGTCAACGCCGGTTACACGCGCACCGTGCGCCTGACCATCAAGCTCATGCTGGTCACGCTCTGCTTGCTGGGTGTCGTCTTCTACATCGCTTACCGTCTGCAGGTCACTCTGCCGACGGGCTTTTTGCCCGGTGAGGATAACGGCTATTTCATGATCGACGCCCAGCTGCCCGAGGCATCCTCGCTCAGCCGCACCAACGAGGTGCTCAAGCACATGGAGGAGGCGTGCAAGAAGCAGCCAGGCGTGAAGTCGGTGCTGGGGCTGGGCGGCTTCAGCCTGATGATGTCGACCTACAATACCAATGCCTGCTCCGTCGTCGTCGTGCTGGATCCGTGGGAAGAGCGGACCCCCGAGGAGCACGCCTTCAAGACCATCGCGCGACTGCAGGCCGAGCTCTCGAAATATCCCGAGGCCCGCATTTCGGTTTTCAACCCCCCGCCCATTCCCGGCCTGGGCAACGCCGGTGGCTTCACTTTCGAGCTCCAGGACCGCAGCGGCGGTGACATTCTCGCTCAGGCGGACGCCGCCAAGCAGTTCATCTTTCAGCTCAACCAGCAGAAACAGCTCAAAGGGGTCTTCACGCTTTTTTCAACCAACGTGCCCATGGTGAAGCTGTGGGTCGATCGCGACAAGGTGAAGGTGCTGGGCATTCCCTTGAGCGACGTTTTCGCCGGCCTGCAGGCCAACCTGGGTGGCTATTACGTCAACCAGTTCAACAAGTTCGGTCGCACCTGGCAGGTCTACATCCAGGCCGAGGCTGACTACCGGCGCACCAAGGAAGACATCGGCAGCCTCTACGTGCGCGCCAAGGACGGTAGCATGGTGCCCCTGAAGACGCTGACCGCCCCCAGGGTGCTCACGGGTGCCGATACCATTACCCGCTTCAATCTCTATCGCGCCGTCGAGGTCAACGGCAACTCGGCCCCCGGCTACTCGAGCGGCCAGGCCATCGCCACCGTGGAGAAAATGGCCAAATCGCTGCCTTCCAACTACAGCGTGGCCTGGACCACCATGGCCTACCAGGAGAAGGCAGCCCAGGGCAGTCAGGGCGTGATCTTCCTGCTGGCTCTGCTCTTCGTGTTCTTGTTCTTGTCGGCTCAGTATGAGAGTTGGGCCGTGCCGTTCGCGGTGCTCTTCGGGATTCCGGTGGGTGTCATGGGGGCTTACATCGCCACCGCGGTCATCAAGATGGACAACAACCTGTACGTTCAGATCGGTCTGGTGATGCTGATCGGCCTGGCGGCCAAGAACGCGATTCTGATCGTGGAGTTCGCCAAGGAGAAGTACGAAAAGGAAGGCTTCACGCTGGTGGACGCAGCGGTCGAGGGAGGCAAGCTGCGCCTGCGCCCCATCTTGATGACCAGCTTCGCCTTCATTCTGGGCGTGGTGCCGCTGGTCGTCGCCGAAGGAGCTGGCGCTGTCAGCCGGCGCGCCCTGGGCACGGCCGTCTTCGGCGGCATGCTGGCGGCCTCGACGCTAGGCGTGTTCTTCATCCCGTCTCTCTACGTGCTGGTGCAGGGAATTGCCAACCTGCTTGGTGGCAAGCCGAAGCCCCCCGCCGTTCAGCCGGCCGAAGGCCATGCAGAGGGCCACGCCGAGCCGGCGCCGACCCCCGCGGCCAAGCCGGAGCCCGCGCCTGCCAAGCCTGAGCCCGCGCCTGCCAAGCCTGAGCCCGAGCCTGCCAAGCCTGAGCCCCCGAAGGTTAAGAAGGAGCCTGCTCCCGAGCCGGAGCCCGAGTCTGGCTCCGAAGAGAAGAAGCCCGAGGAGGTCAAGCCAGACGAGCCCTCCGCGGGATCACCTGATAGTTGATCCCTCGAGCCTATTCTCGACCTGGTTGAGGATCTCCGAGAACGAGCGGCTTGCCTCGGTGACAGGGCGAGGTGTCAATCAATGAGCCAACTTCCGCTCATCAGCACGGTTTACAGTTGGAGCCCGGTCAGGCCGAGTTTGGTCATACCAGGAGCTTGAGCTGGCAGAACGATAGCCTGTCAAAAGTCGTGGTCGGCTATTTGAGCGACTCGGCCACTACCCGACGCGAATTGCGGCCCCGAGCATCGATAAGGCTCGCTCCAGAGTAAAGGAGAGAAGGAGAGGCTGGGGATTCGGAGATGAGAGAACACACACAACACGGGTTGGCCTCCATCCTTCGAACATCAGCCTTTCAAACGCCAAATTAGGCAACAGAACCAACGGTAAGCCCGGTCGCCCTGCCCGTCAAACGATCCTCCCTATTATCCATCAACTTCTCCTCAATCCCCACGGTCTCCACCTCTCCTAAATGACTCCTT